>Ga0307375_10005833_pt1 | contig 11476 bp, 10 predicted proteins | sample TR1MG_FD_202531 | JGI IMG/M metagenome (GOLD analysis project Ga0307375, IMG submission 202531) | Soil microbial communities from Risofladan, Vaasa, Finland - TR-1 | ecosystem: Environmental > Terrestrial > Soil > Coastal area > Acid sulfate soil | place: Finland: Risofladan, Vaasa | collected... | reverse complement strand
ATACTTAGCCAAAAGGGCCAGTCAACTTTCGTAAATTTTGACGAAATGGCGCTGGTTCCATACACGACCGCTCAAACTTATATCTTCGGAAGAAAATATTTTGACCGCATCATCATACAGGCCGACACCGAAGCCAACGTTCCGGAAACAGTAGCTGACGTGCAAGCTGTCCTCCGCAATTCGCACAATATAACCGACCCTACCAAAGATGATTTTTATGTCGAAACACAGGCACAGGCCATGCAGACGGTCGGCAATATAACGAGCATCATAACGCTTTTCCTGGCAGCCGTTGCGGCAGTATCGCTGGTTGTCGGCGGCATAGGCATAATGAATATAATGTTCGTCTCGGTGACCGAAAGAACGCGCGAAATCGGGCTCAGAAAAGCTCTTGGCGCAACCAATAAAAACATCCTCTCGCAATTCCTTATCGAAGCCATAATTTTGACCGGACTTGGCGGGATTATTGGAGTTGCACTCGGTACTGGAGTTTCTTTCGGGCTCTCGTATCTCCTTACCAAATTCGCGGGCTTGGCATGGCTGTTCTCGTTTCCGGTTAACGCCGCAATGCTCGGCATAGGCGTATCCGCCGCCATAGGACTCGTATTCGGCATTTATCCGGCGTATAGGGCATCGCAATTGGACCCGACGGAAGCGTTGCGATACGAGTAGCTCCAGTTTTTTATTTTTTAGAACCGGTGTAATTTTCTGCTGAAAATTCGCCTGCATCTCGGCCGCCTGCACGGCCTCCGATAGCTTCTCAAAAATCAAAAACTTCCGCGTTGGCACGAATAAATCCTTGCTAAAATCTTGGGGTTGACAGAAATAATAAAATATGATATTCTTAAAATATGACTGAGGGTGATATTAAATCCCCTTCTCGGTTGTCGAGATAGCTGTTTTATAAAAAAATAAGAATCTCCTCGCCTGAAGTCAGGGCGGTTCGGCCAATTACGGCCTAAAGGAGAAATCATGTTTGATGAATTCTTGCATCAAGTGGTTATCGGCGAAAGCGGTATTTACGTTCCGCAGTTGCAACGGAAACAGTACCCGAGCGGTCAACCTGCTGGCGGTTACGGTGTTTATTGGCAAAGCTCCCGTGAGGAGATTTGCCTGATCGCCTACAAGGGAGATTGCATTGGTGTTGCCTTAATATTCTGTAGTTTCCCCGTCCAGTTTTGGGACGGAGGAGGCCAGGGTATCCGTGCACAAAACGAAGTAAAATTAACAACAAAAGAAGAAGTTGTAGATTTTCTTCAAAAAGGAGGGTGTATACCGACTTGCTAACCAAGGATTCGCCCCTAGCGGTTTTCGCCGGGGGTTTTTTTATTTTTACTAACTTTCAAAACTACGAATTTTAATACTACTTTTTGTTTGTTCCCTTTTTAGCTACAAGCAAAACAATGATGACGGTTTGCTATGCCGGCAATGAATAAAATATAAAGATTCCTCGCCAACTCTCGGAATGACAATTGTGCAAAAAAACCGCTCTCGCGGTTTTTTAATATCATAATTTATAATTTCCGAACTATACCGAAGTTCCCAGTCTCTGGCGCATCTTCGATGACGAAGCTTTGCGTACCCAGTAAAGTTTTGAAGTGTGTATTTTCTTAGGAGAATTTACGATCTCAACTTTTGAAATGGACGGCGAGTTGAACGGAAAAACCTTTTCCACCCCTACTCCCGCGAGAACCGCGCGGACAGTGAAAGTAGCTCCGGCTTCTTTGCCGTGTTTTCTTGCCAAAACAAGTCCTTCAAAAACAGATGTTCCCTCTCTGGCTGCCGCAGCTTTGTCGGCTTTGCCTTTTTTAACTTCCTTCGAAGCCGAAGCAGCAACAGTCGTATAGACTTTAACCTTGGCTCCCGGCCTTATCTTTTCCATTATTTTTTGGTCCATGATTTTATTCTTATGTTTTAATTTGAGGAGTTTGTCCCGTTCGCGCGCTGCTTACCACGTTTCTCACTACCTCTACGAAATTATCTATTGATGTGCTGACTTTTATGTAATACGCGAATGCTCCGAGTTCTCTTGCCTTTTCTATGTCGCTTTGCTGGCCGAGATTGCTGAGTATTATTACAGGAACTTGGTTAAGCTGCGGGTCTTTTGAAAGATTTTCAAGAACCTCAAAGCCCGATTTTTTGGGCAGTATAAGATCCAAGATTATCAAATCCGGTCTTTGGCTGCCAAGCAAATCAATAGCTTCTTGTCCGTCAAAAGCCTGGCTTACTTCAAAATTCTCTTTTTTAAGGCGGTTGGCCAATATAGTGGAAAGAAAATGTTCGTCTTCCACTATAAGAACTTTGATATCACTCATAATGCTAATTATACAAATAACCGCTGATAAAGCAATATATGCGCGCCTGCTGGCGCGCCACAGATTTACGCAGATAAAAACGTTGATAAACGCGGATATAAATCCTTCCGCGACAATCCGCGTAAATATCAGCGTATATCCGCGCTTTTGCGCTCGTGCGCAAAAGAATAAAAGAGCTTTTTAGCTGCCCCAATAGGTCTCACATAAAGTGAAACACCGACCATTCATTTTATTTATAAAATAAAATTGTAATTATTCCACGCACAGCTTCCGCTACGCGTGCCTTGTTACGACTTCGCCCATGTCACCGAGCTAGAGCTAATTCACCTAAAGGCGAATTTCACCCCCTCCCGGCTCCCTTGGCGTGACGGGCAGTGAGTACAGGACTCGAGAACGTATTCACCGCGACATATCTGATTCGCGATTACTAGCGATTCCGGCTTCATGAGGGCGAGTTGCAGCCCTCAATCCGAACTGAGAGATCGTTTGATGCGTTTGGCTCCGCCTTACGGCTTCGCATCGCATTGTCGACCCCATTGTAACATGAGTGTAGCCCAGGGCATCAGAGGGCCATGCTGATTTGACGTCATCCCCTCCTTCCTCCCAGCCCACAACGCACTTCGTGCGCAGAATTATGATTTAGGATTTAAGATTTAGGAATATTTTAAATTCATAAATCATAAATCTTTATTCTTAAATCCGCGCGCTTCGCGCGCTCTGGGCTGGGCAGTCTCGTCAAACACTTGTAATTGACGATAGGGGTTGCGCTCGTTACCCCAATTAAGGGAACGCCTCACGGCACGAGCTGACGACAACCATGCAGCACCTGTGATAGCTTCCTAAATAAATAGAATCCCTTCCCTTTCGGGTCAGTACTACTACCATTTCAAGCCCTGGTAAGGTTCCTCGTTTACCATCGAATTAAACCTCATGTTCCACCGCTTGTGCGAGTCCCCGTCTATTCCTTTGAGTTTTAGCCTTGCGGCCGTACTTCCCAGGCGGCATGCTTAACGCGTTAACTTCGCCACTCCGAGGGTCGATACTCGAAACAGCTAGCATGCATCGTTTAGGGCGTGGACTACAAGGGTATCTAATCCTTTTTGCTCCCCACGCTTTCGCATCTCAGTGTCAGGAAGATCCCAGCTGACTGCCTTCGCCTTTGGTGTTCCACACGATATCAACGGATTTCACCCCTACACCGTGTGTTCCGTCAGCCTCTTATCTCCTCCAGTCCAACAGTATCCCTTGCGAAACCGCCGTTAGGCGGCGGCCTTTTACAAAAGACTTGAAGGACCACCTACATGCTCTTTACGCCCAATAAATCCGGATAACGCTTGAGGTCTACGTATTACCGCTGGTGCTGGCACGTAGTTACCCACCTCTTTCCGCTAGGTACATTCACTAGACCTCCTGCACAATATATCCCATCAAATTTGTAAGCAAAATTTTTAGACGAGTGCGAGGCGCGACGACGAAGATGTAGTCTTGCGCTACTTCGAGGAGGAGTAACAAAGCAATCGTCAATAAATTTTGCTTATTCTCCGAAGCGGGCAAATTTTTGCCAGCTTCTTTGTTGCTCGTCGCTCAAGTACAATTGTACTTTTCGTTTCTCGCGTCGCGAATCTGTCTAAAATTCGCTCCGCCAAATTGATGCGCTATATTGTGCAGGAGGTTTGTTATTCCCTAGCTACCGCAGTTTACACTCCGAAAAGCTTCTTCCTGCACGCGGTGTCGCTCGTTCAGGCTTTCGCCCATTGACGAATATTCTCGACTGCTGCCTCCCGTAGGAGTACGGACCGTATCTCAGTTCCGTCGTTGGGGGCCAGGCTCTCACCTCCCCTACTGGTCGTAGCCTTGGTAGGCCATTACCCTACCAACTAGCTGATCAGACCTAGGCCGATCCCAGAGCGAGTCCCTTAATCCAGATATACCATCAGGTTTGAAAGCGAGATAATGAGACAATTTCACGAAGCGACGACGAAGGTGTATCGATTTAGATACATCGAGGAGGAAGCGACAAAGAAATTGGCTATTAGCTCGCTTCCCGAAGGGCGGGCTGATTTTAACCAGCTGCTTTGTTGCTCCTCGCTCGTGTACGTCCGTACACTTCGCTCATCGCGTCGCGAATCTGTTTAAAATTCGCTCCGTCAAACTGATGCTATATTTGGATTAAGGGACCCTTTACTCTTGCGAGACTATCGGTTATTACCCCGCCTTTCGGCGGACTATCTCCGTCTCTGGGGTACGTACCAGGGTGTTACTAACTCGTTCGCCGCTAAACTAATTCATCCGTTGCATTGATATAATCTCAACTTCTTCAAAATAAGTTCCGCTCGACTTGCATGCCTTATCCACACCGCCAGCGTTCATCCTGGACCAGGATCAAATCCTCTGAAAGAAAGCTGTTTAAGCTCCCAATGGTGCCGGCCTCCGCCGTTGAGGCGGATTCCCGAAACCATTGAAGAGTTCAAAAAACTTTCCGTAAAATCCATTTTTTGTTTGACCAGAAACAGTTAACTGGTTATTGGGACAACTAAAAAACTCTCTTTTTATTTTTATCCTTCGGCACTGTTCAAAAATCAAAGACCCTCAAACGGGCCAAAGGATACCTCGCCTGCCTTACGCTCACGGGTTGAGTTTGGGCAGACTTTCCTTGTTCATTTGTGAAACTTCAGTCGATTTCATGACCCACATATTTTACTCGCGGGACGGCTATTGTCAAGGTACTCCAGCTTTATTTGGCAAGGCACGGTGTTGAAGCAATATCCGCAACTCACTTGCGAATATAATTCAAATGTGTATAATAAACCGCATGAAAAAGGACATACACCCAGAATACCACCCGGAATCAAAGATAAGGTGCGCGTGCGGAAAAACCTACGGTATCGGCTCCACAAAAGCCGAAATTCAGGTTGAAATCTGCGCCAACTGCCATCCTTTCTACACCGGTGAAGAAAAGCTGATAGACACAGCAGGACGCGTGGAGAAATTCAAGAAGCGCCAGACCAAAGCTTCAACCACTGTCAAAACAGTAAAGAAGCCTCGCGCAAAAAAATCATAACTATAATTTCTGCAAAAAACCGTCAGCCTTGGGCTGGCGGTTTTTTATTTTCAAACATCTCCGCAAAATCACGCAGCCGGAAGCGAAACGGAAAACTTGGAACCCTTGCCCTCGCCTTCCGACTCGACCCAAATCTTTCCGCCGTGCGCCTCAACTATTTTTCTCGCTATATAAAGCCCGAGACCGGTGCCAAGAATTTTTGTTTTAATCCTTTCGTCGCGCACGAATTCCTCGAAAATAAGCGGCAATAATTCTTTGGACACCCCCAGGCCGGAATCGCTTACGCTCAATTCCACCCTCTTTCCGCTTTTACGCAATTCGACCCTGACAAATCCCCTCGGCGTATACTTTATGGCGTTATCAATGAGATTCTGAACAACCTGTTTGAGTTTTTCGCTGTCCGCGCTTAAAAAGACGCCGCCATCCGGCTTCGAAAAAGACAACGTTATTTTTTTGCTGTCCGCTATCGGCTGGAGCATCGAAATAACCCCGTTAACCAGAGATGACATATCGGTTTTGGCAAAATAATAATCCATTTTTCCCTCGTCGACTTTTCTCAGATCCAAAAGATTATTGATAAGACCTATCAACCCGTCCGCGGAATCTTTCACCTTGCCCAAAGCGTCCTTAACCTTGTCGTTAACCGGACCATAAAGCCCTTCGGATATTATGGAAACGAAACCTTTTATCGCCGCCAGCGGAGATTTTATCTGATGCGAAGCAAGCGACAAAAGCTGCGTCTTGAAACGGTTCAATTCTCCGAGCTGGATGTTGGCCTTCTCCAGCTCTTTATTGAGCCTTTCCACTTCTTCCCTTTGCCGCACTTCTTCGCGGACGCTTTTGATGAGAAGGAATCCGAAAATCAACGAGAGCGCGAAAATAAATATATCGGAAATTCTGTTCCCCAGAAGCCCCGGAACAACTATGTTGGAAATGAGAACTATCCAAAGAACTCCGGTCAGCGCTTCCGTGGCAATGATTTTCAAATCAAACAAACTGTATTTCACGATTGCATAGGCGGTGAAAACAACCAAGATGCTCAAACCGTAAATTCCTATGCGAGACACTTCCAGGCTTATCATCAAAATCGGCTGAAGCAAATTGATGATAACCGCATTACCCAGCGCGATAATAAATCCCAAGAGAATGAAATTAATATTCCTCGCCAGCAGTTCATTCCCAATGGCGCTAACGAAACGGCGGGTCGTAAAAAGAATGAGTGGGCCTATCAGCAAACCGGTCAATATAAAAAGCGCGTAAATAATCCAGAGCGGCCCGGAGTCGAAATGTATAACCGAATCATAAAAACTGATGTTTTTAATCACAAGCTGCGTCGAAAGCACAAGTGGAACAAATGCGATTGCCAGCATCGCGGTAATCCAGCCAAGCCAACGATGCCACTTCTGCACATACTCTGCCCGAAGAGCTATGGCGGTACAGAACTTCAGCCAAAAATACATCCCGAATGCCGCGGAAATAAAATCCAGCCGGAGAAACAAATCGAGCCGTTCATAGCCGACCACGCTCGGCTCGTTTTCCAAAAAATTGGCAATCATCCACAAATCGGTAAAAAGTACGAAAAGCGCGTAGAAAATATTCTCTTTAGACCGGCGGTTGCGCCAAAAAATCAAAAATCCCAAAACCGCGTTCAGGACAATCGCTAAAAAAAGAAGGAGGTCTGACATCTGATAATTATATTATATCCGATAGCGCAAATTATAAAAATGCTCCGGACCCGCGCGAGTCCGGAGCTGCACACTTTCCCGATAAAAGGCTTGCCGTCAAACAGCCCAGTTGGGCCGGCATGAGCATGTTGGAATGTTCTCCAGCGCGCTCATGTCCATTGTTTCCCGATATTGTTGGAAAAGACGGTGGAATTCCAGATCACAGCCTTGAGCTCCTTCCAAATTCTCCGGAATGCCTGCTGGCAGATGATTCGACGGTACCGCTAAAAACGGCGGCTCATCTTTGAATGGCAGAAGGTGCACCCTCCTGCCATGGGCCTGTGCCGCCCGGCGCAGAACCTTCCATGTTGCCCAGAGGCTTGCCGGACGGAACTTGCCGGCGCTCCATTCGGCTTCAAGCAGCGTGCCTGGTCCGACGCAAGTTGGACCGAAGTATGCTTCATCCATATCCAAATCCCCTTCGCCGATGCCGAGAACCCATTCTACCGTCCGTTCAGTTTCCTCAATTGCCCGCGAAATGCTCAAGCCGGGCGCCGGATTCAGAAGAACATAGCCGCCGGAATTTACGCCGGTTTCACGCATCGCTTGGACAGCTTCCAAAAGATGCTGGCGAGTATGGCCTTTGCGAAGCATCTTAAGCCTCAGATAGTCGTCTTGCGTTTCCACTCCGATTCTTATCGTCAGCAGTTTTCCCGCTGGCTGAAGAATATCGGTTATGCGGCGCAGCGCGGGCGCCGTTATGAGCACGGCCCGCGCTTCGATTACCAGGCGAACTATCGTCGGATGTTCCGCTATCATCCGTGCGATTCCAGTCTGAACTTCGACCGGATTGGCGCTCTCCGCCAGAAACGAACCGGCGTTAAAAACCATGGCGGTGTGAATGCAGCCATTCGGCGGAGCCATGCATTCCAGATTTGTCCGGAACATTTCCAGATATTCTTTGGCAGTAAGAATCCTGCCGCCAAAGAACTCCTGGCGATATCCCGCTGCCGCGTGCGGCAACGAACAAAATCTGCAAAGTATGGGCTTGCCCGGACCCTGCAGCTCTCCCCAATCAGGACAGCCCTGGGGCAAATATAGCGTTGCCGCCTGGACGAATCTTTTTTCCACAACATCCCACCATGGGCGGATGCCGCCGCGCAAAACGGCGACCTTCGGATCGTTGTAATCGTAGTTCATTCCCCGCCTCCTTTCTTTGATGATGCCGGGTTGACTGACAAAAGCCGGCTTGCGCTTGTAAGCAGCCCCTTAGCGGGGTCCGTGTTGACGCAAAGAACGCCGTGCCCTCCGGACTCTTCGTCGGGAGGATAGCCGTTTTCCAAAAGCTTCACCGGCCAAAGGCCTATCACCGTGGCGAAGTGCCACAGGAACGGGTCCTTCGGCGTACCGTCGCTTTGCTTCAGCTGCCAATATTCGTCAGCGCTGATTCCCGTTTTTTGATGCGCCCGGCTGAAACCAGGCATACGGGCACAGGCATAGAGTACTTTTTTGCCGCTTAGCAGCCTCAGTAAATGTCCGGCATGAACCAGTAAATCCATTGCCCCGGGAGGAGCTTTTGACACCATTGCGATAGAAGCGCCGTAAATGAATGATCCGGAAGGGTCGAATGTGCCAACCAGATTTCCATTATCGGTTGCCATAGCCCATCCCTTGCATTCATCCGGCGACATTCTTGTCGGCATAAGAACCAGATATCCGACTATTCCGCCGCGAACTTCGACAACCCAAAACCATCCCGGATGGAAATTATTACAAAGAATGATGCGTTCCAGCAGAATTTCCGGAGAAGCCATCGTTCCCGCGCCGACTCCTTCACCCCAGCTTTCTTTTTCCACTTCCACGATGCCCTTCAAATCGGCAGGCGTTGCCGGCCGTACGCGCATTTTGCCGTTAGACATTTCAAATCTCCTTCCGTAATAGGTGTGCGATATTAAAAAAATTTCAAATACAGCAGGCTGAATTATAGCACTTTGCCGTATGGCCAAAAAAGACCGCGGACGCGGGAAATATCTGCCATGCGGCCAGCATATTCAATTCAAATGTTAAACAAGTTCTTTGACTTTCGAAACAAGAGAATCCAAGTCATCGGTTTTTCTTATATAGCCGACTGCGCCCATTTCTTTCGAGTAACGGGGACTGAGATTGTGCACGTCTTCTTCCGGATTTCCGAAACTTGTTAAAAATGCCACCTTCATATTTTTTGTTTCCTGACCCTCCTTTATCTTCATAAGCGCCTCTACTCCGTCCATTTCGGCCATCTTGACGTCCATCAAAACCAAATCCGGTTTAAGCTGCTTTGCTTTTTCTATGGCGTCCTTGCCGTTTTCCGCCGTTCCAATATCAAATCCTTCCGCCATGAGCTTCTTGGAAAATATCTCGCGAAAATAAGCTTCGTCGTCAACAATAAGTATCAAAGATTTCTTTTCCATTTTAAAAAGCCGCTAGAAAAAATTTTTTACTTCCGATACGATTTCACTCAAATCTTCCGTTTTTTTAATATATCCGTTTGCTCCGATGTCTCTCGAAAATTTATTATTCAATTCAACCTCGGACTCATCTCCTGAAACTCCGAGGCTTGTCAGAAAAACCACTTTTATGCCGCTTGTCTCCGGGTCTTGCTTCATTTTCATAGAAGCCTCAATTCCGTCCATTATCGGCATTTTGACGTCCATCAAAACCAAATCCGGTTTAAGCTGCTTTGCTTTTTCGATTCCTTCCTGGCCGCTTTGAGCGGTTTCCACGCGAAAGCCTGAGGCCTCCAGTTCCTTCGTAAAAATTTCTCTAAAATTTTGGTCTTCATCAACCAAAAGAATAAGTGACTGTTTGTCCATTATTTTGTATTATATTTATTATATTGCAGCTTTTAAATTATAGCAGACTATGATTTAATTTGTTATCAACAAAGCGAGATATTCATACGATAAATAAAATAATTTTGGAAATAAGAGCGGGGGCGGGCCTGCCCGCCATAGCCTCGCTTGAAATGGGTACGACAAAATAATAATAAAGCGAAATGGCTACAATAAACAAAATAATTTTGGAAATAAGAGCGGGGGCGGGCGGAGACGAAGCCGCGAGTTTCGCGGGCGACCTCGCGAGAATGTACCAAAGGTACGCGCAGAAGCGAGACTGGGGCTTTGCGATTCTTGATTCGAATGAAACATCGCTTAACGGCTTCAAATCACTGACAGCGGAAATAAAAGGCGAGGGAGTTTATGACGCATTCAAAAACGAATCGGGCGTGCACCGCGTCCAGCGTGTTCCCAAAACGGAAAAAAGCGGCCGCGTGCATACTTCAACCGCTTCGGTGGCAGTTCTTCCCATAGTTGAAGCGAAAGAAGTTATCATAGCCCCGAGCGACATTGAATTTACGGCTTCCCGTGCCGGCGGCCCCGGAGGACAAAACGTCAACAAAGTGGAAACAGCCGTACGCGTTCTTCACAAGCCTACCGGCATCGTTGTTTCCTGCCGAGTGGAACGTTCTCAGCACGCCAACCGCGAGAAGGCTATGGAAATCCTCCGCGCGAAACTTTATGAAATAGAACAGCTTAAAGCCACCGGTTCTTTGACCGATATCCGCAGAGAGCAAATCGGCTCGGGCGAACGCTCCGAAAAGGTAAGGACTTACAACTTCCCCGAAGACCGCATAACGGATCACCGCATAAACAAAAAGTGGCACAATATTGAAAAAATTATGGAAGGAGATATGGATAAAATTGTCGAAGCGTTTGCAAAAAATCAGAATTAAATAAAAAAAGTCCCCGCCAATGACAGGGACCAGGTTCGCAGCCCGGATCTCATCCAGGCTCATATATTGAAGCGTTCAAGCCAAGACCGTAAGCCACACTCGTGAAAGCGTCAATCGAAAGAAGCTTGCTTTTGCCGAATTTGTCGGAAAAAATTCTGCGTATTCTCGGGATAAACGAAGAACCTCCCGTCAAAATAACTGAATTAATTTCGCTGACAGTAATGCTGGCTTTGGACAAAGTCGCATCAACGCACTTGCTTATTTCCTGGAACTTGTCGTCGGCCATTGCCTCAAACTCCGCTCGCGTAATACCTTCTCGTACGACCAGGTTTTTTTCTGAGAAATCGATGACTGAATAATCGCCATCCGACAACTCCCGCTTCGCTTTTTCGACTGAACGGAAAAGCATGTACCCTAGATTTTCGATAATCAAAGTGTGGAGGTTGCTCAACTTTTGCCGATCATCATCGGATACTCCGCGCAAAGAACGTAGCATTTGAAGCGTTTGCCTGTCTCTAAGCTGAGAAATCATATGCCATTGGCAAAGAGTCCGCAGTGGTGAAATTGGTACATCAAGAATTTGCTCGCTTGATGAACCGTATATTTTCGAACCCCTGCCGAAATGCCGAGTAACCTTATGCCACATGATTGAACTGTCAAAGGAATC
>Ga0307375_10005832_pt1 | contig 11477 bp, 7 predicted proteins | sample TR1MG_FD_202531 | JGI IMG/M metagenome (GOLD analysis project Ga0307375, IMG submission 202531) | Soil microbial communities from Risofladan, Vaasa, Finland - TR-1 | ecosystem: Environmental > Terrestrial > Soil > Coastal area > Acid sulfate soil | place: Finland: Risofladan, Vaasa | collected... | reverse complement strand
CAGGCTCCGTTGAGACAGTGACTTGGGTACGTTGATGGTGTCTTCTTTAGAAATGGTGCTGCCTTCGTAGTGGCGAACGAGAAGAAACCTCAACGAGGGCAGTGTCGGGAGTCTCCAAGGACCGCGACTCTGCCTTTCGTCTGCGATGGACATTGCATAGTCTGCCTTCCCGAGATTGAGATGTAGCGAGGCGACAGATGGTGGGAGCGCCACGGGAAATGGGATATCACCGGTTTTCCAGAGGATCGGCCGGGCGTGGTGCCCGCTCAGATGAAGCGCGGTGAGTGTGGGTGGGAGGGCTGGAAATACCTTGGCTGCAGTGGTATCGTCATACAGCGATGATCGGAGGAGGCGCAAGCGAGTTAACATGGGTGGAAAGTGGAGGGCGAGCGAGTGGGGGAGGAAGAGGGAGAAGTTCGAAATCTCCAGCGTGTGGCAGTTCGGCCATTGTGTGAGGTCTGAGAGCATGTGGCAGTTCCCCTGATAGGAGGGGTCGCGGATGGTGATGCTTGGGTGCCGTTGGGCAAAGAGGCGCATAGCATCGCGACACAAGCTCACTTTCGTCACCTCGGACAACTTCGGCGACGTCCCGATCGGTTTGAAGCTGCGATAATCACTTTCGGCGATTTTCTCGCCTTTTTGGCGCAAATATCGAAGAACAGAACTTTCTTCGGACATAGAGGGGCTTTTCAGGGGTTGCAGATCATCGGGAGTGATTGGAAGGTGACGAGAATCGAGTTCCCAAAGACCACGTGTCACTTGCTTCAAATCCGGGCATTGGGCTGCCAACTTGTCAAAATCAAGAGGAACCATGGCCTCCTTGTCAACGATGGCAAATTCGAGAACGGTGAGATGCGGAGGGAACCTGAAGCTGCCATCGTCGAAGGCAAGTTGCAACCCATCACGACACATCACTTGTCGCAAATCGGTCAGGGTATCGGGAAGAGCCATAGGTAGACGTATTCCAACTCGGAGGGTCGTGAGCTTCAAGGGGAGGGCAGCAGAAGCGTCGATGTCCCGGAGGGGGCTCCGGGCACGGCATCGGAAGTCTTCATCATCATTCTCCTCCAGCATCAGATTAGGATAGAATACGATCGGCAATTCGTGCGTGTGGCAGTATTTGGTGTGTTTTGACTTCAGATAATGAGTAGGAATGCGGCTCCAGTAGGCATAGAAGAGCGCTGCGAGTTTCCTGTGCGTCTTGATGCGCTTCGTGGATGGATGAATCGATATGCCCTGCAAGGCAACGTTGCACAACGTGATTTTCTTGACAGTTGCAGGAAAGAGCGACAAGGAGGACTCGTTCAGGGTGATGTGAGGCATGTCGATGAAGGTCATCGTCGATGGAAGTTCCAATGTTGTCATGGGGGGCCAAATACAACCGTAGTTCTTGAAGTGTTGGATGGAAGAGAGTGAAGGGAAGACCATGTATTGGGAACACAGCTCGAGGATTCTGATGTTTGGTGGCCATTGAAGGTCAGGGGTCTTGATCTCTCTTCTTAGAGGGGAGGAATCTGTAATCTCCAAGTATTCTAAGGAAGAGGGCAATATCTGAAGGGATTCAGGTGAGATGGAATGCAGACACAGTCGCTTCAGTGCGTTGGGAGCCCGCATCGTCTTTCGTGAGAGACCATCTGATGCTCCCGTCGCGGTCGAAGAACTGGGATCTCGTAGCGACGGGGGATCATAATCGAAGGCATCGAACTTGTGGGAAGGAAGGCGAAGGTCGGTGATGTTCGGAGGCAGCGAAAGCCAGTGGATTGGGTTGATTACCATGGGGATCGCTTCAGACCAGGAAATGAAGATATGGGGTCTATGAACATTCTTCACAGACGAGTGACAATCACGGAAGATCTCAAGTTGAGTCAAGGAAGGAGGCAGAAGATGCGTGCTACCAAGCGCCTTGTCCGAGTCTCTGCTACTACGGACACGCATAGAAAGAGATGTCAAAGTAGTAGGTAATTGCAAGATCATGGACAGAGGACCGCACCGCTGGGGTTTTTCGAACCTCAGCGTGAGCAGAGAAGGGAAACGCACTCGAAGCGGAATCGCGTTTCCTGAGGGAGATGAAGGATCTAATGGTCGTATTGTCATTAAAGATGAAGAAGAAGCAGCACTGTTCGTAGATTCGGCCAAGTTGGAGGTTGTAGAGGATGTTGCCAAGGCTGGAAGGTGTGTGGATGAAAATGTCCTGATGCTGCCTTGTTGATCCTTTCTATTTCGCTCTTCTTCCACAAAATAACGTAAACATTCTGACTTTGCCAGAAACAGAGGATGTGAGGCCGTCCAGGACAGGTATGTGAGCGTTGAGGGAAGTGCATCCAAAACAGCGGGACCATGCGATGTGCGTTCTCCTTCCACGAAAGTGAAGCTTGTAATCCTACGGAACAGTTCAGATGGGAAATACTTGAAGGTGAAGATAGAGAATGGATCAGGGACGATGGAGAAGGTCGGCGCGTTCCACGTTCGTCCACCATTGGTAGAGTGATGCAATTTCACATTCACATTCGAGATTCCGCCTCCATATAGCAGTTTGGCACGAAGAAGGCGGTTACTAGCCCGAATCAAGTTCGAGAGATCGAGCCAACTGAGGAAGAAGATCATATCGCTCAACCACCATTCAGGCATGTTCCATAGGGAAACGGAGACTGTGTTGGGTGCAATCTGTGCGCATCCACAGGTGGAGAGGGGATTTGAAGAGGAAGGACTTGCTTCGGCAGGAGGGGCGGTTTCGGAAGCGTTTCGCGCTATGATGAGCTTTTTGGACTTTGTCGTGTTTGGATCCGACATATCTAGGAGCAAGAAACACTTTGTCTGTGTGATTAAGCAAGAAAAAGACTATAGAAGGGAATTAGGGTCAGCACAGGCGCAAAGAAGCAGCTCATTTGAAGCGAAAGGACAGTTGCAGCGAATCAGCGCACCTCCACCGTGTGTATGTCCCAATAAGGGGTCGTGCGCTTTGAGGCCTCTATTGCCAATAGACGTTCGGTGGATCACGACTTGACGCAAACGAGGTCAGAGAGAGGAATGAACCGACGGGCCTGGTCTTGTGTACCTCACGTTGATCGATTTACACACATATTCTTCTGAAATATGATTGCAACTTCTGTTGGGAAGTGAGATCAGCCCGTTATGACATGACCAGAAGAGGTACGGCATGAGGTTTGGATACGAAATTGCTCAGTCACTTTGGCTGGCCCCACACTTCAACATGTCAACGAGCCCCATCCATTCTCTCATTAAACTCTCTCCTGATGGATTTCTTCGCAAGAAAATCGTGACGCCAGGCCCCGAGGGGCTCGAGAGGCCCTACGATGGCGATTACTGCGTCAGTACGTGTCTTTGCTCCTCTTTCCCCCTTTTCATGTCTTCCTCCTCTTCCTTCCCCACATCTAGTCCTGTTTCTCACCTTCATCTTCTCGTTTGGTATGATAGTTCGCTATTCATTGAAGACTACTAAGGCGCCACAACAGGTTATCGACTCTTCGGTGCGTCCAGGTACAAACAAGGAGACTGCGGTCGTGCAGATTGGTGCTGGTCAGCTTGCTCTATGTATTGATGTTGCTATTAAGAGTATGCTTCCAGGGGAAGAGGCGTTGGTGTACATTGACGTGCGTGCGATGCATGAGCTGAGAGATATGTTGCACGACAACTTGGTTCTGGAAGTTGAGCTGAAAACGATCTTGGATGGCCCTCCTGACGAGTTTGCTGGCGCAACTGTCTTTCCGCTTGGCTTCATCGGCACGATGGATTCGGCAAACCTGAAGAAGACGCAAGGCAATCAGTACTTAAGCAAAAGCGATTTCGAAAAGGCCGCCGACTGTTACACCCAAGGTTTGCAACTTCTATCGACTCTCGAGAACCTCTCGCCGCAAGAATCAGTTGAAGAAAAGAGGCTACAAGTATCGCTACACTTAAACTTGAGCGCTGCATACCAATCGATGTCCGCTACAAACCTCGCAATTCAACAAGCCCAAAACGCGCTCGATCTCCTAGACTCTGGGTCCGCACTACCGGAGGTCATAGAAAACCAATGCAAGGCATACTTCAGACTGGGACAGGCGTACGAAAAGGCAGCACAGTATCAATCAGCACTATGGCACTTCATTCGAGCCGCAAACATCAAGAACAACCCTCATATCCACACATGCGTCACACGCGTCAAACCTCTCGCAGAGCAGGAGAAGGCAATGGCAGCTAGCTCTTGAGACGAACATCGCCGATACTTCATTCTGAACATACTGAAGCAAAACTGGTCAACCCTCAGCCAAGACAAACCCTCCTCTTTGCGGCTCCTTTTTGGGACTAGCACCCCATCGTAAACTTGTAGATACAGTGTAATATCAGTTGAACCGAACTATCGGTGTGAAGAGGCGTCTTTCAACACCAGACTCTGATACTTCAGCTGAACCCCAACTTCAACGTTGAACGTTGTTGATGAGGATAACGACGACGAAACCGAATGATCCGCCTCACAACCAAACCCCCTTCTTTCTCCCCTGCATCTTCTCCATTCATCTTGCTATTCTGTACGAATGAACAACTTCTCTTTTAGTATCATATTATGAAACCCATGACGGACTGGGATCGGGGATCTGTGCAAGTGGAGTGATCGGTATTGACAGGTAGCTTGGGATTGGAGAGCACCTATTGGTTTGGCCAAGGTCCAGGACCAAGGCACTCCAGTTCCGTTTGAGCTACTTTGCACCCTCCTCTTGATAGTGTGATGTTGTATCCGCATCTTTTATGTGCTCGTTCGAGGCATCTGCAGTTTGGCGGTGTATAGGGGTCAGAATGCGGGATGCTGTAGTCGATTTCGTGAAGCTTCTCGTCCATTGTCGGCATGAACTCCAATGAGTCTCCACTCTGATGATATGCCACAGGTCTGAATGATAGAGGCCAAGGTGTGTCTTTTTGCTTGAGGAAGTAGTTGTAGAGGCTGGAGTTAGCGTGGATGTTTGCGTGAGAGAAGCCGTGGTAGTGGACGAAGGTGATGTTGTTCTTCTGCACATACGCGCCCCAGATGAAATCGTCCCATCCACTGTTTGGTCTCTCCTTAAGGGTTTCGCTCCAAGCAGAGAGGTATTGTGGGTGTTCCAGAACGGCACGAGAGATGAGGAAGCCGGGTCCTCCATCCGGATAGTCCAAGTTCGTCCAAGTACACACACGTTCTCCAATGACTACAGGTTTTGAGTGATTGTACTGCTGTGCTAGCCATACCAAGTTCTGTAAGTGGACCCATGAATCATCCATACCACGATAGAACCACCTCACGTGTTTGAACTTGGGATCCTCCTTCCAGTACTTCAACATCCAATGATTCTTGCAGCAAAGGCCTGCAAAGTATGAACTATCGCAGCCCGTATTGTAGAGATTCGGAATTGTCATGTTTTGGCCATCGTTACTCAAAAACCAGGGATCATTGCTATCCGAGAGCACGCTTACGATTGGGTCGAATTCCCTCTTCCACCATGACTTCAATTGCCATTGCATGCGATGATGCAGATCTCTAAGGACCATGAGAACATGAAACGCCGATCACGAGGCAGAAAGAAGATGAGGGACGGGAATGCGAGGCGAAACAAGGGAGAGAAGCACGGTGAAGGTCGATGGTGTCAGTGTCGGTAACTCTAGAGGAAGAATAGGAAAAGGCGTACTTGGTACTCATGATGACAATGCCAAAGTCTCGGAGAAGGATAGACTTCCAGTCAGAGGCCACAGCCGAAACCGGCTGCTTCTCCACCGTGTCTCTGCGCTTGGAATCATTCAGATCAGGGTATTGTGGCATGGATTCTATCCTTTCATCGATTTCGGGTCTAGTTACGACAAATATGAGGAGAGAGAGTACTGAATAAGGGCGAAAGACAGATCACAAGCGGAGTCAGATATTTGGTCCACGATTAGCAGCAAAGTTTGCATGTGGGCGTACCAGGGAGTAGGATCAGCCAAACGAGGTATTTCGGGCATCGTAACATGCGTGTATGAAAAAGCACAGCCATGTACAAAGGCACCAAGGAAGGAAGGTCAGGAATGTGCATCTCAGACCAGGAGGGGTGAGGTAGGTGGCCCATCACCATGGACCATCACAGAAACCGAGAGTCTAGTCAACACGAGACGAGCTCCTCAAATTCGTGGGTTCGGCCGGCTCTTCGAGGCACTCCGTCGCTTCACTTCCTCTGCGACATGTTCCTCGAGGAGCAAAAGTCTTCCTTCAGGCAGACGTCGCTGTCTTACCTGAGTGGCATCCTCGTACGTGCTCTTGGGAGGACCTAAACCGCCGTTTGAAAGTGTGCACCTGTTCTTTGCCCTCCTGTGACCTCCTCGTTACTCAGACTGACCCTCTTGCTGTGCAGTTTTCTATTGGTTGGTGGCTGTGGGCTGATGCAGTGGCATGGAAGTCCCATGCGAATGACCCCATCTCCATTACGTTCGGACATTGGGTGCCCGGCATTGTGGGCACCATTGGCCTCTTCATGTGCGTCTCTTCTTCCCCTCTTGCATTCATTGCCACAATAATTCCCTCTTTCTATCGATTTTCGGGCCGTTTGCTTCAGAAATCACACATTCAAGCGTGTATCGCGCAAATTGAGCTGACGCCACTTTCAACTTCTTTCTGTCTGCAGGGTGAATGCCGTTTCTTGGACCGATTTGCAAGGATTTGGATTTGGAGACGATTCGACATTGACACGTAGCAGAATTTGGCTCTTCGCATCGTTCACAGTGTGTTTCTCGGGGATCATCGCCTCCGTCTGGATTGCCGTCGAACACTGGTTCAACAACGCTGATCTGGGCAACGTATGGCCTGGTGTAGCGCTCATCTGTCAAAACCTTCTCATTTTCCTATCAGCACTAGCATACCGATTCGCAAAGCCGCCGCCAAAAGATGAACCGGCATTCTAGAGGCTCTCTCTCTCAGACCCATATGTACATCTTCTTCCAGTAGATATAATCTTGTTTCCATCATCCTCACCGATCGAATACCATATGTTGCACGTGAGTTCTATGTAGCGGGTGTCAGATTGAGAAGAGTTCCTCTCTCCCAGTCATGTGTCAAAGGTCTCTTGTTGGACTTGGGTTTCCGTGATCGTTGTACGAGTATATTGTGTATTCAAATTGGACATGTCTTGGGCGAGTTGGCAAGGGTGTGGAAAGGATGAGGGACGAACACCAACTGCTTTTAGATGATGAAGTTTGCGCCTTCCTTGTACTTCTCGCGAATCTCCTTGAACTGTTCCTTGGTGACGGGGTTGTGTTTCTCGTATTCCATGGTGAACGAAGCTTTTCCTTGAGTGGCGGATCTGACTTCGGTGGCGTATCCGAACATGGCCGAGAGCGCGACTCTGGCTCTGATGGCCACAAAGTCTCCTTCTGATTCCGTGTCGATGACTGCGCCCTTTCTTCTGTTGATGCCTCCAATGACAGCAGCTTGGAATTCCATGGGTGTTGTGACTTCGAGGACCATCCAAGGCTCCAAAATCGATGCGCCGGCCTTGTCGAAGCTCTGTCTGAACGCTCCGTGCGTCGCGGCTCTGAATGCCAATTCCGACGAATCTACAGGGTGATACGCTCCATCGTCTACTACCATGCGTACTCCAACCACAGGGAAACCACAAAGCGGGCCCTTGACCATCATCTCTTCGTATCCCTTGGACACGGCGGGGATGAATTGAGGCGGGATGGAACCTCCAATCGTGTGATCGACGAACTCCTTGACCTTGCCCTCATCCTCATCAATAGGCTCCAAATAACCACAAACTTTCGCATACTGACCTTGACCTCCGGATTGCTTCTTGTGTTGGTACTCAAACAACGCCTTTTCGGTGATCGTCTCTCTGTAGGCGACACGAGGTCTTCCAGTCGTCACGTGCACGCCATACTCTCTCTTGAGTCGCTCCACGTAGATTTCCAAGTGCAACTCACCCATACCTCCAATCAACATCTCGTTCGTCTCGGGATCCAAAGACACAATGAACGTCGGGTCCTCCATCTGGAAACGCCTCAGCGCCTTCATCAAGTTCTTGTCCTGATCCTTGGCATTGCAAGTGATACTCAAAGAGATCACTGGCTCGGGAACATGCATCGCACTCAACACGACGTTTTGCTGACCATCTGTGAAGGTGTAGCCAATCTTGCATTCGGGACCAACCATCGCAGCAATGTCACCAGCTTCAAGACGATCGATATCTTCCATCTCATCAGAATGCATACGAACAAGACGAGGCACCTTGAGCTTCTTTCCGTCGAGCGCAATCGAGAACAGCGAATCTCCTCTCTTCATCATTCCCTGGTAGACTCTAATCCATGTCAACTGCCCAAACTTGTCCTCCTTCATCTTAAACGGCAACGCAACCAAGGGTTTCGTAGAATCGGAAGCCAATGGCACTTCGATCGAGTTGTCGGTTCCGTCGAGCGCAATCGTCTTGATATCGGAGGGAGAGGGCAGGTAATCAAGAACACCATCAAGCAGAAGTTGGACACCCTTGTTCTTGACTGCAGAACCCATGAAGACGGGCACAAATGTGTTGGCAATCGTGGCTCTGCGAATCGCTGCTCTCACGTCGTCGTTCGATGGCGTTTGACCCTCGAGCATGATGTCCATGATCTTTTCGTCCACATCAGCAAGCTTGTTGAACATCTCCTCGCGTTTCTCGAGCACTTGAGGCATCAGCTTTTCAGGGACTTCCTCCTCGTCTACGAACTCTCCATTGTCGCCTCTGAAGAAGTAAGCCTTCTGTTCGATAATGTCGATAAGACCTGCATGTTGGGCACCCACACCAATGGGGATCTGAACGGCACAGCAAGGAAGAGACAGCTTCTCCTTCATCATCGCGATTCCTCTCCACGGGTCAGCTCCCATACGATCCAATTTGTTGATGAACACGACACGAGGTACACCATAACGACGCATTTGACGGTCCACAGTCAGCGTTTGAGACTGAACTCCTCCGACAGAACAAAGCACAAGCACAGCTCCATCCAACACACGCAACGCACGCTCGACCTCAATAGTGAAATCCACGTGGCCAGGAGTATCGATAATATTGATGTGATGGTTCTTCCAGCTTACAAAAGTCGCAGCAGACTGAATTGTGATACCCTTCTCTCTCTCCAGATCCATGGAGTCCATCTTCGCTCCAATACCATCCTTACCTTTCACCTCATGAATCTCCTTGATACGACCAGTATAGTACAAGATACGCTCCGTAAGAGTGGTCTTTCCAGAATCGATGTGCGCACTGATACCAATATTACGCATACGGGCCACACGTTGGTTGTTTTTCTACAGCACGCCAAAACAAACGAAATTCATTCACATACAAGGTCAGTACAAGGTGAAAGAGGGTATGAAAGGCACACGCAAGAAGCCAAACACAAGAGTGGGGAAGTGCGCATGCCAAACTCGGAAAACGGAGACAAATTACCTCGGATCAGACGACTAAGATGAATGAGGGTACAACGAACCTTTTGAGCGGCACTCAGCTCTTGACCACCAGCTTCAGTGGACATGTTGCGGGAACCAAGTGATTTCGCCTTGCCTTGACCGCAGACCAAACGCTGCACACGAGCAATAGACGACAGCATCTTCTCCACTCAACGACAATTCAAAGAAGTAAGATTGCAAGACGATTGAGGGTCGACCAGAGGGAATTCACGAATCGGAACTCGGAGCTACTTAGCGAAGCAGAAATCTCAACTTTTCTAGGGCCAATACTAGTAGAACGCAACAAAGATTTCTCCCGCAACAAGAACACAGAGGAGAGAAGTCAAGTAGACGTGTGACGAACGGAAGCGCTTGCAACAACTGCCAAACGGCGACTGATCGTGGTGAACGAGGGAAAGAATCGGCTTCCTCCCCTTCTCTCTCCATATCTCTTCACTGCGGCCTCGCCAACAGCCACTCTCTCCATTTCTCTCCACGGCCTGCGTTCCTTTGCCGGAGCCGAGCCTCGGCCCTCGTCTCTCTCCCTTCATTCCGCACTGAGCTGGGATCCCCTTCGAGGAGGCAACCTTCACATATCAAGTAAACATGGTACGTTGAACATCTCCTGTTGTGACGTCAGGATTGCCTCCCTACCCTCATTTGGGTGCAGCCTTCCTTGCCTTGGGCGTTGTTCACTCCCTTGGCCCCTTTCTGTTCTCTCTATCCTCTGATTACCTTCAAAGATACTGTGACTAACGTTTTGCTTCTGTAACTGCAGAGATTGATTCAACAGGTGCTTACGAAACATGAGGATTTGATCCACGACATTGCGTACGACTTCTATGGTAAACGCCTGGCCACTTGTTCCTCTGATCAGCATATTAAGGTTTGGGATTTGGATGACGTTCACGGTTGGGTGTGTACTTCGCAGTGGAAGGCACACAGCGGTCCGATTTGGCGAGTGGATTGGGCAGCACCCGAGTTTGGCCAAGTGATTGCGTCTTGTTCCTCAGACCGTACTATTTGTGTTTGGGAGGAGTCCGAAGGTATGTCATCTTCATATGTGTCAACCGGTTTCGTGCACGTTGTGCTGGAAAACCCCCCTCCTTGTGAACCGTCGTCTTTGTACCCCCCTCTGGCTTGTTCTGACGTTTTGCTGTCTTCAGGTGACCAAGGTAAGAAGTGGAAGCTGAAGGCTACCCTAGGAGATGCCCATGATATACTGTCTGTGAAGTTTGCGCCCTCGCATTTGGGTTTGAAGCTGGCGAGCTGTTCTAATGATGGCATTGTGCGCATTTATGAGGCTTTGGACATCACCAACCTCTCCCAATGGCAGATTACGGATCAATTTGAAGTTACAGAGGGCGAATCGAAGGGAACGACCTGTTTGGCCTGGAACACATCTCCGTTTGACGCAGCAACCATCGCCGTCGGTACTCAATCTTCTTCACCTCAGATTTGGCAATACAACGATAAGTTCCGCAAGTGGGAACTCATAGCTGTACTGGGAAAGGATTCGTCGCAAAAGGAAGGCGGACACAAGGATTCCATCCACGACATCGCTTGGGCTCCCAACTTGGGCAGATCGTATCACCTTGTCGCAACAGCATCTAAAGACAGAACTGCGAAGATTTGGCAACTAGAGGCGAATGCGAAGGGGAAATGGAACGTGAAAGAGGTGGCTTCCTTCCCGAACCACAACAACGAGGTGTGGCGCGTGGAATGGAACATCACTGGTACCATATTGGCTTCTTCTGGAGACGACGGAACCGTAAGACTTTGGAAATGCTCATATCAGAACGAATGGCAATGCCTCAACATCATCACAGGCAGCGGCGCACAAGATTGAGATGTACGTACGAAGGATGGACCCCGAATGAGCGGTTAGCTACGCGCATGTAAATGTACATTAAGAAGATATTACAAACGATGCAGACTCGCGGCAGAAGTCGAGGTGGACGGACCTTCGGGCTGGAGCGCGGCGAAATCCTATTGGGAATGCATGTGTCATGTCCCGGGAGGTTTTCGGACAATACCTCGTTGGGCAACTCCCTTT
>Ga0307375_10005831_pt1 | contig 11477 bp, 8 predicted proteins | sample TR1MG_FD_202531 | JGI IMG/M metagenome (GOLD analysis project Ga0307375, IMG submission 202531) | Soil microbial communities from Risofladan, Vaasa, Finland - TR-1 | ecosystem: Environmental > Terrestrial > Soil > Coastal area > Acid sulfate soil | place: Finland: Risofladan, Vaasa | collected... | reverse complement strand
AAGTGGCCGGTCGGCGGCCGTGGGGCGTCGTTTGCTGATTCGCAGGCTGATGAGTGTTTGGCAGCGGTCGCTGGCCGACCCATTTCTGCTGGTTACAGAGTTGATGAAAGATGGCACGATAGGACACCGCAATCATCTTGGTCTGGTGCGGGTCGTCGTGCCGGTATCGCGCCATCCTCGCCTCGCGTCGTTTGCCGCTTTGTCGTGGGCAGGGTGGATGATAGGCTGCGGGTGAGGGTTTCTACAGCTACGTTGGCGGCACAACCCGGAGGCTTGCTTGCGATACTGGATATTCCAATGCAATCCGAAGCGCTTTAACCTTGATGCGCGCCTTGGCAACCCGAACTCCACTACGACATGGACGGTCAACCAGCACAAGGCTGAGATTGCCGAGGGAGATCAGGCATTCATCTGGCAAGCCGGTCCACACCGCGGCCTTCGGGCAATCATGCAAATCGACTCTGATCCGGCTGATATTCCCGAGACGGCGATTGATGCCCCGTATTGGGCAGACCTACGCGATAGGGCGCTCACATGTCGGGTGCGCGGTACCTTCACCTCTCGCTTTCCTGTCGTCGCGGCTAGGAAGATCGCCGAAGCTCCTGGCCTCCAAGACCTGCTTTTCTTGCGGGTTCCTCGCGGCACTAACTTCCCACTCTCTGAGGACCAAGCGGACGCGCTGCTGGAGTTGTTGCGTCATCTGGGTGCCGCCTAAAGCCGCGATTGCAGAGGGCGCCCTACGCCTCGTTAGAGGGCGCCGCTGAAGCCCGGCGTTGACCGTCTGGTTCTGGCCGGAGGCTTGTCCTTGCGCTCCTAACGACGGCCGCGCAAGCTGCCAAAGGCTGAAGTCGGCGCAACTCAACACCAACGGGACGAAACACAACTTGACTGACGATGGCGTCATGCGCGCGCAGGCAGTCCCGTTCAGAGGCTCAAGGGCTCAACGGTATCCCAGTATCAGACGAAGTGAGTACCCTCGCAGCCGCTTGGTAACTGGAAAATGTTTCACGCGCGCAAGTTTCAGGGGGTAGACGACGATGAAGCGGATCGGCTTAGCGCTGTTGCTCACCCTTTCATGGGTGGCCGCCCGAGGGCAAACAACAAACTGCCAAGTTATTGGCGACAATATCCGGTGCACACAAGTGCCGACACTTCAGCCCGTGGCTCCTCCAGTTACGCCCACCCCGGCTTTACCCATCTACCAATCGCCACCCCAACCCCTACCTCCACCTGCGCCCGCGTACATGCAGCAACAGCAGCAACTTGATCTGCAAAGGGAGCAGTTGCAGCTGCTGCAGGAGCAGCACCAGGCACTGGAGGATCAGCAGCGAGCCGGTGCGAATACCCTGAAGCAGCCGGATGATACTGTGCTGAAAGCAGCCTATTGCACAGGGGTCATCTCCGCACAATTAGAGGCGGAGAGAGGGGCTGTCGCCGGGTTTCGGTTGCCCGCCAAGTTCGCTGAATCTGCCAAAAACAATCCACTAGATGCGAAACTCGAACGAGTGAAAGCCTACGTGTACCAGCGAGAGCCCACATTGGAACCGGGACCAGTTCTCGGTGCGGTGCAACAAGGCAAAGATGATGTGTCACATATTGGAGCACAGACAGCGAGCTGTTTTAGCCAGTGCCCAACACCTTCTAAGGACACCTTGAAGGGAGTTTTAGCTTGCAACACACAGTGCCTTGAAGAAAGTGATGCCTATCAGCACACGAAAATCTGTCAGCGACTCAGTTTCCTTCCCTACTAAACAATATCTTGGCCGCCGGAGCTGGCCGGTCAACGGCCCTTGCCGACGATCGCTATGCGACCCTTTTCGACCATTGCGAACGTCAGCTTTGCGGCATGAAACTGAGGTAGTCGACTGTCTCTTCCTGGCCGATGGCTCCCTGTCCACTGCACTGGCGAGCCTTGCCAGCTCCACTGGCGATGGTGGTCAGGCTCGATGCCGGAAACGGGCAGCTTGTTGGCGACGGTGGGCAGTTTGGTTGCCGGCCATGGTCAGTTTCGCTGGCGAAGCTGGTCAACTGCTGTTGCGAAGGTGGGCAGGTGGCTGGCGTTTTGCAACTTGGCGCTGCTGTTCAGGCTGGCGTCCGTATCCAGTCTGTCTGACGCTACTGTCCAACAGGTTTTGTTTTGGCGTCCAGTTGGTTGGCGTTTAGCATTGAGGGTTTAGCTGGTCATCCGCCTGGCGACGTCATCGAGTTCGACATCGGTAAGGCGTGGGCCAGCCCACGCATCGGCGAATCGGGCATTTTGCGAATGCGGCAGCTGTTCTTTTTTGAGGTCCATCACCCGTACCCGTGCGGGGAGTGCCGCGCCTTCGCCCACAAAGATGGCTTCTTGCAGGCCGAGGTTCGGTAGTGACTTGGTCATGCCGGACAATCCATCGGGAAGGAACCGTGCCACGTGCTGCTGGTCCGCCTGGTTGGTGAGCCGAAGCACAAGCCAAGTGCCACACTGAGATATGACAGTGCTCTCAATATCCGCGGGGCGTTGGCTGACCAGCATCAGACCGAGACCATATTTGCGGCCTTCGCGAGCAATGCGTCTCATTGCGCCTTGGGCGGCTGCGTATTCCGCGTCTCCTCGATCCGGGACGTACCGGTGTGCCTCTTCGCAAACAAGGAGTACGGGGTCTTTGGCACGTTCTTCCTGAGTCTGGTAGATCTTGTATCGAAACAGTAACTGGGCAACGGATGCGGTTAGCGGACCCGCCACTTCATTAGGCAAGCCTGATATGTCTAGAATCCGCATGTCACCGTTCGGGTGGGTGGCAACGTCTCCCACGAACTGGCGGATGATGGCGGATAGGGTTGGGTCCGAGCGCTCCCATTCCTTCATCATGAATTTGATGCGGGGGTCTTGGCGTAGAACGGAAATCTTGTCGAGGATGGACTTGAAGTCCTTGGCGAAGTCAGTATCCGACACACGCTCCACGACATTTCCTTTGACGCGACCGGCTTGGAGATAAGTGATGTGGTTGATGAGTTCTTCTAGGCTGAATGGCCGCGGCTTGTCCCGATCGAAGCTGTCGAGCTCTGCACGTGTATGACCATTTGCAGGACGGGGAGCGTCCAGTGCATTGCCATCGAGCGGCGCAGAGCTGCCATAGGCTATGGGCGCTGGATCCACCAGTCCGGCAGCCTGCATCCTCGCGTGGGTCAGCGCCTTATAGATGACGTTATGCTGGCTGGTCGCCTCTCGTTCGGTCTTGCCGATGGTTAAAAGCCTGAACTCCTCGGCTGACATCAGCCAATATGGCAAGTGAACCGGAATGCCTGCTGCCTGCTCATGACCAACCGGGTCATAGGCGCGGTACCGAATGGCCCGGTCTCCAAAGGCGGTCCCATACTCGGCGTGTGGGTCGATGATGATGATGCGCGGGTGGCAGGCCTTTCCAGGCTTCGGTTTATGCGCGAGTACCCCGTGCAACAGGGCCGCTACCGCTCCGGACTTGCCTGAGCCGGTCGAGCCCAGAACGGCGCAGTGCATGCTGAACATCTTGTCGATGTCGGCACGGCAGCGCGCATTGTCGGCTGCGACATAGGACCCGAACTCAACTAGGGTGTCGGCTTCAGCCTCATCCCGTTGACCCTCCGCTGCTGAATAAAGCGCAACGGATTCATCCTTGGTCAACAGGTACAAACCTTGGCGGGGCAATGGGTAGGTGGTCACGCCACGCCTGAATTTCAGCGAGCGGGTCGGCGCGTGCCACATTCCTTCCGAGAAGAGCTCAACCTCCATGATGCGTTGGTCAGCATCGGGCGGAATGACACGCCCCTGCTCAATGAGTTCTTCGGAGCGCATGCGCAGTAAGGTTACAAAGCCAAATACTAGCTGCCGCCCGAAGTGGACCTTGACGACACTGCCCATCTGACCAATTGGGTACACGCGGCCGTCATGGGTACGCGAGAGTTCGGTTAGATCCCCATCGAGCTCGACCTTGAGTGAAGTGCCAGACACCTCAACGACGTGTCCGATTCGAAGGTCACGTACCACATCGAAGTTGCTCACTATGGTTCTCCCGGACCACCGTCACCCAAGAACCGGATGAGCCCCTTGAAACTCCACCAGTCGTGCTCATCATCCTGCCGCTTGCAAAGGGGGCCTTCAGCTCCGCAATAAACCCCGTGTTGTGTGAGGATATAGATGCGTTTGCCCCAAGGCGCCACGCGCCATTTCTGAAGCTCGGATGGGAGGGAATTACCTTCACGGCAAAACACCAAGATCGTGGTCTTGTTGTTGGGAGTCGATAGGGCAAGTTCGAGCTCTTCATTGATGTGCTCATCGCCGAAACTGTAGCCGCAGACGGCAAGGACTAATTCCGAATCACCCGTCAGAGTCCGGCGGAATTCCGAGAATTGTGCGGCGAAGGGGTCTTTCTGCGTTGCCGCGTATTTGGTCGACTGCGGGTAAATCAGCACCCGGCCAGTGCGGGGCGGGTAAGAGTCGGTCTCGCGTACTCTGAAAACCTCTCCGCGCTCCCCAGCAGCCCAGTCGATTGATCCATGCAGCTTGATGACCTTCGCCCGGTAACCATCCGAGGGCGTGGGCACGCCAAAGCGGTGCTCGAGAAATGCAATCGCGCCACCTGAAAAACCGTCCCAATACCGATACCTTGCCAAGGCAAGGGCATCTTCTAGAAGAGTGTCATAGTTGGTGGTGAAAAAATGGACGGGGCGTCGGCGCTCGTGAAGCCCGGCCTGCAATTTGTCAAACAGGGTGCAGACAAAGTTCTTGTGCAGGTCCACCGTGGCGAGGCGGTGGTCAGTGCTACCAATTTGCTCTGGGGTTGCTAGCTGGTCACCGTTCGCTGGCTGCGGCTCAACATAACCCCACCGGATGGTCTCTGCGATGTCTGCCGTGATGGCGGCATGCGCATTTTCAAGATCCGTATGGGTGTACACCTTACCGTCGATGATCACGTTGGTGTGTTCAGCTCGCCCGGCGATGGCGGTGTAATCGCCAAGCTGACTTAAGATGTGCTCAATGTTAGCGCTGTTATCCATCTCCTTGCTTAGTGCTTGCAGAAGCTCCGCATGATTCTTGCCAGCAGCCATCGTTCGCACCCGAGCGGTTAGCGGATTCATCAATGGCAAGCCGGCATCCTTGCTGATGCCGGCCCCCAGAAGCCAGGCCTGGTTTGGTTGACGAAGATGTGCCTCGACTTGGTCAAGGACATCCGAGTCCGAAATCGTCATGTTGTGTCCCCCTATGCGCGTCAAATAATAGGGCATAGCCGCCATGCCGGATAAGAAGTGAGTGGAGCACGTGTTTTTCCAGACGCACCATTCTGTAGAGCCTCGTTCGTCGTCAGCGTCGATCTAGTGGGTGGGGGCTGACACACCTTGGTCAGAGCTAGGCATGTCGAACTGGCAGTCGACTTGGCCGGGGCTGCGGCCAGCTTCTTGCTCTGGCCACATGACTGGAGAGACCAAGACTACTGGGCATCTGAGCAGGCTGTATAGCAAACGAACGTATTTTGGACGGAAGACGAGGCCCAAGCTGAGCCCGGCAAAAGGCCTTCCAATGTGTCAAGAAAACACGTATAAGAATCTGTGTCCAGAATACGTGCCTTTTCATGCTCATTGGCTACGCCCGCGTCTCCACCGCTGACCAGCAGGCTAACCTTCAGGTCGATGCCCTGCGCGAGGTTGGCTGCGAGTCGATCTACGAGGAGGTCGTGTCCGGTATAGCGAAGGCCCGACCTCGGCTTGAAGAATGCCTAAGACACTTGCGCCAAGGCGACACACTCATCGTCTGGCGACTGGATCGCTTGGGCCGCAGCCTGAAGGATCTCGTGGCCATCGTCTCCGATCTGGATCGGCAGAAGATTGGGTTCAAGTCGCTCACTGAATCGATCGACACTACAACCGCCGGCGGCAAGCTAATTTTCCACATCTTCGGCAGCCTGGCTGAATTTGAGCGTTCGCTGCTCTCGGAGCGTACCAAGGCTGGCCTCAAGGCTGCGCGGGCGCGGGGTCGCATGGGTGGTAGGCGCCCGAAGATGTCGAAACCAGACGTCAAGAAAGCGGCCGCCATGCTCGCCGATCCCAGTATCACAAAGACCGAGGTGGCGCGGCACTTCGCTGTCACCCGCACGACCCTCGACGCTGCGCTGAAGCGCGAAGGTTACTCGCCAAACCCTGTCGTCTCGGCGGCGTAAGGAGCCTCATCCGTGACTCAAGCTGTCGTCTCCCGCGATAACGCCGCCCGCGTTCAGGACAACGCCAACCTCATCTGGGGTGCGGCAGAAAAGATGCGCGGCAAGATCACGCCGGCCGACTACGGCAAGGTCATCCTGCCGTTCACGGTGCTGCGACGCATGGACTGTCTACTTGCGCCGCATATCCAGACCATCAAGGTCGAGGCCGCACGACTGGCCGGCGCCACCGATGAGGCCCGGGACCAGATCCTGTTCCGTAAAACCAAGATGGGTTTCTACGGCGCCAGCGACTTCACCCTGGAAGCGCTGCTGGCCGATCCGGAAAACATCGCCGACAACCTCAAGGCCTACATCAACGGCCTGTCCAAGAACATGCGCGACGTGTTTATCGAGCACTTCGGGTTCTTCGGCTGGATCGACCGGCTAGACAAGCAGAACCTGCTCTACGCGCTGGTCAAGTTCTTCGCCGATAAAGACCTGTCGCCAAAAGCGGTCTCCACACTGGCGATGGGCTATCTGTTCGAGAACCTGATCCGGCGCTTCAACGAAGCCAGCAACGCCACGGCGGGTGACCACTACACACCGCGTGAAGTCATTCGCCTGATGACCTCGCTGCTGTTCGCCAAGGACGGCGAAAAGCTCGCCAGCGAGGCCAGCGTCATCAGCATTCTGGACCCGGCATGCGGCACCGGCGGCATGCTGGCCGTGGCTGACGAGTACCTGAAAGAACGGAACAAGGACCTGCTCATCAACCTGCACGGACAGGAGGTCAACCCGGAATCCTTCGCCATCTGCCGGTCGGACATGCTCATCACCGGTCACTCTCCCGACAACATCCGGCTCGGCAACACGCTCACGCAGGATCGCTTCGCCGGGCAGACTTTCTCCTACTGCTTGTCCAATCCGCCCTACGGCGTGGATTACTCCGAGGAGTACGACACGATCAAGGCCGAACACGAGCGCGGAGACAAGGCCCGCTTTGGGCCAGGCATCCCACGCAAGAGCGACGGGCAGTTGCTGTTCCTGTTGCACATGATCAGCAAACTACCGACCGATCGTGGCGGACGTATCGCAGTGATCATGAATGGCTCACCACTATTCAACGGCGCTGCCGGCAGCGGCGAATCCGAAATCCGGCGTGCGCTGATGGAGCGGGACATGGTGGACGCCATCATCGCCCTGCCTACTGATTTGTTCTACAACACCGGTATCGCCACCTACATCTGGATCGTCACCAACCGCAAAGATGCCGAAGACCGCGGCAAGGTTCGGCTCATCGACGCCACCGCCCGCTGTGCACCCATGCGCAAGTCGCTGGGCAGCAAGCGCCGTGAACTGACCGATGCCAACATCTCTGACATTGTGAACCTCTATCTCGATCACGAGTGCGATCAGACCGTGAAGGTTTTCGCGCCGTCGGACTTCGGTTTCCGCAAGGTCTTCATCGAACGGCCCTTGCGCTTGGACGTTGACCTCAGCGAATCCGAGTCCAGCCGCTTTCGCAATGCCAGCGCGTTGGATGAGTATTGTCTGTGGATGCAGCAGCAGTTCGGTGTCGATATCGCGGAGCGGTTGATGAAAGTGGCCGGCGAAGTTACCGCTCATGTCGAAGATCAGGAGGGCCTGAGCCTGCTGCGCGCCACCGAGGGCGCTGCCAGAGTCGACGTGGCCACCACCGAGAAAGCCTGCCGCCGTATTTTGTCCTCGCTGCTGGATGCGGAGATGTGGGCGGAGCGCCGTGCGCTGACTGATCTGCTTCGTTCGCTGCGAACGGCTGGCAAACAAAGCGAGTGGACGAACTACAACGTCTTCCTGGAAGCGCTGGAGCGTCACACCAAGGCCCGTGGCGAACGCCTCACTGCTGGGCGCATCAAGGTGATCCGCGCCTGGGTCACCGCCACCAACCCGAAAGCTGCGCCGGTCATCGACAAAGCGGTTGCCCGTACTGATGAGCGCAACGAGAAGTACGGCGTCTTTAAGGTCGAGGGCCAACGTGTCAGCTTCGAGCGTGACACCGACCTCGGTGATACCGAGCGAGTGCCACTGAATGAGGGCATCGAAGCCTACTTCGATCGCGAAGTGCGGCCGCATCTGCCTGATGCCTGGATCAACGCCGACAAACGCGACACGCGTGATGGCCAGATCGGCATCGTCGGCTACGAGATCAACTTCAACCGGTACTTTTACAGGTATGTGCCACCGCGCAAACTTGAGGAGATCGATGCAGATCTGAAGCAGGTGGAGGCCGAGATCGCTGCGTTGCTGGGCGAGGTGACCGAGTGAAGCCTGAATCTGGTCACATGCAACGCTTGCTTTCACCGGCAGGGACGGTATCCTTATCCTCAATCATGCCCGCCTCGCCTCTACCGACTTCGGTCGGCACGCGCATTTTGGCGGGTTTTTCTTTTGGGGCCCGCGCGTGACCACGCCGCGCAAGGCTCCGACCAAACCAGCCACCACCCTCGACGAGCAGATCGCCCTTCTGCGCCGGCGCGGCATGGCCATCGCCGACGAGGGCCTGGCCAAGCACTACCTTGCTCACCTCAACTACTACCGCCTGCGTGGCTACTGGATGGGGTTCGAGCTGCCTGACGGTAGCGGAGAACACCCGTTCCAGCCTGGCACCACGTTCGAGGCCATCTTGCGGCTCTACGACTTCGACCGCCGCTTGCGGCTGGAGATCAATGACGCCATTGAGCGGTTTGAGGTTTCCCTGCGTACACGCTGGGCCTATGTATTGGGCCATCGCGACGGACCGACCGCGCATCGGAACGCGGTGCTCTTCAACGCCAGGCATCCCGAGCTGCTTCGGCGCATCGAGACCCTGTATAGCGACCGCAAGGAGATCTTTCTGCGGCACTACCTCGATCGGGGCGAGGAGCCGCCGGTGTGGGCCTTGTGCGAAGTGTTGTCGCTTGGCGACCTGTCCAAGTGGCTGCGCTCGTTGAAGCATCACCGCGACCGTCAAGCGATTGCGGATGCTTATGCCTTGCATGAGACGCCCTTCGTATCCTTCGTCGAACATCTGGCCTATGTGCGCAATGTCTGCGCACACCACGCCCGACTGTGGAACCGGCCACTGGTCGTGGCCACGCTGGCGCTGCCGAAGAAGCCGTTAGATCTTGCCAAACAACTCCAGCGTGATCCCAAACACAACCGGCAGCTCTACAACTCGCTGACGGTGATGGCTTGGCTGATCCGGATCGTTAGCCCCCATTCCACATGGCGCGCGCGGATCCGCAGCTTGGTTGCAGAACGGCCTGACCTCTGGGACGCGATGGGGTTTCCAGCGGGATGGCAGGACTTTGACCTTTGGCGGGAGAGTGAGTGATGAGCATGCAGCTAGCTACACGTCGCGGCCTGGTTTACGAGGGAGAGCTCAATTTCTACCGCGCGATTCATCCGATTCCGGTCCTTACGCGTGCAACCTGCGTTTGGCTGTCGAGCGGTGCGGACGGGCCAACATGCCCGTCTCCTCTCTTTCGAGAAGACTCCTTCGATCCTGTGACCCGGATCCGGCGTGGGCGCCTGTACGTGAGGTGCGCCCACCCTCCGCAAAATCTTCCAGCGGCGAATGTTCACAACTACCCATTTGGGCCGCATATCGGCGTTGGCATTGGTGAATGGGACGCCGAGTGCTTCTATCGCCCCATCCATCAAGAGGATATTGCGCTGACAACGCGACTCGAAGCGGCGCTGATCGAGTTAGGCGACCAGGGATTCACGACGCGGTGGAGCGTCGTGGGTGCCGAGCGGATTTCCTCGGGAGAACTCCTGTTCACGCTGCGCGCGATGTCCTCACTGGGCGCACTGCCGGCACTTGCGGACTCCCTGTCGGCGCGTGATGGCAGCCCTGTACCCACCACATCCATCCATGAGGCGCTCGACCAACTGGTGACTGCGTTCCATAGGCAGCAGCCGGTGCCCATTGCGGACGTCTGTCGGGAAACGGCGCGCGTCATCCTGGCTGCCTGGATCGGCGCCAACGCTAACACAAAGGACCTGGCGGACGTGATCGGAATGATTCCTGACGAATCGGACAAGCGCGAAGGACTGAAAAGTGCGGCTACGGTGATTCGCCTCATGCACTCGCGCGGGAAGTCGTCTGAACAGGAGCAACAGGCCGCCAAAGGCAAAGACTTGCGACCCGTGGGCATGGAGGACGCAGAGGCCACAGTGCAACTCGTCGGCTTCGTGCTCCGCGACATCGGATGGGCCGCATCATGAGTCGTTACAAGCGCTATCCAGCCTACAAGGATTCCGGCGTGGAGTGGATTGGGGAGGTTCCGGAGTATTGGGAGGTGAAGCGGCTGCGGCACATCGCCCAATTCTCCAACAGCAATGTCGACAAGAAAAGCTATGAGGGCCAACAAGCCGTCAAGCTCTGCAACTACACAGATGTCTACTACAACGAGTTCATCACCACGTCACTGCCGTTCATGGATGCCACAGCCAGCCAGGATGAAATCAGGGCGTTTGAGCTGAAGAAGGGCGATGTCTTGATCACGAAGGATTCCGAAGACCCCTTGGACATCGGTATCCCAGCAATCGTGACTGATGACATGGCGGGCGTGATCTGCGGTTATCACTTGACCATGATCAGGACCAACGCCCCCGATGGCGCCGGATTCGTGCACCGCTCGATTCAATCGCACCCTACGACAGCGCACTTTTTCGTCGAGTCGCCCGGCATCACTAGATACGGCCTGAGCCAGGATGCCATAGGTGACATTGTGGTCTGCTTGCCTCCAAAGGGTGAGCGGGAGCGCCTCGCTTCATGGGTGAATAACGAAACCGCCCGCATCGACGCGCTGATTGCCAAGAAGACCCGCTTCATCGAGCTGCTGAAAGAGAAGCGCCAGGCGCTCATCACCCATGCTGTTACGAAGGGGCTGGACCCCAAAGTGAAGACGAAGGATTCCGGGGTGGAGTGGATAGGGGCGGTGGCGCAGCATTGGTCCTTCTCGAAGCTTGCATATGTAGCGACCGAGCGCGGCGGAAAAACGCCAACCACAAGCACCCTGAAATACTGGGATGGTGACGTTCCGTGGGTGTCTCCCAAGGACATGAAGGTCGATGTCGTAAGCGACTCGATCGACAAAATCACTGAAGTTGCCGTCAAGGAATTCGGCATGGTCAAGATTCCTCCACAGTCAATCCTAGTCGTTGTCCGCGGCATGATTTTGGCCCACTCCTTTCCTGTCGCGGAAACATCGCGGGATGTGACGATCAACCAGGATATGAAGGCATTGGCGCCAGCACCCGGACTTTGCCCGTCCTACCTCCGGCTTCTGTTGCAAAGCGCTA
>Ga0307375_10005829_pt1 | contig 11481 bp, 1 predicted proteins | sample TR1MG_FD_202531 | JGI IMG/M metagenome (GOLD analysis project Ga0307375, IMG submission 202531) | Soil microbial communities from Risofladan, Vaasa, Finland - TR-1 | ecosystem: Environmental > Terrestrial > Soil > Coastal area > Acid sulfate soil | place: Finland: Risofladan, Vaasa | collected... | reverse complement strand
TAGTGAGTCTCTCTCTCTCTTTCTCTCTATCGACTCTCTATCTCAGTTTGAAATGAGCAGAAGGGGAGCAGTTGGTTGTGCGTGGAAAGCGTCAATGTCAATGACGACGTTGTGCCTGAAGGAGGTGATGTGGAACATTGGTTTTGGAGTTGATGACGACGCCGCCCTCTCCGATACGAAGACGTATGTTGTTCTTGGATGTCTCGATTGGTGAACTTCAAGTAGTGTTGTGAGTGAGTCGTTCCAGCATGTTTCGTGCACGAGGATGTGTGAGGCTTCTCCAGGCGCCGCCCAAAGCAAGTCGGTTGATCGAAGCATGTGTACGTAAATGTCAGGCCCATATCTCTGCATGAGTGCGTCTCTGAGGAGTCCTTTCTTCTCGTGATCCGATACGATGATGAAGGACTTGGGTTTTGAGAACTTGATGGGAGGAAGTACGTTCCATGAGATCTTCATGGCTCTGTGAGTCTCCGGTGTCGTTGGGTCCTTTGCTTCAAAGTACTTGAATTGAGCGTTGAGAGGTTGGATGTGTGGCATGATGGGCCTCAAGAATTGGCACAAGTGGTCCGGCAGCAGGCCAAACTCGGCAGGTTTGTCGTGGAACGCTGAGAGGAATCTAGAAGAGCTGGCGAGGAGCATTTGCATAGAACTTGGCACTCTGTGCTCCTCCGCGGCGGCAGCGGCGGCAGCGGCGTGAGCAGCAACCATGGAGGCGCTCATTTGCATTCGTTGATTGAATCTCGAAGTGCGACGACGACGTTGATGCTGCTGCTGATGCTGCTGCGACGGAGGATACTGCTTCGATTGTTGTTGTTGTTGTTGATGCTGTTGTTGACGGCGGCGACGGCGATGATTGCGATTGCGAAGGCGGCCATTGATATCTACATCATCATCATCATCATCATCATCATCATCATCATCGTCATCATCGTAGTCTTCGTCATCTTCATCGTCGCCATTGTCGTAGAATGCATCTCTTGAGGCCATAGATTCCAAATCGTCAGTGATACCAGATGCATCTCCATCGCCATCAATCTCGTCATCTCCGAAGGAGCCATAGGAGGTCTCGTCTTCGTCGTATTCGTATTCATTGTCACCGCCACCTGTACCTTCATCGCCTTCTTCGTCTCCAATTCGCGGCGCAGAGGAAAGAGTGGACTCTCTCTTCACTACCCTCTTGACCACGAACTTTGATCCGACAACTCTTCCAAAAGCCGATGAAGAAGATGCTCTCGTAGTATTAGTATTGGTATTAGCAGCAGCAGCAGCAGCAGTAGCGGTCGCATTGGTGTTGTTGTAACCATGGGGAGGATGAGGAGAGGAGTACGAAAGAGTGCTTCTATCTTCTTCTTCTTCTTCTTCGCGATCTAGGAATCCAATGCTCATTTTCATTTCCAATGGCGAGAAGAAGTCATCCACGGCACGATTGACGTGATCAAACGCCAGGATACACCACACTAGGAACTGCACGAAGATGGAACGCGAGACGGCGCTTCGAACCGCCTGCTCCGGTCGCATGATCACCTCGTAGTCCACGCGGTCATGGAACAGTTGCACCACTTGTTGAATACCTGCGAGACTGAAGACCACGTGAGAGGGCACACCACCACCCAAGATATTCGGCATGGAAAGCAGTCGCCGCATGTCAGCCACATCCATCGCATCTCTCAGCAAATTGATGCACTCCACGCTATGCTCAGGGTTATTGGCGACCAATTCCACGAACATTCGAATGTAGTCTGAAGGATGAAGTTCTCGACGCAGGCGAATGGAGGCGGAGGTTGCATTCACTGACGTCAAGTAGGGCGTGAACGACGGCGAATTCTCCAACAATCGCAGTCTCGAATAGCATTTCATATCAGAGAAACAATCATAGGTTCCGGAGGCGAGGATGACGTATTGAGTGACGTGGTGAGTCGAACTGAGAAAACCGAGTTTCATGCCCAGTTCTCCAAAGTAGCACGCGTATGTCCTGATCGTCGCTCTAGACATGCCTTCAATGCAGCTGGGTAAGATGGCGGCCACGGAGGTGTTGTAGTGGTTCAGGAAGGTGGGCAATTGGAGAGGAGAGATGAGCGGCGTCTCCTGAGACATTTTCGAGTGCGAGACGAGCACGCGCAGCACCATCTTGACCGTTTCGATGAACCGAATGGCAGTGGGAACGAGTCCACCGGTGTGAAGGGCGAAGGTGCCAAAGAGGCGAGTACAGGCGGAGGAGGGAGGGCAGGAGGCCGCAGGAGCGGTTGCCGTAAGCAGCGCCGCGTTCGCCTCAATCGTCTTTCTCAGCTTGTCCTTCTTGATCTTTGAAGTCGCTCGCAGGAATTCCAACGTAGAGATGTATGCCACAAGAGATGCGATGTAAATGGTGGTGAAGGAGGGTGTTTGGGAGCGGGAGGAGGGGTGACGATGAGATGAAGTCGATGATGGAATTGATGATGGCGATGTTGACGACGATGACGATGAGAGGGAGGAGGAAGACATGGCTGCTACGGAGACACCTTTGCTACTGCCAGCACTGCCAACGCCTCTCAAGAGGAGAGCGTTGCGGAACGCGCGACGAATGCACTTGTAAGCTCGCAGGGAATCGCCGAGCAAGAGACTGGTGTGAGCATGCACGAGGTAGTCGAGAACCTCTTCGCGCATCACGTCGCTCCTTAGGAAGATCATTGGTTGATTCGCCTCAATCGATAGTGACGAAGAAGACGAGGATGAGGATGGAGGCGGTGATGTTGGCATCGATGGAGGTATTTGTATGGAAGTTGCTGAAGCAGCATTATTAGCGACAACAGAAGTGGGAGATGTAGATGAAGCAGATGAAGATGGGGACGGAAGCATGGACTGAGCGAAGAAGTTTCGTCTTCGAATGCTCAACACTGATGAGAGCTGCTCAGCTCTCTTTGGCTCCAATAGCGCCTGTGAACACAAGTAAAACGTCTGTAGCAGGCGAGAGTGCTTGGTTTCGGTGCCGTGTAGTGCTTGAATCGGAACCTCTCTGGCGCAATCGTCCGCCGTTTCTCCGAGGAAGAGCGAGTACTGACATGACGCCAATTGCACCTCTGCAAGCAGATCTGGCGAGCGTTGTGCCTCAGCGATCTTGCGAGCCTCTTCGAGGTATTGCTCAAGGGAAGCGCGCGTTTCGAGACGATAGAGGAAATCAGTGCTGAGAGAGATGAAGGCTCGGGAGCGGATGGCAGCCGCGTCCGACTCGGGATCCTTGCCGTGTAGGGACGCCAGTGGAAGCACCAGATTGGGCTTTTCGAAACCAATCGGCCAATCGTTCAACAAAGACCATGCAAGTTGGAAGAGCTGCAGGGAGATGCTTGGGTAGCGAGCCATCGCACACGCACAGTTGATGAGGATGTAGGGGCAAATCGTCTTGCGGAAGGCATATGTAATGAAGAGATAGAGCACCACCAACGGTTCCAAGTGCGAGCCATCAAAATCAAGGGCGGTAGGATTGGAGAGATAGAGAACCGTTTCGATCATCGCGAAAGCCTTTTTCACTGCTGCCTCCTCTGCAGGCCGAGAATCGCTCTTGATAGGGCCGTAGGACCAAGTAGGAGGGGTATTAGGAACCGCAGGTGAGAGATGAGAGTGGGAACCACGCGAGGAGGAGGACGACGAGGAGGCGGATTGAGATGCTCCTCCGGACGGAGATGTCATCGTCACGGAAGAGGAGGAAGATGATCGAATGCCTGATGCGTGGCTCGAAACAGAAGAGCTAGAAGACACGATGTCCTTTCGGCCAGTGAGGGAGGAGCCAGAGGAATTCAGTGCGCTGGAGGAGGCCAAGTTGGACGAGGAGGAGGGCTCAACATTGGAAGAGCTTGACGTCATGTTGGTGGCAGAAGAGGAGGGAGACGAAGCAGAAGATGCTAAGGAAGCAGCAGCGATAGTAGTAGCAGCAGTAGCAGAGGCGGAGTTGGAACTAGAGAAGCTGGAGGATGGATAAAGCCAGACGATGAGATGATCGATGATCACCGGGATCTCGTGTTGAATGAGAATCTCCAAGGGAGACTTTGTAGTGGCCGATGACGTGCCTCCACAGCTCGAGAGGGGCTTATTGTGTTGCCGAGGCTTTGGAGCGGATGTAGGAGAAGAAGAGGACGAGGCAAGAGAAGCCCCCAAACCGGAAGTTTCAAACGTTTCACTTGCGATCGATGTAGAACTGGCCGATGATGCTTGAGTAGTAATCGAGGAATCGGAAGCAGAGAGAGGCAAAGATGATGAAGGCGAGGGAGCAATCGCAGAAGAAGATGAAGGAGAAGCGGAAGACGAAGATGCCAACCAAGTCCTCGAGGATTGAGACTTGACTTGGGGAGAGGGTTGTGGTGCTACGCTCATTGTCGTTGCCGTTGCCGTAGTCACCGCCGCTTGATGCTGAGTTGAATGTGTCGGTTTCGCATTGAAGGCATTGACAATGCTCTCCAAGATGGAAGTTGGTGATGGAGCATGCGGTTGAGTTGTTGCTGAAGCTGGAGCCGAGGATGTAGCAGCAGCAGAAGTAGCAGCGTCAGTGGAAGAAGTTGGCAAGGATGTTGTGGAGGTAGAAGTTGATGAAGTTGATGGAGCTTGGTTGCGCTTCGATGCCGAGAGGATGTCATCGCTCTTTCCATCTCCAGACGCACTCCTGATCTGCGGTATGACGGTGGACTTTCGTAAGTAGGAAGAGGAAGTCAGAGAAGAAGAAGATGGCGGCGAGGAGAGAGGCGTATGAGAAGATAGGAAGTTAAGTACGATGGATCCTGCGCTCTGATATCTCGTCTCGTGGTCGCTTCTCATGAGCAATCTCGCTCTCAAGTGTTCCAACTCTTCTTGCAGGTCCTCAGGTAGTTGAATTCCAGGAGGCTTGATCTCGAGCAGTTGAAGTGCGTAGGGTATGAGCGAGGCGCGCTCCAGTTCCAGGCACAGTCCGATGAGGAGGTGAGAGTTGTGATGCATGACTGACTTGAGTGACACTGGAGAGAGCAAGAAGGCGCTTGCGTGCTCGAAGAGAGACTGTTGGACATCGGTGCCTGCAGTGATGGCTGCTGCTGAGAGAAGGGCGTTGACGTATTGGATATCGTTCGAATCTCCAGTTGGCTGTCTCATGCCCACCACAAGCTCCCACATCATCTGTTGGTAGTAATACATCTCCTTTGGTGCCAGTTGCTTCACGGCGTCAATACATACCTTCAAGAACTCGACAACAGCAGAAGAAGATGAATGTCCAGAGGGGATAAGCTCGCTTCTCGCCAATCGCCTCGCCTCTTCACTCGCAAAGCGGTATCGCTTCGTCGTATCGGCCTCTTGCTTCAAAAACACATACAAAGCATCGGGCTGATCGGAAATATCGCCAGGATAAGCATTATCAGTCGATACACTCGGCAAATGAGACGACACCTTCTTGTACATCTCGTTCAACTCGTCAATTGTGAATTCGAAGTCCAGAAACGAAGCTACAATGATCTTATGCTTCAAAGTCGTAGATAGAGACATCCACAAGGTCTTGGCATCATAGGGGATGGAATACCGAAGCTTAAGAGACGCACTGCTGGGATCGCGTCGATTCATCAAGTCTTCCGCAAACGTCTTCAAATCGGGAATGTTGGCCAAAGACATCATCACATACGCAGGAATGCCCATAGTGTACTTTAATATGCGCTCGGCGACTTGGCGCCACTTCGTTGAAGTCGGAGAAACGACGCCTTCTTGGGAAACGCGATCAGTCAAGATCTTTAGGATCACTTCCAAACCAAACCATGCCAAATCGCACATTTCAGTTTCTTGAGTTGAGTCATCACCGACGGAAGAACTGCTTCCAAGCAGATACGAGGCAGTGGAAGAGATGCTTGAATCGGAGTCCACGGACAAGGTTCTCTTCCTGCCCACAGGTTCAGGCACCGAGCGGCCTTTCGTCAGTGATTTGAGAATGGGATATCCAATCGATAGTTTTCCGATGGAGTCGTCGCTTGGAGTGTACGAACTGAACTGACCTTTCATGATCTGCTGCACAATCGATTGCATGTTTCGCTTTTCAGTCGGGGCTGTGGAGGAATGCTTTTTGAGAAGCTTGGGAGTTCGCATCATTGGAGACTGGAACTGAGTGGAGGAGTCGCTCGAGCCAGAGGTTGCACCGCCCACGTGAGGTTGTTGGAATCCGCCAGCGAGTACTTCCCAAATGGATTGGTTTGCATGGATGTATGAAGCAAGCTCTTTGAAGGAGGTGTTGGGAAGTGCAGATGCGAGTGCGAAGCAGAACGGTTCTTGAAGGAGCTCATTGAGAACTTCAAGGGATCTTGAATCGATGAAGTGCAGATCGTCGATGACCAATAGCAGTAGTATTCCTTGTTGCGATACTCTTGTGAACAGTGCTTTCAGAACAGACCAAGAGAAGGACGGAGGGGAGCCGTTGCGGTCGCGACGACTGAGCATTTGGACGAGGCGGATCTGCTCGATTTCAGTCGGTGGTTGGATCATGTGTGGCATCGTAGCATAGCGCTGAGAGTATAACTCGGTAGCCAAGTCCAAAGCGACACCAAAGGCGTGATTGTATCCGTATTGCGCACGAGCAAACACAGGGAGGAAGTTCGAGATTTCGGCCATCTCCATCGCTGTCTTCAACAGTAGTGACTTTCCAGTACTCGGCCCTCCATAAAACACTTTGAGCTTGCGCCCAGAGGGGAAATCAGAGACGAAAGTGTTCACAAGGGAAGAATGAAGACGCTCATGAGCGTAGAGACTTCGGCGATGGAAACCAGCATTTGGGTTCGCCACAGGCGTTATCTGCCGACCATAGAGCACAACATTCAATGCCAAATCGGCGAGATCCTTAATCACGGCATCGATATCGGGTCGGTTGTAAGCTTTCGGCGCGCACCAACGTTGCAACATCAACACAGTCTCGGGAGTCAAACCGCCCACGCTTTCCATCTGCTCCACCGCATTCCGGCCAAACGTCAGGGGATGCAAAGTCATGAGTTGCCAAGCAACCAGACCGAAGCAGTAGATGTCGTGAGCCAAAGGAGATGCGTTCTCGTCAGGATCGCGGTACTTCTCGTCTCCAACCACATCCTCGCGAGAGATGCTCGTCTTCGAAGCAGAGGCCATGTCGACTAGCTTTCTCAGATGAGGGTTATCAGAAAAGTGGGCAAGTCGGGAAGAACCAGTGGAGAGAGGACGAGTGAAGATGGCATGTTCGAAGTCAGCCAGTAGTGATTTGCAACGCGCCTGTAGCACACATGCTTCAATGGATGAGGCCTGAATCAACACATTTTCACACTTGAGGTCTCGGTGGGCAATTGGAACGGGACGACCGTTGAATTCGAAGTGATGGAGAGTAGAGAGACCAGATGCGAGGCCCATCAGGATTCGGAGTACGGTCTTCCATGGTATGGTTCCAGTTGGCACGGATTTGGGTCGTCTCAGGGCGTTTTTGCCTAACAACGGACTCTGGAATGTGCCAACCTTGTTGGTGCCAGCCGAGGAGACAGAGGAAGTGGAAGAGGAGGAGCCAGAGCCGCGGATGCCATTCTTGATGGGGATCGAGTTAGGTGGCATGTGATGAAGTGGGATTCTTGCAGGGGACCCATCTATGGGAACAACAACAGCAGCAGCAGACGTAGCAGCAGAAGTAACAGCATTGGTAGAGTCTACAGAAGACGAAGAATGGGCATGAGCGATCGCAGTGGCAGAAGGGGTTGTATTGCTTGTCGCAGCAGCAGCAGAGGCGGTGAAAGCCAATGGTCCACCCAGAGAACTTGCCATCTTTCTGAATTCCTCGAGTTGAGAGTTGAGTGCAGGAGAGGGAGAAGATCCTTCGTCACTTCCGACGCCAATCATCGCAGCAGCGCCGCTGTTACCGCCACCACCAGAACCTCCAACGATTGCGTTTGAAGAGGTCGATTGAGCGATGGCAGGATTTCCACCACTGATAGCAGCAGCAGCAGGGCCAGAGGAGAGTGAGACTGCGGGGACTGAGGGTCTCACGGTTGAGCCTCCTTGAGAAGTCGATGAGTCGTCCAGCGAGTAGTCTGATGAACTGTCATCGTATTCGAAGCTGCTTGTATTCGCATTCGGGTTGCTGTTTGTCCTACGTTTGCCACTGGAAGACGAGGGCTCGCAGAGCAATTCAATGAGATGACCAAGGTCGAGTAGTTGTTTGGGCATGACGAGTCTCGATGGCTTCGATACGTCCACAGTGCTGTGAGTCGGCCCTCTTCCGCTCTCCAAGAGCACTGAATGAGGTAGCGTTTGCACGAGCGACGAGGAGTTGCCAAAGTCGATGCTAGAGTGACGAGTGGAGGCCACGGATCCAGACGCGGAGTTGGACGCAGAGGTGCTGGGAAAGCCTGGACGACTGGAGAGTCCGCCACCACCACCAATGCCACCACCGCGCTTGAATTGAGGCATGATACCAATGAGGGGGATGATGGAAGGATGCTCGAGTACGGTGAGCAGCAGAAACTCAGTCGACGGGTACGTGCTCGGTTGATCTTTCAAGACCACAGGTTGTGTTGATAGGAAGATGCCAACAGAAGGTGTTCTCTGATTTGTTGTGGTGCCCAAAGTAATGGCAGCAGCGGCAGCAGCAGACGATGCAGGGATGGCGGAGCCAGCGTGTGTTGTTTGGGAGGATGCTCTTGTCGTCGAAGACGTCGGATATGTGATAGCATCCGTGTATGGAATTGTCCAAATGGAGGCGAGAGACTGAGTCGATGAGAGTTGATACATGAGCGCGTGAACGACGCGATCGGCCTCGATCGAATTTGGAGCCACGAAGTCGTGTTTCATCCTTCCGTTCGCCAAGGTGAAGCGAGTAGAAGAGCCATCTCTGAACAAGCGAATGTGAGGGTCTAAGAGGTACACGCCCAAGTTGGAAGTAGAGTAGCGACTGCGGTAAACGAACAGCACAAACGGACGCAGCCTAAACCAACGCTCCACAAACGGACCATTCTCTTCGCGGACCATCAGAGCACCTTCATATAGAATAGGAGACGTAAGTGCATCACTCCATTCGAGAACAGCTCCAGGGGACTTCAACTTGTTGGTCAGAAGATGACGAAGCGCAATCCACTTGTGTATCACTCTCTCCTTATGCAGCACGACGAAATGCAACTCTCCACTATGTTCCAACCAGTGTGCGTCCAACACAGGGCCAAGAGGAAGCTGAACATGGGCAAGTAACGTCTCAGGCAGCGGGAGCGACAAATCCCACACTGCAACACCTCCTTTGTCGTTCACAGTGACGTGCATCGAGATTACCGAATGAATACCAATCATCGATACAAATTCCGAATTCGGGGCTAAAAAGGCAACATTGCTCGTCAAATCGTGGGTCAAAGTCGATTCGTCCTTCTCCAGGCGACCGCTCTTAGGATTCAAGCTGAACGTCTCTAAATGCCTCACAGAGCCAACTACTACCTTAGTATCGTCAACATGAAGCAAAAGACTCAATTGAGAGTGACTGGAATGGAACACGTCGTCGCGTTCCGAAGCGCGGCCTTCGAACAAGTTGATCCATTCGCACTTGGTAGTCCTTTGCGAATGCTTGGGTTCGTCTTCTGTAGCAGCAGCGGAAAGAGGAGGCAGGGACTCATCGGAGATGAAAGAACCGAGATAGCAGTAGAAGATGGAGGAAGTCGTTTGAAGCGCTACAATCGATCCATTCGGTGAGATTCTGATGTCTGAGATGTGTTCTTCAAAGGAAGCCTCTAGGCGAAGCTTAGATGGGGGTTGATTGGCTGAGGAAGCGAAGAAGGGCTCAAGAAACTTGATTCTGCCACTTGCGCACAAAACCGGCACCGTCTCCCAAGTGAAGACTCGCGTGTGGTTGGCATTGGCGAGAACGAGAGTAGATCCTGAGCATTTGCAGTACTTGGCATCGTAGCGAGGTTGAGTGTTTTGAGGTAGGAGGAAGCCAGTTTCAGAGTAGACGAGTGTTGTTGCGCGCGTGAGGGAGGTAGAAGTGATGATGGCGGAGAAAGAGGCGAAATATATGCTGTGTTCGGTGATGAGGAATACGCCAGAATCGATGAGGATGAGAAAGCGCGTCGTGCCACGCACGAAATTGAGAGGGAGCATGAACCTGCAGGCTTCAGTTTTGGACTCGAATAACATGACTTCCAAGAGCTCGGATTGGGTCGCTAGTGTCGTTTTGGCTTCCGACTTGTCAGGGATATGAGTGTTGGAGGAAGAGGAGGCAGTAGAGTATTGAGGAGGGACAATGGAGGCATCCAAATCTTGAAGAGCGACGAGGTAGGGCCAGTTTGCGGCGTAGAGCCTTGCGGGAGCTTTTGTGCGCACGTGCGTGATAGACTTGGTCGCCTCATCGTAGAGCAATGCAACAAGGTACCTTTTGACGTCGGTAGTCGAACGAGAGAGGTCGTCAAAGAGAGGCAAATGAAGGGCTGCGGTATCGCTCGCCATAAGTAACAGATTGGAAGTGCGAAGACTAGAGCAGTTCGTACTGTATTGATGGAGATGCGGAGAAGGGTTGGAGGACACAGATTCATCGGACTCATAGGGTACACAGCCAGCAAGAGGCACGCGGACGAAACTCGCGAAAACCTCGCCAAACCGCACAGCGGAGCCACCAGGGAGATTCAAAAGTTCACTGCGCCACATCATTCAAAGACTACACTAATAATCATCAACAGAACAACATACGCATGATGCACACACGGAAGACCACCAAACAGTGAGAAAGCCTCTCCTGCTAATCCGCTGAGGAGCAACGGAGGATCCTTCCGCGCCCTCAGCCACCGGGTTCTCTCTCTCAGGGGCCTCCTCTCCGAATCTCTCACCCTCTCTCTCCGAATCGGCACCCCTCACTCTCGCGGCACCGTGGCGGAGATTCCCTGCTGCTGTGAGGCAATCACAACACTTTCAGGAAGCTCCAGGCTCAGATATTACTCTATCTGATTGGCTCATACTCTATTCTCCAAAAGGCATGCTGCAAAACAGCAGTGTTGGATAGAATCTCGTCAAACGCGATGATCCGACCAGATCTGCATCAGAGCACTGAGTATCCTTGTAGCACCGAGCTGAACAGGAAATCTTGATTCACAGATGGGAATTGCGGTTTAGACCGAACAGAAGCCGAAGACGCAGGGGTATTCAAGGATAGCAGATCGAGTTCTCTCAGGTAGGACGTTTCCAGATGCATCTTCACCGACCTTGGAGTCACAAGTCCTGCTAAATCTTCTTTCCATCATGTTAGTGACGATCATGATCTGTTGGTTGTGAGTGCACCAAACGACATCATAAACAGAGCTTGAAATCGTGTCGCTACTGGCGAGATCCTCCGTGTTCCTTTTTTCGGAATGGGCGACTCCCGCCAAGAAATCACGAGAAGATGCGAATACTCACTGCTATTTCATGTCCTAATTTCATTCCTACGATGGGATTCACTTCGTACGGTGCTTGAGGAGGCTCCTCAAGACTCGTCTTACTCAAGACTCGTTGTGTCCTCCCTGGTTGTGCCGATGGCGCATGTTGTGT
>Ga0307375_10005828_pt1 | contig 11481 bp, 7 predicted proteins | sample TR1MG_FD_202531 | JGI IMG/M metagenome (GOLD analysis project Ga0307375, IMG submission 202531) | Soil microbial communities from Risofladan, Vaasa, Finland - TR-1 | ecosystem: Environmental > Terrestrial > Soil > Coastal area > Acid sulfate soil | place: Finland: Risofladan, Vaasa | collected... | reverse complement strand
AATCGGTGAATCCTTCCCATCCCATGTTGGCGTGGGAGTTGGGCTTTTGCTGGAAGACTGTGAGGACGGTGTTGAGCAAGAAGACGCCTTGGTTCGCCCAGCTGGTCAAATCGCCGTGGTTGGGTGCCTTAAAGCTAGAGATATCGGATTCCAATTCCTTGAAGATGTTGACGAGACTAGGAGGAGGAGGGACGGGGCGGAGGACGGAGAAGCAGAGGCCGTGCGCCTGTCCCGGTCCGTGGTACGGATCTTGGCCGAGGATGACGACTTTCACCTTGTTCAGAGGACACAACTTGAAGGCATTGAAGATATCTTGCTGGGGAGGGTAAATTGGTGGGTCGTTGCGGACGTAGGCGGAGGCAAGGAAGTTGGAGAGCTGCGTGAGTTGCTTCGAACTCTTGATGTAAGACGAGAGATGGTTCAGCCATATGTCTCCAAGAACAGAGAAGTCTAGCGCTCCAGATGATGACGACGATGGTGAAGATGAGGATGATGCAACGATCCGCTTGCCGAATGCTCCTGTACCTCCACTTTTGAGATTCGAGGGAGGCTCGAACTTGCTCTTCAGCGGCTTCTTCTTCTCCATCTTGCCAAGGCCATAAGCGTGAGAAGAGGCAGGCACCTTCTTCTTCTTCGGAGGGGACATCTCCAGATCGTGATCCTCCAACGAAGACGCAGAATCTCCATCCACTGAACTCGCAGTACTACTCGAACTCCTCTCTTCGCTGAAACGCTCTCTCTTCGCAGCTTTCGTACCCTTCCCAGCAGAAATAGGCTCATCGTGATCCTTCTTAGCCAAGAAGTGTTGGGGGGCGGCGGAGACTGGAGGGGCCTTTTTGAGGGAAGCAGAAGTACCAACAAGGGTGCCACCGCCACCACTGCCACTGCCAAAGGACGATGTTTGTTGCTGTTTCTCGGCGATAGCGATGGCAGCAAGGTGAGCAGAGAGGTACGCAGCTTGCGCCTCTCTTTCCTTCCTCATCGGCGCCGTAGCAATGGCCAGTCTCTTCAACGTGTCCACAAAGTCGTCTTCGTCTCCATTCGCTTCAAAGACTTGCCAAGCCGAAAAGGCCACCGGATGCTCGTCCAGGACGGTTTCGCGAATCGAGGCTTCGTCCACAAAGTTGAGCTTTCCACTCCTGCTCAGTGATGTAATGGTGAGTAGAAGCTTGGAAGTCATTGGCACAGGTAGATCTGCAATTTCAGAGCAAGTGAGGATGTTCTCGTCGATGCGTTTCACATTGAAAGTGCCGCCAGAACCGGAGGGTGGAGTAGAAGGCAAAGCAGCAGCAGCAGTATCTGTGGATGATGTGACGCCAGATGATGAAGAAGAAGCAGCAGCATCGGCAGAGATGGTGATCGTTGGGTTCTTGTAGTAGAGTCCAGAGAGTTCGCAGGGGTACTTGTTGATGAACGTTCCCAGGTCTCTTTCCTGCTTGCCCAATCGTTGTTCGGGTGTGCAATGCACTGAGCGTCCTGCGGCCTTGACTTCCGTGCCCTTTCCATAGACGTGCAACCATTTGTGGAACTTGGCCTGCTCATCCGGAGAGCCGTACTTGTTCATGCCTCCTGCGAGCACTTCCATCTGTATCTGTCTCGCCAAGTATAGCACCATGAGTCCTGGATCGTGCTTCAAGGTCTTCTTGAGGGCCGGTACTTCGCGTGGGTCGGCAGTAGCCTCCTTCATGATGCTCGCAAACGTCTGAAGGTTGAAGTTTTTCGGAGTCGCGCCAAACACGTTCATCGTCGGCTGGAACGGATCCAATCCCGCGCGATTCAAAATCTCCGCGCGCAAGTAGTTGCCAATGCCATTGAAGTACGCCTGATCAAGGAGGGTCACACAGATAGGATGAGAGGGCTGCTTCTTCTGAATCGATGTGACGGCGTTCGTGCAAAAGTCGAAGAACTCCAACAGCGCGTCTGGACCGCGCGACTTGCCCCACTCGGACGTCTCTTGCCAACCACCCATCTTCATCTTGTCCATGTACACCAAACTATGAGTCGCAGTGTGGAACATCAATTGCGTGCCAGCTGGCGCCTTCGCCACATTGGAGGCGGTGATCCAATCCCAAGTACCGACCTAGGACAGCAGCAACCAGCGAACAATGGGAAAAGGTCAGAGAAGACAGGCAGGACACCAACATCAACACTCGAAAGACCTGAAAAGGAGACATACCAGACCATGGGTGAACGTGTAAGTGACAGGACGAGCACCAGCCAGCTCCAGCGCCGGCACACATGTGAGCTGCAGCTCCTTTCCACGCGCAACAGCTGAAATTCGGAATTCACTACACCAAGAACAGGGAGAGCGGGGTCAGTGAGGGGAAACAAGGTCAAAATCGGAGCAAGAAGATTCGGAGAACGAAGAGAGATCACAAACAAGGCTTCAACCGCGAGAGAATGGCACAAATGGGGTAAAAAGGGGGACAAAGATGCAAAGAGAACGGAAGGATAGCAGTACGAACCTCCACGGAAGTGAAACAGCAGCGTTTTTGGGCCATGGAGCTTGAGAGACTCGAATGAAGGTCTTTCCCTGACAGTTGCGATTGATAAGAGATGCGAAAATGTGGATCTCAGATCCCTCAGGCATGTCGGATACGAGAGAAAGGACCTTTCACCGTAAGTGTGTCACACTCTTCGCTGTGGGGCGCTCTGAGGGACGAAGGAGATCTTCAGCCGCCGTGAGTGTGAAGATGCGTTGGCTTTTCCTCGAAGAGGCACTCCCATCCCGGCGCCTTTTCATAACACAATGACTTGGCACATCCAGTTTTCGCAGTAATACGGTCGCAAGTCTATATCGTACATCTGATCCTCGGATCAACTCGAGATGGAGGTCATTCGTGGTCCAGAACGTTTGCCGCGCACGCCAATGAGGGGCAAGCTCGCAACTTTCCACGCTTCACGATTGGGGTGCTACTGCTTGCTTACAGCTACTTGGTCAATATCACTCAGAAACACGAAGCCTGGACGAATCCGTTGCAAGAGATGGAGGGGTCGTCAAGAGAAGAGGGCTCGGACGTTGGAGCAGAGGACGTGCTGGGCTCTTTATGGCTCTGATTGCGCTGTTGTACCTTCAAACCTAACGCATTATCTTCGAACTACCCAATCAGAGGGCGGGTCATGAAGTTTGACCCGGAAGTTGGAAGTGACTGGTGTGGTGGACGGCGTCGTCGTGGGGCACGTAGACCTCCACCTCACGTTGTAGTTGATGTCTTCGTTCCCAGAAAGAAGGCATGTAACTCTCTCGATGAACATCTACGATGTGCTGATTGCGAATAGAGATGAACTCTCGGAAGAAGCCAGTGTGATCGATGTTCCTGCAGTAATTCCGATAGCATGGGTGGGTGCAACACTCAGCGCAGTACACCTCCACAACGCAATGCCATTTTTCAATTGGGAAGGGGTCGATATGAGGTGATGTAGGGTGAGAAACGCTGGATGCTTGCGATCCGCTGTCCCCGACTTCCTGCGTGCCTGCTGGTGAAGATGGTGATTCTCCATTCGACTGTGAGTCAACTGTGACGACATCTTCGATCCGAACCAATCGAATCTTGCGCCCATTCAGCACGTCCGGAGCGACGACTTCGAACACGCGATCTGTGGCCTCCTGTGCTATGCAGCCCTTCTCTATGTACTGCCTGTAAATTGACTCGTTACGGTGCTTGCGGTTGCATGCGAGGGTCATGCCCCACTCATCAATGACATCGTCTGCTTCGCGACGACCAAGGAAGTGTTCCAACGCGTGTTTCGTCTTCGCTTTCGATATTCTGTCCTCAGATTGCGTGTTCCCCATTCTCCATGTATTTTTAATGTGTCCAACCTCGTTTTTCGGTCATAAACGGGGACTAACAGTATGCAATCAGGGATCGAAACCAACGACTACACACAATGAGATGTACAGCAGCAACACGATGTTGGTTAGTACATAAGAACCGATATTATGATACAAAATAGGGCTATGAAAGAGGATAGTGAAGTAAACAACCGAAGGAGAGGGTTTGAGACGATAGGAGTAGGAGCACGAGTTCATCTGCACAACGGGTCGTTTCCCGCTTCAGTTGGTCCAAAACGATGCGTGCCATTGCACGATCTAATGGAAAGTTCGATATCTAAGATGTGGCTGAGGGCGTGAGGAAGAAGTACGTACAGATGCAGAGCGGCAGTAGAGACGGCAATGGCCGAAGGGACGAGCCTCCCCGAGTCGAAATCGTTCTTCATGGTGCAAAGAGGTGTAAAGATTCTCTGGAATCTTCGCAGGTGAAAAGGCAGGGTATCATTTGGAAACAATTTGCAGCCACACTGAAACGACCCATTGGAACTCTCGAAAAAGCCCAACGTCTTCCATCTCCGTGCTTTGGGCTCCATTTCTATCTGATATCGTTGTACATTGGCTTGGTTCTGTTCTACACTTGGCTCTTTCTCGCCTCTGATTGTTCTCTCATCACTTCGTACATGTTCGCCTGGGATAGCTTGTCGTCGTAGACCTTCATCTCGTGGATGCTCTTCAGCGAATACTGCGGGTGGTTTTGTCGCTCTCTCGGGTACTTGAGGCACATTTGCACGTACTGAATGCCATCTAGCATCTTATTCCAGAGGATGTGAGTGTGTCCGAAGACGTGGATATTCGAACCGATCTTGCGGATTTGCTCGTCCAATCGCGTCGTTCCCACGACCTTTGGTAAGTACTTGATCCAAAGTACGCTCTTCGGTGGCAAACATTCTCTGCGTGGAAGAAAGTGGGAGAAGGTGATGATTGTAGTGTGGTTGACGTCCAGACCATCGAAGTACTGGCGCTCAACTCTCTCGTCATTCAAGCCCAACATGTACAGCTCTGGAGTTCCAGTAGGGCAAGAAGGGGAAGCTTCCTCAGCATTCAGCACAGATTCGGGCCAAACGCACATAGAGAAGTCGCTCCAGTACTCAATCTTCTCTCCTTTTGTCGAAACGTCGTCATCAAAATCCTCATGATACCACGAGTACAACGGGATGATCCATACGTGTTTCTGAACACCATCCACAGTACTCGTAAGAAGACGTGGTTGGGTACCTACACCACATCGCTCACACAGCGCAATGATGTCATGAAGTTTGGAAATGCTGTTGTCCACCTTGTCTGACTTCGCAATCCACAGGTCATGGTTTCCAGGCACAAATGACACATAAGCAAAGCGGGACACCAATTCCTTGAAGAAACTCTCTAACAGGGAGAGCTCATGCGTAACTGAGGAGGGGGTGTTTCGGTTAGAATGGGAACGCCAGTGAAACTGCACTTTTCTATGCCCAGAAGTCCTTAGTTGGGCGTGGTATCAACATACTATCACCAGCTACGATCAGTGCATCCTCTTTGAAGTCATGCTTGCTCAGGTTGAGAATCCATTGCCAGTTTTCGGGAAAGTCTTCAAAGACGCAAGGTTGAAAGTTAGTTTTCCGGTCAATAAGGCATTGAACACCCATCACAATACGCGATTTGAGTACATACCGATATGCACGTCCGAAATAGAGAAAACTCGCATCAGTAAAGGGGAAAGGGGAGGAGAAGGCAGTGCGCAACGTCGGCGGCAGGCGCCAGTCGGCTCTGCACTCGATCCCTCGCACGACCTCCATCTGGTCATGACCTGTCAATCGCCGTTTTTGTACTTACACCGTTTGTAGATTACCACCATGTACAATGACGACAACAGACACTCCAATGGAGACCACAGAGGCGGTGATTAGTGCGTCCACATTCTCCTTCCCTTCTTTTGACGATATCCTCTGTAACATACATCGGGCATGTTGGCCCTATTTGGTAGAAGTTTGCCCCATATTCATAATGAGTCGATCATGTGGACCAAGTTGGATGCAATGAAGCCACTTGAATGAGCGTTAAGCCGGTTTGAACCTCTTTCCTGCGTTTCTGCGCTTCAATGTGCCTAAAACCTCTGCAAATCAGTACTAACTTTCCGCTTTGTCCCCATTATGTTCATATTTTGCAGCAACTACGACTCAAACTCAGGCAGGAGAAGCTATGGAGGCTCGGAAGAGTCGCGGCGCAGTTACTCTGGACATAATGGCTCCAATGATCGTCGGAATGACGACTCTTACCAAGTAGGCGACAGGAGAGGAGGCGGTAGAGGATATTCTGGAGGACAATACAGGGAGGATAGCTCTTCAAAGTATGGAGGACGTGATGAAGATGCGCCTCGTGATTACCCCCGTTATGGCCATTCTGGTGACTATTCAGATCGATCATCCTATCCAACTCACGTGGAGCCCCATCAAGAATCGCCATTCCGCAGTAATTCGTCCTATAACTCCTCATACGACCGTGATTCTCGGCCCTCTTCGTACGACCGTTCTCGCTCTTCCTATGGCTCCCAAGATCGAAAATATGAGCGTTCCTCATCATATAGTCAAGGTCGAAGTGATGATAGTGCTCAGAGACCGTACTACCCAACTCAAGGCGAGAATTCTGCTCCTGGCCCTCGAAGAGAGTTCACTCAATCCACATCATCAATGCGATCCAGTGATGCATCCATACGCCCCGAAGAGAGTGGAATTCCCGCTGAGATGTACATGCCAGCACCAGCACAACATGGAGATAGCCTTCGTTCGTCAGATTCCTTTGCTGGTCCCGAATTGTCTCGTTCCACATCCTCATATCGCCAAAATGGAGGCAGCTCTGTTGGCTACAAATCATTCCAATCATCAATTCAGAGTATTGGCAGGTATCACGAGTTACACGATAGCCAAGGGCTTTCCATCTCACGGGCTCCCACTCAACCTCTCGAGGGCTATTCGTCCTATGGCTCTTCCTTGGCGACTTCTACATCTCTCACATCATCGTCTTCCGTTCCACCGCCAACGACGCCGGGTGTTTCTACTGACAATCTGACCAACACTCTCGTCTCAATCTGGAAGTCTCTTCTATCCGATGTTTCTGGCTTGGATCCAGAGGATCAGGTTACCTTCAAGTCCGCCGTTGAATCTTCCATCTCTCACCTACAATATGCGCAAACAAGCGCGGCGGAATCAATCAAGGCAAGCACAAACGCAGTCTCGAATTTTGCAGCCATCGAATCCGCGGAACTCGCACAGCACAAGTCCTACCAAGAATTCCTGGCCGCCAACTATCAAAAACGATTGATTGAGGGAGATTTAAACGAATGCATCAGAACCATACAAGGACTAGATGCGCAAGATGGAGAATGGCCGGAACCGGCCTGGACACTCCCGCCATTCCTCGGCATGGAAGGCGCAGGCGGCTCTTCTTCATCTTTCGATATGGCTGTCGACGCCCAAGCCAATGTATAGATAAACCTAACCCACTGTTGATACGGACGCGAAACTCAGGGTGGGAGTTCAATCTCCAACAGGGCGCCGGATTAGCGGCTCAGAGAGAAACAGCTCGACCGGAAGGTACCCGCAGAGAGAGAAGGAGTCTCTTTAGAGAGAAACAAGTGGAGAGGAAGGCTTCGCCTTGTGCTTTTTTGGAGGAGCATGCGCATCAAATTGGACACGTGACCCTCGCCCAAACCACGACTACAAATCTTAGTTGCATTCGCCAAAAAGCGTGGCGTTCACAAAGTATTCATTGGATAACAGATCCGGTGAAGATTTTCATGAAAGAGGCAAGGGAACACGGAGAAAGAGGATGAGGAAGACCAGCGAGAGGAGGGATAGTTGTTGTCGAATTGGAGGACGGCGAACCAAGTTTGGGAATCATCTGCATCGGTGGGTTCCTGCGTGATCACGACGCGGCTGCAGGCACCATCGACTGGCTCAGATTGGAAGATAGATTGTTCTCCGGAAGAGGGCATCCGCTTATAGACGCCCTCTGCGTCGCAGGGCTTCTGACCTGGTCCACTTTTCACAACGAGCATGTCGTCCACGATTTTCCAGCTTGCTTTGGAGTAGTCGTCCATCAATTCTTTGATGGACCCCAAAATGGAGGTTAAGCCCTGAATGCTCTTCTCAACAGTGACAACAGGATCTCTGGTGTCATTTACAACTCCTTCGATGTTGTCAAGCTGTTTTTTCACCAGAGACGAGTCGGTACGGGTGGCTGGGACGGCCGAATCGCTCGCAAAAACGAACGTGTGGGACTCCAGTTTCTCGCTTATGGTTCCCTGGAGGACTACGGCAATCGTATGCGGGCTACACATACCTTCGGAACGCTATTTGAGATATTTGGGGGATTTGGCGAAGAAAATTTCTGACGACTTTTGGACGGGACCAACTCGTGGGTCACCTGGGCGAGTGAGAGACAGAATGAAGCTTCCCAGAGCGCAGAACCAGAAAAATGCTTCCAAGCAATTCTGTTTGGACACCTCAAGTTTCCAAGACAGAGACTTCGTTGCTTATATCTGTTCTCCACACTATCTTACATTGACATTGTGAGGTGGAGCAAGATTGGTCAAGATTGGCGAAAACAGGCGAGATTCGGAAGTTGAAGCACGAGGACTCTTTCTCGCCTCTTCCAGACGGCTTTGAGGCAGGGGCCAACATGTCGAAATACGCATACGATGAATTGCCTGGCAGCGAAAGCGACGTTCAAGTTGACAATGGCTCGTGTGGATGTTGGGTGCGTACGACACTGGCGAGACATGTTCTCCCCTCTTTTTCCAAGCTCTCTTCGCAATCACCTCTCGTTGCTGATTGCCTAACCCTCCCCTTTCCCTTGCTACTGCGTTGCCTCATATAGAAAAAGTATGGAGGGCACATTAGCGGTGGTATCCTGGCTCTAATCTTCTGTGTGGTGGCGATCGCCGCTGTGACATTGCTCCGTACTCCCACCAATGGCGCTGTGCATCAGCTTAGCATGGATGGCATTCTTAAGAAGAACTTCTCTGCGAATACGTATGCACCGGTGTGGTTGGCGAATGGCAACTTCATGTACGACGCTTCTGAATTCGGGACGCGTTTCCTCTTCGAATACAACGCTACTTCATTCCAAAAGCAGTATTTTTTGAACACATCTACACTGGTAGTGGATGATAAACCGTATGGCGATCAATTTACGGACTTCTACCCCTCAGCAGACCTGTCGCACATCCTCTTCTCGGTTCAGGTTCGCAAGCAATTCCGAAGCTCCTTCTTCGCCAAGTGGATCCTGTATAACGTCAAAGCTCGCACTTCGCAATACCTGTTGAATGGCGCGTACGCATGCAACCCAGCATGGAACCCCAGCCCAGACGTGGCGGACACATTGGCGCTGGTGTTGAACAACAACATTGTGATCCTCTCCAACCTCTCAATTGCGACTGTTTCTCCCACTTCTACTTCTGATAACATAATGATGAAGAATGTCACTTCTGATGGATCCCCCCTCGTTTTGAATGGTATCATGGATTGGCTTTATGAAGAGGAGGTGTTTGAGTCCAGTCCTGCCCTATATTGGTCCCCAGATGGCTCTCAACTGGCCTTCTTGAAGATCAACGATACCGAAGTTGGAGAAGTCCCCTACCCCTGGTTTGAGCCTGTCTCTGAGTCTGTTTGGCCGAGTTTCAAGACGGTGCGGTACCCCAAGTCCGGCACCACCAACCCAAAGGTCTCTGCACACGTGTACACCCTCTCCAGTGGCGCTACGAGTACGCTTCAAGTACATGCCGATACGGAGTACATTACTAGCATTGGTTGGATACCCACGCGTCCTGGAGAGATCTCGTTGCGCGTGTTGCCGCGAGTGCAGCAGGTGGAGACGCTTCTTCTTCACAACGCCACTTCCGGCGCCATCCTCGACTCCGTCGTCACTCAGAACATGTCCAATGGCTGGGTCGAATCCAGGCCCTACTCGTACATTTGGGTCGATCGCTTCCGTTTTGTCGACATTAGAGCCAACAACGATTACTACCACATCGCGCTCATGAGCATCACCGAGGGTCCCGGACAAGTCGTCTTCCTCACCTCTGGCTCATTCGCCGTCATGGAAATCGTCGGCTACGAACCGGACACCTCACAGGTGTACTACATCTCAACAGAAGATGGAGTCATCAACAGACACGTGTACAGAGTGAACTTGCACGGAGATCGCCAAAAGTTGACCACTTTAACCAACACCAACAGCGTCTACTGGGGTCCCGGTTCCATCTACATCGTCGAAGGATCATCTACCAAAGTTCCACCCAGACAATGGGTAGCGAATAAGCGCTTTGGAAACGCACATCAGCATCTTCTCGTGGAGAACAGCTGGCTGACCGAGAAACTGGACACTTACAACGTGCCGAGAAAGTTGTTTACCACTGCACCTGGAGCACATGGAGATTTGTTGAATGTGCTGCTCATCCACCCGCACGACGCGCTCAATGGTGTTCTCTATCCCGTCCTCTTTACCTACTACCAGGGTCCCACCTCGACCCGCGTCTTGGATCAGTGGTCTCTTGGGTTTAACGAATGGATTGCAACGCGTGCAAAGATGATTGTGGTGGTGATCGATGGCGCAGGCACAGGCGGAAGAAGCGTTTCGTTCAACCAACAGACTTTCAAGCGTTTGGGCATCAAAGAGACCGAAGATCAACTTGCAGCCATGGAGTGGCTTTTGAAGAAGCATTTGGATATGGATTGGAACAGAGTGGCGTGTTGGGGATGGAGTTATGGTGGATTCATGACACTCTCGTTGGCGCTCAAGTCGGACAACCTCTTCAACGCCGCCATCTCCGTTGCACCCGTCACTGATTGGCGTTTGTACGATACCTTCTACACGGAACGCTATATGCTGACGCCTCAAGCGAATGAGGCCGGCTACAACGAGACAAGCATCCTAAGACTCGTCGATCACAACCACAATCGCTTCTCTATTGGGGAGCAGAATAAGACTCACATTTACCTCGCACATGGACTCGCTGATGACAATGTGCACTTCCAAAACTCGGCTGAATTCGTAAACAGAATGGTCGTCAATGACGCGCCGCTCAGTATGGCGTACTACCCGAACCAAGCGCACTCCATCTCAAACAACGGTTCCCTCCTCCACCTCTACCATGGCATCCGATACTTCTTGAAGCAGAACGTGATTGACTTCTTGTTCTATGACCTACATCCTGATTACTAAAAGAGCGACAACCGGAGAAGAGAACGTTTTGGGGGATCGAGGGGGTTGGTTGGATTTCTGTTCCATCTCGTACAGTGCGTCAGTGGGAGTGTGCTACGACACAAGTAAATTTGGAAACAACTTGAGGACGGCAATCTAACCTGATGGGAAGCCAATTGAGGGCTATCTAAGAGCGTATCACGCAGATCAAAATTAGCCCCGGACGTATGTACTTCGCCCCTGCTTCTGACGAGGCGTTCGTCATTCCGTCCTCTGGAGCTTCCAACTCACTCATGTGTTTGGTTCATTAATGATCTCTTCTTCTTCTTTGCATATCCTACTTATTGCGTCTCGCCCTTTGAAGATCGAATCTGCTGTTCTGGTCGGAATACACGATGTCTACTGCGAGCGAACTTTTGGACGCCATTTTGGCGGAGTCTGATGAAGACCCGTCTGTTGGACAATACTCTGTC
>Ga0307375_10005826_pt1 | contig 11482 bp, 18 predicted proteins | sample TR1MG_FD_202531 | JGI IMG/M metagenome (GOLD analysis project Ga0307375, IMG submission 202531) | Soil microbial communities from Risofladan, Vaasa, Finland - TR-1 | ecosystem: Environmental > Terrestrial > Soil > Coastal area > Acid sulfate soil | place: Finland: Risofladan, Vaasa | collected... | reverse complement strand
CTGACGGGTTTTCCATCATTCGGGTTCGGGACAAAGTACGTGTGTGAAATTGGCGCCACGCAGCCTGCCAAAAGGAAGGAAATGGCCACAGTGGTTGTCGGAGCGATCTTCATGAGCGCATAACGTGAAGGTGAGGGGCGCCGCGCATTTGCGGCGTCCCTCTCGACCGTAAAGTTATGCGTCGCTACCACCGCCTCAACTCCGTGATTGCTTTCTCTAAGGTACGCTCTCTATATCCTTCCTCCGATACACTCAAGCTCAGTATGGTTGGAATGGCCATGGTGGCAACAGCCAAACCTTCTTCCGCTTTACTTCTGGCGGACATTAAATGTTGGAGGATGGTTTGTTGCACTCCCTCGGAAAACGCCTTTTGGGTCTCGACAAGTATCGGACGAACAACGTCTAGAACCGCTTGACCATACGCCATTGCTTCAGCCCGAGAAGGTATCTTTCCTTTATGTATCACTTCATTTCGGAGCTGTGTATTGGAATTGCTCAGTAACGTCGGAGAATGCCCAAACTCTGACAGATAGAGAAAGATGAAAGCGCCAAGTTGCCGTTCGGATTGATTCGATACATGCTTCCACGCGGGGCTCACCATGTCAGCGGTATATTTCTTATTGTAGAGAGCGGCCTTGATGAAAAATTCGTAGAACCGTTCAATACTGGAGGTGAACGAAGAAACAGCCTCACGGTAGTAGCCATCAGTAACTGCGTAGGCACCGATGTCAAAAAGAATTTCAAACTTTTGTTGTTGCAAGAGTGTGATTGCCTTATGGCCTTTGGGGCACGTTATCTCATAAAGCCCGTCGTCTCGGAATTCGATACCAGCGAGGCGTGCAGCGTTGGGTAGATCATCGTGCATACACTGGGCGCAAACGATTGGAAGCTTCATGTGAACCTTCTGCTAAGACGCATAACGTGCCAGCTCACCGGCGTGCCGCTTGCGGCACGTCCGTGTGGAGCGCCGGGTTGGGCGTAGTAACGGAAAGCGCCCATTCGACAGCCTTGCGCGCGTGAATGCTGGTTGTGTCGAACACCGGAACGGGTGAATCTAGCGGGCCGATAAGCATGGAAATCTCAGTACATCCAAGAATGATTGCTTCGGCACCATCTTCCACCAGACTCTGGATAATTCGCTGGTATTGCGTGCGTGAATTAGCCAGCACCTTGCCTTGACACAACTCTTCGTAGATCACGGCGTGGATGGTTTCGCGATCGGCTTCGTTCGGAACAACAACTTCAAGATCATGGCGATCTCTCAGCCTGCCAAGGTAAAAATCTTGTTCCATCGTAAACCGTGTCCCAAGCAAGCCAACCTTCTTCATCCCAAAGCGTTTTATCTCTTCTGCCGTTGGGTCGGCAATATGAAGCAGAGGTATGTCCACGGCACTTTCGATAGCGTAGGCCACCTTATGCATCGTGTTGGTACAAAGCACCAGAAAATCGGCCCCAGCCGCTCGAAGTGATTTAGCCGCTTCAGCCATAATGAGTCCGGCGTCATCCCATGCGCCAGTCTGTTGCAGGCGCTCGATTTCTTGGAAGTCGACGCTAATGAGGACAAGCTTGGCGGAGTGCAGTCCGCCCAGCCGCTCTTTAACCGTCTCATTCACGATCCGATAGTACGGCACGGTTGATTCCCAACTCATGCCGCCAATCATGCCAATCGTTTTCATGGATTCCCCGCGATATCGAGCTTTGACGCCCAACGTCTGAATTCAGCGGGCGGCAAAAGCGCAGCTTTTGACGGTCCGCTGGAATGATTTGTTGGGCGTGCCGCACTCAAAGACTACGTCCATCAAAATAGCCCACTTTGAGTGGCGACAAGTCAACTCCATCTAAACAGCGAGCATTAATAGCAACCATGTAGTTTCCTGAAGGAGCTATACCTTCGCTATATGGCGCACACCCACATTTAGGGCAATAGCGATGCTTAATAGTATGCTTGTTGAAGGTATATGTGCCCATGCCGTCCTCGGGTGTAATTAGACGAAAACTCTCGAGGGGGACAAACCAGTGAAGCGAACCCCGTTTGCTACAAATTGAGCAATTGCACTCCATAACTTTTTCGAGGTCGCCCTCAGCTTCGAATGCAATCTGTCCGCAGTGACAACTGCCTTTGTAAATCATCTATACACTCCTTTCTGCAAAATCGGTGGAGTCTCGACATGCTGTGGCTGCCCCCTCTTTTTTACGCCCAACGTTTGACTTAAGGGGCGCGCTTTAGCGCGTCCCGCTTGATGGATGGGTTAGCGCTCATAGTTGCGGAGTGCCTGGGCCAACTTGTAGGTGTAGGGCGACTCAGTGGCGAGTTTGTGCTGGCACACAGCATGAAGACTTTGAATGGCTTCGTGTGCCGGCGTAAGGCTCACTTCCACCAGATATCCATTTCGATCTTCGGAGATGAACACCATCTCGTCTGCGATAAGTACGCGACGGATGGCTGGTTTTCTTGAAGTAACGTAGTTGAAACCTTCTCGATCAGGGAAGACCATTTCGAGTAGAGCTTCTTCTTTCCGCTTAACCCAGTTGTCTATGCGCTCGTCGATGTGCTCCAAATTATCGCGAGCGGTGCGTGGAAGAATCGGGGAGCCCTCCGGAACTTGAAGATGAGCACGAAGATCTTTTCCTCTTTCGATAGTGGATGCATCCCCTTTGATGGGATCAAGAAATTTGGAAACTATTGCTGCATGCGTGAGAAAAGAAACGAGCACAAACCAGACGCTCCTTGACTGTCTTGTGTCGTGATTCTCTAGCAACGCGAGCAGCTGTTGATAACTTGCGATAGAGGACGCTGTATGCACCTCGATTTCGTCTGTGTACCAATGCAAGTGATATTTATCCATGCGCGGCTCTGAGTGCTAACGAAGCTGTAGAAAAACCCCAGCCTACCCGGAACAAACCGCCCCATCAAGCCTCGAACGCCTGACCCATCAACCAGGGGAGAAGACAGCGCATGGCACGCTACAAGCCCATCGACACCAGCCCCCGTTTCCTTGCCGTTGACCTGCAACGGCAACTGCTGCCCGGCACCTTCGAGCACGCACTCAACCACCTCATCGACTTTGAGCTGGATCTATCCGGCTTCGATGCCCGGTTCAACAACGACGAAACCGGCGCTGCCGCTTATCCGCCCGCCATGCTCCTGAAGGTCGTTCTGTTCGCCTACAGCCAGGGCATCGTCAGCAGCCGCGCCATCGAGCGCGTGTGCCGCGACCACGTCACCTTCATCGCCCTGTCCGACGATACCCAGCCCCATTTCACCACGATTGCCGGATTTGTCTCGAACCTCTCCGACGGCATCGCCCGCCTCTTCACCCAGATACTCTACCTGTGCGACCGGCAGGGGCTGATCGGGCGCGAGATGTTCGCCATCGACGGCGTCAAACTCCCGAGCAACGCCAGCAAGCAAAAGAGCGGCACCCGCGCGGTAATCCCCCCATTTTTAGAGGGTGTTGAAAGTAGAGGTTAAGCCGCCAAGGCCAACTTCTGTTTCGGGGTGATGCCGCCGATGGCCATGTTGGGGCGTTCGTGATTGTAAGACCAGAGCCAATTCGTGGCAAAGTCCTGCACCTCATCAATTGAATCGAACAAATGGTGCGCCAGCCAATCATAGCGAACCGTGCGGTTGTAGCGCTCCACATAAGCATTCTGCTGCGGATTGCCAGGCTGAATAAAGTCGATGCGGATGCCGCGCTTTTTTGCCCATGCCAGCGTGACGGCGCTGATGTATTCCGGGCCGTTGTCGCAACGGATCGCCTTCGGTGCGCCGCGCCACCCGATGACCTGGTCCAGCGAGCGGACGACACGCTCTGACGGCAGCGAGAAATCGACGTCGATGCACAGCCCTTCCCGGTTGAAGTCGTCGACACGTTGAAGAGCCGGATACTGCGGCCATCGGCCAACTGATCGTGCATGAAGTCCATCGACCATACTTCATTGATCTGCGCCGGCACCGCCAGTGCCAGCGGTTTCTCACGCACCAGGCGCTGTCTTGGCTTGATGCGCAGGTTCAGTTCCAACTCCCGGTAGATGCGGTAGACGCGTTTGTGGTTCCAGCCGAACTGCTTCACGTTGCGCAGGTACAGGAAGCACAGACCGAAGCCCCAGTTGCGCTGGTGCGTGGTCAGCCGGATCAGCCAGTCGGCAATCGCTTCATTTTCCGACGACAGCCGGGCGCGATAGCGGTAGCAGGTTTCGCTGATGCCGGGCGCGAAGACGGCATCACCACTTTTTTGACATGGCCTGCTTGAGCACGTCGGCCTGTAGCTGCACATCGGCATACATCTTCTTTAAACGGCGGTTCTCGTCCTCCAGCTCCTTCAGGCGCGACATCATCGAGACGTCCATGCCGCCAAACCGGGCGCGCCATTTGTAGAACGTTGCCGAGCTCATGCCGTGCTCGCGACACAAGTCCGGGACGGGGCTGCCAGCCTCTGCCTGCTTCAAAATCTGCATGATCTGGTTATCGGTAAAGCGGGATGTCTTCATGTAAAAATTCCTCAAATCTCATTTAAGAAAATTCTACTTTCAAACGCCTCTTTTTTGTGGGGGGATTACCGAGGCATTTACATCATAAACGCCCTGAGAAACAAAGAACGAGCAGCCATGCGATATTTTATTGAATACCCTTATGTGCTCATTACCTTTGGGCTTATGCCTCTCTGGAATAGTTACTCCACCTAAGACAACATCGTTATTGATCTCTATCCGCAGTTCATAGGCATCACCTACTGACATCGTCACTTCCTGGGAGATGGAGGAAGCGCCGACAAAAACTGTCAGCTCATTCTCAGGAGATAAACGCGTAAGAAATTGAGACAGTTCCGCTCGGCTATATTTCCCTACCGAACGGTAGATGATCTTAGGTATTGATAAAGAAGACAGGTATTCCCGGCTATACGTGAAAGAATCTATCGTCTCCATAAATGGAAAAGGCCTCTCTTCGCTTGTTCTTGAGCCCTCCTCTTGGATGTCATAAAGAACTAGCCCATCTATATCGTTGCCCTTGAGTCTTTGAATTTGACGAGTAGAAATTTCTGTAATCTTCTCAGGATCAGTTCCCTTTTTAGGAGGAACTAACCCATACAAAATAATTCCACTTTCTCGATTTCTAATTTTTTCAATCAGCATTTCTAACACTCCTTGAGCGATAGTCTGACCCTGCTTGGAATATAACGTAGAGTTCAGGGGCGCGCCGCCGGTAGGCGGAGCGTCCCCTGCAACGCAAGGTTAGACATTTTGCTGCCCCGTGAGCGGGATACGGAAAATGTTCTCATGCTGTTCGAATCGATATTCGTTAGCTCCCGAAACTATCATGTCCTGCAAGATCGCTAGTAGCGCGGCTACTGCTCGGACTAGAGGAACGAAGTACTGCTCGTGGTACTGAGACACTTCTGGGCTTTCCTCATGGGTGGCATGCTCTCTCACGATCGGGTATGTGCCGTGCGCGATATTACTTCTTAGGTCGTAGAATTCCTTCACCCAGTTCTGTTGCTTCGATGGTGCGCCAACGATATTTGCAATTCGTCGACTCAGGGTTCGTTGTATTGGCTCCCCTTCCTTGACCAATAGTCCATCTAGCGCTTGGGAAATAAGCAGAACCTCAGCAATATTGAAGTTCTCGTAGCGGGCCATTTCAAGCAAGGAAAAAAGGGCTCGCTGCACGGGCGTAGCTGCGATATCCAAATCATGAATGCCGCAAGCCATTAACCAATTCCATGCGTCTGCAAATTTAATCTGGCGAAAATTGGGCCATCCGTCATCTCGTCCAAAGCGGGCGCAGTCCTCGAAGTAAAAACAGTACATTGACGGCGGTGGCAAACCGGCGCGGTCTAGGTCCGTAACCTTGTAGAACTTGCACGAGGCGGGTAGGCATAAGTTTGCCGCAACGAATATTTCTTGGAGCAGCATGTCGACTAGTCGCCGTGGCGTGTGAGGGCAATCGATAGCCGGTTGATTTACTGGCCTAAGCCGAAAGACCAGTGTTATGCCACATTCGAGGTTTGGGTAAATCCTTTCGAACAGGTTCGCGCGGTCGCCACTCGTCGTGTTGTACTCGTGAATGAGACGGAGATTTTCAATGGCCTGTGACGCATCCACATCTACAAGGTATTCGGCTACCTTAGATATGTCATGAGCCCGGGCAGCTATCTTATAGTTCGAGAAGAAATTATCAATTTGCTCCCAAAGGGCAATGATCGGTTCAATTGGAGTCCGTGCGTCGTCTGGCGAAAAATTCACCGTTCCAATGCGTATCAGGTGTTCGGGTGGCATGCGTGAATACCAAAATGTCTAACGTAGAGCTAACCGGCGGCGCTTTAGCGCCGTCCAGCGACCGAAGGGAGCGAGGTTGAGCGCCGAGTTAGAGCGCGATGCAGCTGGCGAGTTTAGGAATGATTTATCCACGCGAAGATTCCGACTATGAGAACGATCGTTAGAGTTCCACCAAACAAACTCACAAGGGGCTGGCTTGTGTCGCCAATCTTTGGCTTGCACCGCCCGAACGTAATGATTGCGAGATAAACCCTCCCAAGATGAAAGGCCACGACTTCGGATAAAAAATCAAAAACGGCATCAAGCATCTTGGGTTGCGCTCTAACGCTGGAGTTAAGCGGCGCGCGTCAGCGCGTCCGCTTGAACGAGAAGTTAGCACCCTCGTCGGCTTGACGGGCAGCACCAGCGCCAACCATGGCGACGTGGCCAAGCACCAAGGCTAACGCTGCGACTGACATGGCCAACGGCAGGAACGCGCTCGGCCGTTTAAGCACAGTTGGAAGAGTCATCTCACGCCTCCATAAGCAGGTTGAAGGGCTAACGCTGGAATTGAGCGGCGGCGTAGCCGTCCGCCTCGAATGAGTGGTTAGACGCCGCCGCCGGGTTGCCAATTGTCATTGCGTACCTTTTGCTGGATGAACCGTTCGACTTTGCTTTTTAGGCTAAGAATGGACTCATCGAACTCACCGAGACCGCGTTGACAACTGTCGCACTTAAACCCTATGCGATCGACCATTTGATACGCGCTTGCCTCGTACGGGAACACTTGATAGTCACAATGCGGACAGAAAGTGTTTAACCCGTCGATGCTCCCAGCTGTGTAGCGCCAACGCCAGCGAAGTCCAAAAAACATGTCCGACGTGTAGGCTACCCAAGAAGGTTGGCTTGAAGTTTTCTTGGCAAACAGCGCCCACATACCAGCCGCCAGGAGCAGCAGCGTAGGAATAGTGGCGACACCTAGCAGAACAAGAAGCCAGTTGGGAACCGCGGTAGACGTTGTAAATAGACGCCAAACTTGGCTGCCGAATGTAGCCATTCTGGGCCAGAAGCCCAGCAAATAGGTTCCACATGCACCGCCAACGCCTATAACGGCAGCGGCTATAACCGCACTCCAAACTGGATCCTTCCAAAGCGATTTGATCATTCGCACAGCCGTAGTTTTGGGTGGCTAACGTAAAAGTAACCGGCCTGCGCGGCTTTTCGCGCAGGTCCGGTTGACTGCCATGTTAGAGGTTGCGGCTATTTGGCTGGGCATTGATCGGTACTGGACATGATTGGAGATTTTCTGCCCCGTTCATCATTCCGTGTTGTTGAAGGCATCTAATAGGAAATCGGCGACAGCCACTACTGCCCAGGTTCCAAAACCTATAACGACGCCCATGATTACTCCACCGATAGCTAGATTTAAAATGCTACCGATGCCGTTGAAAAGGGCGAAAAGGCCGGAGCCTTGAAAGCCCCAACTGTGACGCCAAATATCAACAAGCTCATACAGCCAATATAAAACGCCAATGCCTATTATCACCATATTCATTTTGCCCTTGAACTCTTCTGTAGCAGCTCTGGCGCGATCCTTGGCTTCTTTAGCTTCCCTTGCGGGTCTTCCTCGCTCCCATTCTTCTGCTGCGGCTATTTCTTGCGCCCGCTCACGCGCTGTGACATCGACCCAATACTGCCGCCCTGGGTCTGCGTGACATTTAGGACAACGTGAAGCTCCCTTTTTGAGGGTTCGAAACATACAACTAGGGCAGACGTAATCACCTGGATTATTTTCAGCATGTGCAATATGGGCTGCTGCGGTAGCTAGATCCTCTCTTGACCTAGCAAGGCTATCAATAATCTCACTCTCAACATCACGACAAGTTGGACAACCGTCCCCGTCATACCGCCCGTGTATGTTGCAGTAGCTCATATCTCAACCTCTAACGTGGAGCTAAGGGGCTGCGCGCTTTTGCGCAGTCCCGCTTGAGCGTAGGGTTAGGCATCACGGGTCGCATCACTGATGCGAGTTGAAATGACCGCAGCCATACGCATGGTGCCTGCCTCAACCTAGCGCCTCGAAACCAGGCACGTGCGCTACGTCCCATAGATGGCCGTCAGGGTCTTGGAAGTACCCGGCGTAGCCACCATAGAACGTCTTCTGCGCAGGTTTGATGATCTTGGCTCCTGCTCTCTCGGCCAGCAACATGACTGCATCGACTTCCGCGTCCGAAGATACGTTGTGCCCAATGGATAACTCCGTTGAGCTTGGTGCTTGGAGCGGTAGTCCGGTGTCAGCGGCAAGGCTCTTACGGGGCCAAAGCGCAAGTTTCAACCCGGATTCAAGATTGAAGAAGGCTACCGCCCCGTTCTCAAACTCCGTTCCGATAATGCCCTTCGTTGCGAAGCCAAGACCGTCTTTGTAGAAGGCAACTGAGCGCTCCAAGTCGTCAACGCATAGAGTGAGGAGTGTGATATGAGGTTTCATAGTGAGCCATTCAAGTAGATGGGTGTGTTTGTGATGCCTAACGTGTTAGCTAACCGGCGAGCCGCCGTTAGGCGGAGCGTCCGGGTTGAGCGGTGGGTTAGCCATATTCTTGCGTTCTTTACGACCAGCAAACCAACCTACAAAGGCGGATATAAGCCCAAAGTCAACCCAACGGTAAATCGATGACCCTGCGTCGTTTTCAACCTGCTGCACCTGCATTTTAGTCGTAAGCTTTTGATCGCGTAATGCAATGTCTTTCTCATTTGGGCAATATGGTTTCCAGCCATATTGTTTATCGAAGTACTTGGTGAGGAGTCCATTGTCAACATACGCAAATGAAGCAAGCACTCGGCTAGCGTATTCACGTTTCTCCGGTGATGTGTCAGCACCCCAGTTGCTGGAAAGTTCTGCTCTTGGTGCAGTGGACATCAAGTTGTTAAGCTTACCCATAGTGTGCGACACCCAAAACGCCATAGCAATCATGACTAAAAGCAGTGATACGCCGGATACAAGAGTCTTGATCCCCCGTCGCGTCTGGCCGCCAACAGTAAGGATGCGGACACCGTCATATACCAAAATTATCGAAAACACTACGAACGCATCTTTCCAGACAAGGCTCGTAATATCATCAAGTTGATGTAGTAACTCCATTGAGTATGGCTAACGTGGAATTGAGGGGCTGCGCGCTTTTGCGCAGTCCCGCTCGAATGTTGGGTTGGGCGAAAACAAGCTAATTACTCGTGACATGATTAGCAAAGATAGCCACTGACACAGTGTTTTTGAAGCGGACATTAAGGCTGCCGATAACGTCATATTCGCCTGCCTTGCCAATATATATGTAGGCCCTGGCATCCTTTACTTTCTTAACTTTGCCGAAGGATTTTTGAAACCTTTCCTCTGACGCTCCCAACCAAATGCCGTTTGCAAAACGTAATGGCGTATATCGCTGTGGCAGATCTGGGCAATCCGCAGAAGGACTCACGTTTGTTGGAATAACCACAGCAGCGACACCATCAACAATGGTTAGCCCGCCCATTTCTCCTGAACTTAACCACAACCTCTGCTTTGGATTCGACGTTGAAACGGTGTAGCAAAGCCAAGCAAGTGCTTCAGATGCGTCACCATGGCTGTAAATTTCCCCCGCCCCTATTGTGCTCTGAACTTCTTTAAGTGAAGTTTTTTCCAGCGTGACCTCCAAACTTCCCATCCGAAGTGGGACGACTGGATCGTGCGATGTTGTTGCAGTCACAGAATCGCCACCCCAAGCCGGAGGAGGCACACCGTTATCAGCACAAGCGGCTGGAGCGATGAAGAGTGCTGTAACGAAAGCAATTTGAAAGAGGGACATGGTTTTCGGTGTTGCCCAACGTTTGAGTTAACCGGCTGGACGCAGCAGGCGGCCAGTCCGAGCGGAACGAAGTGGAGCGGTGTTGAACGCGATGTTAGGCATCATTCTTGGCTTGGTTCCAAAAGCCAAGGCTCACGCTTGAGGACCGCCTTCGCATACTGGCCAAGACTGTTGGGTAGCGAACCGTATTGGGCCGCGTAATGCAGGCCAAGGTTGCGGTCAATTTGGTAAATGGAGCGAAGAGCATCTCCACGAAAATAATCGATTTCCGATTCGTCGGTGAGGATTGATTCGAGGGTTTTCAAAGCCGTCTGGTCACCGATGTACCCGAGAGCGCCTATGGCGTAGCGCCTGCGCTTCATGTCCTTGTGGCCTACCGCCTCACATATGGCAGGAACCATCCGTTTGCCTATAGTAATGAGTGGGTCGTCGATCTCGGGCTCATGATCGGCTTCAACGTAGAACGCCTGCCACGCTCTTTCAAACTTGGCACTACCAGTCCGATACTCTGTTTCGCCAGCAAAGCTCTGCTGCGTAAACGACAGAACCAACATGAGAAATGTTGCGACGCGCATATGAGGCCTAACGTGCAAGCTCAGGGGCGCGAAGCCGGCTTGCCGGCGAAGCGTCCCTCTGGAGCGGGATGTTAGGGTTCGGTTGGCAGAGCATAGGAAACCTTGGTTCCTTCAACTTTGACGACGCCACGTTTGCACAGCTCGGCGAACAATGCGGCAAGCTGCTGCTCGGACAACTCCTTCTTGAACAGTGCGTGAAGGGTGCTTAGCAAAGTCTTTTGTGTTCGTGGCTTCGATGCTTTGCGACGAATGAGGTCTGCAACGACGGCCTCTACTTGAGCTTCTGGTGCGGCAGGAAGCACAGGCTTGAAATAGGGAATGTCGGCAATGCAGGTGGATCGCTGGGCAAAAATCTTCTTTCCCTTGAGATATTTCAGAAGCGAATCAAACCCCGTGTCTTTGGAGATGACATGGAAAAAGGAAGTCGGTTCTGCTGTCGACAAAACCCCGATGTAATAGGCAATGTGAAAGTCGAGAGCGTTGTTTCCTGCTGTTTCGAGAGCTATGTATTCGGCGTTTTCGCCCAGCGATTGAAGCGCGGCAGCTAACGAAATGGGAATCTTGGATTGGTTGGGACCTAGAAACACTTTGACCTTGAACGGCCCGTCCTTGAGTAAGCTGATGTCCTTCGGCTGGACATTCTCAAAATCGACAAGAACGAAGTTTGTGCGCGTGGTCATTGGTGAACCCTAACGTGGAGCTAACCGGCCGCCGGAGCGCGCAGCGCGGAGGGAACCCAAAAGCGGAGCTTTTGGGCGGTCCGTGTTGAGCGCAGGGTTGGGCAGCATGGTCACTGGTACCGACGAATGCTGATGT
>Ga0307375_10005825_pt1 | contig 11483 bp, 16 predicted proteins | sample TR1MG_FD_202531 | JGI IMG/M metagenome (GOLD analysis project Ga0307375, IMG submission 202531) | Soil microbial communities from Risofladan, Vaasa, Finland - TR-1 | ecosystem: Environmental > Terrestrial > Soil > Coastal area > Acid sulfate soil | place: Finland: Risofladan, Vaasa | collected... | reverse complement strand
AACAGGATGGACAAGAAACAGGAACAGCCCAGCCTTCACTTGCTGAATGGTGGGGAAGGCTTGTCGGTAGAGAACTTGGCGATGCTGTACAAAAACTTGACCGGCAGGGACCCGACACCGGAGGAATTGGAACGGGCGAAGAAAACCTTCGAGTCGGATCAGGCGAAGAGGATGGCTTCCTGACGGTATTCAAGTTCGATCCTAACCCCTCCCGCGACGATCTGGGGAGGTTTGCCAAGAAGGGAGGGGGTAACACCCATAGCAACAGCAAGGGGGGCTACAGGAGCCTGTTTAACCCCGGTAATACCCAACTGGTGCGGGAAACCAACAAAGCCATCGTGATCACCCTGAACCAGATTCCACCCCCTGTCCCGCCTCCCCGTGGCAAGCGTATCTATCAGACAGGCGTGCATGATCTGACCAGCCTGTACGAGAAGGCCAAAGTCGGGGATCGTGCATTTCGGGATAAGCTGTCGGAAATACAATCCAAGCTGCGGGCAAAGACAGTCGAAGTCAAGACTGCCGAGGACTTCAACAAGGTGGTGGCTACCTTTTCCTCTGGAGTGAAAGGGCCGGTGATCATCATCGCCGGAATGAAAAACAGAAACAGGCTGATCCAGAAAGTGAACAATGATTACTCAGGTCACTTCGAGCAAGTTGGGGATGTAGTGCGGGGAACCATTGCAGTGGATTCGTTCAAGGAAGTCCCGAAGGTATTGGAAGGTTTAAAGAGTGCTGGCATAAGGCTGGCCCGCGATCCTGTCAATCGCTTCGAGAAGCCTACGGATGAGGATTATCGGGATGTGATCATGAATCTGAACCTCCCCAACGGACATGTGGCAGAACTTCAGGTGAATACGAAAGCCATGGTGGTAGCCAAGGAGAAGGCCCACCATCTGTATGAACAGCAACGGACTATCGCTGGGGCAGCAAGCCATGACAAGCGGGAACAGACACCGGAAGAACGGAAAAAGATCGCTGTCTTGATTACCCAACAGAAAAGAATCTATGATGCGGCTTGGGAAGCATCGGGGATTTCAACATGACAACTTTCCTACCAGTTACGGTTGAATCCTTGATGAAGGGTGAGCCGAGGTATTACATCTTCGATGAGCGGCTTCCTGCCCGCCGCATAGGTACAAACTTCCCCGAGGTATATGGTGGGACGGTGGAAGGGGGCTGGCAGACCTATGAGGATATTGAACGGTTTTCATTGAATACAGAACAGGTGACCAAGGGTGAAGTGGATGCCTTGGTGAAAAAGTTGGGGAAGGGCAATGGCAAGGTGGAGAAGCACAATCCCTACCATGACATACTGGGGAAATTCTCCACGGGTACAGGTGCCAAATATGTGTCCCTGTGGGGCAAGCCTTATGCAGCCAAGGTGCATGTAGAACAAGAGAAGCAGCGTTTGCAATCAATTGCAAATGAACCCGTCAAGCCGAAGATCACCCATCATATAGTGCTGCCCCCGAAGTTGGGAGTCGGGGAAGCTGTCGGGGACAAAGACCTAGCTGCAACCTTGGACAAGGCCAAGCAGGTATTGGCTGATACCAACAAGCTATTAGGTAAGGACCCAGAATCTTCAGCACCCCCTCTTGGGGTTACGTTGGTGAATGGTGGGGCAAACATCAAACTGTTTGGTCAAGACCTTTGGGATGCCAGCGCCAAGCAGCTTAATGAGCACATGGATTCCTTTAGGAAGCTGTCTGCTCCAGCACAGCATTCATTGGCGTTGGGCTTGATTGATGCTCAAGAGAAGTCAACAGGATCACAGCATTTTGAATACCCAGCGGCAGTGCAGGATTGGATTGATACGGTGATTCCTCCGAAGCCAGAAGGTCTATGGCCCAGCTACAAGCCGGGGAGTGCCCAAGGTGAAACTGCTGCTGAACACTATGCACTTAACAAAACCCGATCCCCGCAAGAAGCCGCCATAGCAGCAACGAATGCTTGGAAGAAAGCACCCAAACCCAAACCCGCCAAGGGTGTGAAGCCGGTGCAGTTGGCATTCTGGGATGAGCCACCGCACCATGATGTGGTATTCCATAATCTGATGGATGAAGGACACTTTGCTTCCCCGAGTGCAACCGAGGAAGGAAAACAAAGATTCGGGGAATTCAAGAAAGTACAGGGAGAAGCCGTGGATGCCCTGTCTGATAAAGAAACAGCAGCCATACAAAACTACACAGGCACATGGCACACCAGTATCAATAAAGCCTATGGCAACGGTACAGAAAAGAACCTATCCACCCAACAAAAAGGGACGGTGAAGAATCTGGACAAGGCATTGTCCAAAACCACGTTGGGGCAGGACATGGTACTGGTACGGGCTATCCCGACGATCCATTTGATGAACGCTTTCGGGATCACGGGCCATGACGAGATGACCAAGGAAAACTTGGTGGGGCGAGTATATGGCGAGAAAGGCTTTGCATCCACCACCCTCAGAACGGATGATGTAATCAACGGGGTGACTTCAGCACAGATATTGAAGGGGTCAACCATCCTTCACATCAATGCCCCGAAAGATACCCACGGCTTGTATGTGCAGTCCATTTCAAGCCATACTTCAGAACAGGAAGTGTTGCTTCCTCGCGGGATGCAGTATGTCATCACGGACTTCAAAAAAGATTCGGGATACAACAATCCCCGCTATCATTTAACCGTTGATCTGATTAACGGACAGGAGTAGGAAATGTCATTAGCACTACGGATCACAAAACAAACATTGGATCGGGATCAGGCACGGCGGGAATTCCTTACCCGCATCATGGCAAACGAACCAGTGGTTGCAGCTACATCTCAATGCATGTCTTGCAAGAGGCATATCGAGGGGACCATCAACTGTGAGGCATTCCCCAAGGGGATACCCCTTGGCTTTCTTTGTGGAAACTACAGCCATGATCACTCATTCTTGGGGGATAACGGCCTGACTTTCGTACCACTTGCACATAATTAGTCAATGTGGTAGAGTTGGGGCATACATGAAAGGAGTAGCTTATGAGTGCTAAAGGAAAATATGTTCCCGACCCCGATCTGGATGACGATGGGATGGATTTGGGCAAGTACGATAATGACTGTGGTTTCGATGAAGACCCTGATGCTTCCAGTTCTGAGGATGAACTGTGGGATTTTGAGTCTTTGGCCAAGCATAAGCGCAAGCCAGAGGATGTCGGGGCCGACGCTGGTTTCAAGAAGCGTTATGCCGCATATCTGAAAAAGAATGGGTTAGAGTTTTAAGCAATTTGCAATCAATTGCACTAAGGTTGGCAGTTCAAAGGAGTGGTTGGTAGTCGAAAGTAGAGCGGCAGATGTTCAACCTAACTACAGGAGACAGTCATGAGAAAAATCAGCACGCATCGAATACTGACGGACGCCCAGATTCTGCGGGGCAGGTTATGGCACTTGTTTTTCGGGATACTGGCGGGAGCCGGATTAGCCATATCAGTCATGTTCCCGAATGCAGCAGCCTTGGAAAGAACCAAGCGGGATATCCGAGTTAATGCCTTGTTCCTAGATTTGGGGAAATTCCTCTGTAAAGAAGAAGGCGGGTTCAAATACATCACCCCTGTCGGGAATGACCGTTACCGTTTTGACTGCCATAGTGGGACAGCCATAGAAGAACGGGTTATTTTTAAGTGATACTTGACATTCTCTACCAACCTGATACAATTCAATTGTAGTGTTGATACATAAAAGGACTGACCAATGAAAATGTTCTACTCAATCAAGGAAGATATTCCCGAAGCTTCCGCTGATCTGCTTGGTGGGAAGGGGAATGGATTATTTCTGATGCAAAAAGCGGGGATCAATGTTCCCCTAGCATACATTATTCCTACCAATATCTGCGTGAGTTATATGAAGGAACCCGTTGCTGCAATGGCGGCGGTCAAGGAAAATCTCCCCAAGGTTTTGGAAGGGTTGCAAAAAGAATTTGGATACATGCCTCTGGTGTCTGTTCGTTCGGGTGCGAAGTTCAGCATGCCGGGGATGATGGACACGATTCTTAATGTGGGTCTGGATGGTCCCAATAAAGGTGAGTGGCAAAAACGTATCGGTAAAGATTGTGTACAGAATTCCTTTGAGCGCCTGATCGAAATGTACGGGTCGGTGGTCAATGGGATTGAACGCAAGAAATTTGAAGGCAAGTCATTAAGCGAACGTCTTATGTTTTACAAGCTTGAAGTTGGGGAAGGGTTTCCGGCTGCTGATGCTCAACTTTTAGGGGCAATCGAAGCCGTATTCAAATCATGGAACAATGAGCGGGCCAAGTCCTATCGCCGCTTGAATAAAATCAGCGACGATCTTGGGACTGCTGTGGTGATTCAAGCCATGGTCTTCGGCAACTTCAATGACAAGTCATGTACGGGTGTGCTGTTCTCCCGCAATCCCGCCACTGGCGAGAATAACGTCACTGGTGAGTATCTGGTCAATGCCCAAGGGGAAGATGTGGTGGCGGGCATTCGCACTCCCCAAGCCTTGGATAGCATCTTGGGATGGAACGGGGATGTGGCCGAGGAATTAATGTCCACTGTCCATAAGCTGGAAAAGATGGGGCGGGACATGCAAGACGTGGAATTCACCGTTCAGGATGGCAAGCTGTATATCCTCCAGACCCGCAATGCCAAGCGCACTGCGCAAGCGGCGGTCAAGGTGGCTGTTGATCTGTTCAACGAGAATGTGATCAGCGCCAAGGAGGTAATCGAGCGTGTGACCCTGAAGCAAATGTTGGCGGCTGCAAGGCCAATGATTTCCCCGGCTTTCTCTGCTGCCAATCCAGCGCATGGCAAGGGCCTTCCCGCTTCCAATGGTTGTGTGTCGGGGGTAGCGGTGTTCTCCAGTGTCAGTGCAATCAATTGCAAACAGCCCTGCATTCTGGTAACCGAGGAAACCACTCCCGACGATATCGAGGGCATGAATGCGGCGGTGGGCATCCTCACTGCAACAGGCGGGGCAACATCTCACGCCGCTGTCATCGCAAGAGGCATGGATAAGGTGTGCGTGGTGGGTTGCACTGAATTGACCATTTCTCACAATGAGAAAAGAGCATCATTGAAGGGACCCAAAGGCTGGTGGGTCATCAATGAAGGAAGCAAGGTCACACTCAATGGAAACACGGGTGAAATCTGGGTCCATACCGAGGTTCCGATCAGCGGCGGGGAAGACAATGTTGCGGTCAAGGAACTGATGAACCTGATCAGCAATGAATTCGACACTTATCGCACTTGTGTCTATCCCTCAGAATTCGATGGGGCCAAGAAGGTGCTGTTCGCCACATACAACTTTGATCGTGACTTGTCGGGGGACTTGCTGGCGGCTGGAATGAAAGCTGCCTTCCAAGCTATCGGGGATCGTGAAGCCGTGATTGATCTTCGTGGGATGAAAGATTTGGTTCGCAAGGATGCTGCCCCACTCGAATATCTTTTCGGGGACAGCAACAAAGGTGATCTGGCCGTTGCCCGCAAACTTCAAGCCTTGCTTGATGCCAAGATCGATTACAGCAAGGTGAGTGTGTTGGGGCTGGGCTTAACAGATTCCCAGATTGGTCTTCTTGCCATGAACGGGATCAAGGTCGTGCGCACCGTGGATTCAATCAGCAGCTTGCTCAACGCAAAGGGCCTTGTGCTGGCCGATCATGAAAAGCTGTTGGGCTTCATGAAAGAAGAAGATGTGGCCCGAGTGGTGGAGTTGAAAAAGCTGGCGGGAGAAAAGATTCAATCCTTCAATATCGAGCAAGAGGTTGATCCTACCTTGATCGGGCGTAATGCGATGTTCGCCATGTCGCAGATTCAGGCGGCTCAATCCTTCCTGAAGTCGGGGGTTTGATGCTATTGCATATCATTAGATTTTTCAGTATTCTCGCCCAAACCAATAAGTTGGGGGCGGGATTACTTGATTACAGTAAAGGTCAGATGCCCCAAATGCAAAAGCGATTCAGCGTGGTTTGAAAAAGACTACAGGGATGTGTTTATCCGTTGCACCTGTGGGTACTGCAAGATTTACCAAACCAAGCTGGAAGAAAGCATAGTAATCGAACATCGGGACTCGGATGATGATGTGAATCTTCCAAGAACGGATTCCCAACTTTTCAAATGCGTGACGATGCTGGCGATCTTGCGGCGGGCAACCACTCTTGAAATCACCGAGCATCTGAATGATGGCAGAAGGAACAAAGGGTGTAAAATCACCAGTAGCGATACTGCAAGCCGTCTAGCAGTGCTATCCTTCAAAGGATTGGTGTATCCAGCGATACAACGTAAGGGAGTGGCGGGAGGCAGTACTTGGGTATTAACGACACAAGCCAAGAAATTGTTAAACGTGAAAGATTAAAAGGAATGTGTAATGGCCCTCATTATTGGTCTTAGGCCGGTTGACCGATTCTACATCGGGGATGTGCCGGTAGAGGTATCCGAGTTCCATGACCCGACGCATGCGCGGGTGGAAGTGGAAGGAAAGGTATTCAATTTATCCGAGAAAGAATCGACTGAGATTTATCCCTTGGTATTTGTGAGTTGCGGTCGGCCATCGGCTTCCCAGAAAAACAAGCATCAGGATATGCTGGCGGCGGCAAAGCTGGAACAAAGGCAACGGCATGAGGCCGTGGAGTCGGGACAGATCACGCAAGAACAGTACAGCATGCTCCCGCCAGTGGTATTCCCGTTTGATCTGTTGCCCCGACTTGTCATTGAGGCCCCAAGAAATCTTCTGATCCTCCGTGCCGAGCTTTATGAAAGAGGTAGCCAAAGTGTTCGTAAGCAAAGAGTCGGGCAAGCGGGGCTTCAACATACCATTGGATATACTCGCTGAAGCCAAGCGGCAGGATATCAGCCTTGAGCAGTTGCAGGACATGGTGATGCACTCCACCAGAGTTACGCATCCCGATGGGAACAGGCGATATCACGACTATCTGTTCATGGTGGAGGGGAGTCGGGTAGTGGCTTTCGGGAAGATACATGAAGTCCCAGTCAAGAAGAAAGAGATTCCCCAACTCCCGAAGGTAGCTCCCCAGATCGATGTGATGACGGGGGAGGAATACTACAAATGCGAGCAGTGCAAGGACGCTGGGGTAGTAAGAACCTTCGATGAATGCGTGGAATGTGATGGGTCGGGATGCGAGTATTGCGATCAAGGATTGGTACCATCAACCATTCCTTGTCCAGTGTGTTCCGGTAAGAAGGCTTGACAATTATATTGGTTGTGGTACAGTAGGGGCTGATAAAAGGAGTTCACAGTGCAATCAATTGCAAATGAAAAGTTGGGGAAGTTAATCCTCCCCTTCGGCTTGTCCAAACGCACCATCTATGCGGGGCCTTACCGTAACCGTCCCAGCAATATGTTCGGGGTGAAACTGGCATCCGAAATAGACGCCAAATTCGACATATCCGTGCCGATTCGGGACTTCAGTATCCCCGACAGGTACAGCACCATCACCAAAGCGGCGGAAACCGTCCTAGAACTGCTTGCCTTCAACCGGAAGGTATTCTGCGGTTGCGCCGGGGGGCGAGGGCGTACAGGGCTGTTCCTAACCCTCCTAGCCCAATCCTTGGGGGTATCTGACCCCATCGGCTATGTTCGGGCCAATTACAACCCCCATGCCGTGGAAACGGATGAACAAAAGGCATTCTTGGGCAAGATACCCATGGAGTCCCTGATTCGGGTAGGTCGGGTAGCCAAGTGGGAAGCGGGCACAGCCGATGTGCTGGGTTTCTTCGGATTGAAAGTCGGGGACTGATATGAAACGCAGATGGTTCAAGCGGGACATGACTACCTTTCACGGAAGCTACCAGAAGACAATCTGGGAGTTGTTTGTGGATAACAGTCCCGAAATCGGGCAGGTAGTGATTGCCGTGGTTGTCTTGATCTACGTAGTCTCTATCTATGCCATTGCCATAACCAACTGGTATTGACAAAGCAATTTTAACCTGATACGATTGAGTCTGGTGGTTGAAACAATAAAGGAGTGACGCATGTACCAGTACCGTGATGATACCTTAGCAGGGATCAAACTCTCATCCCTGTTCATCAAGAAGGATTGTTCCAGCATCATGCTCCCGCAAGCGGTCGGGGCCTTGAATGATTACATGAAAGCGACTTCCAACAAGCTTTCCCCCGATAATGAAGCGATCAAGTTCTACTACACCAATCATGTGTTCTCCCTGATTGCGGCGCAATATGACCAGCATGAGATACTTCCCCCAGCGGTGGCGAAGCTGGCCAAGGATTATGCGAAGATGAGCGCGGACAGCATTGCGCGTCTGGTGTACTACACCATGATGATTATCGTGCGGGAGTCCCGCCACTTGTCATCCGGCAAGAAAAGTTTCTGGGACAGTTCCAAAGCCAAGTTCACTCAAAAGTACAATGATTTTTTGCTCAATGTCACCCATCTTGACGAAAGTGGTGCTGTGTCATTGATGCGTACTGATCCCCCCGAAATCACTCTACGGGAATTCGCGGAAGGGATTGCCTTCATGTTCCACAGTGATCAGGCGTGGTCACATAAAGGCGGGTATGGCGGGCATCCATGGGGTCAAATAGCCGATACGCTTGCCAAGCTGGTGCGTGGGGATATCACCCCCGAAATGTTTGCGGATACCGCATACACCTTGGCGCACAATAACGGGCCGATGTTTAATAAACAAATGCTCTATCACAATTACAGCAGCCAACAGCAGTTCCTGAAGATTTTGGATGTGCAGCGGTCGGGGCAGATACCCCAATACGTGATGGAAACAAAGCTGGGGCATGGTGGTGTTGGGTTCAAGGAATTTGAGTTGAATGCACTTCAGATATTCCCCAAGGAATTGTCGGGGTATGTGGACTGGTTCAAGGTGCAATCGTTGGGGGCATTGGGTGATTACTCCAATGAACAGCAGGTACAGTTGCAAAAGCATGGGCCTTCCCCGGCGATGGCCGAAGAGCAGAAAAAGGATATGAACAAGTTCTACGTGGGAGTCAATCCCGATGACTACGTAATTAAATACGAGCGCGAGGTAGCATAATGAGCATGACCAAGGAAAAATTCACCAAGATGGGGACTGTGCGCAGAGCATTGTTTGTAGAAAAGGCTGACCCTGTAGCATACAAATCACTGTATGCACTGCACGGTCACTTGCCTACGGCATTTGCTAACCGCTTATACAACTTGGGTTTGCAATTGATTGCAAACTTAGATAAGTCAATCAATGATCCATTGTGTGATTGTGCAGAATGCAAGTTGGGGCATTACACTCGTTGCTTGAAGCTTGGCTTCATGCGCAAGGACAAGGAGAAGCAACAAAAGAAATTCTCCAACGTGTTGGCGTCGGATGTGTTCAAGTCCAAAACGATTGATACGGGGGCATCGGCATACAAGCGGTGTGCCCATTCCCATCCCGCGATGCCCATTAAGGATGGGATCACGATTCAAGGCGGGAGTGCCCATGATCCGGTGAGCAAGGATTTCGACATATTCATTTCCCTTGATAGCGGGAAGGATTCCGATGTGTCGGGGTACCCGTGGAATCCGGGGCAGTTCATATTCTTCCCCATCACCGATATGTCGGTCCCCAAGGATGTCGGGGAATTCAAAAAGATGATCGAATGGACTGCTGTGCAATTGATTGCAAACAAGTCGGTCCACGTTGGATGCATCGGGGGCCATGGCAGAACGGGATTGTTCCTTGCCGCCCTCTATAAATACATGACGGGGGATGTGGATGCCATCACCTATGTACGCAAGAACTACTGCGACAAGGCAGTGGAGTCCAATTCCCAGATCGATTTCCTGAACCAGCATTATGGGATCACCAAGGTCAAAGGTTTCAAAAGTTGGGACACCACCAGCATCCATTCAGGTACTGAACATTGGTATGATAAATATCCCAAGACCCAGCCCAAACAACGCAGCGGGTACGGGAACAAGTACAATGATCGCTTTGAACCCAGCGGGGATGATATCTCCGTCCCGATGGAACCGATCATCGGGCAGCAGGGAAATATTTGGGGATGTAGTGAATGATGCTTGACAAAGGTTTTGAAGCTGGTACAATGAAGTCTGATTAGAGCAAGGAGTGCAAGCATGAAACCTCTTGAATTTTGTGGCGTTGATGGGGTACGGGTAATTAAGCGTGGTAAGGTGTATCAGGTTCAAACTCAGTGGTCTGACCCTAAAGACCCAGATGCGATACGCGGGGATTGGAAAGATATTGGTGATTCATTCAAAAGTTTAGGGGAAGCTGAAGCACAGGCACCCTATCTTTGTAACTTCTAAGGAGTGACCATGGCAGTTATCATCAAGAGTGCAAATCTGGCCTTCCTGTTGAAGATGGGAGTCCCGCTTGAACTAGTAAGCAAGGTCAAGGCGGCGGGGATCACGTTCTCTGTGTCAGGCAAACATTTCCAATTCAGGGACAAGGATGGACAGTCTCTTTACATTGGCACGCTCCCCACTGAAACCAATAAGCTGGTGGATTTCGATAAGGCAGAAGTTAAAGAGCTTCTTGAGAGTGCCATCACAGTAACCCTAGAATCAATCGGCTACCAAGATACCGATGGCGGGTTTAGCAAGGTCAAGGCGGCAATCGACTTGGTTAATGAAGCTGAGAAGAAAAAGGCTGTCATCGATGAGTTGGCCGAAAAGCTGGCCAAGGAAGCCATGGCTGATGTGAAGAAAGTAGTTCCCAACAAGTGGCCCGCAATGCCTAACAAGGAAGTCATCTTGCTCAAGGATGCGGGGGTGATCTACCAAAGGGTCAAGGGCACGTCCCAAGAGTCCGTGTATGTGCTGGTGGCCATCACCGCCGATAACAGCACCAAGGTGGCGGCAAGGATCAAGGGCACCAACCTGAGCGTGCGTATCGAAGGGGATTTCAACAACAAGGTGCGGGATGCCTTCATCAATCAGGGCCTCGATTTCAAGAAGGGTTATATGTCGGGGCACTTCACCTGTAATCCAAAGGTGAGTGCTGATCGGGTAGTCGGGGCCATCCTGATGGGTAGTGGATTGGAATATGCAACCCCCTTGCCTTCCATGGAAAAAGTCAGGGCACTCTGCGAATGAACACCATGGCTGATATCAAACTCCCCGAACAGCTTACCCCCGAGCGGCTGCTGTCCATGAAAGTGGAAGACATCTTCGAGAGTGAGGGGCTGTTCCAAGGCATGACGCAGGAGCCGGTGGTCTGGTCCATGGTGTCCTTGCGTCGGGGAGCCGATCAAGACGAATACATGTTCCACCTGTCCTATTTCGGGGTCAGGATCGGGGAAGTGGTTGTATGGTCTGATTCCAAAACTGTACGTGTGGAAGCAATGTAATAAAGGAGAAACAAATGTTTTATTCAAAAGTGACACCAAAAGGTAATTCTTCATATAGTTCTATTTCACAGGATGATGCAGAAGCTAAAGCCAAATATCTTGATGATCATGGCTGCTCAGACTGCTCAGACTGCTCACGCTGCTCACGCTGCTCAGACTGCTCAGACTGCTCACGCTGCTCAGAC
>Ga0307375_10005824_pt1 | contig 11485 bp, 6 predicted proteins | sample TR1MG_FD_202531 | JGI IMG/M metagenome (GOLD analysis project Ga0307375, IMG submission 202531) | Soil microbial communities from Risofladan, Vaasa, Finland - TR-1 | ecosystem: Environmental > Terrestrial > Soil > Coastal area > Acid sulfate soil | place: Finland: Risofladan, Vaasa | collected... | reverse complement strand
TCCCTGCAGATTATATCGCCAATAGCATCCGGGATAAGCCGGACATAGCGCTGGCGATGATCGCGTCGATTTCCGAGCACGTGCACTATCTCGTACAGCAGGTGGCACAACTTAAGGCGCGCAGTGCCGTCCAGCGTCTGGCGGAATTTCTCGTGTCGCTATCACCGGTGGAGTACGGTGCGTGTACGCTCCGGTTGCCTTACGATAAGATTTTGATCGCCGCCCGGCTGGGACTAACCCCCGAGTCTCTTTCCCGAGCCTTTGCCAGACTGCGCGGCATCGGCGTCAGCGTAGAGGCGACTCAGGTCCGCGTTTCGGACATTTCCAAACTGCGCCATCTCGCCGAAGACGACCGCGGTGCGGCGCGTGACGTGCTCAAATCCGCCCAGTGATCCGGTGCCGCACTCCGTCCGCTTCAGGCCGTGCGTTGCGACGATAGCGTCGCGACCAGTCGCCGGGCGACCGCTGCAGCTGCTACGCGCCGATAATTGGCGGGAACCAGCGTCGTGCGCATGGGCTGGACCTGCTTTTGTACCATTCGGTCGATGTGATGCAGGGTCTGCTCGTCGATGGCATGCCCGACAAGATCGCCGGTTCCGGCAAGCAAGAATGGGCGCGAGTTCGTGCCTGTCAGCGCGATGCGGAGCGTCGCGATCTTGGCGTCCGCGATCGTCACCGCAGCGGCCACCCCCGCCAACGGATAGTCGATGCTGCCGCGTAGGCGGATTTTCTCATAAGCTGAAGCAAGCCGGTTTGTTGGCAGATGGATGGCGACGATCAATTCGTCGACCGCCAGGGTCAGATGTGCCCGGCCATCCTCGGCATAAATCTCGCCGAGCGGCACCCGGCGCAAGCCTGCCGGACCGGCAATGTCCACCTCTGCGGCCAGTACCAGCAGCGCCGGCGCCAGGTCGCCGGTGAAGGCCGCGTGGCAGCGCGTTCCCTTCGGCGCGACACGGCATGTGTCGCCGCCCGATTTCAGGCAGTAGCCGTTCGCCTGACGCCACCAGGCACTCTGATTGTAATAATTGCAGCGCGTGTCGAGACACAGATTGCCGCCAACCGTTCCCATGGCGCGATGCCCCGGCCCGGCGATAACCTGCGTGGCTTGCGCCAGCGCCGGATACCGTTCGGCAATCGCGCTGCTGCGAGCCAGAGCGGCGATCGTCACGCCGGCGCCGATGGTTGCGCCATCAGTGTTGCAATGCAGGCCCGAGAGTTCCGGCAAGCCGGACAAATCGATCAGCACATCGGGCCGGCTGATGCCGTGGCGCATGTTCACCAGAAGATCGGTGCCGCCAGCGATGAAGCGGCCGGAAGGATGCCGCTGCCGCGTGGCAATGGCCTCGTTCAGGCTGCTCGGCCGCGTGATGTGGAATTCGGTCAGGGGCGCAGTCATGACGTGGCCTGCGGCGTGCGCGAAAGCCTGGCCTTCCGGCGGCGCTGGACGAGCGCATCCATAATCCGGTCCGGCGTCGCGGGCAATTCGTTGAGGTCGATGCCGATGGCATCGGCAATGGCGTTGACAAGGGCCGGCGGAAAGCCCGCCAGCGCCCCCTCACTGGCTTCCTTGGCGCCGAACGGCCCATTCGGATCGTGGCTCTCGACGATTTGAACCTCGATCGGCGGCGACTCGACAATCGTCGGCATGCGATATTCGAGAAAGCTGGCGTGGGCCGGAAGGCCTTCGAGGTAACGGGTTTCTTCGCACAGGGCTTGGCCCATGCCCATCCAGACCGCGCCCTGGATCTGGCCCTCCACCGCCAGGGGATTGATGGCATAGCCGCAATCCAGCGCGCTCCAGACCTTGTCCACGCTGACGAGCCCGGTTGCATCATCGACGCTGACCTCGACCACTTGGGCCGCGTAACTGAAGCCCATGGTCGATCCCACGGCACCGCCCTTGTGGCGGCCGCCCTGCGCGTCTTCCGGGCAGGTGAAAGTGCCGGTGACGGTGATGGGCCCGCGATCCACCAGCGCGGCCCTGACGACGTCAGAAAAGGATAAGCAGGCCTGTTCGCCCTCGCCGATCCGGAACGTTTCACCTGCGACCTCGATATTGTCCGGAGCGGCGCCGAGCTTCTGCGCCGCCACCTCAAGCAAGATGGCCTTGAGTTTCTGGGCTGCATCGATGGCCGCGTTGCCGACCATGAAGGTGACGCGCGAGGAATAGGATCCATTGTCCTTCGGCGTGATGGCGCTGTCTGCCGCGATAACCCGCACGCGCTCAAGCGCGACACCAAGGGTTTCCGCAACGGCGATGGCGACAATGGTGGAGGACCCTTGGCCGATATCCGCCGCACCGGTGAGCGCCGTCAGGCCGCCGTCAAAATCGAGCCGGACATTGACCGTGGCGTGCGGTTCGCCGGTCCAGTGGATGGGCTTCGCCGAACCGCTGACATAATGCGAGCAGGCCATGCCCAGGCCCTTGCCGGCCGGCAGGCGGCCTTTGCGTTCGCGCCAACCGCTCGCCCGTTCGACGCTGTCGAGACATTCCGGCAGACCGTAACTGTTGATCATCAGACCGTTCAGCGTGCGCGCCGGCGCGCGCAAAAGATTGGCCCGGCGCACCGCGAACGGATCGAGGCCGAGTTCGCGGGCCATCCGATCCAGCAGGCATTCAAAGGCATGACGCGTATCGACCGTGCCGTGGCCGCGCATCGCACCGCAAGGCGGAAGATTGGTATAGACCCGATAGCCGTCATACTTGATCGCCGGGATATCGTAGAGACCCTGCAGCAGCGCGCCGGCATAAAGGATGGTGACGACGCCATATCCCGCATAGGCGCCGCCGCGCTGCACCACCTCGCAGACGCAGGCGGTGATGCGGCCGTCGGAGCGCATGCCGATTTTCACGCTCACGTCAGTCTGCGGACGCGCGCGGTGCGTCAGAAAGCATTCTTCGCGAGACAACTGCATGAACACCGTGCCCTGCGCGGCCCGAGCCAGCAAAGCCGTGATGATCTCAAAATTAAGAACTTCGACGCGCGCGCCGAACCCGCCGCCGACGAAAGGCTTCACCACCCGAATGCGCGATTCGTCCATCTGCAGGCAGCGCGCCAGCATCATGTGGAGATAATAGATCACCTGCGAGACGGACTGCATCGTGAGCCGCCCCGTCAAGGGATCGTATTCCGCCAGACAGGCATGGGGTTCGATCTGCCCATGATTGACTTCCGCGCAGCTGATCTTTTCCTCCCGGACAAGATCGGCCTCTTCAAAACCCCGATTCCAATCGCCGAATTCGTGATGCACCTGCCGCTCGAGGTTGCCGGGCTTGTTCATATGCAGCAGCGCGGCATCCGGCGCACGGGCATCGCCCGAGGTGTAATAGGCCGGCAATTCGTTGAAGGTGACTTCGATCAGACTCAGCGCGCGCTCAGCCGTTTCGGCATCGATGGCCGCGACCGCCGCAATCGGCTCGCCGCGATAGCGCACGCGCTCGCGGGCCAGCGGATACTCGTTCATGGCCACCGGAAGAACTCCGTATGGGATTGCGCAGTCCTCGCCCGTTGCGACCGCCAGCACGCCGTCGAGCGCGCGCGCTTTTGACACGTCCAGCCGGACGATTTCGCCATGGCTTACGGGGCTGCGCAAAATTCGGCCAACCAGCGCGCCAGATCGCTCAAGGTCGGCCGTATAGCGCGCCTTTCCGGTCACTTTCTCCCGGCCATCAATCAACGGCACGCCGGGACGCGCGCGGCTCCCCGTCTGTTCAGCCGCCATGATGCTCCTCCGCGGCAAACTTCACAGACTCGATGATCTTCACATAGCCCGTGCAGCGGCAAAGGTTGCCGGACAGGGCGGCGCGGATCTCGTTCTCTGTCGGCGACGGATTGCGGCGGAGCAGAGCCTCTGCCGCCATGATCATGCCCGGCGTGCAGAAGCCGCACTGCGTGCCCAGCTTCTGATGAAAGGCCTGTTGCAGCCGGCTGAGGCGGCCCTGCGCCGCCAAGCCTTCGACGGTTTCGACGTGACGGTTTTCGCAGCGGATCGCGAGCGTCAGGCAGGACGGTACGGCATCGCCGTCCACCAGAACGGTACAGGCGCCGCATTCGCCGCCGTCGCAACCGGTCTTTACGCCGGTGAGTCGCGCGACATCGCGCAGGTAATCGACGAGCAGGAGATTGTCGGCGACCGCGTCCTCGCGCCAGCGTCCATTGAGTTTCACTCGCAGAACCCGTTTCCCGGGTTGCCGTTCACAAGCCGCCATGCGGAGACTCCTTAACCCGTCCGTTTCCACCAATTGCTGCAATCCATCGCTGCAGCGCTTGAATTTTTCGAAGCGTAGCATCGCACCGAACAGGCGGCCTAACCAAAGTCAAGGATAACGGCATGGCCTGTCGCTATTCTGACGAAAATACGTTTCAGGTGAGGACACCCATGCCCCTTCGCGACTACAATGCCGCGGTCGATTTCGTTGACCGCAATGTCGCAGAAGGCCGAGGCGACAAACTCGCCTTCATCGATCCGGCCCGCAGCATCACCTACGGCGAATTGCAAGACCGCGCGGCCCGTGTCGGGCCGTTGCTGGCGCATATGGGCGTCGATCCGGAAAACCGGATTGCACTGGCGTTGCTCGATACGGTCGATTTCCCGGTGCTGTTTTGGGGCGCGATTCGTGCGGGCGTCGTGCCGGTGCTTCTCAACACGCGGCTGACGGTCGATCAATACCGCTACCTGCTGGAGGATTCGCGCGCCAAGGCGATCTTCGTCTCCACCGCGCTGCTGGCCACGCTTCAGGAAGCCGCCGCCGGCCTGCCATGCGCCAGCACGATCGTAGCGGTCGGCGACGAAGCACCTGCCATACTGCATTTCGAGGCGCTGCTGGCAGCCGAGCACGAGCGTTCCCGGCCGGCGCGGACCTGCGCGGACGAGGTCGCCTATTGGCTCTACTCTTCCGGCACGACTGGCAATCCGAAGGGCACGATGCATCTGCACGCAAGCCCCAGGTTCATCGCCGAGACCGCGGGCAAGCTGCGCGTCGGCTATCGCGAGGACGACACCGCCTTCTCTGTCGCGAAGCTGTTTTTTGCCTATGGCCTGGGCAACGCAATGTTCTGCCCTGCGGCGGTCGGCGCCACAGCGGTGCTCTATCCAGAGCGGCCGACACCGAAGGTGGTGTTCGAGATGTTGCGCAGCCATCAACCAACGATGTTCTTCGCGGTGCCGACGCTCTATGCGGCGATGCTTGCCGATGCAGACTGCCGCGACGAGATCATGCCGCCCGGCCTGCGCATCTGCGTTTCGGCAGGCGAACCGTTGCCTGCACATCTGGGTGAGGCTTGGCAGCGGCGATTCGGCGTGGACATCGTCAATGGTGTTGGCTGCACCGAGTTGGGCCACCTCTTTCTCTCCAATCTTCCGGGTGCCGTGGAATATGGAACCTCCGGTGTGCCGGTGGACGGCTACGAACTCAAGCTGATGGACGATGACTGGCACGAAGTCGGCGACGACGAAATCGGCGAGCTGTGGGTTGCCGGCGATTCGGCAGCCGCCGGCTACTGGAACCAGCGCGAAAAATCTCGCCGCACCTTCGTGGGCAAATGGGTCCGTACCGGCGACAAGTACCGTCGCCGCGCGGATGGCGTCTATATCTATTGCGGCCGTGGCGACGACATGTTCAAGGTCAGCGGCATCTGGGTTTCACCGTTCGAGATCGAGGCCGCCCTCGCCGCTCATCCCAAGGTGCTCGAAGCCGCCGTGGTGCCGGTTGAGGATGGAACCGGGCTGACCAAGCCCAAGGCCTTCGTCGTACTCAAGGAGCCGCGCGACGCGGAGGACGCCGGGGCGCTCTATGCCGAACTCAAGGACCATGTGAAGCTGGCCGTCGGGCCTTGGAAATATCCGCGCTGGATCGAATTCGTGAACAGCCTGCCCAAGACCGCTACGGGGAAAATCCAACGATACATTTTGCGCAACCCAAACGCGGCATAGCAACGCGATGCTGTGGGGGCGGTGATTGATCATGGCTTTCATCCTCCGAAAGCCCGGCTCACCTTGTCAACTCTCGGCGCCCTACCTGTCCGGTCCCAGGGGCGCACTCCAAATGGGGATCGCTGTTGTTAGATTCTATGGGTCTTGCGGCCAGTTCATCTGAACCTCGTGTTCGACATGGAGGCCCTCGTCCATAATCGTCCAACAGCAAGTCCGCTGCTGCCGGAGCGATCTGCCCACTGGCGCTCAATGCGCCAGCGGGTCGGCCCGGCAGGGCTGCATCAGCGCCGAACCGCAGGCCGGTCGCGTCGGGGGGACCTCAACGTTCTTTAGCGTGCCGAAGACGATCCGCGAGGGGTGCATGGCGTCATGCCAAATCTTGTCCGTCGCCGGCAAAGACGAATGATCGAAATCGTTGGCGCCGGTCGCACTCGGTGTGTCGATCCATATCCGGATGCGCGAACCCGCACGGAACGCATAGGTAACCTTTGTCAACTCCACGCGGCCGAGCACAGGAACATCTGGCGTCAAAGCGTCGATGCATTCCGGGCGGTCGCAGCGGACCGGCAGATGGGGCGTAGACCTCCGCTGGTCGAGCGCGCGGTCCGAAAGCCGCAGCCACCCTCTCTGCACATACTCTTCCTGACCGTCCGGCCGAACGTCGGTCAGCGTCACCTGGACGTCCGTATCGCTTTGCGTCGTGGATAGCCAAAGATCGGCGCTGACCGGACCGTAGATCACGGTGTCGTTCTTGAGTGGCGCGCCGGTGTAGGCAACGCTGCCCTGACGCCAACCGGCACTGAGCGGTCCCCATGCCGCATGATAGGGATCGGTATCAACAGCGGGGCCAGGAACCGGGTAGGTGTAGCTGTCCGGTGCACCACCTGTCTTGCCATCTTGGTTTAGACGATGATCGCCCGACAGCGTCAATGTCAGCGTCCCGACCGCGGCCGGCAGACGATCGCGCTGGATCACCCAGCTCGGCACGGCATGCTCGTCATGCAGATTTGGCGGCCACGGAGTGTCCGATTTGGTCTCCATCCACACCTCGAGATGCGGTTGCCGCACGAAGCCGTTGTCCAATCCCTTCACGAAGTGATCGAGGAACGCCACCAGGATACGCCGGTAACGCAGCGATTCGTAGAGGTCGTGATTGCCGTTCGTCTGCACGAGCCACAGCCGATCGGGATCCAGCTTGCTCTGATAATAGCCGCCCCTTGCCGTCGTGGCTTCATCCTGAAACGCTTCCATGGAGAGCATGGGGACATTGATCTGGTTGGCACGATCGAGAATCGTCCGGTTGTCGATCCAGCCGTCCCGCATGGGATGCCGCAGGAGCTGGCTCGGCAGATTGATGGCCGGCGTCTGGCCGGCGGCGTAGTTGCGATCGACCTGGGCCACGCAGCGCTGGTCATGCTCGGCAGCGGCACTCTGGCGTACGGCCAACCATCTGGAATGCAGGAACTGCCACCACGTTGTGACGAACGCATACGACGGCACGCCGCCGATCTCCCAGCTGTCACCGCGAGGGTCTGTCAACACCATGCCCGGAGCGACCGCCTTGAGATGCGCCGGCCGGTTGCTCGCCGTCGCCACCTGCGACATGCCGGCCCATGACCAGTTGGCCATGCCGATTGCGCCTGTCGACCAACTCTGCTTCGCAGTCCATTCGACGGCATCGGCGCCGTCGGTCCCATACGCCGGACCGAGGAAATCGAAGGTGCCCTCCGAGCACCCGGTGCCGCGCGCATTCACGCCCATCACCGCATAACCATGATCCAGCAACGTGCTGTCGAGGCGCGCCGACATCGCGGTGTCGTTGCGAAGGTAGGCATATCCACCGATGGCGCCGGGATCGTATCCGCTATAATTTATGATCACAGGAAATGGTCCGTTGCCAGCCGGCAAGAGTACACTGTAGCGCAATTTCGTGCCGTCCCGCGCGGTCAGATAGCCGGTCAGGCGCCGGGCCCAATGGGGGGCAAACGGTTTTGCATCTTTCATCGAAAGGTATGACGGCACATGCCATGCGGCAGCGGGGTCAGATGGTGCTTGCGTGGGGGCCGGCGTCTGCGCCACAGCGACAAATGACACCAATGCAACGGATATGGCGGCGGCCAGCAAGACCTTCATAGTCATTCTATGCAACTCCCATCTGATCACAACGCCCCATTCGGGCTTTACATTGTCCCGCCGGTTCAGAATTGGCGGCTCACGGTGAAGAAGAACGTTCGCGGCATTCCGGGCGTACCCGAAACTTGCAGCAGCGAGTTATCGACGTTGAGCGTCACCGTCTTGCTGCTGTAGTAGAGTTCGTCCAGCAAATTATTGGCCTGCAGGGCTGCGCTCCAATTGCCGTTCTGCGAGGTCCACGACAGGCGGGCATTGACGAGGCTGTAGCCGCTTTGCGCGCCCGCTTCGGTGTTGGCGAGATCGAAATAGACCTTCGAGCGGTAGCTCCAGTCCACCCGGCCGGTCAGCGCTCCGAGCGAACCCAGATCGCGCGTGTACTGGGCGCCCAGCGCCATCGTCCAATTCGGGACATAGGGTTGGCGCGTATTGAGCGTCGGCCCGCCCGGCTGCCCTGCGGCGGCGCCAAGGCTCAATGTCTTGTAGTCGAGATAACTGAGGTTGCCGTCGAGCGACAATCCGGGCGCCAGGATTGCCTGGAAATTTGCCTCCGCGCCCAGAATCTCCGCGTGGCCGGCATTGACGACGATCGTGCCGCCATCGCCGGCCGGCGGCGGCAGGAATTCGCTGAGCTGCAGGTCGCGATAATCGCTGTAATAGCCGTCGATATTGACAAGGAGCTTGTGGTCGAACCACTCGGACTTGAGGCCCGCTTCGTAAGCCGTGAGCTTCTCTTCGCGGAACGGCGCGATGTCACTTTCGAGCACCGGCTTGGGATTGAGGCCGCCGGCCTTGTAACCGGTCGCATAGGACGCATAGGTCATGAAGTTCGGCGTCCATTGATATTCCACCGAAACCTTCGGGTCGATGCGGTTGTCGCCGGTCTTGCCGCCGGCGCTGGGCGAATAGGCGGGCGATCCGGGCGGAAGCAGGAAATTCAGCGGATTGGTATCCGCATAGGTGTGATCGTAGGCCTGGGTCTTTCTGTCGACGCTGTAGCGCGCGCCCGCCTCCAGGCTCAGCTTGTCGGTCAGATAATAGATACCGTGCAGGAAGCCGGACCAGCTCGTCGAATCGGTTGGGTCGTTGACGTTGAAGTTCAGGCCATAGACCCCGGCCGGACCAAAGACGCCCGGCGGCACAATTTCCACCGACGGCAGGCCGATATACCCTTGGTACACTCCATGCGACTCGAAATAATAGCCGCCTGCGATCCATTCCAGCCGGCCGCCGAAAGCATCGCCGCTAAGCGTCAGCTCTTCGGAAAACTGGTGGTAGGGAAGAACATTGTATTCGAGGAACGTCGGAATCGGCGTGCCGTCCGTGTTGGCGAATTTCGCCGTGTATTTCTGGTAGGCGGCGATGTTCTTCACATGGAAGTTCCACGGCGTGTCCCAGTCGATCGTGTCGGCCACGCTCCAGAACGTCTCGTGATTGACAGGCGGCACGGCATGTCCCGTGCCGGGATCGGTGTAGGTCGCATAGCTGGTGTACGGGTTGCCCGTCACGAAGGACGGATTGTCGATCGGCAAGCCGTAGAGCGGCAGCGCGACATCGGTGTTGTAATCGGCGTCCGACGACCCTGGCTGCGCCGGGTTCTGCTTGAGCAGCGTAACCGCACCGGCCTCGCTGTCGTCAACATGCAGGCCGGCCCGCACGATCATCGAGAAGTTGCTGCCCGGCGTCCATTTGAGCGCGCCGGACAAGCTGCGCTCGTCGTCGCCGCCCGCCGTGCCGACCTTGCAGCCCGCCGCTGTCGTGCCTGGCTTCAGATTGCCCGACTGGCCGGGATGGGCGCAGGCGTAATCGATGGTGTCGACATAGCCGTCCGCTCTGTTGGAGGCGCCGAAGACGCGCAGCGCCAGCGTGTCGGAGAGTGCCACGTCGAAATCGCCCTTGAAGAACATGCGATCGTAGCTGCCGTAGCCGGCTTCGATGCTGCCGGAATTGTCGCCTTTGGGCTCAGGCGTCGAAAGCAGGATGGCGCCGCCTTCGTTGTTCTTGCCGAACAGCGTGCCCTGCGGCCCGCGCAGAACCTGGATGCTGGAGATGTCGCCCAGTTCGAAGATCGAGCCGTAGACGGTGCCGTAATAGACGCCGTCGACGTAATAGCCGACGCCCGGCTGAAACGCGTAAGTGAACTGATCCTGGCCGACGCCGCGGATATACGTCATCGCCGATTTGCCCGAATAATTGCCGCCGGGCATGATCGTGAGGCTGGGCGTGGACTGCGCGACGCCGAGGATATTGTCCAGTCCGCGCTGCGCGATGTCCTCGGCCGTCAGGGCCGTGACGGAAACCGGCGTGGACTGGACGTTTTCCGAGGTACGCCGCGCCGTAACCGTCACCGTCTCGACCGTAGCCTGAGCGTCCGGGCCGGAGACCGGGCTTTCTTGCGCGTTGGCGTTCATGGCCCCGGCAAGGGCAAATGCGCCGACCGTCGTCAGCCACGCGGCGTGGTGTCGGGATGAATGTTTCCTCATGATATTCCCCCTCAACTATTCAAAGTGCGCGCGTCGCGCACGGCCACAATCCTGTTCGATATCCGCTTGCGCGTTACCGGCTGACCGCCGCGAATGCGCGATCCAGCACTTCCACGGCCTTGTCCACGTGCGCGCGCGTGAATATCAGCGGCGGCGACAAGATGATCTTGGTGATTACGCAGCGGACCATGACACCGTTGGCCAGGCAATATTCGGAAATCGCATTCGGTATCGCATCCGTCGGCGTGAACGGCTCCTTGGTTTTGCGATCCTTCACCATCTCGATGCCGATCATCAGGCCCTTGCCGCGCACTTCGGCGACAATCTCGTATTTCGGCAGCGTTTCCTTCAGGCGCTCCAGAAAATAGGCGCCAACATCGGCCGAATTGCCGGCAAAATCTTCCTTCAGCGCCAGATCGATCGCCGCAAGACCGGCCGCACAGGCCACCGGATGACCGGTGTAGGTCAGGCCATGGGTGAAGGGCGCAAGCGGACTGTCGATATCGAATGCGGAGGCGACGCGCGCGTTGGCGAGCGTGGCGCCGAGCGGGATGTAGGCCGAGGTCAGTCCCTTGGCCATCGTCATGATATCCGGCTTCACACCCCAGCCGCGGCAGCCGAACAGACTGCCCGAACGCCCAAGACCGGTGACGACTTCGTCGGAAATCAGCAGAACGCCGTAGCGGTCGCAGATTTCGCGCAGCTTCGGCCAGTAACTGGCCGGCGGCACGATCACGCCGCCGGCGCCCTGCACAGGCTCGGCGATGACCGCCGCCACCGTATCGGGCGAGTGATGGAGGATCTCGCGTTCCATCAGAGATGCGCAGATCGCCGACAGCTCTTCGGGGTCCTGCGTGAACGGATTGCGGTAGAGATAGGGCGATTCGACCTGGTAGCAGTCCGGCAGAAGCGGGCCGAAGGCGCGCTTGTACACG
>Ga0307375_10005823_pt1 | contig 11485 bp, 17 predicted proteins | sample TR1MG_FD_202531 | JGI IMG/M metagenome (GOLD analysis project Ga0307375, IMG submission 202531) | Soil microbial communities from Risofladan, Vaasa, Finland - TR-1 | ecosystem: Environmental > Terrestrial > Soil > Coastal area > Acid sulfate soil | place: Finland: Risofladan, Vaasa | collected... | reverse complement strand
ACCACGTCGCCACGCTGCGCCAGGTGCGCGGCGCGCGTTATCCCAATGTGGTGCGCGCGGCGCTGCTGGCGGAATCCGCCGGCGTTGACGCGATCACGCTGCACCTGCGCGAAGACCGCCGCCACATTCAGGACCGCGATGTGGAGGTGCTGCGCGACATGCTGCAGACGCGCATGAACCTGGAAAGCGCCGTCACCGACGAAATGATCGACCTCGCGCTGCGTACCAGGCCGCACGATCTGTGCCTCGTGCCGGAACGCCGCGAAGAGCTGACGACAGAGGGCGGGTTGGACGTGGTGCGCTATTTCGACACCATCAAGGCGGCCTGCGCGCGCTGTGCCGAAGCGGGTATCCGCGTGTCGTTGTTCATCGACCCGGACGCAAAGCAGATCGATGCGGCGCGCCGCACCGGAGCGCCGGTGGTGGAATTGCACACCGGCAAATATGCGGATGCGGACAGCGTGCCGGAGCGCCTGCATGAACTGGAACGCATTCGTATCGCGGCGGAGCACGCGCATACGCAAGGGCTGCAGGTGAATGCCGGGCACGGCCTGAATTACCACAATGTGCAACCGATTGTTGCCATCCCCCATCTGGCCGAACTCAACATCGGCCATGCCATCATCGCCGAATCGCTGTTCATCGGGCTGGAAGCGGCGGTGAAAAAGATGAAGGCGTTGTTGAACGGGCAGCAGTGATACACGGTATCGGTAGCGACATTGTCGAATATGCCCGCATCGAATCGATGTGGACTCACTATGGTTTGCGTTTCGCCCGGCGTATCCTGAGCGAGCGCGAATTGCCCGGTTTCGAATCAAGTTCCCATCCTGCGCGATTGCTGGCAAAACGCTTCGCCGCCAAGGAAGCCTTCGCCAAAGCGGTCGGCAGCGGGCTGCGCGATCCGGTCAGTCTGCGCCGCATCAGCATCACCCATGACGGTCTCGGCAAACCGGTGCTGCAGTTCGACGAGGTGCTGCGTACCCATCTGGCGCAGCTGGGTATCACCGGCCACCATCTTTCCATCAGCGACGAGCGCAGCATGATCGTCGCGTTCGTGGTGCTGGAGAGCGACTAATCACATGCGTCTGGTCAGGCGGGGCTGTTGACTGTTACGCGAGCAGCTGAGCCACCAACGCCTTTGCTATACGCATGGAAGATATTGCCCCTGAGACCCAACCGAGCGACTCGTACAAGGATTGGGCAGAAAAGTTTGTCTTCGCGGTCGTGAGATCCATTCGTGCGAAACCGTTATGTGCAAAGACCATCCAGGCAAAAAATTTGGAGAGGGAAGAATCGGCGTAAAGAAATTTCAGTTCGCCGGGACTGGAAGACGGAAACCGCAAAGGTATTCAGTTCGTGAGCCTGACGATCTGCATAGCCGGCAGCCAAAAACAGGGGGCGCCATTGGCTGTCCTGGTTGATAGTGTTGACGCGTCGCAGCGCCAAAACATTTGCCTGGCCCGTTTTTAATACTACATGAGTAGCGTTTTGCGTGGGCACATGTTCTACACATTGGTAGCCCAGCGCAGGCATATCGATACCAGCGAACAGGCTCTCTCCCGAACCCAGCAGGATAGGGGCGATGGCAAGATGCAGCTCATCAACCAGCCCTGCGCGCAAATATTGCCGGATCGTGGCTAGACCGCCACCGAGGCGAACATCCTGCCCATTTGCTGCCTCGGCGGCACGCTCCAGCGCACTATGAATGCCATCGGTGACAAAGTGGAACGTGGTGCCGCCATCCATCGTGACGGACTCGCGGGCGTGGTTGGTCAATATGAATACCGGGGTGTGATACGGTGGAGTGTCGCCCCACCAGCCCTTCCACCTTTCATCCGGCCAGGGGCCGCGTATCGGGCCGAACATGTTCCGGCCCATGATCCATGCACCGATGTTGCTGAATCCGCGTGCGGCGAAGTCATCATCAATACCTGTTGTGCCCCCATCATTTCCGAACATCCGCTGAAACGTCCGGGTGGGGAAAGCCCATTCGTGGAGAGCAAGGCCTCCGATGCCAAGCGGATTCACAAGACTTTGATTCGGACCAGCGCCGAAACCATCAAGCGATATAGAAAAACTCTGTACACGTAGCTTTGGCAGGATATTATTCTTCGCGAACGTTGTTGGATGATAGGCCGCCCGTAATTTTATTACGGCGCCAGTTGCCTATTCGGGAATTTCCGGCTCGACGAGCTGCGCCAGTTGCGCAAGCGATTCCTGCCAGCCGAGATAGCACATCTCCAGCGGTATCGCGTCCGGCAGCCCTTCCTGCACGATGTCTAGGCTGGTTCCGCACGACACCGGCTTCAGGGTGATCGTCGTCTGCATTTCGCCGGGCAGGCTGGGATCGTCGAAGCTGTCCGTGTAGCGTATCGTCTTGCCGGGCACGAGTTCGCGGTATACGCCGCCAAAGGAATGCCCGTTGCCTGTCGAAAAATTCGTGAACGACATCCTGTAGGTGCCGCCAACCTTGGCATCCATATGCTCAACCCTGCAGGTGAAACCATAGGGAGGAAGCCACTTGGCGATAGCCTCGGCATCGAGAAACGCCCGATAGACTTTTTCCGGAGTAGCCCTCAGCACGCGGTGCAGCCGGACGGTGTTCGTGGTCATGATCACATCTCCTTTCGCTGATGTTTAGACGAGGGGATATTACATACTTGCCCGGGAAAGCAGATTGGTTATACAGCCTGGCGTTCAGCAGCGCACAGTCCGTTGTTCATCCACCGAAATACATTGCGGGTCAGCATTATCAGTCCTGGGTTGCCAACTCCGCCGAGCGGTCCCAGATATTCGGCGTCACGTTTTTTGAATATCCGGAAACAAATGTCTTCCTGCGACCGGTATCCGGATCATAGGTATGGCGTGCTATCGCACCGATATTGGCACCGTAGACATGAATGCTGATCGACGTACGGTCGGGGAGCGCGTTTGACACCCTGTGGATATCGCCGACGCGCGGCGATACCAGGTCGATGCTGCCGCGGGGAAGCTGGTGGGAGCCCGTTGCGCGCAAGCGGCCGGTTGCGGGTTCCGTTTCGAACTCCTCGCAGGTCTCCGCGCCGCGCAGTATTCCGACCATGCCCCACACCGTGTGGTCGTGTACCGGGGTGGTCTGGCCCGGTCCCCAGACGAAACTCACCACCGAGAAGCGCTCCATCGGATCGCAATACAGCAGGTACTGCCGATAGCGTTCCGGACTCGGCTGGGCAAACTCGCCGGGCAGCCAGTCATCGCGGCTGACAAGGTCCGACAGGAGCTTCCTGCCATCCGCAAAGATCAATTCCTCATCGTTTCCGCTGCGTTCGATCAACCGTGTGAACGACTGGATAAAGTCACGTAACCTGGCTATGTTTTTCATCGCTGTTTCTCCTTGGGAGAGCATGCAGGCGAATCAGTATCTCAGCTTTTCCTGCGTTGTTCAACGCGCAAGCAAGAGGTGCGGAGCAAAGATCGGAACAGCAATGGTGGCCGGGGTAGGGAAGCACTGGCACCGCAGGGAGATGCGTCAGCCGTGCGCGCCTCGGCTATCTTCGGGAGCCCCGTCGCGTTCGTCCAATCCGTAGTCGCGCACCACGGATGCAACCCGTATCCGGTATGCCGCGAACACGCTGCTCCGTCCCTTTGCCTGGACTGCTCGATGCTCCTCCATGTTTCGCCAGGTGCGGATGGATTCTTCGTCGCGCCAGAACGACAGCGACAGGTACTTCCCTTTGGTTGTCAGGCTCTCGAATCGTTCTATGGAAATGAATCCTTCAATTTCTTCCAGCAGAGGCCTGAGTTCGGCTGCCAGATCGAAATACTCCCTGGCGCCGTTTTCGACCGGCCAGACTTCGAAAATTACTGCAAACATGATGATCTCCCGTGTGGGTACTGCCGTTCTGACGTCTTGGCTCGCCGGCGCGCCGCTTAAGGCGCGTCCGTGTGGGGCGCCTTGTTAGGACTCATGGCAAGCAGCTCCCTGATCGCGCCGAGAAAGCGGACATTCTCTTTCGGCAGCGCCGTCGTTATACGCATAAATCCGTTACCCAGCTTTGGGTCGTTCAACGGTTTGATTAGAATTCCTCGTGCCTTCAGCGCCTCTGCCAAATACCCGGCATCATGGGGCGCGAAGTCTGCGAGGAAGAAATAGGTCTCGTTCGGATACGTACGTATGCCCAAGGTGCGCAACTCTGCCGCGAGTTCCTCCGTCCAAGCGCGCAAGTCCGCAGCACGGGCATGAATCTGCTCCTCATTCTGAAGCGTGGCGATGGCCGCCGCCTGGCTGGGGCGGGCAAGCGGGTAAGCATCGTTGTGACTGTTCAGATCATCGGCGATGGCCTCAGGCAATATGGCGTAGCCGACCCGAAAGCCCGCCAGACTGTGGGCCTTGGACAAGGTGCGCGTCACCAGCAGGTTGGGATGCTCGGGCACCAGATGGGCGACCGACTGACCGGCAAGACCGATGAACGCCTCGTCGACCAGAAAGCGCGTCTCCGGGTGGCGGCGCAACAGTTCTGGCAAGGGCTTCATGTCGAAGATGCCGCCATTGGGGTTGTTGGGGTTCACGATGACCGCGAGCGTGGTGCCCTGCGGAATCGCCAATTCGGCGAGATCAAAGGCGAAATCGTTTTCGGGAAGTAGCCGTGTTTCAGTGTATCGCCGGGCGATCTCGGGAAACAGCGCATAGGTCGGCGTCAGCAGGTGCACCTGCTGGCCGAAGCGGTCGAACAACTGGCGCAGGATAAGTTCCGAGCCGGCGTTGATGTGTATGAGCCGTTCGGGAACACCGATCTGCTCGCTGAGGAGGCGGCGCAGCGGCGCTGAATAGGGCTCGGTGTAGTAATTGCTGTGCGGCACTTCCGCCTGCGCAGCGGCGATGGCCTCGGCTATCGGGGGCAGGGGGTTTTCGCACAGCAACAGCTTGATGCCCTGGAAAGTGCCGCCGCCTTTCTCCGCGATGGCGCTCATGGCCGACTCCTTCCGCCCCTATGGCCGCCCATATTGCGCGCCGCGCCGCGCCCGCCACCGCCAGTTGCGGCGCGTTGGGCACAACGCCGAAACGCGGCCAGGTGGCGCTGTTGCGAAGCTTCCTTAAGATTGCGCAACACCGTGAGGATGTCCGGGCGCTGGGTCGCCCCTAGCAGCCGCTCGTACATTTCGCCATTGGTGATCTCGGCGGCGACACCCGCTTCACAAGCTGCTTGCAGGTTGGCATAGCGCGCCACTTTTCCGGGCCAGGGGTTCTCGGGCACGGGCAGCCCGTAGCGCGCAAACAGCGTGCAAAGCGCCTCGATGTGGCGCGCCTCGGCTTCGCGGATATTGCTGAATGGCGGCACCTCGCTGAAGTCGGCAATTACCTGATTGTATGTCGCCCAGGCGCGGTACTCGTCATCGAGCGCCTCGTTGAGCGCACGGATTTCGGTTTCGTTCAGTTTATTCATGATTCATCCTCCGTGGTGGAAAATAGCGATCGTTCCGATCCCCGCCAGCAGCAGCACGAGTTGGCGCAGGGATGCGGCGGGGGTGATTTGCCGGTGCAGCCCCGGGATGAGGTCTGCCGCAGCGATGTAGATAAAGCTCGCGGCGGAGATCGCCAGGATGTAAGGCACTGCCGCGCGCGTCTCGCCGAGCCAGAAATAGGCCAGCACAGCGCCGGGCAGCGTGGTGGCGGCAGAGAGAGTATTGAGAATTATCGCCTTCGTGCGGCCGTACCCATTGTCAAGCAGGATGGCAAAATCGCCGACCTCCTGCGGGACCTCGTGCGCGATCACGGCCAGCGACGCGGCGATCCCCAGCGGGATCGAGGTGAGAAAGGCAGCGGCGATCACCACTCCATCCACGAAGTTGTGAAAGGCGTCACCGATCAGGATCAGCGGACCGGCGCGCCCATGCACTTCGCACGCGCTATCGTGGCAGTGACGCCAGAGCACCAGCTTTTCCAGCACGAAAAACAGCACCATGCCGGCCAGCACCGTCGCCGTGACCGCGACTGCCGGTGCGAGTTTCAGGCCGGCGGGGATCATGCCGAGAAAAGCCGCGCCTAGCAACGTTCCGGTGGCGTAGCTGACGAGGCAGGGAACAAGAATCTTGCGGATGCCTTCCGGGAAAAACAGAAACAAGGCCGCCCCAGCGACAGCACCCACGCTGCCCAAGACACTGAATCCGATTATCCATAACAGCATGCCATTTACCCCGACTCTCTTTCAGACATACCCGTGTGAGAGCAAACCCAAACCCGGGAATAACCGGCGCTGCGCGGCTTTATCGCGGAGCGTCCGTGTTGACTGCCGGGCTGGTTGTGGCAGTCAACGTGGGCATGAATGCCTCATAGGCCCACACAATGCACAACGCTGCCAAAGCCAGCCAGATTATGACAACAACAGCCCCCGCAACACGACTTACAGGTTTGTCGTTCACCATGACTTCCTGTGCCCGCGTTCTGCACTCGGCTAGAACAGGGGGCGGCACCAGCTTGATAGCCAACGCAATGCCTATTGGGATTAGCACAATATCGTCCAGGTAACCCACGATTGGAATGAAGTCCGGGATTAGGTCGATGGGACTGAGCGCATAGGCCACAATAGCAGCAACGAGAAGCTTCGCGTACCACGGCGCGTCAGGGTGACGCGCAGCAAGATACAGAGCAAAAGTTTCCGCCTTGAGCCGACGCGCACGTTGTTTGAGTTCTTCAAGCAATGGCATAGTGATACCCTGACGCCCAACGAATGAAAGGGACTTCCACGTCCCGAAGTTGCGGCGGAAGCCGCGAACGGCAACAAGTGCCATGATGGAGTTTGCACATTCCATCAACACCACGAAAGGGGAGTCCATGAACATTATCACCGTAGGAATCGATCTCGCCAAGAACGTGTTTGCCGTGCACGGCGTAGATGATAACGGCAAGCCCGCCCTGGTCAAGCCGAAAGTTTCACGCGCGGATTTTCCGCGCAGGCCCGGTGGAATGACGGGTTGGGCCGCACATCATGGGCGAGAAATAGCCTGACGCAGGCCAAAGGCAATGAGAAAGACCCCGCATGTGCGCTCTATGGCCGGTTTGGCTTTGCGATATAAATTGGCCGCACGTTCACTGGACAGAGCAAAGGCGACGCCGCCATACCATAGCAGGGCAATGAGGGCCACCATTAGGACCATAACTGTCAAAGTCCCCGTCGCAGCACCCGCAGGAACGGCGGCAGAAAACACGGAGGCGTAAAAGACCATGGACTTTGGATTGGACAGGTTGGTTACGATCCCGTCGCGGAAGGCGCGGGCACAGGTCGAACGCGAGGGAAGTGCGGCCTTGGCAGGAAGCGGCACCCTGGAACGCCGAACAAGCTGAACGCCAAACCACACAAGGTATGCGGCACCTGACAACTTCACCGACCAGAACAACCAAGGGAAGAGCGCGAAGAGGACGCCTAGGCCGAACAATGCGGCGGTGGCCCAGAGTGCGTTGACGCAGACGATACCGCCGACCAGGGCCAGGGACTCGGCTCTGTGCGAAGTTACCGCGCGGTGGGTAATGGCAACGAAATTCGGTCCCGGGCTCATGACGCCGGCGATACACACAACTGAGGCGGCAAGAATTGCGGCGATGTCTATCATTGAGAGATCCTTGGCGAGGTACACAGTATAGCCCAGGGACATGCCGCTTCTGGCTTGTCCCGCTCGAATGCGGGGTTGGGCATTTTTCTAGCAGGACTGCATGAATGGGTCACGGATGCACCTGCTCGTGGCGTTCCAGCATTAGCACAAACTGCGAAATTTTCCTGGCGCGCGTTTCAGCCTTTTTGGCGGTTTGAATCCTGAACAGAACAGCGTACTGATTCCGGCTGTCGAGCGTTGCGAAGAACGCTTTAGCTCGCGCATTGCTGTCCAGCGCGGACTGAAAATCACTTGGCACTGTTGCCTTGCTGGTCGGGTCATACGCGGCATCCCAGCGCCCGTCGAGCTTCGCACGCTCAATTTCCTTGAGCCCGGCGGGCTTCATTTTTTCCGTTTTAGCCAGCGCGAGCGCCTTGTCCTTATTGATCTTCGACCAAACGCTTTTGTCCGAGCGCCGGGCAAATTTCTGGAGCCAGAATTGCCCGCTGTGGGTTTGCTTTTGCCCATCTATCCAGCCAAAGCAAAGCGCAATTTCGACGGCTTCCTCGTATGAAACTGACGGGGTATCGGCGCCCTTTTTTGCAAGCTGCAACCACACGCCGGGTGATGTGGTGTGATTTTCATTTAGCCAGGCAGACCAGTCCTGTTGCCGCTGAAAGTGATGGATCGGCAGCTCTGTAGAGGATCTGGATTGGGGCCTCATTCTTGATTCTCTCTGAAGTAACTGGACGCCCAACGTGGAGCTAAGGGGCTGCGCGCTTTTGCGCAGTCCCGCTTGAACGCCGGGTCGGGCTGGTAACTCACAACAACACCTTCAACTTTCGGCCACCAGTAATCGCGAACTCCTCGCGCTCGTAAAATGACAACGTTTTATCGAACTGCGGGAGTGGTGGTGTTGTAACTTCAAGGCGCTTCCAGCCACGCGAGCTGCCGAAAGTTTTTGCCTGCTCCACAAGGCGCTGCCCCACGTTTTGTGAGCGAAAATCTGGACGAACAAAAAGCTCTGGAATGGTACCAAAAGCACCTTCAGCATATAACGCGTGTCCTTCAAAAAGCGCAATAAAACCAATTGGGGCTGCATGTTCATTTTGAGCTACAAAAACGAAATACTTTTCTTGGTCGATGAAATCAATGAGCCTATCCTTTGTTTCCTCAAGGCTGAAATTAAAAACATTTATACCTATGCTGGTCATTATTTCATTCAGCAACTCGCCAACCATAACAGCAATGTTATGAGCATCGTTTACGGTTGCTCTTTGTATAGAAATGCTAGTGGTCATATGAATAGGCTCAACGTAAAGGTAACCGGCTTGCGCGGCTTTTTGCGCAAGTCCGGTTGACCGTTGGGTTCGGCTTTAAGCTCACGCTCAACGTGAATGGCGCGCGACGTAATTGCGTAGCACTTCGTCCATACGTGACTGCCAACCTTCGCCGGTAGACTTGAAAAACGCCAAGACCTCTTGACTGTAGCGCACTGATACGAGTTGCTTCGCGTTCTCGGATTTTGGGCGACCGCGCACTGCGCGCATTGGAACCATGGCCTTCAACTGCTTTGGCGTGAGCGGCTGAGCGTCTGGATCAGCTTTGGCCGCCGCGGTAATAACCTTGTCTTCTTGCAAAGTAGGCATCATGACGGATGGGCGTTTAGATATTTTTGACATAGTGTGTTACCTCGCGACGATTGGCTTGACGCAGGCTGATAATCCTTCGCATCTTGCCACGTTCAACAAATGCCACGTAGTAGAGGATGCCGGTCTTTGGTGCGAGCGCAATCATACGCAACTCGCCGTACTCGAACCGGTCATCGACCCAAACCAGCGCAGCTTCCCAATCGAGTTCGCCTGCCAACCCAAGAGAGACGCCATGCTTTGTCTGGTTTGTTGCGTCTTTGACCGGATCGAACTCGGCTTTCATTCTTTACTGTAGCTACAATAAATACATTTGTCAATCGAGATGCATGCCGTGTTTTTACGGGGCCGAACGCAGAGCTATGCGGTTCGCGAAGCGCATCCGCTTGAGCACCTTGTTGGGCGCTTGTCGATCGGTGGAATCTCAGTCATTGCTGCTGCGATCTTCATCTACGGGACGCCCGCTAATAATCTTTCGTCCCGTGAACATTGCAGAAATGATGCTGCCACCTTCCTTTAGCTCGGTGATAATTACCGCTGCCACGTGCATAACGACGACGACAACCAGCACATAAAAGCTGTATAGATGCACCAATGCAAAGGGTTTGCGGAAAGCACGCATGCTTTCGTAGGCTGCCGCGTCGTACATCTTGGGCGCAAGGGGTACTAACGAACCCGGAGCGACATCAGGTGCTGCCACCCACTGCGCAACCCAATGCCCGATAGGTGGATAGAACAGGTCAGTACCCGCCAGGACCAAGCCGGTGATGAGCTGGATAGCGAGAAGGAGGAACAGCACGGCTATACCCAGACGCCCCGCTGGGTTGTGTCCCAGATACTGCTCCGGGGGACCTGCGATGAAGGCTGCGACATAGCTGCGTACCGCGCGGAAGTACCCCTTTCCTCCGGGAAGTACCGACCGCCACCTGGCGTAGCGGTTACCAAGAAAAGCCCACGCGATGCGCCAGAGAAGGTTCAGTGCAAAGACATAACCGATCCAAGTGTGAATTGTTTTGAGGGCTAATTTACCAGCATTGGAGGCTCCGAGACCACCCGCGTTGAGAATCACGAAGCCCGCTACCGCGAGGGCGATTACGCAGAGCGCATTGATCCAGTGAAACCAGCGGGTGCTCGCATCCCACACAGCATAAGATTTCAGTTCAGGCATGGAAGTTCTCCTTCTCAACCCCAGAAACTCGGGCAGCCGGACTGCAAAAACGCAACCTGCCTCTCCGGCAAACGTGGATTCATGATGACCTTATCACATTACACGCCACATGCAACGCCCAACGTAAATTAAATGGCACGGTATACATAGAAACAATGAGTATTATTTTTTTACCTCACCATCAAGAATTTGCTGAAGATAACTTGAGGCAGCATCTTGATGAATTAAAGACTCAGCTAAACGAAGAGCTTCAGAAGAAATTAGCTGAAGGTTTTCAGAAGATGGAGAGATTAATTCGGTAATGTCTAAACAGATGTCTATGTGAGCTGCGCTTAATTGGCCGGTTTGATTTGCGGGCTTAATTCTTACTTTTACTCGTGGGTAGGCAAATGGAGCGCCGCTGCTGAAATTTGCAGATAAAAGTTGATATTGCAATTTCATAACATTACTCCTTCAAAGTGAGGGAAAACCTAACGTTCAAATTGAGGGGCAGCCCGCTTCTGGGCTGAAGTCCCGCTTGAGCGTAGGGTTAGCTTGTATTTGTTTCGTCACTGTGCTGTGGCTAGGGAATTTTCTCATAGGCAATGGCTGTCGTGAACAAGGTGCGTTGATTACGAGTACTAGAATAAACTCTTACAGAAACTGGAACGTTGGGAATACTAGTGTGAAAAGATCTACAACGCTCTATGATTTTGTTTGCAGTAGTTGCGCTTGAAATGCTATACACAGTTATCGAAACACCACCTCCTGTGTATTCGCCAATTTTCCAGCCGCCCGCAGTCCAGAATGCCATTTCCTTTTTTGAGCAGTCCTGTTCGTTGCGACAGAGTCCTTCTTCGATAAGTACGTTATTTATTTCCTGCATATAGCGCATCGCTTCTTCCTGATAGGCCATAGCACTACAGCCGACAATAGCCAGTGTGGAAACCAAGATTATTAGAATGCGCACAGCAGTTTTCATAAAAGCTAACGTGGAGCTAAGGGGCTGCGCGCTTTTGCGCAGGAATCGTCCCCCAATAAAATTGACACCTGATTAAGCGAACTGAATTTCATACTTCGCGGGTGACACATAATTTAAAGACGAGTGCATTCTACTGTGGTT
>Ga0307375_10005822_pt1 | contig 11486 bp, 16 predicted proteins | sample TR1MG_FD_202531 | JGI IMG/M metagenome (GOLD analysis project Ga0307375, IMG submission 202531) | Soil microbial communities from Risofladan, Vaasa, Finland - TR-1 | ecosystem: Environmental > Terrestrial > Soil > Coastal area > Acid sulfate soil | place: Finland: Risofladan, Vaasa | collected... | reverse complement strand
CTTCATATTAGGAAAGCAACTCCAGAAGAGATTAAGAAAAATGAGGAGGAAGAAAAGGAATATCTCAAATCTAAGATTGAGAAAAAAATAAATGATTTTGAAGAAGAAATTAAAAAATTAAAACATGCAATTTCACAATAAACCCAATCCTGTTCATATCGTATTCAAATCAAAATTTGCGAATGCGATTATAAAGTTTTTTAGCAAACTTTTTAAAAGATCAACTCGTCTTGTCTGGGAATCCCGATCATGCGCAGCAAATCTTGTGGTTTTGATACAGCCATATAAATCTAAGGAAACATATGTTTTAGTTAGCAAACGTGGTCCAAAAGCTGCAGATTACAGAGGATTATTTAATGTTGTTGCCGGTTATTTAGACTGGAATGAAACAGGAGCAGAAGCAGCTATGAGAGAATGTTGGGAAGAAGTCGGATTGGATTTGGCATCTCTTATAAAAACTCAAAAAGTTTTAAATGATCATCTTACTCAGCCATGGCATGTTAAAACGGATCCTGCTGAAAATCGTCAAAATATTTCATTAAGATATGGGGTTAGAATTAAAACAGGTTATGTTAATCCCCCTAAACTTTCAATTGAAAATAATGAAATTGTAGGCGAAGTTGATGATCCTCAATGGATGCCTGTATCTGAAATTGATAATCACAAATGGGCATTTAATCATGATCAGGTAATTAAAGACTATCTAAAATTAGTGAATAGATAGAATAAAAGATCTCATGCAAATTATTGTCCAAAGAATGACTCTTCTGGATCTCATTCTTAATGTCTTTTATAAGATAAGATTTTGGTTTTATAGAAATTTCCATAAGAAAAAATTAAAGAATATTTCTCCAACAAATAAAGAAGGATGGGAATTAACATTTGAAGATGATTTTAATCGAAAGACCTGGAGTCCATCGGGTGATGATACCAAGTGGAAAATAGGGGAAGGATGGGGAGCTTTTCATCCGGATAAGGCTAATGTATATTATGGAGAGCCAAAATTAAATCTGGATTCAACTGCTACATTTTCTGTTAAGTATAATCCAAAAACTTTTCCAAATGATTTTAGAACAGGGAATCCTATAACAATTCCTTTTGAAGTAAGTCTATTATCTTCCCAGAAATCATTTAAACAAAAGTATGGCAGATTTGAATGCAGAATGTCTTTACCATTTGATAAAGCTGCATGGCCTGCATTTTGGATATGGGGAACTACTTGGCCACCGGAAATTGATATTCTAGAATCTACTGGGGGAATGGACGGAAAAACAGTTGGAAGAAATGCTATCAACTTACATTATGGTTCTACACAAGATGGAACTAAATCAAGTTCAGGTGGCTGGAGATATTGGGTTCAGAAAAAACCTCATGATTTTATTGATCCTCTTCATCCAAAGTTTCATGAATTTGTTTGTATTTGGGGGCCTAAGAAAATAGAAGTATTTACAAATGGAATTAAGGTATTTAGAATTACAAACAAAAAAACATTGAAATGGTTTAATGCTGAAACCGCTGAACAATGGGTAGTAATTAATCACTCATTACAAAATGGTTTTACAACTGAGGATGCTGAACCACCAGCACAATGGCCAGATCACATATTGCCAAAATATTACACTTCAGAATTTTTAGTAGATTATATAAGAGTTTATAAAAATAAAGAATAAAAATGAAGAAAATTTGGGAAAGTATTAAGAGGGGAGTTTTAATGTTTTGGGTTTCTACCTGGTATGTTTGGGCTGCTGTGCTATTAGCTGCTTTAGCTGGATGGATATTTGGATGGAATGTTTCAATCTGGGTATTCTTTGGGATCGTTGGCGGTGTTATTGCATTTGTATTCTTAAGACAAATATGGTGGTTCATTTCAGGTACAGGGGATTACTCCGGAAGAGAAGGACTTTTGCTAAGACTTTATAAAAAAGTCTTCAAGAAGTAAAACCCTTCGTCTTTTATTACATAAAATACACAAAACATTATATATGAGCACAATTCAACAGCTCTTTACTGAGAAGTTTCGTCCCAAAAATTTAGGACAATTGATAGCAGTCCCTAGAATCAAAGAAGAATTAAATAAGGGATTGGTTCAAAATTTATTATTGTATGGATCTGCAGGCACTGGAAAAACTTCTACCCTTTTCATTCTTGCTGAAGGACATCCATTTCTTTATATTAATGCTTCTTCTGAAAGAGGTATTGATACTATTCGTGAAAAAATCTCAAAATTCTGTTCAACTATTTCCTTAGAAGATGGTAGAGAAAATCTCAAATGTGTTATATTAGATGAGTTAGATGGAGCAACAGAAGAGTTCTATAAAGCTTTACGTGCTGTTATGGAAAGATATTCTCAAACAGCTCGTTTCATTGCATCCTGTAATTACATCCAAAAGATTCCAGAACCTGTAAGAAAATCAAGATTTCATCATATTTCATTTGATCCTATTAATAAGGAAGAGGAAGATTATCTTTTGGGGGAATATGAGAAAAGAGTAAGTGCAATTCTTGGAGCAGCCAAAATTACATCAACTCCGGAAGTACTTAGTAAATTTGTTAAGAATGAGTTTCCCGATCTTCGATCTTTAATGAATAAAGTTCAATCCTTATTTCTAAGAGGAGTTAAAGTTCTAGATGAAACTAATTTCAATGTAAATTTTGATTTCAAAGATCTATTTGATCTATGTCTTAAAGGACCAGAAAAACCCTATGAAAATTATAAGTTTATCATTGATCAATATGGATCTAAAATAGATGATTCTCTAACTGCTCTTGGCAATGATTTTCCTGAGTATCTTAAGAATGTTGCTCCTAATAAAATTGATAAATTACCAATGGTAATTATTGCTGTAGCAGAGTATCAGTATCAGAAACCATTTGTCATTGATCCATTGATAACGTTGCTTGCTTGTGTTTTTAAAATTCAAACAATACTTAAATAATGGATAGAATAACAGATACACACGTTTACTTCTGGGGATCGATTTTTAGTAATTGGGCAGATGTAAGATTCGAATATAAGGATCAGATCTTTTATAATAGCGAACAAGCTTTCATGTGGGAAAAAGCCATTCTTTTTAAAGACTTTGAAACTGCAGATGAAATATTTGACTGCGATAGTCCTAAGGAAGCAAAAGCTCTTGGAAGAAAAGTCAAAAGATTTGATTCCTCAAAATGGGATAAAGCGGGTTTTGATTTCATGGTGGATATCAATTATGAAAAATTCAATCAAAATCCTAGTTTAAAAGAAATTCTTCTTTCTACGGGAAATAAGACGATTGTAGAAGCTTCACCATTTGATAAAATTTGGGGGGTTGGTTTACATTGGGATGATGACAGAATTCTTGATGAAAAAAATTGGCAAGGAAAAAATCTATTAGGAAAAGCCCTTATGAAAGTAAGGGATCGATTAATTGCAGATACTTTAAAAGCATAAAAAATGGAATTTTCTCATGAATTTAAAGATAATTGTCATACCGGAAAACATGATCTTATTAAGATTTATGAATCTGGAAATGATATGAGTTCTGAGGTTGTGAGGTGGTGCCGAATTTGTGGTGCTATCGTTATCGATGGAGATTTTGACGGGAGAACAAACCCCGGTCAAGTTATGAAAATGAAATTTCCAAAAGAAATTTTTAAAAAATGAAAAAACCAATTTTATACTTCTTCGGGATTCTTATTCCTATGATAATCATAATAATTTTATTATCTGGAGCAAATAAAAAAGTTAAGGCTTCCACTGCTGATAATCAATTCTTAGTTCAAAGAGATAATTTTGAAATTTGTGTAATGACTACTGGGGAATTACAAGCTACAACTGCGGAATTTATCCAGGGTCCTCAAGGATTACAAAGTAGAAATCTAAGATTTGGCGATATTCAAATATCAGAGTTAATTATAGAAGGAACTGTTGTTGCCAAAGGAGATTTTGTTGCCCAACTAGATAAAACAGATGCCGATAATACTTTGAAAGATATATTGGATCAAGTCGATGCAGCCGAATCTGCTCTTTTACAAATAAAATTAGATACTACCATTCAATTAACGGATCTTCGGGGTCAGATCCAAAATTTAAAATTTAGTGTAGATGAAGCTAAGATTTCTTTAGAACAATCCATATATGAGCCTCCTGCTACTATTAGACAAGCTGAAATAAATTTAGATAAAACTCAGAGGGGTTATGAACAGGCTTTAAGGGATTATAATTTAAAGATTTTACAACTTCAAGCTAGTGTAAGAGAAGCGGAGATTAATTTAGAAAAAGTTGTAAGACAAAGAGATGAAATGCTAAATATTTTGGAGGAATTTACTATTTATGCTCCAGCTCCTGGAATGGTAATTTATTATAGACAATCTGACGGAACAAAACGTAATGTAGGATCTAATATTAATCAAAGAGATCTAACTATAGCTGAATTACCAGATTTAAATAGAATGACATCTATTACTTATATAAATGAAATTGATATTAACCAGGTAAGAATTGGTCAAAAAGTAATAATAGGAACTGATGCTTTCCCAGATAAAAAATTATCAGGTTCTATCGTACAAATATCCAATGTTGGGCAGCAATTACCAAATACAGATGCTAAAGTATTTGAAGTCTTAGTAAATCTCTTAAATTATGATCCGGAATTAAAGCCTTCGATGACGACTAGTAATAAAATAATTACTAATACTTTTGATAATGTTTTATTTATTCCTATTCAAGCTATTCATTCGGAAGATGGTAAGGACTATGTTTATGATGTAAATGGGGAGAAGAGAGAAGTCATATTGGGGCTTAGCGATGAAACTCATATAATTATCAAAGAAGGAATTAAAGAAGGAGATATTATACAAATTTAAATCATATAAAAATGAGAAAAATAAAAGTGTTTAATGCAACTACTGGAAATAGTATGCAGAGTCTTATTGATGACTGGATAAGAGAAAATCCAAAAGTTTATATAATTTCATTAAATCCGACCGATTCATCATCTCAGCATGGATCCCGAAATTTAGTTTGCTATGTTCTTTATGAGGAAAGAAAATCTGAAGCAGACATTTTAAATTCTTAACGAGCTTTTAACAAAAGTCAACGAGATTTTAACGAGAATCATTTTTCTCGTGTTAATTTATTGATTACTTTAACCTAAAATATTTATAAATGACCAACGCAATATTTGACCTTTCGAATATGTTTTTTAGATCTATGTTTATTGTAGGAGGCTACGGCAAGAAACAATATACTTTTGACTCGGAAAAGGAGACAGATCAGCTTATGAGAAAGGTGGCAACTGATGTTTCATCTGTTATTAGGCAGATAAATCCTTCTAGAGTGATCTTTGCACTGGATTCAAGATCCTGGCGTAAAGACATCGCAATTGATGAAAATGAAGGATATAAAGGGAATAGAGAAAAATCCAAAAATATAAATTGGGACAATATCTATAAAGTCATGAATGATTTTTCTGAGATATTGAGAACAAATGGTTTTGTTGTTTCCAAAATTGATGATGCAGAAGCAGATGACTTAATTGCATTATGGTCTGAAGAACTTATAAATAATCAAAATCAGCATGCTATTCTTATATCAGCTGATGAAGATGTCCGTCAACTTGTAAAATCTAAAAATATTGCTGGAAAATCAGTTTTTTCCGTCGTGTATAATCCATTTACAATGGGTCGCAATTCTACCAAAAAACTTTTTGTGCCGGATGAATTTCACAGTTGGTTAAATGATGAAGAGGATTTTGGAGATATTTTCAATAGATCTATTGATGTTGATAAAGAAGATTTCTCTCGTATTATAACAGTCGATAAAGTTAAGGTCGAAGTGATGGATGGAAGGGAAATAGCTTTGAGAAAAATCTTCTGTGGGGATGATGGAGATAACGTTCCAGCAATATTCTCTTGGATGAATGATAAGGGAAAAGAAATAAGAATAACTCCTGCTAAATATGGAAAAATTATCGATTATTTAGGGGTTAAAGATTATACAGATTTATACTCAGAGGAAAAACTCAAATGCTTGTATGATCAACTTGTCGAAGTATCCGGACAACATCCTCCATTTCAAATGAAAGATCGTTTTGACCGTCAAACTAAATTGGTTGTATTATCTTCCGATTTATTTCCTCCTAAAATAGTAAAAGAATTTAATGAGGAAGTAAAAGAATTCATGGATAAGCCTCAAGTGCATCCTCAAACTTGGAATATGCTTTCAATGTTAGAAGGGACGAAGTATGTCAGTCCTCAAGGAAAATCTAGCTCTGGTAATGAATCTTCGATATTTAATGAAGTTGATAGAATTTCCAATAAAGAATTATTTTAATCATCAACACATATACAAAAAATGAATGGATACACAGTTTTAAAATTGGCAGATCTCGCAAAGGAGATTGGATTGCCACCCAGCAAGGGTATGAAAACTAAAGATTATCTAGAATTGGTTATTGATCAAGTTGAGAAAAAAGGACTTAGATTTGTTCAATTTCTCCAGCTTGTAGATATTCTTTATGTTATTACTCAAAAAGTCCCCCGGAGAGAAACTCCAATTAAACATGTTACTCTCCCACCGGAAGCTTTTAGACCTGAAGAAGAAATTCGGGCTCATTATGCAGAACCCCTTCTTAATCAGCAGGTCAGAGAATCTACGGAAAGAGAATCTGTAACTGAAGCTCCACCTGAAATGGCGGAATTACAAAAAAGAGATCATCTCAAAAAGAATTTAGAGAAAAAGGATCTCCCTTGGAAAAAATAAACCAATAATTAATAGATCATGGAAATAACAATGCTAAAAATTTATTTTGCTTTTCTCCTAGTCGGTATAATAGGACTCGGATCTTCTCTTATTTTTGATGGAGATAGTGATGGGGATATTTCTGATGGAGATTTCGATGCTGGGGACACTGTACACGATAGTCCCAAGGTATTCTCTCTAAGAGTTATATTTGCATTTCTTTTAGCCTTTGGAATAGGTGGTGGAGCAATGTACTACTCTGACCGGTCTTTAGGTGCTCAAATCCTTGTTGGGATAGCAGCTGGACTTGCTACTGGGGCTTTCACCTGGTGGCTTACAAGCATTCTGTATAAAATGCAGGGAGCTAGTAATGTAAACTCTGACAATTTCATAGGAATGTCTGGAGATATTGTAATCGGAACTACCACAGGAGGTAATTGCAAAGTCCGACTCAATACTACAGGAGGACAGATGGAACTTATGTGTAAGGAAGCTAATGATAAGAAACTTAAAACTGGCGACCTTGTGAATGTTTCTGGAAAAATTGGGACTCTTTTGATTGTATCAAAGATAACTCCCCCATCCAAGAAAAAAACTGAAAAGAAATAATTATTAATTTTTACACTTAACATTTAACATTAAAAAACATGAATGACTTTATTTTAATCGGAGTAATTGTGGTGGGTGCCATCATTCTTTTAGGATCGCTTCTTGCGTTCGTATCAAAGAATTATATCAGGATCCCACCAAACCAGGCAGCCGTAATATTCGGTCGCAAGAAAAAAGTAGCCCTTACCGGTGCGGACGGGGTTGAAACTAAAATAGCTAAAGGATACCGAGTGGTAGCTGGAGGCGGTGTATTCAAAATCCCAATTGTGGAATCTGTTGAATTCATGAATCTCTCTAACAGATCTTTGGAAGTAAAAGTTAACAAAGCTCCTAACAAAGACGGTGTAATGACAACTATCGAGGGTGTGGCTAACGTTAAATTCTCTTCTGAAACTAATCTTTTAAGGGTTGCAGTAGAACGTTTTCTTGGCCGTCCAGATAAAGAGGTGGATATTATTATTCTCCAGAACCTTGAAGGACACTTACGTGCAGTTGTTGGACGTATGACCATGGAAGAACTTATTGGTGATAAATCTGCTCTTAATGCAGCAGTATTGGACGAAGCTAATGAGGACTTTAATAAAATGGGTATTGAAATTGACTTTATAAATATCCAGGATATCAGAGACGATGATAATTATATCATTAACCTTGGTCGTAAAAGGTCTGCGGAAATTGCAAGAGACGCTGATATTGGTGAGGCAGAAGCTAAAAGAGATGCTCTTAAGAAAACATCTGAAGCGGAAAAAGCAGGTATTGAAGTAGCTAACACTAACCAGGAAAGGATTTATGAATCCAATAAAGCCAGGGACGTAAAAGCTGCAGAAATGAAAGCTCTTGTGGACAAAGAAAATGAGATTGCCAATCAAGCAGGACCTCTTTCACAGGCTCAAGCATTAAAGAATGTTGTTGAAGCTCAGGCTGCAACAGAAGCTGCTCAGGAAAAAGCTCTTGTATTAGTGGAGGTAAACCGTGCAGAGAAGGAAGAAAAAAGGTATATCGCTGAAATGATTGTGCCGGCTGAAGCTGCAAAGCAACAGAAAATAATCCAGGCTAATGCTCAGAAAGAAGCTCAAGTTATTGAGGCCGAAGGTATCCAGGCAGCTACTGTTAAGAAAGCAACTGGTGATGCTGATGCGGTTCTTTTAGCTAAGAAAGCGGAAGCGGAAGGTCAAGCTGCTATTGTAAGAGAAGCTGGTCTTGCCGAAGCTGATGCTGTAAAAGCTAAACTTCTTGCGGAAGCAGAAGGTATCAAGGAGAAAGCTAAAGCTTATGCCGCTCTTGATCAGACTGGTAAATTCCTTGAAGTACTTAATGCACTTCAAACTCTTGGACCAAATCTTGTTAAAGAATTCGCTGGAGTTATGGGAGCAGCTACTGCACACCTATCCAATGTGGATGAAATCAAAGTTATCGACTTTGGAGGACAAGGTAATGGTGGATCATCTGTTGGTAAATTTGGCTCAGCTCCGGTTGAGATATTAACCAAATTTGCTGAAGGATTTAAGGGAACAGGTTTCGATGTTTCTAAGCTTATGAACTTTATTGGTATTAATCCTGATGAAATCATTTCTGATAAAAAGGATGATACTACCTTTGAAGAAGTAGGCGCAAAGAAAACTACAAAGAAGGATACTCCTAAAGCGTAGATTTCCAGATTTATATTTTAAAGCTCCAGGAATTCATATTTCTGGAGCTTTTTTAACGTTTTATTAACGGTGAATTATCAATTAAATGGTTAATTATATGTACATTAGCTCTATAAAACTTTAGGGCTTTATAAAAGTATAATAAAGAATGGAACTATTTGAATTAACAAATGCAATGTTTGAAAACCCAGAGCTTTATAAAGAAGCTACTAAGGGGGATAAGAGGAAGAATTTCTTCATGATTCAAAGAAGAATGGCTATCCAACATCCCATGCAAGCAAGTGTTTTAAATGGATTAAAAATAAATCAGGAAGAATCTATTGATATATGGCAAAGATTTTTAAGCAAACAGTATAACAAAGTTCCCTATTGGATGTTTACAAAAGGAGTCAAGAAAGCTAAAGAAGCAAAGGAAAAAAAGATAAATATTTCCTCTTCTGTTATAGAAGAATATGCTAGAAAATATAAAATGGATCTTAAATCTGTTTTAGATGCTCTTCGTATATTTCCAGAAGAAATGCAAAAGGAGATTAAGGAATTTGAGAAAATAAATAAGTAATGAGTAAGCATGCAAGAGTTAAGGATATTCTTGATGCATATTCTGAAAAAGGAATGATGGGAGTATCCAGATATTTAATGGATGAGGAAATAATCGTTGATCCCTCTACATGGTCTGGAAAAATGAAAAAATTATTAGAAACAAAAAGTTTCGGGAGTATGGAGGCAGAAATAGCATCAATACTTTTTACATTTAAACTAACACCTAAAGATGAAAGAAGAGCAAGACAGGAATTATTCAATCAGAGACCTGAAGATAGAGGAATTAATTCCTAGCAATATAGATGGAGTTATTGTCAGTGTAAATGACGATGGAAGGAGACAAACCAATCTTCCTCTCACTATGACTGGTGAAAGCTATAATCGATGGAAAAAAGGGAGAGGCGGAGTGTTTCATAGGGATGTATTCCTTTGGATTCAGCAAAAGGAGCATGGAAAATATGTTTCTATGGAATCTGGAAATGAGAAGTTAATTGTTCGATTAATTGATGATACTGAACTGGATAACTTTGAATCCCGTAAATTAATACAGGGCAAGATCAAAGATAAACCATATATGACTTTTAAAAATTTCTCAGAAATTGAAGAAGCAAAAGGAGAAAATGGATATATAGATGAAATATCATCTGAAGAACTATTTGAAACCGACGATATGGAACAAGCAATCATAAATATACCTCTCGAAGAAGACGAGGATCATTCTAGCAAAAGTATATCTCTTTTTGATGACTAGAATCTAAAAACCACCAACTAAAAAAATATCCTAATACTAAATCGTAGGAAAGCCTTACGTTTTTTGTCAGGATACATTGTTAAACTAATTTGTTAATTATGAGAAACTTAAAGAAACAAACAACAAAAGACCTCTTAGAGGCCCTCAGAAGTTTGCCTATTTATTTCCGTTTCCCCAAAATTAAAAAGAATTTTATTAAAGCAGCACTTGTACTATTATTAATGTTTGTAAATATCTCAGGAACTACCTCTATTTCAGGTACTGCTGAGGCTTCTGGCATGAATTTAATTGAAAAAACTCCAGAAGATATTTATATTGAATCATTTGAGAATCGATTTCAAATAAAATTAACGGAAGAAGTACAAGCATATATCACAAAAATGGCTCCGGAATCTAAACTAACTTCGGAGTATTTAGTCTCAAAATGTTTGGAATATGATACAGACATTGTATTTGTTCTTTCACAAGCATTATTAGAATCGCATTTTGGAACTAAAGGAAAAGCAGCGGTTACAAACTCCGTATGGAATGTAGGAACTTATGATAATGGAAAGATCCTTTATACCTACTCAACGCCGGATGAATCTCTAGAACCTTATCTTAAACTTTTAAAAGATAAATATCTTATAAATATTACATCAAAAGGGGATACAATTTATAAGGATTTATCACATTTAGTAGAAGATAGAGGATACATTAATTATCAAGGCAAAAGATTTGCAAGTGCAAGAGGCTATGAAGATGGTCTTAGAAAATTGATGATAAAAATTGATATGGAAACGTCAATTTCTTTTTATCAGGATATACTTTCTTTAGAAAGATCGGAAATTCTTGCATTCTTTGTTAAACCGGAAAATTTAGAAATAGATTATTCCAAGATACAAGCAATGAACTAGTGGTAAAAGAAAAACGGAAATTAACACCGAATGAAGTGCGAAAGGGTAATCAAGCTCTGGATGCACTTCATTCTTTTATTGAAGAATTAAGCCCTCATCAATTAGATCTTTTATCTCATTTTGCTTGGAAAATATACTCAGGTAAAAAAGTTAAGAGATAAATAAAGAAAAAGATCATGGAAGAAAAATTATTTGGGCTGACCCATTTTAATTCAAAAATATCTCTTCTTGATAGTAATTCCAGCGGAGATATCCCTAATTTAAATCCAAAATTTAATTGGGAGGCCACAGAAACTGAGTGGTTTGTGGACCAAATTAAT
>Ga0307375_10005821_pt1 | contig 11487 bp, 15 predicted proteins | sample TR1MG_FD_202531 | JGI IMG/M metagenome (GOLD analysis project Ga0307375, IMG submission 202531) | Soil microbial communities from Risofladan, Vaasa, Finland - TR-1 | ecosystem: Environmental > Terrestrial > Soil > Coastal area > Acid sulfate soil | place: Finland: Risofladan, Vaasa | collected... | reverse complement strand
TTGTTGCGCGCCGGTGGTGAGCACAAGGGTATGAGGCCTGTAGCGGTGTACAAGCTTTATTCGAGTTGGTGTCAGGCTCATGGTATTAAAAAGGAAAGCAACATTTCCCTCGGTAAATATCTGCGGAGATTGGGGTTCGACAAAGCGAGGTCGAACGGTAAGGACTACTGGTGCGTGAAAATGTCGCAAGCCGGTGAGGAGATCGCAAGCAAGCGATTTGCCAAAGTCGAGGCACTCAAGCCAGATAATCAGCCAGAACCTTCCTCGGCTGTTGGTACTGTTAAACCTGTTGCGACTCAGGTTGGGCAGGCTGATCCTGTAGAGGAGCTTGCTGCATAGAGTATGTTTAAATGCTTAGAAGAATTGCCCGCCTGTCATAGGCGGGCTTTTTTTTCGTTTGAGATTTGATGCTGCGGGCTATGTGCCGATGATGATTTGCTGTCAAAACACGCTGGAAAAACGTCTTGAAGCGATTTAGAGATCGTTAGATGACTGTTGGGTAGTGGTTCAGTTTGAAATTTAGCCCCGTTCCTTTACATGACGTGCTGCGCTATCATATCCAGCATGAAACCTAAATCAACCCGCAGAGATTTTACACAGGTTGCCTTTGCCATAGTTCAGGAAGCTACTGGTGAAGCACCATCAACTAAATTGACCGGCAAGAAAGCCGATAGCTCCAAAGGCGGGAAAAAGGGCGGCAAGGCTAGGGCCGATAAGCTCACGCCAAAACAACGGTCAGAGATTGCTAAAATTGCTGCCGAAGCACGATGGAAAAAGGTCTAGGCGGCTACCCTATCCTCATCGGGTGGTGCGCTCTTACGCTCTTCAATATCTTCGGTAAAATCCATCGGTATTTGTATTGGCTCTTCGTCGTCATGAATACTATTCCAATGATCCGCATCAAGAGTTAATTGCAATCCGTCACCAATCATCTGCTCACGTCGATTTATTAACGACTTATGCATCTGCTTTCGAGTCGCTTCATCAATGTCAATCCAAAACGTTAGCTGTGTACTGCCTTGTTTCGTTAGAAGCGCGTGATTCGCACGGTACGGCCTTCCCGTTTTCTGATCTTTCCGAGTTTCTTCACGCGCAGCCTGTGAAAACTGTTTAGCAAGCAAATCGAGTGGGCTGACCGGTGTGGGAAGTTTCCAGCCTTTACTCACGGCAAATTTTGCGACCTCATGCATCTCCACTTCTTTTTTTCCGGTCTCATCCTTGTAATATCGAATGAGACGCTGCATTTCCTGATTCTTTGTTGCCATCATAAACCCTTTCATTAAATACCAACCGGAGCAACATCGCCCCATCCATCCACCATTGCGCTCGGAGCAACTATCTCTCTGATTTTTACTAAGTGATCACGGAATAGGTCATATCTACCAATCCGGCGCTGTAGCTGACCCGCAATAAGTCCGGGATGTAAATTCAGAGTGCGTGCAAAATTAATAATATCTCGCTCTGCGAAGAATGGCGATTTTCTGGCAATGAAACTATCCATACGTTTCTGTGGGACGCAAAATTCTGCCGCAGCTTGGTTTGCGACTCGCTCATCTTCTGAAACACTAGAGCCAATCCCTGCGCGTTCCCCCTCAAGCTCTGCGTCTAGCATAGCAGCAGTGCGACCATGTAGGCATAGGACATGCTCTAACTCATGGCGTAGAACAAACCAAAAATTATCTATACGGTCATATCGTAATGACATTCCGATTACCGGAGATGCATCATTCAGCCAGAAACAAACCCCATCAATTTTTGCGGATGGTAAAGATTCTACGATTACAAAACGGATACCGCACTCAGCCAAAATTCGAGGTACTTTCCTCGCTTCTTCTGGAGATAGCAGAAGCGCACTTAATTTGTTTATTGCGCCATGTACAGCCGCAGGGGAATAACGTGGCACTATCATTTCGCTTGCGATTTCCTTAACCCGGTATAACCATGCAATTTGAACTGGAGTTGCATCAATTGAAATCTGAGTTTTCTTTGCAGCATGAGGCAATATTTCTATTTCATTAGGTGAGCTAACCCCGAAAAATTTTGAAAGAGCCATTTCAACTTTGGGAACATCACGAATATCATCAGCATCAATCCATCTACGCTTAATCATTTCAGTTACTGGCAAACCCCCGAAAAGATGTGCGCGAGTTGCACGTCCAGGATTTGGCCTAGCTGAAATTCTCGCTTTAGCTAGATCGTATGACTTTTGAAGTTCTAGGAATTTATCTGCCGGGACATGGAATATGTCTTCTAATGCCAAAGCTATATCAGTATTAACTGGCCGCTTGTCTGCGATTAGTTTATTAATGCCAGTTTCATCTGCGTCAAGCACAATAGCTAAAACACGTTGTGTCCACCCATTCTCATCCAATAGCGCTTGAATGAGTTGCCCTGGTGTTTTGAAATTTGAGGTATCTATCATCATGGCAGCCATAATAATGCAACCTGCGCAAAAAAGCAAACTGAACTGTATGCTTGACTTGTAATAGATGCTCAAGCATACTGTGCATTATGAAATGTCGCTTGCGGAAATAACATGGCAAACAAACTCTCCAATGAAAAACGCGCTCAAATCCTTTCTGTGCTTTGTGAGGGAATGGGGATTAATGATGCAACGCGCATCACGGGCGTATCTAAGAACACAGTACTTAAACTACTTTCCGATGCTGGCGAGGCTTGCGCCAACTATCAGGATGAAGCAATGCGTAACCTGACTTGCAAGCGCGTTGAATGCGACGAAATCTGGAGCTTTGTAGGTATGAAGCAAAAGAACGTGCCGGAAGAGTTGCAAGAAACTTTCGGCCTTGGCGATGTTTACACTTGGACAGCTATTGATGCAGAAACCAAGCTAGTTCCATGCTGGCACGTTGGCACACGCGGCGCAGAATCAGCTTTTGAATTTATCCACGATCTAGCCTCTCGCTTGGCTAACCGTATCCAACTGACAACGGACGGCCACAAGGTCTATCTGGACGCTGTAGAGGATGCTTTTGGGGCAGATATAGACTTTGCACAACTGGTTAAGATGTACGGAACACTAGGCCAACATAAACACGATAGCCGCCATTATAGCCCCGCAGAATTTACAGGTTCAGAAAAGCATGTAAAGATGGGCAATCCTGATATGCGCAAAGTATCGACCAGCTACGTTGAGCGCCAGAATCTAACTATGCGGATGCATATTCGCCGCTTTACTCGCCTGATTAACTCATTCAGTAAGAAGCTGGAAAATCACATGCACGCGATCAGCCTATATTTCATGTTCTACAACTTTTGCAAGATTCACAAATCGCTGCGCGTAACACCAGCAATGGAAGCGGGTATCAGTGAAAAGCTTTGGGAGATTTCTGATATTGTGGCGCTTATTCCAGAGGAAGCACCGAAGAATCGTGGAAGCTATAAGAAATGCAATAAGTGTTAAAGAATTATTTAAGCAGGGATTGGTTGCTGATCAGCACCATTTATTTGCTCTGCTAATAGATTCGATAGCAGGGTATGTAATGAAGACAAATCTAGATTACCGGATTTTAGGGACTCATCGGCTTTTTGTAATGCCTCAACGTACACCGAACGATCCCGCCGCAACAGCTCTGGCAAAATAGTCTTGCCTGGAAGCCATCCACCAAGTTGGATGCAGAGCACAAAGTAGCTCGCTGCTCGAGCTGTGCGACCATTTCCGTTGATAAATGGATGAATGTAATTCAGTCGCCATAGTACAAATGCAGCGAGTGTAACCGGATCACTTTCCACCCAGTTTCTATTAACAAGGTTCACAAAGTCTTCCATGAGCGCATCTACGCGATAATGATCTGGCGGTTTATGAGTGCCAACCTCAACTGCGCACGGACGATACTCGCCTGCATTAGTATGAAGGCAAGTAATGGCCTGAAAGTTTAGTGCCTTGATGATATGTTCAGAAAGAAATGGGCGCCCTATGGCCCCAGCGATGTGCACAATCGACTGCAAGAAATCGTATTGCCGCTGCCCGTTAGAAACCTCTAAGTATTGATAGACGGGGTGACTTTCTGCACCTGTTAATTCAAACAGTATCACCCCGATGCCCCTCTACGCGACCACTACTCCTTCTCTATCAACCAATAGTTGACGAACTTGTTCACGAGTAACAGCACTCTTAGAGCTTAAAGAACCGTAAACAAAAGACACCTTCTGTTCCCGAATTTCATCTACGGTTTGCTTTTTGGATGCGGCATCCTTCAATGAAGACAATAGCTTTGGGTTCGTCTTCAATTCCATTAATGTATCCATTTTTTTTTTGCTCCTTCTAGAATTTAATTGCTCTAATGGCAACTTATTCGACTATGTAGTACAGATAAAGTTTAATGTTAATGTGTTGCGCACTAGCATATAAATAGTCGGTATGTCAATTAATAAATTGATCTTATGTGCTGAAGGTAAAGTACAGCGTTACTGGTGTCAAGAACAAACCGATAACCGGTGTGGAATATGCAACAAGTTCAATATTAGTTCAGTTGGTTTCCGCACCTAACAAAAAAATACGCCCATATTCAAACTGAACCACTAGCGACTGTTGGCATCGCTTGACATGTATAAACGATTCTGAGGGAGTATTCCTTATTCAGCTTGACACTTCCGCTGGATGATAGGGGCGGTTATCATACGTCGATGAATTCCTCCCGCTTATCAGATGAGGTTGAACGTCTCACCTCATCACAGAAAGACTGGATATCTTCGTTCGTGCTGCAGTTTGGGATGCAGCATGCTTTCGAGAGTAATCCTACGTCCGACCTCGTCAATGACACGGTACTCGAGAATATTGGCGACTTGCTACGCATCCACCATGCTATGAGCAGGCGCGCCCTGAGCAAAGCACCGTTCGAGTATGCTTTCGAGAAGGCGCTTCAGCTTGCTGGCATACAAGCAAGACTTGCCGACAGTTCGACCAATCCGGGATACGATCTCAAAATTGGGGATGCTCGTATCAGCCTGAAAACTGAAGCAGCCAAGAACGTTAATGAACACAAAATTCATGTCAGTAAATGGCTTGAAATGGGCAAAGGTGAATGGAACCCTCCATCTATCCAGTTACCTCGGTTTTTGGAGCACATGACTGGCTACGACCGTATCCTCACCCTTCGGTGTTTGGTGCAAACGGGGACACAGTATTTTTACGAATTGGTTGAAATCCCGAAGGAATTGATGCTTGAGGTTTCGACGGGAGTAATGGAGAAAGCCTCCAAGACCAAACAAGAGTCGTCGCCCTGGTACTGTCGCGTGGTTGACGCTGAAGCTACCCAGCAAGCTCTCGACCAATATGCCGCTATGAAGGGCAAGAAGGGCAAGGAGCCGAAGCCTGTCTATAAATTTAGCCTGTACTTTGACGCCGGGTCCGAGCGTAAGCTTCAGGTTAAGGGTTTGCTGAAGCGCTATTGCACCGTGCACGCTACGTGGCAGTTTGAGTCAATCCAGCTAGGGACTGCTGAACCTACACATGAACAGGACGAACCTGTCGAGGTTTAATAGTTGGTTCACTTTCCCCGTAGCAGTCGTTTTCGAGCAAGCTCTGCGTATTCCTCATTCAGTTCAATGCCGGTGCATTGACGATCCAATTCGTTGCAAACAACGCCGGTGGTGCCAGACCCCAAAAATGGATCAAGCACTCTATCCCCAGGTTTCGAACCTGCTTGTACACATAAGCGAACTAACTGCTTTGGATATACAGCAAAGTGCGATCCCGCATAGGGCTCAGTGTTAATGTTCCAGACCGACCGACGATTCTTGGATTTTTGCTTGACGTCAATCGCTGGCTCCTTGATTGCTTCGTGGTCGTAAAAATACTTCTCGTTCTTCGTAAACAAGAAAATATATTCATGCGACCTTGTAGGGCGGTCCTTAACACTTTCAGGCTGACAATTAGGTTTGTTCCAGATAATGTCAGTACGCAAGAACCAACCGTCCTCTTGGAGTGCAAAGGCTATTCGCCAAGGTACACCAATGAGGTCTTTGGGTTTCAGGCCTTCAGGTGTTGGCGCTCGGTAGGACATACCTCGTCCCTTATTCTTTGCATCATCGCCACGCCAAGTGCGTCCGCCGCTCGTGTAGCTATCTCCAATGTTTAGCCAGAAGGTTCCATCATCAGCGAGTACGCGCCGAACATCCCTGAAAACCTTAACCAAGTCCTTGATGTAGTCCCGAATGTCTGTTTCAGCACCAATCTGTCCCTCTGACCCGTAGTCACGCAACCCCCAATACGGCGGCGAGGTCACACAGGTTTGAAATAGCCCGTCGGGGAACCCTTTCAGCACCTTACGCACGTCGCCCACCAGAATCTCTGCCTGGTTTCGCGGTAGGATCTTCGTAGCCGGCTGAGACAACTGATCTTCGTTAAATAAATGCAATATTTCGCCCATGGCCGCTATCTTATGGGTTTTTGTCCTAAATGGGCAACGATGTTCCCGGCTTAATGAATTTAAAAACTTAGAAAGTATGTTTTAATAGATATTAGATGCTGATAAGATATCTATTAAAACATCAATTAAATCAGAGTAAATCGGGAGCAGTCTAAAATAAGCTATTTGATTGTCATATGTTGCGTGTCAAAACGTAACCGCATCTATAATGCTAATACGTTATCTCGTTGAGAACAGCAGCCCCATGGCAACAGCGTATTCCTACATCCGGTTTTCGAGCGTCAAACAGCAGAAAGGTGATTCCGTCGAGCGCCAGACCCGTCTATCGGTGGAGTATGCCGCAAGACACGGTTTGCAGCTTGATACTAAGCTGAATATGCGCGATCTGGGTATATCTGCCTATGACCGGTCCAACCTGAAGAAGGGTGCTCTTGGTCAGTTCCTACGACTTGTTGAAGATGGTCGAATCGAGAAAGGCTCCTACTTGCTGGTCGAAAGTCTGGATCGACTGTCTCGCGACAAAGTCATGGATGCATTGTCTGTATTCACCGACATCCTGAGGGCTGGAATTATCATCGTGACACTGTCCGATGAGCAGGAGTACAGCTATGAGAGATCGAACGATAACTGGGCAAGCCTGATCGTATCGATAGCCATCATGAGCCGTGCCAACGAAGAATCAGCCACAAAGAGCAGGCGGATTCGTTCATCGTGGGATGCCAAACGCAGGAACATAGCCAATAAGCGACTGACTTCACGTTGTCCATACTGGTTGAAGCCATCACAAGGTGACCAAGGCTTCGATCTCATCCCTGAGCGGGTCGAGGTGGTGAAGCGCATATTCCAGATGTCACGTGATGGTGTGGGCACAGCAACCATTGTGAAGACGTTGAACGCTGAAAATGTCCCAAGGTTTTCCGATAAAACAGACGGCTGGCAAAACTCCTATATCCAGAAAATACTCACCAATCCCGCTGTGTATGGCGAGTTGCAACTGGCCCTGCAACGTGACGGTGAACTGACGCCGCTTGAGGCCATTCCTAATTACTACCCACCAATCATGTCAAAGGAAGACTGGATGATCGTTGCATCTGCTCGATCTTCAAGGCGTACACGTGGTGGCGTGAGCAAAGGCAAGCATCTCAGCAACTTGTTTTCAGGTCTGCTGCGCTGTGGGTACTGCGGCGGTGCCATGAACATGGGCGGGTACTCCAACATCAAGCCGAATGGCGTTAAAACTGAAGGCAGGTACATCGCTTGTAGCAATGCCAGAAGAGGAATTAGCTGCAAATTCATCCAGTGGGAATACCAAGATTTTGAGCAGCTGGTGTTGCGCTTTTGCAAGGAAGTCGATCTGGCGCAAGTGCTGGGTGTGAACCGGAATGCTGAGGTCGAGATTAACGGTGCGATGCGCAGACTTGAGCGCATCAAACTGGAAATCGCCGATGTATCTGCCCGGAATGATTCTCTACTTGATGCCTTGGAAAAGATGGGGGCAGGGGAGCCGCCTCAGATGATTATTGATCGATTAAAGGCGAACGAATTAAAGAGAAGCGACCTGCATGTTGATAGGCAGCAGGCTGAGGAACAGATCAAGCTTCTGACCAATTCGAGAGTCAATGCCGCTGTTCAGCAGAACCTGATCGTTGAATTGATGCAGCAACTGGAAACCTTGCAAGACACGGAATTGCATTTGTTACGCATCCGCCTGTCCGAGGCTATCAAGCGGGTCATCAGCAAGATTACAACTTTTCCGGGTGGCCGGTGGTACACCGAGGATGAAATTGAAAGCTATCGGCGCGACTTGATCGCCTCCGACGTTTTCGATGATGAAACCATCAACGAGATGTGCGCCAAGCTTGATTCCAAGCCAAATAAGCAGAACAGAATGCTCATGCTGGAATTTCAGAATGGTGAGCACCGCACCGTATTGTCGTCTGGACGAATTCTGGATCAGAAGACCAAGCCGCCAGCTGAATGGGATATCAATACCTTGTTCGAGAGCCTTGCATTCAAAGTGTTCCAGCGTGTAGATGCTTAAACGACTTCTATTTGCCATTACGGTTTCAGCCGTATTCGGTACAGCCTTTGCTGCAAATACCGACTTCGCTGAATGCCGTAACGATTTTGCAAACGGCAAGCCGCCGGTACTGTCAGTTTCGGCAGACATGCTGCCAAGATCGTTGTGCTTTAGCGCCTTTGCTGTCTTACATTCCGGCAAGAGCCACACGCCGATTTATGTTGCGGAACGGCTCAACCGGGGAGTGTTGTTGGAAGCACGACATAACCAAAGAACCAACAGATTCTATGCTGACGCCCGACTGCCTCGCGCTGAACGTGCTGAGCTTGAGGATTATCATGGCTCAGGATTTGACCGAGGCCACATGGCTCCGGCGGGTGATATGGCAACGCCTGAATCAATGGCTCAAAGCTTCTCACTGGCCAACATGGTGCCACAGTATCCAATCAATAACCGCAAGGCTTGGGCAAGCATTGAGAAGGCCACACGCAAGTATGTGATGCGGTCGGCTGGTGACGTGTATGTGATTACGGGGCCCGTCTTTGACGGTACGCCTCCGACGATTGGCCCAGACAAGGTTTGGGTTCCACAGCATTTGTTCAAACTGGTCTATGACCCATCAACAAATAAGATATGGGCACACTGGCTGGACAACACCGATGAAGCAAGGGTGGGGAAGCCCATCAGCTATGAAGAATTGGTTCGCCGCACCGGAATAGAGTTCCTTCCCGGTCATTGATAGGTGGCAGTGTGTGATGTAGGTGTGCGTACTTTATGCCATCAGAATCGTCTGAAAACCTTATTCTATAAGGCTTTCCTCGTGTCAGTGTGGGTAGTGTGAGATGGTGTGTTGAAAGACTTTGCTTCTGATTGTTCTGTTCAACGTGCCGGTTTTTCGACAGCTAAACCCTTTCCATTATTGGGACTATCCATCTAAATTGACTACTGGGCAACGGTTTTGGGTGCCGAAGCCTGTTGACCTTTCCGGGTGCCCATAGGATGAAATTCTATCTATGTGTCGCGGTTGCCATGTTGTCGAAATTGTTGGATTGTGGACATACTGGAAAATCTGTCAGCGTTGCCAGCCTTGGTGTAAGTCGCCAGAAGGGGTATATATACGACGTTGTTACACCAACGATCCCTCTGCCGACCAATGGATTCTGTGACCGGCTGGTATTAGACTGGAAGCGGACGTAGAATTAGTGGCAAGTCTGTCAGATTGACAGACAGCAACGTGCCATAAGGAGACATTTCTAACCTGCCCGTACTATTATGCATATGCGGACAGGGGAAATTTGGGAGCTTCAATGAATCAATTGCTTACCGAAAATATACATTCCACATTATTTTTAATAGTACAGACCGGTGGGTCTGTCTAATAACTGTTAGGCTTTTACAACCGAGAAAGGTACACAAAATGACTGCAAGAATTATTAAATGCTTTGATAAATATGACGACTCCACCATGAGTGATTATTTGAGCATGGTTGCTAGAGACATTGAGGATTCTCTTATTCAATGCGGCGCGACTCCTGGCAAAGACTACACATATAAAGATGTGTTCGATTGGTCGGTCTCCGTATTAGCTGCAAGGCAAAAGCCATTAGAATGAACACCGTAAGTATATCTACCTGTGGCATTGTGCAGTTTACCAACACTGCGCTCCAAGGGTCGCGCCCGCAAGCGTTGCGCCCCTGAGCTTTGACGCTAGGCATAGAAGTCGTAATCCCATCCATTTATAGGAGGATAGTAATGTTCGGATTTTTTAAGCAATGGGCAGAAAATGCCTCAGAGTACAGGCAACTGCAGCAGGAACTAACGGGGGTAATGGCAAGGTCTGGCGTGAATTTCATGCATCTGCACCCTGAAATAACAAAATTTCTGGTGGGCATGGCTCGCGAAGTAGGAGCAGAAAATGCGGTTGTAAAACTTAACGAAACCATTGAGCTGGTAGCAACTTCGTATCCAGGTTTAACTCAAGAGCAGGCGCAACAGCAGTTGATACGCACGCTCATGACGATAAATACATTGGCTCGGTGAATGTGGATTTGCTTTTTTGGCTGACGTAATCTTGAGGTTGCTCAAATGCAAAATCAAAAGTGCATGTACAACTGCGATATTTGTGGCGCTCAATTTCAGTTTGGTCCGCATATCTACGATGGTAGGTATATCGCGAGTTATCAGATCACCGTATGCAAATCTTGTTGGGATGGAAATTGGGATGGTTGGGGAGCAGGGGCTGAACCAAAGCTCATCTCTCATTTAGAGAAAAGGGGCACTCCAGTTCCTAAGCGAAATGAAAAAGGCTGGCTACCTCGTGAGTAGTGTGGGTAGCCTAACCCGACATTCAACCCGGACTCCGCAAAAGCGCGGAGCCGGCTAATTCCACGTTTGGCATACTCGCGCATGAAGAATATTCACACTCACTATGACAATCTCAAGGTGTCTCGTAGCGCACCGACGGAGGTGATTCGTGCTGCCTATAGGGTGCTCGCTCAAAAATATCATCCTGATCGTAATCCTGGAGATTCTAGAGCAGTCCGCATTATGAAGACCATCAATGCTTCATACGAAGTGTTGTCTGATCCTGTCAAGCGCCAAGAATATGATCAATGGGTGACGCAGCAAGAACTGATGCTTGCGCAAGAAGCATTTGCGAGCCGTCAACCACAACGAACACCACCTCCGCCCTCTGGCCCAGCAGAGGAAGCCGCTGGGCACGGAGCGAAGTATTTCGCTATACTGCGCGAGAAACCACGGTACAAGTACCTCTACACCAAAATTATTTGCCCTAGTCAACGGACTGAGCGCCCCACCATTCAATATCAGGCTGGATGAAAAAGAGAGGTGCAACACTTAAGCACAGCAAGGGAGAATTGCCATGGAAAAAATATTTCTAGTTTTCTTATTTGCGGCATTTAATGCTTGGGCGGACGGCTACTCGGTTCAATCACTTAAGGAAGGTCTGAATAAGTAGCAACAAATGGGAACGACACCCCCAGATTCTGCTTTGGATATTCGAATTGGCCGGAAATTGCCCTGGCAAGGGTCATTTCGCCGACCATTCCGGTCGATTCC
>Ga0307375_10005820_pt1 | contig 11490 bp, 7 predicted proteins | sample TR1MG_FD_202531 | JGI IMG/M metagenome (GOLD analysis project Ga0307375, IMG submission 202531) | Soil microbial communities from Risofladan, Vaasa, Finland - TR-1 | ecosystem: Environmental > Terrestrial > Soil > Coastal area > Acid sulfate soil | place: Finland: Risofladan, Vaasa | collected... | reverse complement strand
CCCAGAATACCCTGTAGTCCCAGCTTGCCATTCCTTCCCCTTCGGCACTGGTATACACAAGTTATCCACAGGCTTGCAAGCAAAAGGATGGGAAAATTCCGGATCTTTTTCTCTGTATCGCCGGTTACCCGGAATCGGATTTTGATTCAACGATTTTAAGAATGAGTTAAATATATGTGGCAATATAAAATAGCAATAAAACTTCCGGACTCTGCTATTCAGCTGTGTTGTTGTTTCCCGTAACGGAGATTTCGCCCCGATATGGTCCCAGTTTTGTCAACAGCTTATCCACAGGCTGGGTTTTATCGATTGGAGATCATCTTCTTTACTTGAAGGCCTTCCGCCGGGTATAATCCTTTACCTTCGTCCTCATGCCGAAAACGCATCCACAAGCATGTATCTCGATCGGCAAAGGTGGTTCAAGCCGGCCCGCCGACGGTTTCGAGGACAAGGATCAGTCTGATGCCGGTCATCCGGCCGCCAACACTCTTCGGGGCAGGTCCATGGAATCCACTTACTCAGCGGAAAGCATACAGGTTCTCAAGGGGCTCGAGGCGGTGCGCAAGCGCCCCGGCATGTACATCGGTTCCACCGGCATCGACGGCCTCCATCATCTCGTGTACGAGGTGGTCGACAACTCCATCGACGAGGCCCTCCAGGGACATTGCGACGACATCCTCGTCGTCCTTGAAAAGAACGATATCGTCCGGGTCGAGGATAACGGACGAGGCATTCCCGTCGACATCCATCCCGAGGAGGGCGTTTCGGCCCTCGAGCTGGTCATGACCAAGCTCCACGCCGGCGGCAAGTTCGACAAAAAAAGCTACAAAGTCTCCGGTGGTCTCCATGGCGTCGGTGTCTCCGTCGTCAACGCCCTTTCCACCTGGTGCGAAGCCTCTGTCCACAGAGATGGCCAGATCCACTTCCAAAAGTACCTCTGTGGCATCGCCGAAGGCCCCGTCCATATCGTGGGCGAGACGGACAAGCGCGGAACGACCATTCGCTTCCAGGCCGATCCGACCATCTTCGAGGAGACCCTCTACTCCTTCGATGTCCTCGCCAATCGTCTCCGGGAGCTCGCCTTCCTCAACAAGGGCATCCGCATCGTCCTGGCCGACGAGCGTCTTTCGCAGCCCCGCCAATCCGAATTCAAGTTCGACGGGGGGCTTCGGGAATTCGTCGAACACCTCAACAAGAACAAGACCGTCCTCCATAAGGAGCCGATATACCTCTTCGGCTCGAAAGACGATGTCGAGATCGAGGTCGGCCTCCAGTACAACGACGGCTTCAACGAGACGATGTTCTCCTTCGTCAATGGCATCAATACGAGGGAGGGAGGCACCCACCTTATCGGATTCCGGGCAGCCCTCACCAAGACCATCAACGACTTCCTCAAGAAGTCCAAGCTCGCGAAGAAGCTCGACGAGGGTCTCTCGGGCGACGACGTCCGTGAAGGACTCACCGCCATCCTCTCGGTCAAGGTCGTCGAGCCCCAGTTCGAGGGTCAGACCAAGGGCAAGCTCGGCAACTCCGAGGTCAAGGGCATCGTCGAGGGCTTCTGCACCGACCAATTCGACCTCTTCTTCCAGAAATACCCCGAGGTCATCAACGCCATCCTCGAGAAGAGCCTGATGGCCGCCAGGGCCCGCATCGCCGCCCGTCAGGCCCGCGAGCTGACGCGGCGCAAGTCCTTCCTCGAGTCCTCCGGCCTGCCCGGTAAACTCGCCGACTGCTCCGAAAAGGATCCCTCGAAGTGCGAAATCTACATCGTCGAGGGAGATTCGGCAGGCGGTTCGGCCAAGATGGGCCGAGACCGGACCTTCCAGGCCATCCTCCCTTTGTGGGGCAAGATGCTCAACGTCGAAAAGACCCGCATCGACAAGGTCATCGGCAACGACAAACTCCAGCCCATCATCCAGAGCCTCGGGGCGAACATCGGCACGGAGTTCGACGTCGACAAGCTCCGCTACCACAAGGTCATCATCATGGCCGATGCCGACGTCGACGGTTCGCATATCAGGACCCTCCTCCTCACCTTCTTCTATAGGTACATGACGGCCCTCATCGAAAAGGGCCATGTCTACCTGGCCATGCCGCCCCTCTACAAGATCAGCTTCGATAAACAGATCCACTACGCCTACGACGACGCGGAGAAGGACATAATCCTGAAGGGCTCCGGCAAGGACCCCGAGAAGGTGGCCATCCAGCGCTACAAGGGCTTGGGCGAGATGAATCCCGACCAGCTCTGGGAGACGACGATGAATCCCGCGGTCAGGAACATCACGAGGATCACGATGGAAGACGCCGTGCAGGCCGAGGACATCTTCACGACCCTGATGGGCGAGCAGGTGGAACCGCGTCGGCGCTTCATCGAAGAAAATGCCCTCGCCGTTTCCAATCTCGATGTGTAATCCATGCATGACATGGCTAGCTGCGAAGGATCCGAACTATGGCTGAATTGACCGGCAAGGTGATTTCCGTCCCCATCGAGGACGAGGTAAAGACCGCCTATCTCAACTACGCGATGTCCGTCATCGTGGCCAGGGCCCTCCCCGACGTCCGCGACGGCCTCAAACCCGTGCATCGCCGCCTCCTCTTCGCGATGGACGAGCTGGGTCTCCGCCCGGGCTCCGCCACGAAGAAATCGGCGCGTATCACCGGCGACGCCATGGGAAAGTACCACCCCCACGGCGACCTCTCCCTCTACGACGCCCTGGTGCGTATGGCCCAGGACTTTTCGCTGCGCTATCCCCTGGTCCATGGCCAGGGCAACTTTGGCTCCATCGACGGCGATCCGCCCGCGGCCAGCCGTTACACCGAGGCCAAGCTCTCCCGGGCCGGCGAGGAAATGCTCGTCGATCTCGACAAGGAGACGGTGGACTTCGCGCCGAACTACGACGAAAGCCTCAAGGAGCCGACGGTACTGCCCTCGGCCCTCCCCAACCTCATCGTCAACGGCTCCTCGGGCATAGCGGTCGGCATGGCGACCAACATGGCTCCCCACAACCTCGTGGAGACGGCCGAGGCCATCGCCGCCTACATCGAAGACCCCGAGATCACCATCGACGGCCTGATGCGCCACATAAAAGGCCCCGATTTCCCGACGGGAGGCATTGTCTTTGGCCTCAAGGGCATCCGCGAGGCCTATGTCACGGGCCGGGGAAAGGTAATCGTCCGCGGTAAGTTCACCATCGAGACGATGAAGGGCGGCCGCGAACAGATCGTCTTCACCGAGATACCCTATGCCGTCAACAAGACGACCCTGATCACCCGCATAGCCGACCTCATCCGCGACAAGGCCATGGAGGGGGTCAGCGACCTTCGCGACGAATCCGACCGCGACGGCCTCCGCATCGTCCTCGAGCTCAAAAAGGGCGCCATACCCAAGCTCGTCCTCAACCGCCTCTTCGCTCACACGCCCCTCCAGTCCAGCTTCGGCATCACGAACCTGGCCCTGGTCGAGGGCAGGCCTAAGCAGCTCGGCCTCAAGGAGCTCATCCATTATTTCGTGAAGCATCGCGTCGAGGTGGTGACGAGGCGATCCCGTTTCGAGCTCCGCAAGGCTGAAGAAAAGGCCCACATCCTCCGTGGCCTCGTCATCGCCCTCACGAACATCGACGAGGTCGTGCAGATCATCCGCTCCTCCCGCGACACCGAGCTGGCCCGAAAGCGCCTCGGCGAACGCTTCGCCCTCGATGAGATCCAGGCCCAGGCCATCCTCGACATGCGCCTTGCCCGCCTCACCTCCCTCGAGGTCGAAAAGGTCCAGGCAGAGCTCTCCGAGACCGAGGCCAGGATAGCCTTCCTCCGAGACCTCCTGGCGAGCGACGCCAAGCTCCTCGAGGTGGTCAAGGCCGAGACCCTCGACCTCTCCAAGCGCTATGGCGACAAGCGACGCACCGAGATCCTCCCCGACGAGATTGAGCAATTCAACATCGAGGACCTCATTATGCGCGAGGAGATGGTCATCCTCATCTCCAACAAGGGCTTCGTTAAGCGCGTTCCCGCCTCGGCCTACCGGAACCAGGGCCGCGGCGGCAAGGGCTCGAACTCGACGACCCTGATGGACGAGGACTTCATCCAACAGCTCTTCGTCGCCAACACCCACGACTACATCCTCTTCATCTCGAACGCGGGCAAGGGCTATTGGCTCAAGGTCCACGAGATACCCGAGGCCAGCCGCGCGGCCAGGGGCACCCACCTCAAGGGTCTCCTCGCGATCAGCCCCAACGAAGAGATCACCACCATCGTCGACTTCGAGGACTTCTCCGAACTCGAATACATCTTCATGGGGACCCTGCGGGGTGTCGTGAAGAAGGTGGCGACCAGCGAGTTCGTCAACGCCAAGACGCGGGGCATCATCGCGATCAAATTCGACGAGGGCGACCGCCTCGTCTCCGCCTGTCTGACCAAGGGCAAGGATGAGGTTGTCCTCATCACGAAGAAGGGCCAGGCCCTCCGTATCTCGGAGGAGGACGTCCGCGTCCTCGGGCGGGCCACCCGTGGCGTCTGCGGCATCAAGCTCAGGGATTCGGACGAGCTGGCGGGCATGCTCCGTGTCAGTTCAAAGGAAAAGATGTTCATCCTTTCGGAATATGGTTATGGAAAGAGGGTGGACTTCGACTACTTCAGTCCCCACGGCCGGGCTACCGGTGGTCAGATGATCTACACCCCCGATGAAAAGACGGGCGAGATTGTCGACGCCATCACCGTCAGCGACAATGACGACGTCGTCGTCATCACCTCCCTCGGAAAGACCCTCAAGATCAGCGCCGATTCGGTGGCCGACCAGGGCAAGGGAGCGAAGGGCGTGCGCGTCGTTAATATCGACAAGCCCGACTTCGTCATCGGGCTGGACAAGGTGGCCAGGGAAGAGGATGCCACCGTCCTCGCCGAGGTCGCCGTGGAAGCGGCCATCATCGAGAAGGAAGTCGCCCGGCTCGACGAGCCTGTTCCCGGCGAAGAGGAAGAGCAGGCCGAAGCCGAGTCCAACGAAGACCTCGAAGAATAGGATTGTTTCACGTGAAACAAAGGCGGGCGCCCAGATGGGCGCCCGTTTTTTTGCTGCGCATCCCAGCCTTGTTTCACGTGAAACATTGCCGGACGGAGAGACTTTTTTTCCGTCGCCCTTTTCCGCTATGCTCCTAATCAGGAAGGGGGAATGGCGTGAGAGATATTCTAGCCCTCGGGGAATCATTTCTTTTCATCTTTGCCTTCATAGGAGTCGCGACCCTTCTCTTGGGCCGTGGTCTATTGAAACCGGCCATGACTCGGAAGCTTGTCCATATAGGCGTGGCCCATTGGTGGCTCCTCTATGTGGCCCTTATCGTTTCCCCCCTTGCCGGCATGGTCGGTGCCCTCATCTTTGTCGGCATCAATACCTTTTCCTACCGCCGCCACGTTTTCAAGGCCATGGAGGATCCTCAACACAGCCGCAACCTGGGGACCATCTGGTTCCCCCTCTCCTTGGCTGCCCTGATCGGTCTGGAACTCCTCGGCATTGTGACGCGCTGGGAGGCGGGGATCGGTGTCCTGGTCATGGGCTGGGGCGATGGCATGGCCGCCGTGATCGGGCAGCGTTTCGGGCAGAGGCCCTTTGAGGTCTTTGGATCGAAGAAGAGCATCGAAGGCTCGGGGGCCATGGTCCTCTTCGCCTTCGCGACGACGGCCGCCATGACCGCCTATTTTGTCCCTGGTCTATCGCCCTGGGAGATCTTCCTTAGGGCCGGTGCGACGGCCTTTTTTGCGGCCCTTGTCGAGTTGGCGACCCCCTTCGGCCTCGACAACCTCAGCGTGCCCATCCTGTCGACCCTCTTCTATGTCTTTGTCGCCTCCACGCCCCTGGCCGGTCCCTATGCCGCTGCCGCAGCCCTCAACGCCCTCGTCGCCATCGGTGCCTATCGCAAGAGGGCTGTCGACGGCAGCGGGGCCGTGATTGGGGCGGCGGTGGGCACACTGATACTGGTGGCCGGAGGTGTCGCGGCCTATGGCCTCTTGGCTGGCTTCTTCCTCTCTTCGACGGTGATCGGCCGGCTGGCGGAAGGCAGGCGCGGGGCAAGCCAGGTCGAGGAAAAGGGGAGCCGCAGAGACGCCTTCCAGGTCCTCGCGAATGCAGGGGCGGCCTCCCTGGCGGCCCTACTGTATGGCCTGACCCACGACGCCCTCTGGCTGGCCGCCTTTGCGACAAGCTTTGCGGCAGCCAATGCGGACACCTGGGCCAGCGAATTAGGGGTTCTTTATCGGGCACTTCCCCGTTCGATACTGACGGGGAAGGAGGTTCCGGCGGGGGCCTCGGGCGGGGTGACTCCGCTCGGCTTCCTCGCCTCGGCCCTCGGCGCGGCCTTCATCGGTGTCCTCTTTGCCGCCAGCTATGCCAGCCTGGCCGACGCCCGCGTCGAATGGGGTCTCATAGCCCTTATCGCCTCACTGGGCGGCTTCGCGGGCTCTGTTATCGACTCCCTCCTCGGCGCGGCCTTCCAGGCACAGTACACCTGTGTAGTAACCGGCTTATACACCGAAAGGCCGATCAGCGACGGCAAGCCCAATATCCTGGTCAGGGGCCTTCGTTGGTTCAACAACGACCTCGTGAACTTTGCGAGCACCATCGCGGCCACGGCTGTCGCCACCGGGGCCTACGCGATCTTCCGCTAGGCCCCGCGCAGCTCCGACCTGTCTCCTTGGCTCAAAGCAGGCGGAGTTTGTGATAGTCGAGGATGGCCCCATCCTCGAGCACCGAATGCGCGAAGGTCGAGAGCCGGGGATTGGCGAGGATTCGGTCGAGCTCATTGTCGGCGAGGGCCGAGGCGAAACGCTCGGGCAGCCAGGAGGGCGGCAGGCTTCGCCGGCCGCGGAAATAGCGTCTGAGGCCTATCAGCCAGCCATCTGCGCGTAGAGTTCCACCATATCCCTGAGCAGGATCCGGAAAGAGTCGTGTGGCGGCAACAGTCTTGCCTGGACCCCGTGAGGGAGGAGGAAGGGAAGTTCCTGTTCGGTCGCCAACTCCATGGTCATGGCCTGGAGCCCTTCGCGGTAGCTCCTCAAGGGCGCACCCGAGGCCCTTTCCTCCCGGTAGAGCTCGAGCGTTGCTTCGAGAAGTTCGGGATGGGAAGCGGCGAGGGTTTTCAGATAGAGCTCTTTCTGACGGCCCGGGCGGAGAGTCAGGCCCCCGGGCATGAGGAAGTCGACGCCCGCCTCCTTGGCGGCCTCGTAGAGGCCGGCCAACGAGGCCCGCGAATCGGAGAGGCCCGGGAGAAGGGGCATGGCGAGGATGCCCGTCGCCATGCCCGCCTCCTTGAAACGCTTGAGCATGCGGAAGCGTTCGGCGAAGGGGGAACCCCCCGGTTCCGCGAGGCTGGCCTTCGTGAGGACAGAGGCCGAAAGCCGCGGCGTAGCCTGAAGAGGCCGTGCCAGGAGGGCGGCCGCCCTTCCGGTGATGTTCTCTCGCAGCTCGCAGGGCTGGTAGGGATCGGTCGTCCCCGAACCGAAGACGATCATGCCCTCTTCGCGTAGGCGGGGAAGCTCGGCCGCGAGGGCCTCGGGTATGCCGCCGCGGACGATGATGTCCTTCTCGAAATCGCCTTCTACGTAGTAACGCTCGGCCCGGCCGTCGCAATAGCGGCAGCCATGGGCGCAGCCCCTAAACGGCGCGAGACGATAGAGGCCGTGGGTGAAGGAGTCGGGAAGGTCTCCACGGAGAAGGGCCCTGTTTGCGCTGCTCGACATCGGCGGCTCTATGGGGCGGCTCGAGACAGGGGAGCCTGGGGCAGGCGGAATTTCAGCCAGACGGGAATGATGATTATGAGCATCGCGAAGGCGGTGATAAGGAAGGGACTGGTCGGCCCCCATGCCTTCCACATCAGTCCTCCGAGATAGGGGGCGGGCAGGGAAAGGATTCCATTGCTCGTCGATAGGAGCCCGAAGGCCGTTCCCCTGAGATTGTCCGGGAAGGCCTTCGAGACGAGGCTTTGGTAGGCCGGTGTGAGGAGGCCGATAGCCATGCCGAAGGCGCCATAGGATAGAAAGGCCGCGGTCTTACCCGGAATCAAAAGGAGGGTCATGAAGGCGAGAAAGGCGCCGAAGTAGCCCAGGGCTATGGCCTTTCGCTCGCCGAAGCGGTCGGAAAAATGGCCGGCCGGTATCATCATCAGCATCATCGTCAGGCCGAACAGCGATTCGAGGCTGCCGATACCTGCGGGGTCCAAAGCCTTCACCTCCTGCAGGAAGAGGGGCATGAGGCTGCCTGAAAAGCCCATGGCGATGTCCCGCGCTCCATCGGAGATAATGAGCCAGGTGACGAAGCCGCCGCCCAAGGCCATGAGGCCGATGGTCTTAAGGGTGGCCCCGAGTCCCTGCTCCGGCGGAGCGTCGGGGTGGCGGGTTCTGGGGTGGGACAGCGCAAGCGCCACGCGGATGATCGTGGCGATGACATAGAGGATGGCGGAGACCAGGAGGACGAAAAAGAAGCCGTAACTCTTGACCGCGAAGCCTCCGGCGAGGGGCCCGACAACGCTGACGATTTGAAAGATGGCCTGGCTCGTCGCGAAGACCTTGCCGCGGTTTTCCTCGTCAGATTGCTCGGCGATGAAGGCGTCGAAGCTCGGCGCGACAAAGGCCCCGGTAATGGCGCTTAGGCTTTCGGCCGCGAGGAGCCATTTCCAGTCGGGCGACAGGAGGACGGCGACATTCCCGATGACGCCGATCAGGGAACCAATGGCCATTGCGCGGAGCCGGCCTATGCGGTCGCTTACCCAGCCCCCGAAGATCTGTGTGGCGATGGGCACGATCATCAGGAGGGTGAAGAAGAGGCCGATCTGCTCGACATCGGCGCCCAATTGTTTCAGATAAAGGGCCTGGAGGGGATAGAACATCTGCCCGCCGATGTTGGCGAGGATCATGGCGAACAAGAAGATGCGGAGGAGGGGCGACAGAAGGGGCTTTTTGCTCATGATGCTGCCGGCAAAGCCTAGTCCTGTGGCAGCCGCGAAGCAAGTTCTAGGTCGCTGGTTTGAAATAGCGGGAGGCGGGGCCGAGGGGGCGGTCGCCTTGGAGGTGGGCCGCCAGGTGACGGGCTATGCGTCCGATGGTTTCGGGGGGGAGGCGGACATGGCGCATTCTCTCGATCTCGGCGAGGATGCGTGCCCGCTTCGCCTCGCTGAGGAGGGTGAGGACCTCTTGCCTCTCCTCAGCATCGGCATGGCGAAGAATGGCGCCAAGATCGCGGTCGGCCGTGTTGAGGAGCCGGGAGGTCGCGATCTTGGCGGGGGTCGAACGGAGGGCCAGGAAAAAGGCTTCGAGCTCGCGCATGAAAGCTCCTTTTCGCCGGGAAGGCCGGACTCAGCCGACGGCCTTCTTGAGCTCCTCGGCCTTGTCCGTCCGCTCCCAACTGAAACCATCGCGGCCGAAGTGGCCATAGCTTGCTGTTTTGCGGAAGATCGGCCTTTTGAGGTCGAGGGTTTTGACGATACCCGCGGGCGAAAGGTCGAAGACCTTGCTGACCGCCGCGGCAATGCTGGCGTCGGGGACTGAGCCCGTGCCGAAGCTTTCCACCATGACAGAGATGGGGAAGGGCACGCCAATGGCGTAGGCCACCTCGATCTCGCAGCGCTCCGCGAGGCCTGCCGCGACGATGTTTTTGGCGACATAGCGGGCCATGTAGGCGGCCGAACGGTCGACCTTGGAGGGATCCTTGCCGGAGAAGGCGCCGCCGCCGTGGCGCCCCATGCCGCCATAGGTGTCGACGATGATCTTGCGACCGGTGAGGCCGGTGTCGCCCATGGGGCCACCGATGACGAAGCGGCCGGTCGGATTGACGAAGTACTTGACGTCGGAGCCGAGGAGGCCCGTCGGCTCGAGTATGGGCCTGATCACCATCTCGATGATGGCCTCGCGGATATCCTCATACTTGACGTCGGGATCGTGCTGGTGGGAGACGACGACGGTATCGATACGGACGGGCCTGTGTCCCTCGTATTCCAGGGTGACCTGGCTCTTGGCGTCGGGGCGGAGCCATCGCAGGTCTCCGCGTTTGCGGAGACTTGCGGCCCGCTCGAGGATGCGATGGGCGTACATGATGGGGGCGGGCATGAGCTCGGGGGTCTCGCGGCAGGCAAAGCCGAACATCATGCCCTGGTCGCCGGCCCCCTGTTGGCCCTCGTATTCCTTGAGGCCGTGGCCGGAGACGCCCTGGTCGATGTCGGGGGACTGGGAATGGATGGTGTTGAGGATAGCCATCGATTCGTAGTCGATGCCATAGTCGGGGTTATTGTAACCTATGTTACAAACAACCTCGCGTGCCAGGCTTTGGATATCGACGTAGGTGTTGGTGGTGATTTCTCCCCCGACGAGGACCATGCCGGTCGAGGCGAAGGTTTCGCAGGCGACGTGGCTTTCGGGGTCGTCTGCCAGACAGGCGTCGAGGACGGCGTCGGACACCTGGTCGCAGAGTTTGTCGGGGTGTCCTTCCGAGACGGACTCGGAGGTGAAAAGCCAGTTGGACCTGCGCATTGAAGCCTCCTTTTTAGCGGGATTTCTAGACCGCCCCGCAATATGGCTCAAATCGGCGGTATGACTGCGGCCTCCAAGGGGCCGTGACGCCCGCGGGCGTACTTGCACAATATGCCTCGGGCCGATCTCTCAATCAAGGGGAGGCCGCAGGCAGGTTTGGGCCGGATTCTCCGTGAAAGTAACGGGAGGCGAGATCCCCGATGCTGAGATATACTGGGGCCGATGACGATTCGAACACAAGGCGTGGGCCTCGCCGTTTTCATCGCCCTGCTTGCCACAGCTTTCCCTCTGCTCGCCGAGGCCCCCATCACCCTCGCCAGGGCCCGCGATGTGCGGGCCCGCCTCGTCTCGGACGCCGACCGCTACCTCGGGGTTCCCTACCTCTACGGTGGCCTCGATACCAAGGGCATCGATTGCTCGGGCCTGGTCTACCGGGTTTTCAAGGACGTCCTTGGCTTCGGCATACCCCGTACCACCAAGACCCTCTACGATTTTTCGGAACGGATCGACAGGGAAAAGCTTGAGCCGGGCGACCTGGTCTTCTTCGACACCACCGGCCCCCTTGCCCATGTCGGCATCTACGAGGGCGAGGGAGTCTTCATCCATGCGGCCTCGGAGGGGATACACACGGGCGTCATCAAGTCCTCCCTCGACGAGCCATATTGGGAGAGGGCCTATGCCGGCGGCGGCCGCCTTATATCGCCGGCGGGCTATCTCGGCATGCTCCTCGGCCTTGGGGGTGGACCCCTCTTCGGCGCCGACAACGCAGGCCGTGGCTTCGGCCTTTCGGCCAACCTTTCTTGGCCCATCTTCGGCATCGAGCCGGGCATACAGATCGATCCTACCTGGGACGTCTCCCTCGGGGTCTTCCGCCTGCCCTTTCAGCTTTCGATCGGTATCGACAGACACCTTCGCTTTTTCGCCGGCCCTTCTTTGACGCTAGGCCAACCGCGACTCCTCACCGCTTCGGGCGAGCGGAGCTACGAG
>Ga0307375_10005819_pt1 | contig 11490 bp, 13 predicted proteins | sample TR1MG_FD_202531 | JGI IMG/M metagenome (GOLD analysis project Ga0307375, IMG submission 202531) | Soil microbial communities from Risofladan, Vaasa, Finland - TR-1 | ecosystem: Environmental > Terrestrial > Soil > Coastal area > Acid sulfate soil | place: Finland: Risofladan, Vaasa | collected... | reverse complement strand
GCAGTGATTGGAGTGTAATGCGTTTTAGTCACATGTGTGTCCAAGACTGCTTTGGTCCAGGGGTTCAATCAGTGAGGAGCAGTGGCATTCTGCTGTTTCAGAAGTCCGATCACCATGAGCAACTTGATGGAAAGAGAAGTGGTTTGATCTTTGATGAGGAAGAGGAGCGCCGAAGTGAGGACGGAATGGACGAGTTTGGTGGAGAGCCCGGCGAAGAGGCCTGGGAGACCCTCCTTGTTCAGTGTCGTTGAGAGACAGTGCATGACACCCTGTTGGGCGACTTCTTTGCTCGCTTGCATGCGTGTTTTGATGACGAGATAGGGGTGCGTGACGAATGCAGCGATGAGCTTCGTGAAACAGCCGACGAAGAAGACTTGCCAGGGTGTCATCTTCTTGATGTTGAGAGCGAGCTGGATGCGCTCAAATAGTACGAAGTTGATGACTGGATTTGCGACCAACACCAGAGCAGGCAAGACGCCTGCGAAGAGAGCAGAGACGCCCTCCTCTTCTACCAGTTCCGTAGCAGTGGTTAACAGCGACTTTTTGTGCCCTGACTTGGCATTCAGCGACAGGCGAGTGTTGATCACCCAAATAGGGTTAGACGCAACTGCGGTGGCGGCTCCAGAAAGGGCAGCAACGATGATGTTGTCGAGGAGATGCAAGGGCTTATGTTGTGTCACACTAGTCATGAGCTCGTTCAAGAATTGGTACAAGTAGTAATACACTGCATTTGCGTAAGCAGTGCCCACAATGGCAGACTCGTATCCAGCATACAAACTCGAGAGGCCCTCATTCAAGATCGTGCGGAAAGCTTGCAAGGTATTCTCGTAACCTTGAGACGAAAGGCCGCCACCGGGCGCAGCCTTACGTGCTGCTTGTAAGCGATTCGTAGTAACCAGGAGCGGGTACGTGACTAGAGCAAAGAAGGGAGAAAAGTGAGTCAGACGGCGTTTGGCACTTGGCGCTCGGATTCCATCGCTAGAATTCCCTCATGTGAGAACGTACCCGTGGTAGAAACTACTCCTCCAAGGATACCTGTGTCATCAGTCAACAAAGATGTTATAGAACGTTCGTTGAGATCAGAAACAAGCCAGGGACAGGACAACTTCGAATAGGAACGACTGATCTCGGCTGTACGGACCTGCAAGTGCATGACCAAGGGCTAAGCTCATGATATTCGATTAAAAGAAGGCTCTTTCTATGAGTTTCGGAGGTTTTCAGGTTTGGAAGCAGCAGTTGACACTGGCAAACGTGGGTGGACTCTCGCCACCCCGAGGATTAGGAGCGCTTCCACCACTGTGCTTGTGTCGTATCTTGCAGACAGGCCTTCGTTTCTGGCTGATAGTCGCCATAGACGATATGATCATTGTATTGGATGACCGCCACAAGCGTGACTTGGCCTTCTTCCAGGGCCAAGACGCGGAAAGTTCGTACCGTCACACTTTTGCATTCGTTACGTCGTTCCTTGCCTCTCTTTCAATCCTGACACCACTGTTTCGCATTCCGGTGAACTGTTAGTTCTGATTCAGTTCTGCAAAATCACATTGGACTTCATCAAGAAGGGCGGCAGCCGCAAAATCTACGGCGTCGCAGCAAGTGCGTCCTCTTTCCCTCCATATCCTTCAACTGATGTGTTTGTCCCCGAATACTTACCAACTACATCCGTGACATCAAGGGAAACTGGGAGTATCAGCAGACATAGTGGAGGGAGTCATCAACGCGCTCGCCTTTCTTCTGACGGAAGGAGCACGCAACAACTTGCCCGACAGTGACTTTGCAGACTCTCTTGTAGTGCTCCAGTATAGCAGTGACCTTGTAGATGTGCTCAAGCAGGCGTATGGTGCTAGCAAAGATGAACTGCGCGAGCTGTTGTCTGAAATGAGTTTCTCGTTGCCCAAGTATGCCGATCTCGATTGGAGATTGGACGTTCAGGTATGCTTCTCTTAGAATTGTGTTGGAACCTTGTTATTCTCCAGGAATTCAGTACTAACCAGTGTTCTGTTCAGCTTGCGAGCCGCTCCATGAGAGATCAAGTCAAGCCAGTTTTCATCCTCCGTTTGGACACCATTGTCGACCACGGTGCGTATCTAGTGAAAGCACGATCATAGCCTATCATGATAAACACCCTCTTGAAGTGCTAACCTGCCTGACTGTTTGATGTCGAAACCTCTTCCCAGAGCCTCACTCACAGTACTTGCAGACGGACGTAACCAACTTGAACCACCTAAAGGATGTTCTCGAGGCAGCCCTTGAGGAAATCAAGCAACCCTACTCACGACGTGTCGGTAGGAACATCTGATGTTGTAATTGCGATTCAACTGTACTTGTGAAACTACTACTCTGTTCCATCCACATGTCGCATGTGAATACGATCTCATCACTATAGTTCCATGGAGGGGTTGCTAATCTCTATATCTATTGGCTTTGTACAAATGTGGTTGTTGTGTTGAGCTCGTTGGGGGTCTGCTCAACCTGCCAAGTTCAGAAGTCATCCTCTGAGAATTCGATGATGTCCCCTGATGCGCTGTGAGTCTCGTAGTCCGGTGTGACGAGGTCGAAGGTGAAGAGCGCTGGGAGGTCTCTTGAATGGGGGATGAGCAAGGTGATGGCTTGTTCGAGAGCAGTGAAATCGTCCAAGTCGTTACAGTAGAAGCCGAGGGTGAGGGACGGATCGATGGCGGTGATTGGCATGCGTCCGACCTCGTTGGGCCGATATGTCGCCAACAGCGTCTGCATGCTCTCGCGAACAGAGTCCTTGACCAATGAATCGGGTGCCTCGGGAGTGAAGTCGATGTACGGTTGGTTGGTGTGAGGATCGAGGTAGAACAGCGTTCCCTCGTGATGTCCGATGAAGAAGTACGATGCACTCGGACGTCCTCCAATGACTCCCAAGAACTGGGGAATAGAGAAGAGCATTTGAACGGAAGGGATATAGGCCTTGTTGAACGCATGTACACCAAGACGGAGAGGAACAAGGATCACTTGAGACTTCTGAGTGCCTTTGAACAAGCCATCTCTGTAGATGACGCCATCAGTAGATATGTAAGTTCCAATAGAGTTGTTGTCCGGGGAGTGAGCGTCGACGAGATCCCTGCGTGTATGAGCACAGAAGGAGCAGAATGATTGCCACCAAAAGCAACACGAAAATGCAGCCATAGTCAGTGAACCATCGAGTAGGTCGCAGAAGCACAAAGAAAGCTTCCACCACAAAACGACGACCCCACCACATCAGAGACGCACCGAAGGACATATGAAACAGTGTTTGGTCCATGCCAATCGCCAACTTGCTTTTGGTACTTGACGCCTCCCAATGCGAGGGCATGAATCGAATATGGAGAAGATGGATTATCGCTGAACCATTTTACAATCTACATGGCATAGATGGGGTGTCAGAACATGCGAAAGTGGAGACGGGGTCGAAACTGCAGTGGATGCCTAACAGGGGTTCTCTTGGCCGTACTTTGAGTTTGCTTTCTAGAATACAGGAATCTTGAGCTTTGCTGATCCAATCTACAGCGAAAACAGAATGGTTAGTCAGATGAGAGTGCGGAAGGGGGTCGGGAGAGGCGATACAAAAGTTTGAGGGATTCAACTCAGAGAAGACCTGCGATTTCGAGCGTACCGTGACCTATAAAGTGGTGTAGGAACCCGTTTGCCAGTAACATTTGAGCGGTGCGTAGGGTGCAGCCCCAACCGACGTCGCTCGTGTATGTGGTGGGCTCAATGGGAGGGAAATCGCTGCGATACGAGAACCAAATGAGGCTCTGCCAGAACTCCCTGAATGCCGCTTCGTCCTCCACCTTCGACAGTATAAACTTTCGACCAAGTACGAAACCAGGTTTACTCGTATCCGTGAACATGGCGAGCACCTTCGATTTGAAGTAATCCAGTTTTGGCGTGTGGAAATCAGAGGCGCTTGAGGCGCTTCTTCTGCTCCCGTTTTGTCGAGTCTTCCTGTGAAAATTACGATGATGAATCCTCTTGGCGACGACTCTATGCCTTGAAGAGTGCAGACATCCAAGAGAGAGAGGAACCTCGAATGTGGAGAAGGGACGAGCGAGGGGGAATATGGCCAGAGGGAGGAGGCTGCTCTGGGACAGGGCGCGCCTGGAAGGGAGAAGGCGAGGCTCTGCAAGCGATCGGCGCCCGCACGGCAATCCGGCAGTCTATTCTACGTACGCCACCGCACCACCGCCTGTTTTCCTCCCTTTATGTGCTCTTGTCATTGCATACTGTTGAATTCACGTTGAGAATCCGTGAACTAACCCCCACAAACGCTCTGTTATCGAATTCAAGCCCCGCCCCCTCGGGAAGAGACGTATCATGGCTTCTGATGGCACTCTATCGTGGAAGATACGGCGATGGTTTGACTCGAAGCGCATTCTTGTAGAAACTGAAACGCAGCGTACAGTATTGGTTGTGGTGGCTGTCGTAGTGGCAGTGTTTTTGAGTGGCACTTTCATGGGCATTAACAGCTTGGAAAGCGTGTGGGCGAAGCAAGGACACTATCTGGAGCTGTGTAATGGTACTTCTCAAGCTTCTAATCCTCCGATCATGGTTTTACCCGATGCAGTGTGTCAGAAACAGGCGATGAAACTTCTGCTCCTGAGTCACGTGGCGTCTGGAGTGACATACGCGATGATTCCGATTACAGGTATTCTCACCGATTGGCAAGGTGCGCGCAGAGTGTTTGGCGGTGTGATATTGGTGCTACTGCTTGGAAATCTGATTGCAATCATCCCAACGTATTGGACTCAGTTCGTTGGGACAACCATCATGGCTGGCATGGGCCCGTGTCTTGCCTTCAATCTTCTCGTGTGGGCACAACTCGTTCCTGGATGGACTCGATGGATTGTGTCAATCGTCACCGCTTCGTTCACGGGAGGCTCCTTCTTCCTGGGAACGCTCCGCATCGCCGTTCTCCGCGAGCACTTCACCATCTCCGCCTTCTTCGCTCTCTGGCTCATCGTTTCTATTCCATCACTCTACTTGTTCGTCATTTGGCCACGAGGCATTGGAAAGCCATACGCTGCATCACATCCACTGCGCATGCTCGCATACTTCGACACCATGAAACGCTTCCTCCACTGGCTAGGCGTGAAACTCCCTGACGATGTCGATACCACTACCATCGTAGAACTCGAAGACATCTACGCCAAGAAGGACAAGCCCACAATGGAAGCGCTAGCATCAAAGGCAAGCCACGTGTCGCAGGAACAGGAGGACGAAGAACATCATCGAGACATGGTGAGGCTCGACTTCGACTCCTTCTCGGCAACGCCATCTCTGACACCTCACCGCGGTGACTCGTCTGTATCTCCATCATCACTATCGAGTTCAACCGCAGTACATGCTTCAAAGGCAGGCGCAAACTCACAGTCTACCGGACAGAAGAAGAATTCCTCTCCTGCTGCTGCTGCTGCTGATGGTAGTGCATCTGGTGCATTGAATGGAGATGAGAATCGATCTGACAAAGATATGGTGACTTTGGATGGAGATGACGTACTGGAGTCCAAGAAGATGAAGGAGTACCACTGGATGGATCAGTTGAATAGTGTCTCAATTGTGTTGCTTCAGGGCTACTTTCTCTTGGTGTGCGTTTGGTTAGCGCTTGTGGCGAACTTGGGAGCGTATCGCATGGCGTATTGGGCCAGAAAGACTGGAGATGGTGATGTTGGACAAGCACAACTGTTGAAGGAGGCCAAGGAGTTCCTTCCGAATGTTGAATTGATCAACGTAGTATCGCTATTCACTGCTCCTGTTGCTGCAATCACGATGAAAACGGTAGGAGTAGCTGGAACTTCATTGATCACGCACATCACGGCAACCATCTCCGCTCTCCTCTGTCTCAGCACGAGCTTCAACGTTCAGATTCTGAACTTCTATCTCTTCCCTGTCGTCAGAGGTCTCATGTATCCATTTGCGATGATGTTCTTGATTCAAACTTGTGGGAGAAGACACTTGGGTCTTCTGTGGGCGCTAACCATCTCAGGCGCGGGACCGACGGACTTCATTCGAACATTCCTCATCAAATTCTGGCTGTATAGGACCAACTCATGGGATGTCTTGAATGGCATTCAATTGGTAATCATCAGCATTGCATGGATCTGGCCCGTATACGTTTGGGTCAAGCGAGATACATGGCAGGAGGAACATCCGGAGCCTCTGTCTTGAGTCATCTGTCTACCCCACATTTTGAACCCCAACTCTCCAATCCCTGCCACCTCAACATTCTCAACGCAAGGAATGTAAAGCCGATGTGATGGCTTCTCATCAAGAGTCGAAAGGCTGATGTTGAAGACAGTTCCAGGGGACGACTTGGTTCCCTGATCCATCGGTTTTCTGTCTCGGTGTGACCTTGAACTGGCCATAGAGGCTTTATTCATGCGCCTGGTAACAAGGCAAATGATTAGTATATGCCAAATGTAACGTGAAGCTTGTATCACTTGAAGAATTGATACCTCAAAACGAGCCACCCGCAGATGAGACCTCTTTTAGAGTGCGTCCTCATTGTTGGCTGTACTGCTGGGCAGTTCAGTCGCTTCACAAAATAGAGATGATGCGCTTTATTCGCGGTGCAGTAGTTTCGAAGGAGGAGATGCAGTACTTCCCGCAACAAGAGCTGGCTGGAGATCCAACCAAGCCGTCGAGCTCCACCACGACCACCACGACAAGCCACACACCGCCTGCCGTTCCATCCGCACCTGCCGGATACAATCCTCCTGCCACCACTACCACTACTACAACTGCTCCCCCTCCCATCCAGCAGGTTGTGCGCTAATGGTGCTTGGAGGACGCCACACGAGCTTTGTCTGCGCAACTCCTCGCCCCTCTTGCATCGTCCGACCGCTCTCATGGGCCCAGATCGCCTTCTTGGACCTGTTAGAGGCCCAATCTTGTTGTAACTAAACTAAATCATCCCCTTTCAGGACTCAAGTTGCCATTTACCCCCTATGTAGGCTGGAACCAAGCATTACAGATCTGGCCTCTCCCTTTGAAGACTTTCATGAAGTGTTCCCACCTTTGGTTCAGTGTTTGGTTCGACGTTATCTCTGTTCCCAAGACATCCCACAATTAGGATTCACGAATTGGAGGAAGGCGCTCGATATAGCTTCATTTTTCTATGTTACAACAGAAGTTGGTGACTCGGTGGTGGATGAGTGGACACCTCTGTCCTCATTTCTCTGGAGGGATGTCAAATGGCGTTTCTTCAGGAGGAATGGTGGGAGCAGAAGCAGCAGTAGCAGCAGCGGCGGGTGGAGAAGAGGGAGTTGCGTTTGGGTCTCCGGGCGCATAACCGTCCGGCGGCGGTGCCGGTGCCCAGTAGATGTAGTACGGGTCTGGCTCTTCCGGGCTGAGCTCTTGTAGCATGCATCTCTCGCATGTGCAGTGGAAGAAGTACTTGTCGAGTAGGGTGTTTCGTCGCTCCTTGAGTCCAACGGAGATGTCGATGTAGGAGATGCACACTTCCTCTCCCTCGCCTTGGATGGGCCACACGGTGAGGAAGTTCATGTGGGGCACTTTCAGATCGGGGTTTTTGTAGAAGGTGGTATTAGGCCAGCAAGAGTGGTTGAAGTAGGAGGCGCGCGGGTAGACCCCATAGCCGAGGCACTCGCCACCGTTTGCCCACAAACCAAACATGTTCACTCGGTGCTTGCAGTAGATTTCCAATAGCTCATCGTCAGAGATAATCACTTCGTCGGGCAACAGGTAGTTCGCATACTGAACAATGCTGCGAAGAGAGGTCAAAACATCCTCCGTGTAACAGCTCATGTTTGAGATCAACAACTGGTACTCTTCCGCAAACTCATCGATGTTTTGTCCCAGCTGCCAATAACGCTTATTGATCGCGCGCAAAATCAGCCGGATATCAGTAATCAGATCGTCACAATACGAGTAGTAGCCTTTCGCCCATGGTATGTCGAACTTGGCCAACGCGCGGCACTCATAATAACCATGTTCCGCCAAATCGGCCAATCGACATTCTTCATTACAATACCACACCTCTTTGCAGCCTTGACACTGAAGCAACTCATCGATGATCGTCTCGGGCATCGGCGGAACTTCAGGCGCATTTGTCGATTGCTCACCTTCGGTGGGCGCCTTAGGTTCGTCTACTTGTAATTGAGCCAATGAAGCATCCAAAGATTCAGTAGGAGGAGGAAACACACCAGAGGAAGTCGAGGACGACTCGGATTTCGTAGAACCGGCGTTCTGCCCGCCATTCGCACCTTCTCCGGCCTCTTGGGACGCCTTAGCTCGCTCTTCGAGATATTTGAACTCCTTAAAGCAGTATGCACACACAAATTGCTTGCGAGGCTCATAGGGAACGCAGACATAGGGAGGGCAAACCATGATCAAAGTATCGCTCTCGATCGGCCTTCGAGATACCATACCCATGCCTTTAACACAGAGAAAATGGATCAGAGGAGAACGGTACGATTGGAAAAAGCATTACAAAGGCGAAATAGGGGCATACCTTTCTTCTGGATGGGTCGCACTGTGACGGCCGAGTCTTGAGCTTCAAACCACGCCGCTAGCATCTCTTCCTTGTTTTGACGACCTTCTAGGCGATCTAATCTGTTTTCCAACTCCTCAGCTTTTACAGAATACTCCTTGGACAGTTCCTCAGGCGATTTGGTGTCCACAGGCTGCTCTACATGTTGCTCCATAGCAATTGGCTCCTCAGCGGGCTCAACAGAAGACATGGTACTGTAGTGCACAAGAAGGACTTACTCACAGCTACAGAAGACGAAAGTACACAGCTGACCACCACAGCACCAACTGGGGAAACCCAACAGGTGCGAATCGAATGTTGGCAACGCCGCTTCGGTCAATCTCGCTCTTTCTCCAAGCATTCTCACTCTCTTGAGTTCTGAAACTGGGAAGAACGCGTAGAATGGTTGTTTTCACGATGATGAACATGCTTGATGGCCATCGAGCTCATGAACTGCTTGTTTCAAGCTTACCTCCTTGGAAAACTCAAATTTCCGGCTGGACCAGAGTCGGGCCCTCCTTGGGACGGGAGCAAGCAGTCTCTGCTGTCCTCGATCTAAGCTTCCACTCTGCGCAAACCTCGTTTTCACGATGATTGGGCAACTTTTGGCAGCTATCGATGCAGCTGGTGTAGCCACTGGCCTGGGAGCCCAGCAGTTCCGTTTTGTGGTGTCTCTCCTGTCGTGCTACCCCTTCGGAATGATCCATCGAATGCTTCCTACCTCGAAGGGCAATGAGGTCAAGCACCTTTTCGCCGTAGTTATTGGAATGTCGCAGGCCTATCTCTGCTTTGAGTTCGACATGTGGCACTTCGTTGTCTCGACTCTGGTGACGTATCTCATCATGGCTGTCTTCCCTAAGCGCTGTGGTTGGATTGCATTTGTGTACAACATGGCTCACTTGACCTGGGGGTGCGTCTGATCGGTTTTGTTGTGTTGACAGTTGTCTTCGCGACAGTTCTTCTTCCGCCCCTCCTTTCCCTCTTCTTCTGTCCTTTTCCGTGCTCCTTTGTCGTCTCCTTGTTGTGCTTCGTGATTTGCTAACGTTTTCTGTATGTCTCTAGTAACTACGATCGTATGGTGACTGATTATCTGGGTTACTCTTTGAATTGGACCGTCCCTCAGATGATTCTGCTCTGTAAGTTGACTAGCATCGCTTGGAACTACGAGGATGGTCACACGAGTGAAGAGGTGTTGGCGAAGCGCGACCGCGATGGTTTCCAGCGTGAACATGCGTTGAAGCAGTTGCCGACGATTCTGGAGATGTTCAGCTATGCCTTCTTCTTCGCCGGTTTCTTGAGTGGCCCCTGGTCTGATTTTTCGGAGTACAAGTCCTTTGTGGATCGCAGCATGTTCAAGGATGAGCCGAACGGGCAGATTCCATTCCCCTCCAAGTACTTGCTGTACAAGTTCGGCACGGTTGCCATCGCTTTGGTGGGCTACGTTGCCGGCGGCTCGTTTGACATCAACTGGTTGACAACTCAAGAGTTTGCGAGCTATTCCTTCCCCGCGCGCGTCGGTTGGTACATCCTGCACACGGAGATTTTCTACTTCAAGTACTACGTCGTTTGGTGGCTCGGCGAGGGTGCCACGGCTGTCGTCGGTCTCTCCTACAACGGAAGAGACGAAAACGGAGAAGTGAAGTGGGATCGCATCAGAATGCTGGACTTGGTCAAGTACAAGCTCGCCAAGAGCATCGCCAGGGAAGCCGTACCATCCTGGAACATGATGTCCCAGCACTGGCTGCGTCGCTACGTCCATCAACGCTTCATGGCCGTTGGATTGTCTCACACTGCCTCACGCGTCACTACCTTCATCACTTCGGCTCTCTGGCATGGTCTCTACCCGGGATACTTCGTCTTCTTCAGCATGGGCGCCACGTTCGGCGAGGGCACCACCTTCATGTACCACACCATGGTTCCCTTCTTCTACGACGAAAACGGACGCGGCATCTACCCACGCAAGTACCTCTTCGACATTGGATCCACTGCAATAATCTGGGTGTTCATCGACTACATGGCGCCTACCTTCCAACTCCTCGCCTTCTCGTCCGGCATCTTCGCTCTCAACCAAATCTACTGGTTTGCACACATCGGATTCGTGTTATCTATCGTACTTTGGGGCCTCGTCAAGATCCTGTTCCCAAAACACCTCAAGATCGCAAAGGAGAGAGCCGCCAAGATCGCCCAGCTCGAGAAGGAGGAAGCCGCCATTGCCGCTGCCAAGGCCTCCCTCAAGAAGAAGCAAGAGTAACACCCAACACACACACACACACACCACCAACATACGTGGTGTACTTTGTTGCAGTAAACAGGCTCCTACATAAGACACTGAACACATCGATCTGATCCGTTCCCGATCTTGTTTCGAAGCTGCATGTTAGGGTGAGAAATCGGATGTTCCACCTTGGATTCGGTTTAGTTGAGTGTGTACAAGTCAGTTCTTCGAGATGCAAGGTAGGGGTTTCGATCGGCTTCCTCCTTCCACTTCATGTCCGAGGTGTCGATCGTTGCCACGATGAGCTCTGCGTTGTGCTCTGACGCCCTCGCCAGATCATGTCCATCAGGTCCGACGATAACACTGTTGCCACAAAAGGTAGTTTTCTTGTTATCTGTTGCATAGACGTCAGTACCAGATCGATTGGCGTAAGCGATGAAACAGTGATTCTCCAGGGCTCGACTCGGAACGGTGATAGTCGTCATATCGAAGCCCACCAAAGCCGTAGGCACAACCAACAGCTGAGCTCCTTTCAATGCCAAGATGCGAGCTGGCTCTGGGAACTCAATGTCGAAGCAGATGAGCATGGAAACTTTGATGCCCTCAAACTCGAAGGGTTCCAATAGGGATGAGCCTGCGGAGAAGAACCCCTTTTCGTAATCGCCCCACAAGTGAGTTTTGCGGTAGTTTGCCAGAATTGAACCATCTTTGCCGATGAAGATGCAGGAATTGTAGAGCGTGTTCGATGACTCATCTTCCCGCTCAGAGTAACCATAAA
>Ga0307375_10005818_pt1 | contig 11490 bp, 8 predicted proteins | sample TR1MG_FD_202531 | JGI IMG/M metagenome (GOLD analysis project Ga0307375, IMG submission 202531) | Soil microbial communities from Risofladan, Vaasa, Finland - TR-1 | ecosystem: Environmental > Terrestrial > Soil > Coastal area > Acid sulfate soil | place: Finland: Risofladan, Vaasa | collected... | reverse complement strand
GACCCGGGCAGGAAGGCACGGATGCCGTTGGCCATGACGGTAAGGCCGCCTTTGACTTTGCCGCTGATCACGCCGCTAACCAGTTCGCCCGTTTCCAGGGCTTTTTCCAGGTCCATCCAGGCGGACAAGCGCTTGGCCTTGTCGCGCGACAGGCGCGTTTCGCCGAAGCCGTCTTCCAGGGCCTCGATCGCGACGCTGACGAAATCGCCGACCTTGGCTTCCACCTCGCCGGCGTCATTGCGGAATTCTTCTACGGGGATGAAGCTCTCGGACTTGAGTCCGGCGTTCACCACCACGAAATTCATGTCTACACGTACGACTTCTGCTGTGATCACCTCGCCTATGCGCATTTCCTGGCGCGTCAGGCTTTCTTCAAATAAGGCTGCGAAATTGTTTTCGTTGGAGGCGACCGCGGGGGAAAGATTGGACATTGGGTTTATTTACCTGATTTGATTCACCGCCCTTGCGGACGGGTTGATTAAACACAAAGCGGACGCACAGGGAGAGCCAAAACAATATGAGGGGATACCTCCCCTCATGACTCCCCCAAGTCAGCGGTCGTTTCAGAACCTCCTGAAACGGCCTCTGGGGCATTTAACGATACGAGGGGATACTTCCCCTCGTGCTCCCCTAAATCAGCGGCCGTTTCAGAACATCCTGAAACGGCCTCCTATCTGTGTGAGTCCGCCACTCTTTGCCGGTACCAATCAAGTACCTGGCGCACTATTTCATCGACGCTCCGACCGCTGCTATCCAATTCACGGGCATCGACTGCCATTTGCAGGGGTGCTGCGCTTCTGGCGCTGTCGCGCTGGTCGCGTTCATGCAATTCCCGCAAAAGGGTTCGCATATTAGCATCGATTCCTTTTTCTTTCAACTGCTTATACCTGCGCTCGGCGCGCACTTCAGCGCTCGCGGTCAGATACACCTTGAGTATCGCGTCAGGAAACACCACCGTGCCCATGTCGCGCCCTTCGGCGACCAGGCCCGGCGTCTGGCGAAACGCCTGCTGGCGCGCCAGCAAGGCCCGGCGCACCCCGGGCAGCACGGCGACTCTGGAGGCGCCCATGCTGCAGACCTCGCTCCGAATTGCGTCTGTAACTTCTTGACCTGAAAGAATAATATCTCCATGGTCAAAACGTGCATCGAGCGCTTCCGCCAGTCCTGCCAGCGCGTCCGCGTCATCGAAGCCGACGCCCGTCTGCAGCGCTGCCAAGGCGACCAGGCGATACAAAGCGCCGCTGTCGAGATAGTGAAACCCGAGCATCCCCGCCACGCCCAGCGCGATCGTGCCTTTGCCCGAAGCCGACGGGCCGTCGATGGCGATCACCGGCACAGCCGATTTTTCTTCCGCCGCCACGTCAGTCCGAAATCCGCGCCAGCGCGTCGAAATAGCCCGGGAATGTCTTGTTCACGCACTGCGGATCGTTGATGCGCACCGCGACCCCGCCCAAGGCGGCCAGCGAAAAGCACATCGCCATGCGGTGGTCGTCATAAGTGTCTATGGCGACGCCGGAAACGAGACCCGAAGCCGGCGGCGTGATACTCAGGAAATCCGCGCCCGCCTCCACCGTCGCGCCGAGCTTGCGCAATTCGGCGGCCATGGCGGCGATGCGGTCGGTCTCCTTCACCCGCCAGCTGCCGATGTTGCGCAGCACGCTGGTGCCGTCGGCGAACAGCGCCGCCACGGCGATGGTCATGGCGGCGTCCGGAATATGGTTGAAGTCGGCATCGATCGCGCGGAGCTTGCCTGTCGCTGCGCCCGCGCCGGCCTCGACCCAGTTATCGCCCATGACGATGCCGGCGCCCATGCGTTCCAGCGCCTCGGCAAAGCGTATGTCGCCCTGGATGCTCGCGCGGCCCACGCCCTCTACGCGCACCGGACCGCCGCCGCTCAATGCGCTGATCGCGCCGGCGGCGAGGAAATAGGAGGCGGAGGAAGCGTCGCCCTCGACGTGGATCTCGCCTGGGCTGCGGTAGCGCGCGCCGGCGGGAATGGTGAATTCGACCCAGCCCTTGCGCACTACTTCGACTCCGAAACGGCGCATCACGTTAAAGGTGATGTCGACATAGGGCTTGGAGATCAGCTCGCCCTCGACCGCAATCGCAATTTTCCTGCCGGTGAGCGGCAGCGCCAGCAGCAGCGCGGTAAGAAACTGACTGGACACATCGCCGCGCACGCTCACCTTCGTGACAGGGTCAGTGGCCGCGGCGTGAATCTGCAACGGCGGATAGCCGCGCATTCCGAGATAGTCGATGCGGGCGCCGAGACCGCGCAAGGCGTCTACCAGGTCGCGGATCGGGCGCTCGTGCATGCGCGCCACGCCGGACAGGCGGTAGTCCCCGCCGCACAGGGCCAGCACTGCCGTCAGCGGCCGAAACGCAGTGCCGGCGTTGCCCAGAAACAAATCTGCCGATTTCACCTTGAACGCGCCGCCGACCCCGCGCACGCGCAGCGCCGGCCCCGTCTGCTCGCAGGCGACCCCGAGCTGGCGCAGCGCCGCGAGCATGTGGCGGGTGTCGTCGGAATCCAGCAGGTCGAGGATGCGCGTATCGCCCTGCGCCAGAGCGGCGAGCAGCAGCATGCGGTTGGAAATGCTCTTCGACCCCGGCAGCCTCACCGTGCCGGCCGCGCGGCGTATGGGTGCAAGCTCGAGATAATCCACTGCGCTCAAGCCGCGACCCGAACTGCGGAAACCACGCGAACCGGCGTCATTGCTGGCGCCGCAGCCATTTGTTGCGCGCGTCGCGCGCCCGGGCGAATATCTTTTCCAGCCCTGCCGCATCGCCCTTCTGCAGCAACTGTTTCACCTCTGCCAGCTCGCGCTGATAGCCCGCGAGTTCGGCCAGCAGCGCCTTGCGGTTGGCGATACAGATATCGCGCCACATTTCCGGATGGCTGGAGGCGATGCGGGTGAAATCGCGGAACCCCCCGGCGGCGTAGTCGAACAGCTGCTTTCCGTTCGGATGGCACGCGACCCGGTCCACCAGCGCATAGGACAGCAGGTGCGGCAGATGACTCACCGCCGCGAACACCCGGTCATGCTCGGCCGGCTGCATGCGGAACAGCTTGGCGCCGCAAAGCCGCCAGGCGGCACGCACCCGGCGGATGCTGCGCTCGCTGTTCTCGGGCAGAGGGGTCAGCACCACCTTGCGCCGCTGGTACAGATCTGCACGCGCCGCGCTCACACCGCTGTGCTCGGCGCCCGCGATCGGGTGGCCGGGTACGAACTGCGCCGCGCGCTTTCCGAGCAGACGGTAGGCGAGCGCCACCACATCCCGTTTGGTGCTGCCGCCATCGGTCACGACCGTCCCCGGCCCCAGATGCGGGGCGATGGCGCGCATGACCGTGCCCATCTGCCCGACCGGCGTGGCGATGAGCACGAGGTCGGCGCCGGCCACGACGGCCGGATCATCCGACGCTTCGTCGATGACGCCGAGCCGGAGAGCATGTGCGATATTGGCCGGATTGCGGCCCAGGCCGATGACCCGCTTCGCCGCGCCCGCCGCTTTCAGGCCGAGCGCGAACGAGCCGCCGATGAGGCCGACGCCGAAGATTGCTATGGTATCGAGACGGGGCCCTGCCACGCGCTAGCCCTTGAGCACTGCTTCCATGGCCTCCAGGAAGCGCGCGTTCTCCTGCGCCAAGCCCACGGTCACGCGCAGGTGATCTGGCATGCCGTAATTGGCCAGGGGCCGCACGATCACGCCCAGCCGCAGCAGTTTCTGAAACACCGCGGCGGCCTGGCTCTGCTCGCCCACACGCGGGATTTCGACAGTGACGAAGTTGCCGTACGAGGGAATCCAGGCAAGTCCCAGCCGCTTGCACCCGGCGAGAAGCTGCGCCATGCCGGCCACGTTGAGTTCGTAACTCTCGCGCACGAAGTCCTCGTCGGAAAGCGCGGCGACGGCGGCCGCAATTGCGAGATTGTTGACATTGAATGGCTGACGCACGCGGTTGAGCATATCCGCCACCTGCGCATGGCACACGCCGTAGCCGACGCGCAGGCCGGCCAGCCCGTAGACCTTGGAGAAAGTGCGCGTCACGATCAGATTGGGGAAGCGCTCGACCCAGGCAATGCTGGGGCAACGCAATTCCGGAGCCAGATACTCGTTGTAGGCTTCGTCCACCACCACGACCACGTTCTTCGGCGCCCGCAAGAGAAAGGACTCGAGTTCTGCAGCCGTCAGCATGGTGCCGGTCGGATTGTTCGGATTGGCGATGAACACGACATGGGTGTCGGGCCGGATCGCCGTCAACATCGCTTCGAGATCGTGGCCGAAATTCTTCGCCGGAACGACGATGCTGTGCGCGCCACGCGCCTGCGTCGCCAGCGGGTAAACGGCGAAAGCGTGCTGCGAATAGACGGCGGAGCAGCCCGGCGCGAGAAACGCCATGCCGGCGAGCTCGAGCACGTCGTTCGATCCGTTGCCGAGCACGATCTGCTGCATTGGCACACCCAGCCGCCGCGACAGCGCCTGCGTCAGCTCGAAGCCGTCGGGGTAGCGCGCGAGTTCCGGCAGCGCCGCTTTGATCGCTGCAAGCGCCTTGGGCGAGAGACCGCGCGGGTTCTCGTTGGAAGCCAGTTTCACGATGGTGCGCTCGTCCAGCCCGAGCTCGCGCGCAAGCTCGGTAATCGGCTTGCCGGGTTGATAGGGAGCGATGGCGCGCACGTAGGCGGGGGATAAGTCGCAGATGTCCATGATGTCCGTCATAAGTTGGAGAACAAACTTGGAGAACAAACGCTACAGCACCGCTGCGGGATAGGAACCGAGAATTTTCAGGAACGGCGCGAGCTTTTCCAGCTCGGCCAGCGCCTTGGCCACCTTGGGATCCTGGCGATGGCCCTGCACATCGACGTAGAACATGTAGTCCCAGCGCCCGGTGCGCGCCGGGCGCGATTCCAGCCGGGTCATGCTGACGCCGTGCCTGGCGATCGGCGTGAGCAGCGCGTGCACCGCACCGGGCCGGTTGGGCGCGGACATGACGATCGAAGTCAGATCCTTGCCAGAGGGCGCGGCATCGTGGTCGCCCAGCACCAGGAAACGCGTGGTGTTATTCGGATCGTCCTCGATATTCCGCGCCGCCAGCTTGAGGCCATGGCGTTCCACGGCGATATCGCCGGCTATGGCCGCGGCAGCTGCGTCTTTCGCAGCGAGCCGCGCGGCCTCGGAGTTGCTCGCCACCGGAACGCGTTCGGCCTCGGGCAAGCTGCGGCTCAGCCACTGGTTGCACTGCGCCAGCGACTGCGGATGGGAATAAACGCGCACGATTTTCTTCAGCACACCCGACTTGGACATCAGGTTCTGGCGCACGCGCAGCACCGTTTCGGCGCATATCTTGAGCGGCGTGCTGAGCAGCAGATCGTGCGTCCTGTCGATTGCGCCTTCGCTCGAGTTCTCCACCGGCACCACGCCGTAATTGGCGGCGCCGGTCTCGGCCTGGCGAAATACCTCGTCGATCGAGGTGCAGGGCAAAGCGCGTACGCCGCCGCCGAACAGCTTCAGCACCGCCATCTCGCTGAAGGTGCCGGCGGGACCGAGATAGGACACCGCGAGTGGCTGCTCCAGCGCGCGGCAGGCGGAAATGATTTCCCCGTACACACGGGCGAGCGCTTCCTTGCCCAGCGGTCCGCCGTTCTTTTCGAGTATCCCGCGCAGCACCTGCGCTTCGCGCTCGGGCCGATAAATCTGCTTGCCCTGCTTGAGCCTGCCCACCGTATGCGCCACCCGCGCACGCTCGTTCAGGGTGCGCAGCAGGCGCTCGTCGAGTGCGTCGATGCGCGCGCGCAGCTTGGCCAGTTCCTTCTTCATGGTCACCTCAGTCCCTCAGCGGCAAATAACGCACCGCCAGCACGCCGTCTATCTTCCCCAGCTGCGCCACCAGCTCGCTCGTCGCAGCGCTGTCCATGTCGACCAAGGTGTAGGCCATCCCGCCCTTGGACTTGTTCAGCATGTCGTGAATATTCAGCCCCGCCTTCGCCACGGTGGCGGAAATCTGCGCCACCATATTGGGCACGTTGGCGTTGGCGATGGCGATGCGGTATGGCGACTCGCGCGGCATGGTCGCGTCCGGAAAATTGACTGCGTTGGATACGTTGCCGTTCTCGAGGTATTCGCGCACCTGCTCCACGACCATCACGGCACAATTGTCCTCGGCCTCGCGCGTGGACGCCCCGAGGTGCGGCAGTGCGACCACGCCGGGCACGCCGAGCAGCCTGCTTTCCGGGAAATCGGTCACATAACACTTCAGCCTGTTCGCTTCGAGCGCCTGCGCCACGGAATCGCTGTCGACGATGCCTTCGCGCGAAAAATTGAGCAGGATGGCGCCCGGGCGCATCAGCCCCAGATTGCGCGCGTTCACCAGATTGCGCGTCTGCGGCAAAAGCGGAACATGCAATGTGACAAAGTGGCTCGCCTTCAGCACCTCGTTGAGGGAATGCGCTTGCTCCAGCTGCGCCGGCAGATCCCGTGCCGCCTCCGCGGTGATCGCCGGGTCATAGCCGAGCACGTTCATGCCCAAATGAATCGCAGCCTCGGCGACCAGGCGGCCAACCTTGCCCAGGCCGATGACGCCCAGCGTATGCTGCGCCAGTTCCATTCCCGCGAACTGCCTTTTGCCAACCTCGACCCGCTGCGCCAGCGCCGCATCCCCGCCTTCGAGGGCGCGCACGTACTCCAGCGCCGGTGCGAGCTTGCGCGCGGCGATCAGCATGCCCGCCAGCACCAGCTCTTTCACCGCGTTGGCGTTGGCGCCGGGGGCGTTGAACACCGGCACGCCATGCTCGCTCATCGCCTTCACCGGAATGTTGTTGACGCCGGCGCCGGCGCGACCTATCGCCTTCAGCGAAGCTGCGATTTTCATCGCGTGCAGATCCTGCGAGCGCAGCAGGATGGCGTCGGGATCCGCCGCCGCCTCGACGACACGATAGCGCTCGGCGGGAAAGCGCTTGAGTCCGACCTGGGCGATATTGTTCATTACCAGTATTTCAAACGGCTTGCGCACAGGCGTGCTCATTTTCCATGCTCATTTTCCATACCTGTCCTCGAACTCGCGCATATACTCGACCAGCCGCTGCACCCCTTCGATGGGCATGGCGTTGTACATCGACGCGCGCATGCCGCCGACCGAGCGGTGGCCTTTCAATTGCACCATGCCGTTCGCCTTCGCCCCCTTGAGGAACTCCTCGTCCAGGGCCTCGTTTTTGAGTTTGAACGGTACGTTCATGCGCGAGCGGTCGCGCGGCTCGACCGGGCTGATGAAGAATGTGCTCTGGTCGAGGTAGTCGTACAGCAGTTTGGCCTTGGCGATGTTGCGCTGCTCGATCTTTGCAAGCCCGCCCTGGGCTTTGACCCACTTGAACACCAGCCCGGCGATGTAGATGGCGTAGGTGGGCGGCGTATTGAACATGGAATCCGCCTCGGCCTGCTGTTTGTAGTCGAACGCCGACGGAGTGAAGGGCGCTGCCTGGCCGATCAGGTCGTCACGCACGATCACCAGCGTCAGGCCGGCCGGACCGATGTTCTTCTGCGCCCCACCGTAGATCAAGCCGTATTTCGCCACGTCCACCGGCCGCGACAGGATATGCGAAGACATGTCGGCCACCAGAGGCACCGCGCCGGTGTCCGGCACCCAGTGGTACTCCAGGCCGCCGATGGTCTCGTTGGAGCAGATGTGAACGTAGCCCGCGTCTTTCGACAGCTTCCAGCTAGCCTGCGGCGGAATATAGGTGAAGTGCCTGTCCTCGCTCGAGGCCGCGACGTTCACGCTGCAGTATTTTTTGGCTTCCTTGATCGACTTTTTCGACCATTCCCCGGTATTGACGTAATCGGCCACGCTGCGGCCGCGCAGCAGGTTCATCGGCACGATCGCGTTCTCTGCGATCGCCCCGCCCTGCAGGAACAGCACCTTGTAATTCGCCGGCACCGCGAGCAGTTCGCGCAGGTTTTTTTCGGCCTCGGCATGGATCGAAACGAATTCCTTGCCGCGGTGGCTCATTTCCATGACCGACATCCCGCTGCCGTGCCAGTCGAGCATCTCGTCCGCCGCCTGCTGCAGGACCGTCTCCGGCAGCACCGCCGGCCCCGCGCTGAAATTGAACACCCGTGTCACGATTACCCCCCCGATCCGCGATGCGTTAGCGACGGCGCCGCGCGTCACTCGTCCGCGACAATGTTCTTCGTATCACCGTTACCGTTGTCGCCGCTGTCGTCGTCCGACTCCAGAACCTTTTCGACGCCGGCGAGCCGCGTGCCGGCGTCGAGGTTGATCAGCGTCACGCCCTGGGTCGAGCGCCCCTGTTCGCGGATCTGCGCGACCTTGGTGCGGATGACTACGCCGCTGCTCGAAACCAGCATCACCTCGTCCTTTTCCTCGACCAGCACCGCACCGACCAGTTTGCCGTTGCGCTCGCCTGTATTGATCGCGATCATGCCCTTGGTGCCGCGGCCATGCCGAGTGTACTCGGAAATCGGGGTGCGCTTGCCAAAGCCGTTTTCGGTGGCAGTGAGCACGGTCTGGCTTTCGTTCTCGGCCACCAGCATGGAAATCACGCGCTGCGTCAGGTCCAGGCTCATGCCGCGCACGCCGCGCGTCGCGCGCCCCATCGGCCGAACGTCATCTTCGCCGAAGCGCACCGCCTTGCCGGCGTCGGAGAACAGCATCACGTCGTACGTGCCGTCGGTGATGGCGACGCCGATGAGGAAGTCGCCTTCGTCCAACTCCACCGCGATGATGCCCTTGCCGCGCGGGTTGGCAAATGCCGAGAGCGGCGTCTTCTTCACCGTGCCCTGGTCGGTCGCCATGAAAATGAAATGCCCGTCGTCGAATTGCTTCACCGGCAGAATGGCGGTGATCTTCTCGTCCTCCGACAAGGGGAACATATTGACAATGGGCTTGCCGCGGCTGGCGCGGCTGCCCTGCGGCACCTGGTAGACCTTGAGCCAGTACACGCGGCCGCGGCTGGAGAAACACAGAATGTAGTCGTGGGTGTTGGCGATGAACAGGCGCTCGATGAAATCGTCTTCCTTGGTCGCCGTCGCCTGCCTGCCGCGCCCGCCGCGGCGTTGCGCGCTGTAGTCGGCGAGCGGCTGCGACTTGATGTAGCCGGTGTGCGACAGCGTCACCACCATGTCGGCCGGCGTGATCAGGTCCTCGTTATCGAGGTCCTGCGGATTGAGCTCGATCTCGCTCTTCCTCTTGTCGCCGTACTGCTGTTTGATCGCGTTCATTTCGTCGACAATGATCGCCGTGATGCGCGCAGGATTGGCGAGAATGTCGAGATAATCGGCGATCTGCAGCATCACCTCCTTGTATTCGGACACGATCTTGTCCTGCTCCAGGCCGGTGAGGCGCTGCAGGCGCATTTCCAGGATCGCCTGCGCCTGGGCATCCGAAAGATGGTAGCCGCCTTCGACCAGGCCGAAATTGGCCGCGAGTCCGTCCGGGCGCGAGGCGTCTGCCGCCGCGCGCTGCAGCATCTCCGCCACCAGCGGCGAGCGCCAGGCCTTGGCCATCAGCGCCTGCTTGGCTTCGGCCGGCGTCTGCGATTGCTTGATCAGGGCGATGATTTCATCCACGTTCGACAGCGCCACCGCCAGACCTTCAAGGATATGGCCGCGCTCGCGCGCCTTGCGCAGTTCGAACACGGTGCGCCGCGTCACCACCTCGCGCCGGTGCGCGAGGAATGCATCGAGCATCTGCTTCAGGTTCAGCAGGCGCGGCTGGCCGTCGACCAGCGCCACCATATTGATGCCGAAGCTGTCCTGCAGCTGGGTCTGCTTGTACAGGTTGTTGAGCACCACTTCGGGCAGCTCGCCGCGCTTCAATTCGAACACCATGCGCATGCCCGACTTGTCCGACTCGTCGCGGATTTCGCTGATGCCTTCCAGCTTCTTCTCGTTCACCAGATCGGCGATGCGTTCGAGCAGGCTCTTCTTGTTCACCTGGTAGGGCAGCTCGTCGACGATGATCGCCTGGCGGTTGCCCTTCTCCATGTCCTCGAAATGCGTGCGCGCACGCATGATCACGCGGCCACGACCGGTGCGGTAGCCCTGGTGCACGCCAGTGATGCCGTAGATGATGCCGGCCGTCGGAAAATCCGGCGCCGGCATGATCTCGATCAGTTCGTCGATGCTGATGCCGGGGTTGGCAAGCAGCGCCAGCCCCGCGTCGATCACCTCGGCCAGGTTATGCGGCGGGATGTTGGTCGCCATGCCGACCGCAATACCCGACGATCCGTTGATGAGCAGGTTGGGTATGCGCGTCGGCAGCGCCGTCGGCTCCATTTCCTTGCCGTCGTAATTCGGCACGAAATCGACCGTTTCCTTGTCGATATCGGCCAGCAACTCTGAGGCGATGCGCTCCAGCCGGCATTCGGTGTAGCGGTATGCCGCGGCCGAATCGCCGTCGATCGAGCCGAAGTTGCCCTGCCCGTCGATCAGCGTGTAGCGCATGGAAAAGTCCTGCGCCATGCGCACCAGCGCCTCGTAGGTGGCGGAATCGCCGTGCGGGTGATATTTGCCCAGCACCTCGCCGACGATGCGCGCGCATTTCACGTAAGGCCGGTTCCATACGTTGTTCGACTCGTGCATCGCGAACAGCACGCGCCGGTGCACCGGCTTCAGCCCGTCGCGCACGTCCGGCAGAGCCCGCCCCACGATCACGCTCATGGCGTAATCAAGATATGAGCGGCGCATTTCCTCTTCGAGGCTTACCGGCAGAGTTTCTTTTGCGAACTGTTCCATGATCCGAGCGGATTTATTTTAAATTTGCGACTAAGCCGGGGCCCATGGCGGGCCAATCCCCGTTCGTCGCGGCCCCGAAAAAAGCGCCGCAAATCGCGGCCGAAAAAGCATTGAATTTTAGCATGTGGAAGCACTTTGTCGCCACTAAAACCACCGAATTTCCGTCGCATCTGCGGCCGCCCGCTTGACCTCGGTTTACCTTTCTGCTGTATCCTGCGAGCGAACCGTTGCGCGCAAGCGCAAATGAAGAGCCCGATGCCGACTTGGAAGCCGACGTGGAAGCCGACGTGCAAGCTATAGACCTGTTAATCGAAGCGCGCTGGGTCATCCCGGTCAACCCGCCCGGGCGCGTGCTTGAACACCATTGCGTCGCCGTGCGCGACGGGCGCATTCTCGACGTGCTGCCGGCGGCGCAGGCGCAGGCGGCGTACGATGCGGCCGAGCGTGTAGCGCTTCCAGGGCACGCGCTCATTCCGGGTATGGTCAACCTGCATACCCATGCATCGATGACGCTGATGCGCGGGTTCGCCGACGACATGGCGCTGATGCGCTGGCTGCAGGATCGCATATGGCCGGCCGAGGCCAAGTTCGCGTCACCGCAGTTCGTCTACGACGGCACGCTGCTCGCCTGCGCCGAAATGCTGCGCGCGGGGATCACCTGTTTCAACGACATGTATTTCTACCCCGGCGAAGCCGGGCGGGCCGCGCTCGACATGGGCATGCGCGCCGCGCTGGGCCTGATCG
>Ga0307375_10005817_pt1 | contig 11491 bp, 8 predicted proteins | sample TR1MG_FD_202531 | JGI IMG/M metagenome (GOLD analysis project Ga0307375, IMG submission 202531) | Soil microbial communities from Risofladan, Vaasa, Finland - TR-1 | ecosystem: Environmental > Terrestrial > Soil > Coastal area > Acid sulfate soil | place: Finland: Risofladan, Vaasa | collected... | reverse complement strand
TTGCGCACAAGCATTCTAAAGCGATCGGCCTGAAGAAAGATGGAACTACAGTCATCCATGCGACGTTTGATCACCTCCAGCTCAGAGAGAGTTTGGAGCGAACGAGAACTTTCAACCTCCAGATGCGTCACTCTTGTGTACAATTGCTCCACCAATTCACTCAAAGATTCGCCCTCGCCACGAAGAGAATCAATGCCTTTCAGACTGCGAACCACACGAGGAAGACACGAAGAGCCCTGCTCCTCCATAGCGTTTGACCACGTCGTAGCCAACTGCTGAACCTCGCCACGCACATTCGACAAGTGTTGCTGAAGAAGGAGGTGCAAGTACACCCAGTCAGCAACCAAATCAGGGACATGAGACTAGAGAAGGCAGTAGAAGGGAGAGAGATGAGCGCCAAAATTCGTACCATGAATGTCGAACCCTCTGGGATCTGTGCAAGCGATTCATTGATCCAGCGCTTTAAATCGGCCTCCTCTTCACCATAGGGACAAAATGTCTGCGAACAAGAATGGTTAGATGGAGAAATCGTGTGTTTGGGGGAGAGAGCCCAAAGTATTGGACATTGCACTGCAGAATCGACTTAAAATGATGAACGTACATCGGAAAACGACATTATTCTATGAAATTATGCATGAAGGGTAGGTAATGAAAGCCAAGCAGAGTGACTGTGCCGAGAAAATAGGTCAGCAACCGTGTACGACGTTTGTAGCAACTTCACAGTCCTTTACAGACCAATTACAACGGTGATATCCCATGATTGGAAGTAAAAGTGGAGTGTAAGAGAGAAGAGTGTTTCTCTCTACGTACAGAAGTGCAGCGTACACTGGAGTTTGTGTGTGAGTCAGGCAGCTCCGTCGTTCCCGCGCTGGACGTCGGTCGATCGATCGAGGCGGAACTTCTTTGGAATCATGTGCCTATCGAAACTACAGTGATACATTGATTTACAAGGAATAATAGTACAGTGGAGGTAAGAGGTAGGGTGTAGGAGTAAGAGACAGTTTGTCTCTCTGTCCGTTCGTCTCTTGGATGGAATGCGATGGTCGTGAATGTGTGTATGACGGATGCCTTCTTCATGTGTCGAGTCCATTCTCTCGAAGCCACATCCATATGTCAGCGTTTCCATGTGCGTAGGCGAGAGCAGCCGGTGTGAGTCCGGAGTCGGTGCGTTCGATCATGCTATGCCCCTTGGAGGCGAGCCACTTGACGATCGCACCGTGTCCCTTGACTGCAGCGGTGTGTACGACGGTCATGCCGTCTTGGTATCTATCCGCTAGTGAGTATCCGATTCTGTGCAGCCATTTGAGAACCGGCAGATGTCCGTAGAAGGCGGCGTGTAGGAGGGGAGTGGTTCCGTCTACGACGACGTCGTTGAGTTGGGCGCCGTGTGCGTGCAGCCACTTGAGGATGTGTAAATGCCCTTCCTTGGCAGCCATACATGCGGGAGTGTAGCCAAGATAAGTCTTTTCGTGGATATCGAGGCCGTGAGCGTCCAGCCACTCGATGGCGGACAATTGGCCTCCTGCGGCCGCCACGTGGATCGCATTCCTTCCCAAATTCGTCTTATCGCTAATGCTGTACCCTTTCTGAAACATCCACTCCATCACATTGACGCGACCATACGATGCTGCCATCAAGAACGGAGACTCGCCAGCGTAGTTTGAGAGTCGAATGTCCAGGTCGAGGCTCTCCAAGTGTTCCAACATCTCCACTTTGCCATACCTCGCCGCCAGCGTTGCCAAAGTATTCCCATCTTCAGAACGGTAAGTTAAGGGGAATCCAGAAGCCAGAAGCCATTGAAACAAGCGGAGATCGCCGTTCTCGATCGAAAGATGAAGAATGCCAACTCCAATATTGCGCCCTCCAGAGAAGTCCAAAGTCCAATCCCCATGCTCCTTAAGCCACTTCAGGGTATCAAGATGTCGATACAAGCCAGCAATCATAGAAGGCGTACGGTTGTTATGCATCAGACCTAAGAAAGCTCGAAACGGAGTCTCATCCACCTCCGCCTCTTGAGAAGGAGACGAGTCTACCAAACGCGAACGAGGAGATCTACGGCCACGAGAGGATCGTGTTGATGTGGGTTTGACTGAGGATTTCCACTGAGAATAGATGAGATCGAGGAGCGGAACATTGTTCTGAGATGCAGCGATGTGTGCGAGGGTATTGCCGTCCGTAGTGACTTCTTTGATGAGTATGACGCCTTCGTAACTGAGATATTCGAGTAGAGGGAGGTGATGATGTAGAGCAGCGGCAAACGAGATCTTGGTCACGAAGCGTTCTCCTTCAGCGAAGGTGCAACCCAGAGTTCGCAAAAGACGCATGAGTTCGATATCGCCTCTCTGTGCAGCGTCTGCCATGAAGATGCCGCGTCTTGGGTCGGAAGCAGAGAAGGCGTAGTGGGAAATCAGCGATCCTAAGCAAGAAGAGCCTATTTCGTCACTCTTTGGGAGTGTTTGTGTCGGTGAAGCGGATGAATGGGAATCGAGAGAAATGGGGAGGGGAGGAGAGGGCGAGGATGAGGAGAGGGGACATGAGACGAGAGCGGGAGGAGAGCCAACAACGCGGGCGGTTGTGCGCGAGAAGGGTGGCCACTGCGAATTTGGGTTCCCACTGTCGCCATTTGCCGCTTTTTCTGCAGGTGTGGGTCCTACGGAGAACGTTCGACCACAATAGCGCACACTGTAGTCGGAAGAGGAAGACCCAGACGCGGAACAGCTCGAGACACTGAGGATGTTGCCTCCAATGATGACGCACAGCCTGCCTTCGTATGGAATGAGGTCTGCGGCGATATGGCCATCCGGCACATCTGCAATTGCCACGAAACAACAGAAAGGGGAATACAGACGGGCGAACGGAGTCAGTGCAGAGCTCAGAAAAGGACAACAGGCGAGAGAGACGCACGCGTGGTGGTCGAAGACAACGAGCACGAACCTTGGCTCCAATGGGCATCCATAACCAATTTTGACTGGAACTCCAACTTGAAGCACACCCTAAGATTGTAGGAAACGCATTGAGGGGGCAAGCGAAGGCAGGTGATATAAACAAGGGCGAGAAGAGGACTGGGACACCACACTCTCAATTGCGGTCCAACAACGAGAGCGGCACGAAACGCTCGCAGTGGCTGATGCACGCGCTGTCCTGCTGGCTCTTCCACTTCCTTAGTCACTTCCCTCCCTTCCATGGCCTCCATTTGCGGCCACGAGCACAACAATGGAAGCAGAAGAAGAGTTTGTCACGAGATTTCCGCAAGCTTCACTGGCCACCACGGCAGAGCAGAACTCCCAGCGAGGCTTCGCGGAGTTTGAGCTCGCCGCGGGCTTTCGGATACTGCTGAGTCTCACCGCCACCAAAATCGGCCTCGCTCCCTCGCTCTCACTGCATGCCATTGGTCTGAGTCATTGTGGAAACGAAAGGCAACACAGTTATGAATGCCTTGGGCATAGTGGGGTGTATATTCATAGAGGAGAGAAGGTGGTTTTGAGCCCAGAATGATGAACGAGCTTCCGAGGTTCCCGCGGCCCGAAATCGTCGCGCTCTTTCACTCACTCGTCATCGTCGTCGTCCTTCTCTTCAGTCGCCGCGGTCTTCTTCTTCTTCTTCTTCTGTGTAGATTCTGCATCCCCACCGCCATCGTTGGCTCTTGCCTTCTCGGCCTTCTTCTTGGGTTTGGGAATGTCCTCCTCGTCCTCTCCAGAACCTTCTGACACCGATTCGTCGTCGTCGTCCTCTTCGTCTCCTGCTTGGAATTCATCGTCGTCTTCATCCTCATCGTCGTCTCCAATAGAACGGATCTGCTGACGCGTAGCTGCGCGGGATGCCAATGCGGAAGAACGCTTGGATCGAGATCGCTCTTCTTCAGTGATGGGCTCGTTGCCATGCACTTTAATGTTCTTAGACTTGCAAAAGTTCCAAAGACCCAAGTGTTGAGGGGCAGGGATGACCATGAAAGGGTGAGAGGCGCCGGTTTTGAGTTGCACTTCCATCGTAAACGACTGCGAGATGAGCTCGAATCCCACCGAGGCGATGTCTGAGAAGGGAATGTGTACAGGGTTTTTAGGAACGACGCAGATGAAGGAGTTCTCCAGAGGATAAAGGAAGCCATCACCAGCCTTATACTTGCACGAAACGAAGGGCTCGTCCTTCGTAGACTTGAATCCATTTGTCGCCGGCACTGTCACCTTCTTATCCGCCAATGTTCCAAGTACGCTTGCAATCACCTGATCAAGCGCTCCAGAGACGTTACTGCCAAGGGCGCGGGCGCGCGAGTTCTCCGGGACTCCATCTTGGTTGAGCGTGACTTCCACCTCCTTGTTAGGCAGAGAAAACACGATGAGGGGATATGATGTGGAACCCTGACGAATGGGAGGATCGAGTGAGACGACGAAGGCGGACATGTCCTCTCTCGGTTGTGGCAGCAAGAAGATCCTCGTGACGCTCGTGTAGTCGATTCTGAAGTTCTTTCCAGCCAAGAAGAAGAAGGTGGGATGCAATTGAAGGTCGATTTGGCCTCTTGGTGTGGACATGGAAGTTCTCTCGAAGACGATGATGGGCTGTGCATTCGCCGGCAACACTTCAATCTTATCCATAATCTTGTTGGCAAGTGCTTCAGCAGGTGTAACCAACAGTTCCTCGTTGTATTCGGGGATTTCGTCCTCGTCCTCACCCTCACCATTTTCGCCCTTAGCGCCGCCAGTCGCAGCAGCAGCAGCGGCCTTCGCAATACCAGTACCCTCTTCTCCGGCCTTTTTGAAGGGTATATGATCGCGAGAGGGCTCGACCACGGTATCGCCACGAGTGTTCGGGACGAAAAACTTGATTTCCGCGAGTGCATCACAATCCTCCGCTACTTCTCCACTAGGGTTGAAAGAGATGGATACTTCAGTCTTGGTGACGTTTGCAGAAGTCGCTTCGTTGAGAGGGACCTCGAAGGAAGGCTGATGAGAGACTTGGAACTTGAGCGTGGAATCAACAACTTCAACTTCGCCCCAGTTCCATCCCTTGTGTGACACGGAGTCCTCCTTCCACGGCGCACGATACGCCTCTTCCACGTACTTCTTCACCACTGCCTGATCCGCCTCTCGGAAGCCATCGAACTTGAAAATAGCACCGCCTTTCGATTCCAACTTCAACTCGAACGGCAACCCAATGCGCACCCACGTCGCACTCAACACATCTGAACCAACAATCTTCGTCGTCTGGCCATTACGACCACGCCAACCAACACCTGCAGGACTCATCTTGAACACGCCAGTCACCTTTGGAAAGAGAGCAGAGACTTGGGTCAGCAATCGCAACGTTCATCAAACGCAAAACAGGAACCAGCACAGGAAACAGACTCAAAGACAAGAGGGAGAAGGAAATGAGAAACATAAGACAGGTGCTACGCTGCAGCAGAAGTCGGAAACGAGGGGAACGCTTTTCCGCAAAGCCAGACACGCAAAACTCACTGATTTCAGACTCAAACCGACACGTACCACCGTAGACTTGCCGCCCAAACTAATGTTTTGGAACGACGTCTCATGAGCGCCATCTTCCGGAACAGTTGTAGCCATCGCAGTGGAGATTGGAGTGGCTGCAAGGCGAACGGTCTTTTTCGAGCGGCCCTCCATTTCTCTCTTCTCTCTCGGCCACGGCTATCTTGCTCAGAGCACTGACCGGCATTCCTTCCTGGCAAAGCATATGGACAAGCTGGTCTTTTCAGCTCGCGCATTCATCCATCTACACTTTCGCTTCTGAGACTCGTCATACAAACATCCGTCCAAACGAGAAAAGCGAGCCTGACGTGTGGCGTTCAGGTAATTGGCATCTCTTGCAGATGAACGATGGCTTCTGACATAGGTATGTCTGTAGATCACTTGATACTCGTTTCTTCCACCTTTTTGTCACTCTGTCACCCCCAAATGCTGTCATTGAAGGCATGAAACTGATGCAAATCTCCTTCGACTCGTCTTTGGAACCTGTAGCAAGTTCAAGTAACTCTATTGGCGATCACGGCTATCGAGAACAGATCGACGCAGCAGTGAGCGAGCTTTTGATGCTGGAGCGTGACGCTGCGTGGACGTATCACTCTGTAAAACAGAACGTTCTGATTTCGCAATTGAACGGTGCCCCCTTGTCTTCTAGTGTCTCGCTTGCTCGCGCATATGGTGGTTATCTTGCCGATGATGGTCGTAAAGAGTTCCAAAAAGTTCGTGGTCAAGGTATCGTGCATGCTCCTCCCGAAACGACGTTCAACTGCATTTCCGACCTCGATATGATTGCAATGTGGGATGGCACAAGCTCTGAACAACAACTGATTGCAGAATACCCTTTCGGTGAAGAAGGTCTGGTTCGCATCCTCTACATCCGCTTTAATGGCATCTTTCCCGTTTCCAGCCGCGATATCTGCGTCTGTACCATCAAACGTCCAATTATGACTCGTAAGCAAAAGAAGATAGCTTCTCTCTATTCCACGTCGCCATTGAATCGTGTTGCACACCAAACGAGCGAGAACTTCGAAACCGACGCTTTTGTGCTCACTGCCTTCTCCATTGACCACCCAAGCTGCCCTCCTACCTCTGGATACATTCGAGCTGAATTGCGTGCATCGGGATTCATCATCAGACCACATGCCAACTCCGCCTGTACCGAGGTAACGTACATACTTCAGTTCAACGCCAAGGGCTGGCTTCCTACGGCTCTCGCATCCATGGTTTCCGAATATCAGCCACTCAGAATTGCGAAAATCCGAGATATAGCTCACACATACCAAAACGAGTCCTCCAAATCGAGTTCATTACCAGACTCATCTACATCCTCCACTTCAACGGCTCGGTTCAGCTGGATGCAACAATGTCGTGGTACGCAGAAGGAAGAAGAAGAATTCATATCAAACGAGAGACAACGACTAGAGGAAGCGAGCATAGAGTCATCGCGATCGAAACTCCGACCGTTACGCCACCAATCGTCGTCAAACTCCCTATTCTCTGTGTCGAAAAGTTCTTCATTACAATCACCTACATTAAGACACCATCGATCGGCAAGTTCTGGCTCGTATAAGATGGGAGAGGCGACTTCAAGTGGTCGGAGATTGTCGTATGGTTCTTCAGATACATTGAGCTCTGTTGACTCTTCTCGTTCATCCCCAAAAAGACGTGGGTCTGAAATGTTACGTGATGGTTCTGTGATTGGTGAGGGCGAAGGTGGTGAGACAGAATGGAGTGATGGAAGAAGTCGTGTCCGTGCCCCCTTGGCATTGCGCCCGCGTGTCTCTATTGATAGTGATCTTGGTGGTTTTGATGATAGTGATGTCGAAGATGGTGTTTCAGATGCGGATTCTACTGATTCTACGCCGTTCTATGACGCGTGTTGTGACACTTCGCCGGGAGCCTTGCTTGAGCCTGGTACGGATACCCATCTTGTTGTGTTGCGTATGTTGAACAACGATGTGGATCATATCAAGGGTGTACAATTGGCGTCGCAACAGAGGTTGGAAGCGATTGAGGAAAATTTGAAGCGCCGCAGTGTTGAGAATGTGCGCTTGCTGAATCATTTGGAAGGCTTGAAATCGTTTCTCATCGCTTGTATGGACAAGTTGAAGGTGTATACTAGCGAGCACAAGGCTATGGAATCGATGCGCATGAGAATGGAGACCAAGTGGCACACGAAGCTCGCAAACGTCGCACAAAAGCTCAGCGAGGCGCAACGTGGATATTGGAACTCTAAAAGAGCAAGACAGGCAGTCATGTACAGATACTCCACTCTCATCTTCTTGTTCGTCGTGTGGCCAATCCTCTTCATCAAACTCTACTCCGTCCTTCAACAACCGGCAAAATACTTCAAGAAATTCATCAAATTCTCCACTTTCATCGCAGATTGGCTATTCCCACACATACCATTCAACTCAGACACGTGAACGGCCGAGCAACAGAGCTGGCAAAGATCCACGAATATCACCTCTCAAACTCAACTGTATCATATAACACAAGAATGAAACATTAGAAGCATCACAAGTAGCACATCATTGGGTCTATATCCTTGCAAGAAGAGATGAAGGAAGGGCGAGAAAGGACAGAAGTCGTCCATTCCTGTATTTCGGGATGCGTTGGCATCCAACTACTGAAAGACTGCGTTGAATGAACTGAACGAAGAACGATGGATTCTGAGATGTGCTCATTTTGAGGTGAAGGGAGGTCAGCAGGAGGCAATTGCCGTCTCAGGAAGGCACCAAGACCTCCCAGCCTTGGTAGTCTCCTCTTCTAACTTGGACCTTCGAATTACTCCTTTTGAATTCTGTATTGTGTTGTCTCGAGGCGAATTTGGAGAATGAATGGCAAATCAGAGCGGCGCAAGTCCCGTAAAATACACTTGAACCGGTTCCCTGCCGAGGTGTTGGCCATCATCACTTCTTACGTTTCTGGATTCGATGTTTGTCACCTATTTTGGACTGGAGATAGTAAACTCTGTAGAGTCTTGCAACAAGGTGGCGTGGAAGTGTTTCGATTAGAAGTGACAGGGCACATGCCCACGAACGGTTTGAACCGCTGGCCTTCGCTTGTTGAGCGCCTTTCTGGTCTTCTCTCGCTTACGATCTCGATTGACGTCCCTTACACTGAAGACAATGCACCTCTCTCGCATATTCGTCCTGATTTATTGCCGCCTACTCTTCAAGAAATCCACTTTCAGTTCCTCCAAGCCGAGTCGTGCTTTGTGCGCTATCCCGCGCCTTTCAATGTGGTCTTTCCTCATCAACTCCCCTCTAGCCAGAGCGTAGAACTTGGAGACTATTCGGATTCTGAGGAGTGGATTGAATCTGATCAGGAGGATCCGCTATTCCCAGGCGATGATGGCGAGCCGACACGACTCTCTGATTTGACCGATCTTGTGAATCAGCGCCTGGATAACTTGCCTAAACCTGTAGAAGTGAGCCTTTACGATCAGGATAGGTACCGTTCAGAGAGTTGGGATGAAGATGGGCGCTTCAATTTCAGAAAGTTGTTTCCTCATCTTCGCACACTTTCTCTCATTGGCGTTTCGAGTCTCGATCCTCGCACTCTCTCGCTTCTCCCCGATAGTCTGACGTGCATATCGCTGAAATCTGGTTCTAAGTTCGAAGATATCGAATCACTACAAAACGTGTCTTGCTTTGGCTTCCTCAACTTCTCCTCCGATTGGAATGCGAATCTTCGTCCAAAGTCGATACCTTTCCTGGAAACGATTCAAGTTGACAAGCTTACGTTTGAGGCGACGTGTTCCACCCATTTGACGACTGTGGTGCTGCGAGAACCGAACTGGCAGTGGGATCTTTCGCTTTTGCCCCGTTCCTTGACTTCGTTGACCATCGACCGACCGAAAACATCATCTCATGTGACTTCTCAGGATGTATTGTGGCCTTCTATGCTATCGCATCTGAAATTGGTGAGGTGCAGATGGCCTCAACATTGGCCACCCGCACTCACCTCTCTCGAAGCGCTGGAGTTCCACGAGCTCACCAAGGTCTCACAACTCTCTGCTCTTCCAAGAGGTCTACTTCACCTCGATCTTTACCATGCTATTGTCTCCTGGACACCTGCAGAGATTCGACATCTTCCGCCTTCCCTCACCTGCCTTCGAGCCTCACGCTCCGACACCGATTCCCTCGCCATTAAGCACCTCACCGAGTTACCTTGCGCGAAGAACCTGAAAGAACTCAAGTTGGGCGCAACTACCGATCCAGAGCTCATCAAACATCTTCCGCGGTCCCTCACCACTTTGACTCTTTCCTGTGGCCAATCCGTCCGAAAGGCGTTCCATCATCTTCCAGAGGGGCTGCAGAGCCTTTCCATCAGTATGAAAGGTCAAGATATCGAGGGCAAGGTCATCAAACTGCTCCCGAGAGGTCTCAAGTACTTGCACGTCTCATGTCGCTACATCGACTGTGACTTCTTCGAATACCTCCCCTCTGAGCTCATGTCACTCACCGTTTGGTCATGTCATCGCACGGGGAAGACGAATCCACTCATTCCGAGCAGATTGCCAAAATTCTTGACGCAACTTCTCATCCCTCAATCCTTCTTCGCTCCTTACGAGACCATACTGCAAATCCCACGAGGTGTCGTCAACCTATCGCTTCTCTTCCCATTTACCCTGGAGGGAAAGAGATGTCACTACCTGCCTCCGTCGCTGGCTCTTCCAGCGAAGAACGTTGGATGTTCTCCTCAATACGATCTGCCTCCATCGCCTTCAGACGAACCCTCAGATCCATCCAATCCCAAAAAGAAGAAGAAGCAGAAAAGGAGCAAAGAGTAGCATAAAAGGAGAGAAATCTAATGTCACAATGTAAACCGTGCTATCTCTGACTACCCTCTTCTCTCATATCTGCACAATTCATTGGACAAGTGCGTCTATGTATTTACAATGGCGGTGAGGGGTGTGCGGATCCTCGAACGGGTGCCTCTTGGTCTTCTTAGTGGTGTCCTCCGTGCGATTCCTCGTCGACCTGATCTTCAGGTAGTCCAGCCTCCCTTCGTTGCCTCTTGAGTGATTCTTCCACGTGTTGAGCGATTCGCATGTAGCTAGAGGCGTATTGTGGGGTGAGCAAGTCGTTGAAGTGGCGGTAGTCGATGTACTCCTTCTCCCAGTCTCCGCTCGGGTTCTTTGCCCTCTCGTCGAGGCTGGCCAGTCCTTTGGCAAGGGTGAGGTTCGCGTATGGATCTTTGTCGAAGAAGGTGGTCTGTTCGAGATCCTGGACTACAATAGGACCGTAGATTGCCATCGCCTCCAATTTCGTCCTCTTCCTCAGAATCTCGGCCTCTCTCTCCGCGATTTGCTTCTCCAACTGCAGTCTTCTCTCGTAAATCTCATCCATATGCTGTTCCCATTTCGAAATTTGATCGGGAGTGCCAGTGGTGAGGAGCTTGTTGAGCTTCTTCTGCTGTCTTCGTGATCTCGTGTCGGTTCTGTCCCAGAACGATGGGTCCGCACCAGGTATGGCCATATCTGCCATCACTCTCTGATACAATTCTCTATCGATGGGTGAACCAATTTGAGAGTGGAATTCCTCGTCGATCGAAAGTATGGGCTCCATGATGGTATCGATATTCTCCGGAATTTCGGGAACCGTTTGTCGTCTCAGTCTTCGTCTCACAGTGTCCTCATATCCTGACATCAACTCGTGAATAGCATCGCGAGAACGTCTTTCATCGGCGACCAAGTCACGATAGGCCTTGCGAAGTTCGTCTCGAAGGATGCTACGAGCCTTTGCGTCCCTCTCAGCTCCTTCCTTTGCGATCTGTGAGAGTAACTTGGAAACTTCGACACCTGGAACGCCAAAGAATCCATTACGAGAGGTGATGGGGGCGTATTCGGGATATCGTACGATGGGAGGAGATGATGATGATGTGTGTGATGATGATGGTGGCGATGCTGGGTTTGATGATGATGATGATGATGATGATGATGATGATGATGATGATGATGATGATGATGATGATGATGATGATGATGATGGTGATGATGATGATGATGATGA
>Ga0307375_10005816_pt1 | contig 11492 bp, 11 predicted proteins | sample TR1MG_FD_202531 | JGI IMG/M metagenome (GOLD analysis project Ga0307375, IMG submission 202531) | Soil microbial communities from Risofladan, Vaasa, Finland - TR-1 | ecosystem: Environmental > Terrestrial > Soil > Coastal area > Acid sulfate soil | place: Finland: Risofladan, Vaasa | collected... | reverse complement strand
GCGGGCCATGGTTTGATGGCTCCTCATGCGAGGCAGCCGTACGGTTCCCGATTCCGGCGAACCGAAGGGCCTGCAGATCCGCCTCCCGGCTGTGCAGCGTCCTCACTTATATAATGCAAGAATCAGGCCAACCGGGCAGCAATCCGGCGCTTTTCGGCGTGATGCCGAGTCTTCCGGGTCCGAAACTCGGGCCGGGAATAAATCTATTACACATATGGAATTAATCGCGGCTATTACTCGAACGCTATTCTGCGATCGCAGACCCGAGGCCGGCAATCGATACTATGCCGAATGCCGGGATTCGCGGTAGCACAACCATGTGGGTCAAATCGATCCAGATCGCCGGTCCACGGGGAGAATCTGTGTCGCGCGTGCGTTGCGACTTTCCCAAAGAGCACCCTTCTGCTAAGATGCTATCGATCATAGACGGTCCGGAATAAGGATTTTTCTTGGCTCTTCGAATACTGTTCATTGGCGAGATTGTCGGCAAGGCGGGGATCTACTGCGTAAAGACGCTCCTTCCCGCCGTAAAAAAGGAGCTCGAGGTCGATTTCGTCATCGCAAACGGTGACGGTGCGACCGGCGGATTCGGACTCGGGAAGAATCATTCCATCTATCTCCGCAAGCTCGGCATCGACGTCATCACCTCGGGCGACCAGATCTACTACAAGAAGGATATGGTGGTTCATATCGAGAAGGCTTCCTACCTTCTTCGGCCGGTGAATTTTCCGCCTTCGAATCCCGGGCGTGGCTGGCGATACTATTCGGTTCGCGGTCCTTCAGCCGAGGAAGAGCCGGACAGCACCGCCGACCAGACCGATACCGAAGGTACGGCGCCGCCGGTGAGGCGTCCGCCCGGTACCCGGACCATCGCTGTAGTGAACTTTCTCGGTCAGTCGGGTTTCAATCGTACTCATCTGAGCAATCCTTTTACCTACCTTCCGGAGCTGGTATCCCGAATCGAGCCCGAAACGAAAACCATCATCGTCGATTTTCACGCAGTCACCACCGCGGAAAAGAGCAGCATGTTCTACCACGCAGACGGCAGGGTCTCGGCGGTAATCGGGACCGGAACCCGCGTTCTGACCTCCGACGCGACGGTACTGCCCGGCGGTACCGCGGTAGTGACCGACGCGGGCAGAACGGGTAGTCTGAACAGCGTCTCCGGCCTCGATCCGAAGGTCGAAATACAGAAATTCCTGAGCCAGATTCCGGAGCGATCGCGTGACGCCTGGGACAACATAGAGCTACAGGGTGCACTGATCGAAATCGACGACGACGGCCGCGCCACCCACATCGAAACCATCCGGCGTTCCTGTCCTGAGGTACCCGACCGTGACCGAAACAGCAAAGATAACGAAGATTGAAGGCGAGATCGTAACGGTTCTCTGTGCGAACGGCGCTGGTTCCTCGCAGAGTTGTACCACCTGCGGCGTCGGGAACTGCCGGGTGAAGGCGCGGCCCTTTACGGCACGCAACAGCCGGGGGTTCGATCTGAAACCGGGCGACGAGGTGGAGATCAGCGTTGCGCCTTCGCACGCGGTTGTGGCCGGGCTGATCGTTCTGGGGATTCCGGTCGCAGCATTCGCAGTCTGCTGGGCGGTCGCGGCGGCGCTGTTCATTGGGGACCTGTTGCCGGTCCTTGCCGGATTCGGCGGGCTTGTGGTTGGTGTCCTTCCGGCCCTCGCGTGGAAGCGGTTTCGACGCTTCGACGACATCCCGGAAGTTTCGGCGGTCGTGGAATCGTCGGCTCCCGAGAGTTCCGTGTCTCAGGGCTGAAGGTAGCCGGGCGGAGTTTCGTAGCCGAAAATTCCGCAGAACCGGCGGACGAGCCGGCTTTTCACCTCGTCCATGTCCACTTCGCGGCCAAGCAGCTTCTGCAGGGAGGTCTGCCCGCGGTCCTGGATGCCGCAGGGGACTATCCAGCGAAAGTGATCAAGGTTCGTGTTCACATTGAACGCGAAACCGTGCATCGTCACCGACCTCTTCACCGCTATCCCCACAGCGGTAATCTTTTCGTCGCCCACCCACACGCCACGGTGCCCGGCATCGTGGCGTGCGTCGATACCGTAGTCGTCCGTGAGAAGCTCGATGAACACCTCTTCAAGATTGTCGACGAACTTCTTCAGCTTTCGCTGGTGATTGTACAGGTTTATGATGAGGTATCCGACAATCTGGCCGGGTCCGTGATAGGTGACCTCGCCGCCGCGATTGATGCGAAAGACCTGAACCCCAAGGTCGGAGAGAGTCTTTGCGTCCGCGAGAATATCGGTCTCCTTCCCACTCTTGCCCATTGTTATCACCGGCGGATGTTCGACCAGCACGAGCGAGTCGGTCACCTCCTCAGCTTCCCGCCGGGCGACCAGCTCGAATTGCAGGTCGAGCGCCCGCTGATACCCCATGCGGCCCACATCAAGGACTTGAAGCGAAAGCGCCACTATCGGAATTCCCTGGCCAGCCGGCTGATGGCGCCGGACACCTGATCGAGAGGCATCTGCAATTGCACATGGCCCTTTTCCCAGGCGACTCTCGGCATGCCGTAGACAATCGACGAAGCCTGATCCTGGCCGATGGTCACGCCGCCGGCCGTGAGGATTTGTCCCAGGTTCTGTGCGCCGTCGCGGCCCATGCCGGTCATTATCACTGCTAACGTCCCCGCACCGAATACCTTCGCGACGGAGTCGAACAGTACGTCGACCGACGGACGATGGCCGTTGACAGCCGCCTCGTCGCCTAAGCGCGCTACGACGCCAAGCCGCAGTTTTTCAACCCTCAGATGCTTGTCACCCGCTGCAATCAGAATGCGACCCGGTTTCAGCAGGTCTCCTTCACGTGCCTCACGCACTTCGAGCGGGCAGATTCGGTCCAGACTCCTGGCAAACTCTTCGGTGAAGCCCGCCGGCATGTGCTGAACCACGAGCACCGGCAGGCCGAGGTCGGGGTCAATTTCGGCGAACACTCTACGGAGGGCGTTAGGTCCGCCCGTCGATATTCCGATGGCAACGGCCGCGATCGGCTCCGAAGCGTGGGGCCCCGCATTTCGCGCGGCGATAAGGCTTTCAATGGTGGCCTCCGGCGCGGCGCGGCGTGGAGCGGCGATGTCTTCGGTGCGCGACGGCAATGCCGACTCGAAGCGTGGCGATCTGACTGTTGGCGCCGACGAGGTTAGCTGCGCGGGATTTTGCGGCGTCCGGGTGGAGCCGGGCAGGGTAGCTGCTCCGGGAGGACTCTGGAACTCGGCGTCGCCTGTTTGCAGCATGCGGCGCCTGTTCTGATACTGCCGCCCGTAGGACCGGATCATGTGCGTCAACTGTTCGGCAATAAGATGGAGATCCTCGCTGTCCGGCCCGGAGGGTTTCAGGACAAAATCGGAAGCGCCGAGCGCGAGAGCCGTCATCGTTACGCGGGCGCCGCGCTCGACAAGAGATGAGAGTATCACCACCGGGATCTCTACGTTCTGTTTCCTCCGCTCTTCGAGGAACTCGATCCCGTTCATCTCCGGCATCTCAATATCCAGGATGATGATGTCCGGCGCGAGTTTTTCGAGTTTCTGCAGCGCGAACAGCCCGTTCATCGCTTTGCCTGCAAGAACCATATCCGGCTCGGCTTCGACAATTCGACCGATAAGGTTCCGCATGAATGCAGAGTCATCGACTACAAGAACAGATACGGGTGGTGAATCCACGGTTCTCCTCTATGAAAACTTCAGGAATTTCCGGTAAATGCACGCCCAGTCAGTCTTGAGAAACTCGAACTGAGTGTTCATGCCGAACAGGGACTCCGAATGGCCGATGAACAGGTAGGAGTGTGAGTTCATCACATCCCAGAACCGGTTCACCGTGGCTTTTTGTGCTACCTCGTCGAAGTAGATAAGCACGTTCCGGCAGAATACTATGTCCAGGCCCCTCAGTCCGCTGTCATTCTTCAGATTGTGATAATCGAACCTGACCAGGCTGCGGATCTCATCCCGTACCTGGTACCCACCGTTCTTCTTTTCGAAGTACTTCGGAAGGTATTGTTCCGGCACTCCTACCATGCGATTTTCCGGATAGAACCCTTCCTTGCCGATCATGAGCGACTTCAGGCTGATATCGGAGCCAATTACCTCAATCGCGACGTCCGCCGGTACCAGATCCCGCAGAATGATGGCAACTGAGTAGGGTTCTTCTCCGGTCGAACATCCTGCGCTCCACACACGGATGCGGTTTTCGGCCCGTTTTCGCTTTTCGGCAACCAGGTCTGGAATTACGCTGTACTGGAGCGTCTGAAAATGCGCGGTGTTTCGAAAGAATCGGGTAAGATTGGTTGTGACCGAATCCAGAAGAACTTTCATCTCCTCCGGATCGCGGTTGATCAGATTGTAGTATGCACCAACGCTCTCGCTCCGGGCCAGTTTTACCCGGTCACGCAACCGGCTCTCGAGAATCGACCGATTCGAGTTGGAGAAATGGATTCCGCTCTCGTTGTAGATGAGCGTTCGGTAGTTTTCAAACTCGCTATCGGTAAGGAATTCTGCCATGTTTGCGGGCACAGCCACCTTTTTGAGAAGTCTACGCGCATCTTCGTGCGCGTGTCAATAGTGGAGTTTTATTTGTTATTTGCTATAATTGAGATGGCTGGAAAAAGCAACCCTTTCCCGGAAAAATGGACCGTCTGTGCTATATTAAACTACGATGAGCTGCCGCGTCTGTGAACTGGACATCAAAGCAATAGTGCTCCACCGTAAAACCCTCGAACCGACTGCTGTTCTTCAAGACGTTACCGGTCTGCGCATGGTCACCGTTCCGGTGGACACGGCCCTGGCGGGGGCGCTTATCATCGGTGTTGAGCAGCCGGAGAGCGAGTTCCCGCTCGATCACAGCCTCGTTGTTCGCCTTTTTGATCAGCACGGATTCATCGCCGAAGCACTTCTGCTCACAATGGCCGAATCCGGCCTGATTGGTGCCGTCCTCCGTTATCGCGCGGGACGCCGCCGGTACGAGCTTGTTGTCACTCCCGGTGATGGGATGCTGCTCAGTATCCGATTTTCGGTTCCCATCTACATGAAACCTGCGGACCTTGATCGCTGCAGTTCGAGCGGCCTGCCGGACTCCATCGACCTTTTTTCCCAGGACGTTCTGCTCCTCGACTCCATTTCACCGCCTCGGTCGTAGACAGACCGCGTTCCACATTTCCCCTACGATACAATGCCCTTGCCGATTTCTTCCGGTAACAGTAGGCTCAGCTGATGAAGGCGCTCAATCTGCTCGTGCTTCTGACCCTGGTTCTGGGCGTTGTCTCGCTCTTCGTTGGGGAAGCGCATATCGCCGCGTCCTGGGTTCCTGTTGCCGTGGCGATTATCGACTACACAATACTGGCGCTTCTTGTTCTGGAAAACATCCTGGACTACCGGAACGAGCCGGTGAAGAGCGGCTATTTCAGGCGAAACCTGCCCGCGCTGAGCCTTACGTTCGTGTTCATCGTCCTGTTTCTGTTTGCGCATCTATCCAGCGCAGGCGGCGGGTACGGGACGGCGGTTGTCATTGTGCGCAACCTCTTCATAGTCGCGAAGGTGTTTACACGCTTCCGGAAGCTCTCATCGTTTCTGGCTACTCTCACCACGCATCCTGCCCAAACGATACTCCTCAGTTTTCTGCTCGTGATCCTGGTCGGATGTCTCGTCCTTATGATGCCGTTCTGCACTGTCGACGATCATGGCCTCTCGTTTCTGGACGCTCTGTTCACTTCCACGTCGGCGGTCTGCGTAACCGGTCTCATCGTTGTGGATACCGCGACGGCGCTGACCGTCATCGGGCAGGTGATCGTGCTGCTTCTCATTCAGATTGGCGGCCTCGGAATCATGCTGCTCTCGTTTTTCACCCTGTTCGCCCTCGGCAAACGGGTGTCGATCGAGAACAAGCTGCTCCTTTCCTACATGCTGAGTCAGGAGGACATGAGCTCTCTGGTCGGTACCATCAAGTCCATCATCAAAATCACTGCAGCGATCGAGGGTGGGGGTGCGATTCTGCTTTTCTCGGCCTTCGTGCCGCGATTCGGCTTCTCGTTCAAGGCAGCCTACTATGCGATTTTCCACAGCATTTCCGCCTTCTGCAACGCCGGTTTCGCGCTGTTTTCCGACAGCCTGGAGCAATTCCGCGGTGACGTCGCGGTTAATCTGATTGTCAGCCTGTTGATTATCCTCGGCGGTATCAGCTTTGCGGTCATGGCCAACCTTTCGGATCGTGTCCGGGGAAAGGTCGGTCATCTGACGCTCAACACCCGGGTCGTACTGATCGTTACCGCGATACTCCTGGCGGCCGGAACCTTCATCATCTACGGGGCGGAGCACGGAGGCGTGATGAAGCAGTACTCGCTCGGTGAGCAGTACCTTTCCGCGTTCTTTCAATCGGTGACGCTGCGGACTGCCGGTTTCAACACCATTCCGTTCGGATCGTTCCGGACGTTCACCTATCTGGAGATGATGGTCTTCATGTTCATTGGGGCTGCATCCGGAAGCACTGCCGGCGGCATCAAGGTGGGCACCGTGGCGGTTCTCGCCGGCTACGTCGCGGCGGTGCTTCGCAACCGGCGACGCGTCACAATCATGCGACAGTCCATTTCGCAGGAACAGGTGGTTCGCGCCTTCCTTATCCTCGTCTTCGGACTCACGGTGCTTCTGCTCGCGTTCTCTGTGCTCTCGCTGAGCGAGAGACTTCCGTTTCGGTTCGTCGCTTTTGAAGCTGTCTCGGCGTTCGGCACCGTGGGGTTGAGTGCCGGCATTACTTCGAGCCTCTCTGCGGTTGGTCGAATCGTGATCATCGTCCTGATGTTTCTCGGACGTCTGGGACCTTTGACCGTGCTCGCCGCGGCAACCCAGCGAGAGAGCAGCGTCCGAGTAGAATACCCGCAGGGTATCTTGTCTGTGGGATAGGAGGAGTTGTGGCGCGTGAAAAGGTGTTCGCAGTCGTTGGCCTGGGCACATTTGGCCGGGAGCTTTGCGCAACGCTCATGGAGAAGGGCGGCAAGGTAATCGCCATCGACAACCAGGCCGGTCTCATCGACCGTGTGCGCGACGAGGTGACACAGGCTATGCTTCTCGACTCGACCGACGAAGAGGCGATATCGCAGGCGCCGCTAGGCGATGTGGACATCGCGATCGTGGCAATCGGAGACAACTTCGAGGCGAGCATTCTCACCACGGCGTTGCTCAAACGGATTGGCGTTCCGCGCATAGTTGCGCGCGCGATAAGCGATATACACCAGCAGGTGCTTCGCCAGGTCGGTGCCGATGAAATCGTCAACATCGAGATCGATGAGGGAAGGCGCATCGGCCAGCGTCTCATCAGTCCGGAGGTGCTCGACACGGTCCCGATATCCGAACAGATAAGTATGGCCGAAATCTACGCTCCGCGCTCGTTCCTGGGCAAAACGCTCCGCGAAGTGGATCTGCGCACAACGCTGCGGCTGAATATCGTGAGCATCCGACGGGACGAGATATCGGTCGACGGACAGGGTAATCCCAGCCGTCGCGAACGGCTGATATTCCCCGGCGCTACGGACGTTCTCGAAGAGGGCGACGTGCTGATTGTCGTGGGAAGCAATGAGGACCTCGATGTGCTGCGAGGCTACTGACGGGAGGACTGCATGGTAGTCGTGAGGCATCTTGTTCTGGTGTTGTTCGGCGCGGTTGCGGCCGTAGCCGTAGTCGTGACAGGTATCTACGGATACCACCTGATAGTGACGACCGCCATTCCCGCGGCGACGCCCGACCTGGCGGCCATTCTGAAGACCGACGCCGAATCGATCCTCTTCGCGGCGATCGTGGCCGCTACGGTCATCGCCCTGATTCTGCTTGCCATTCTTTCGCGAAGTCTCTATCTCAGCCGGGAGCTGGACAAGATCGTCGAAATGAGCCGTTATCGCGATTTCTCTCCCGAAGTGTCGCTCAAAAGGCTCGGACGCATAGGAGATCGCCTGAGCTCGCTCTATCACAACGCCAATGCGGTGAGCGAAAGCAAGACTCGGAAGATAGGCGCGCTATCGGACCTGAACTCCTTTCTCGTTCGCAATGTTTCCGCGCCGCTGGTTGTGTTCGAGCTGCCGGGAAACGTTGTCCACGCGAGCCGCGGCTTCGAGGAGCGCATCGGAGCGGGCAGGACGGAACTGCTTTCCGCAACGGTGACAACGCTTTTTCCCGATCTCGCGTGGAACGAAGTGGAGATCGAACTTCTGCGGCGACGTACGCCGGTGGCGCGGAAGACCGGAATAGGCGAAATGACCTTCTATCCAATTGAAGATCGCGCCGATGAGATCGCCTACATAGTCTGTTCGCTCGAGAAACCCGAAAAGGTGTGGCTGCCCGAAAAGATGCGGCACGCACTCGAACGCGCCGACAATCCCGACGGTGCGAAACCCGAGAGTCAATTCGGTCACGCCGTAGCATCCGGACTTCGCGGCATTATGGCGAGTTTCCGCCGTGGACGGAGCAAGAAGGAACCGAAAGCATCGGATACGCCGGAGAAGTAGACGGAGCCACGAACCATCAGTCGGTGCCGGATCGGCGAAGTCGCATTGACACTCCTCGGGGTTGTAATAAATAATGCTGCTACATGAAGAAGTACATCATCGTCACGGGCGGTGTCTGCTCCAGCCTGGGGAAGGGAATTGCTTCCGCATCCCTGGGCAGCCTTCTGGAGAGCAGGGGCCTGCGAGTGCGGATCGCAAAAATCGATCCGTACATCAACGTGGACGCCGGAACGATGAGTCCGTACCAGCATGGCGAGGTCTATGTCACTGACGATGGTGCCGAAACCGATCTCGATCTCGGCAACTACGCGCGGTTCACATCATCTCCTTTGTCACGTGCAAACTCAATCACCACCGGCCAGATCTACCAGGAAGTCATTCAGCGCGAGCGCGAAGGCAGATATCTGGGTCGAACGGTCCAGGTAATTCCGCACATTACCGACCGAATCAAACAGCGAGTCTACGCTGTCGGCGAGGCCGCGGACGTCGATGTTACAATTGTGGAGATCGGCGGAACGGTCGGGGACATCGAATCGGTTCCGTTTCTCGAAGCCGTCCGCCAGATGATACACGAACAGGGTCATGAGAATGTCCTTTCCGTTCACCTCACGCTGGTTCCGGAGGTCACAAGCGGCGAGCTGAAGACCAAGCCCACGCAGCATTCGGTCAAAGAGCTGCGGGAGATCGGGATCCAGCCCGACGTACTTCTGTGCCGCGCACCGTGGCCGCTCGATGACGACATGCGGCGAAAAATCGCGCTGTTCACCAACGTAGACTACGAAGCCGTGGTTTCCGCCTATGACGTGCTGTCCACGATATACGAAATACCGCTTATGTATGCCGAGCAGAAGCTCGACGAGATCGTTCTGCGTAAGCTTCGCGTGGACACTGCGGACCCGGCCTTCCGCACTCCGGATCTATCCGCCTGGCACCAGGTTGTCGAAGTGTTCCGGAACTGCCGCAAACGCGTGCGCATCGCGGTCGTCGGGAAATACATCGACCTGCAGGACTCCTACAAGTCGGTGGATGAAGCGCTTTTTCACGGCGGGATCGCGAACGCTACGCACGTGGAGCTGGTGAAGATCGATTCCGAACGGCTCGAGAAGATCGAGGACTTCACGACGGTATTCGAGAACATCGATGGCATTCTCGTTCCGGGTGGCTTCGGCAGCCGTGGAATCGAGGGCATGATCCGAACAGCGCGGCACGCAAGGGAAATGGATATCCCCTATTTCGGGATCTGTCTGGGGATGCAGGTCATGGTCATCGAATACGCACGGCACAAGCTCGGGTTCGCAGAGGCGGACAGCACCGAGTTTCACCCCGATACACAGCACCCGGTGATCACACTGCTCGAGGAGCAGATCGATGTGAAGAACTACGGCGGCACCATGCGTCTCGGAAGCAGCAAATCGAAGTTGTTGCCGGGAACCCTTATCAGATCGATCTATGGATCGGAGATTATCGCTGAGCGCCACCGCCATCGCTACGAGGTATCGAATCGCTACCGCCGGCAGCTTCACGAGGCGGGGCTTGAAGTGACTGCGGTAACCGAGGACGATGCACTCGTCGAGTCGGTGTCGTGGGCGGGACACCCGTGGGGGCTCGGAGTTCAGTACCATCCGGAGTTTCTTTCGAAGCCGACGAACGCGCATCCCCTGTTTCGAACATTTGTCGCCGCGTGTCTGGCGAGGATGACGAAAGAGGGCCGGGACGATCAGGCAGCAGGCTGCGTTGACGCTTCCGGGACAGCGGAAAACCGGAGGACGCCGAGGACCGTTTCTCAGGACGCGCGCACGGAAAATCATGATCATCTGCCAAAAACTCGCGTCCCGGGATAGAGCCGGTGGTTTTCCCGCCGGCGCCGTCCTTTCGGTGTGTGGATTGTTGCTTCTTCTGATTTCGGGCTGCAGTCTGGACTACGGCCCCGCTCAGATAGCGCAGAAGCTGAACGAGAACACTCCCGACCTCATCATCTACGACTTCCAGAGCACCAGCGTCCGTCACGATAGAAAGCTGTTCCAGATTTCCGCATCTATTTCGGAAACTTTTGATCAGAAGCAGCGGCAGAAACTGAATGACGTCCATTTTTCCGAATACGACGACAAAGGAAACGTGATAACCAGCGGCACGGCCGACAACGCGCTGCTCTACACCGACAGTAACAACGTGGAACTCTCCGGCCATATTACGTTTCATTCCGCACAGGAAAAGGCAACCGTTACCTGTGGCTACCTTTTCTGGGATGACAAGGCGCGAATGCTGACCTCCCGGGCCGATGACACGGTGACCATCAAGCGTGACTCCGGCACTGCACTTGCGGGCCGAGGGTTCTCTGCCGACGTCGCTCGGCGCGAGGTCGATTTTTCCGGTCCGGTGTCCGGTACCGTCGTTGCTCAGGACGGGGAGGCGCAACAATGAGACCGGTTTCGCGCTTCGTGACGGCGGCCGTTATGGCGGTGATTGCCGCAACTTCTCTTTACGCAGCTACCGATATTCAGTTTTCTGCAGATCAGCTCTCGAGCTCCCTCGCCAAGGGCAAAGAGCACACGATTCTCTCCGGCCACGCCGACGTAAAGACCAGGAATACCCGGATTCAGGCTGATCGCATCGAGCTCTACGGCGACAACTTCCGCTACGCAATCTGCAGCGGAAACGTCGACGTGGTCGACTCCGAGCGGAAGCTGCACATTAGCGGAGATCAGTTCTTTTATGATCGCGAAACCGAGCTTGCGAGGATGGAGGGAAACGCGGTACTCGAAGATCTGAAGAATGAGGTCGTGGTGAAGGCGGGCTTCATCGAGAGCCGCGGGAAAGAGGATCTTGTGCTCATCCAGATCGGGGTAAGGATCTTCCAGAAGGATGTGGTGGCGCGTGCGGAGCTGGCCCTGTACCATCGGAACACCAACACACTCGACCTGTCCGGCGTCCCGGTCGCCTACTACAAAGGCGACGAATACCGCGCAGGCAGAATCTCGATTGATCTC
>Ga0307375_10005815_pt1 | contig 11496 bp, 11 predicted proteins | sample TR1MG_FD_202531 | JGI IMG/M metagenome (GOLD analysis project Ga0307375, IMG submission 202531) | Soil microbial communities from Risofladan, Vaasa, Finland - TR-1 | ecosystem: Environmental > Terrestrial > Soil > Coastal area > Acid sulfate soil | place: Finland: Risofladan, Vaasa | collected... | reverse complement strand
TCCGGGCTCGCCGACCAACCGGGCAAATCCGATTAGCGCCTCGGGACTCATTCTTGCCTTTAGCAGTTTCCTGTTCTCCTCGACCAGCAGCTTGCTATAGACCCTTGCTGCCCCTCCGAGTATCACGTCCTGGATGTCGTCGCCGGCGTCGGTCTGAAGACCGCCGTCTTCTGACCCCCATCAGTTTGCGGCTGATGGGCTCACCGGCTTGCGTGCCGGCAAGTTTTCCTGTCGACTTTCGTCTTCAGGATCGCCCGTCGGTTTGCCGCCAACGGACCCCTGTCGATTGCTCAACAGGGCTCGCTGGTTTGCGGCCAGCGGGGTGCCACTAGCTTGCGGCCAGTAGCACTCGCTGAGATCCGCCGATCTCAGCTCGGCGAAAACTTTCGTTCTCGCGTCGCAGGGACCGCCGTCCCTTGGTGCCCGGTAACTGCCGTTACCGGACTGCCGACGACTTCCACCCCGGTGTGTACTCCGGTGAGCGGGCTTGAGCCCCGGACTCACCACCAACCGGGAAAACTTCAGAAACTGTCAAAGAACGATTCTCTTTTTACGCTTCTCCTTATGGGAGTCAAGGTTTTCCGCGAAACTTTATCCCCTTTATTTTCAATCGAGTGCAGCTCGTCCACAGGCCGCTGCCAGAAAACAGTGCAACTCGCTTCGCAAATCCACTGCTCGAGCGTCGAACTTTCCACCTCTCTCACCGCCATTTGTGATTTGCGCTGTAACGCTCAAACCAGCATGAAAACTGGCTTCCAACGATGTCTCTCCAGTATCCCCGCAATTGTTGCCGCTTGTGTGCGTACGTCTCATTGTTTTCCGCTATTTTCGAGTACTTCATGTGAAAAAGTCAGTAAAAACCGCACGTGGAGCAGCTTTGCAAAATTCAGAAAATCAAAATATGCGCGCTCGACTCTGGATTCAGGCAAGAAAAAGGCCAGCAAGTTCTGCTGACCTGGACGGGCAATTCACAGCTTCTACAACCTGAGGGCCACACTCACACCATCGCGCAACGGCATCAGTGTCGTAAACCACTCGTGGTTGGCATATAGCGCCTGGTTGAAGTCCACAATTGCACTGGTTGAATCCATGCGCTTCACGTTGCCCACACGCCCCGCGGCCAATTCCGCGGGTTCGCCGCTCCACAACGTATTGTCCGTAACGAATAATCCGCCCTTGCGCACGCGCGGGTTCACGAGTCGCAGCACTCTCGGATAGTCATCTTTATCGACATCATTGAATACAACGTCGAAGGCGCCCTTTTCTTCGCTCAGCAGTTCCAACGCGTCGCCAACCCGGATTTCGACTCTCTCCAGCACGCCTGCCCGTTTCAGATACCCGCTGGCTTCCTCGGCGTTCCGGCGGTCTCCGTCCGTATAGATCACCTTGCCGCCTTCACCCACGGCCCTCGCCCACCAGATCGTCGAATACCCGATTGCCGATCCCATCTCAAAGACCGTTTTTGCACCAATCATTCGCGCCAACTGGAACAACATCCGCCCCACGGCGGGTCCCACAATTGGAATCTTTCGCGCCTTCGCCTGTCGCTCCATCTCGCGCAATACCTCGTCGCGCTCCGGCAACAGGTCATAGAGATATTGCTCCACCGCTTCATTGGTGATTCCCGCCATCCACTAACTCCCTTCACAAAAAAGCGGCAATCCTTTCGCCGCTTCCTTGAACCTTCATAACGATTTTATAAGCTCTCTTCGCTCGCCTGGTTTTAGTTCCATCACTTCAAACCCGAGTTTTGCCGCTGCCGGCTTCAGTTCGCTCGGCTTGCCGTGCAGTAGTGGAAATGTCCCAAAATGCATGGGGATCACGGTCTTCGGCCGAAGTAGCTCACAGGCATACGCCACCTCACGAGGCCCCATGGTGAAGTGGTCACCAATCGGCAGCATTGCGACCTGCGGAGCATAGAGATCCGCGATCACCTTAAAGTCCATCATCGGGCCAGTGTCACCCGCATGGTAGACCTTCAGGCCGTCGGAGAATTCCATTACGTACCCGCAGGCCTCGCCGCCGTAGATGATCGATCCATCGTCGTCCTGGATTCCACACGAGTGAATGGCATGAACCATCGTTACTTTCACACCTTCCACTTCCTGCGTGCCGCCTTTGTTCATCGCCGAGACATTTTTGGCTCCCTTGCTACCCAGCCACGACGCCAACTCAAAGATCCCCACAACTTTCGGCTGATGCTGCTTGATAATCCCCACGGCATCACCAATGTGGTCGAAGTGCCCATGCGTGCACAGCACCGCGTCCACTTTCCTTTGCTGCTTCTCCGCCTCGGGACACATCGGGTTTCCTTTCACCCATGGATCCACCAGGAACACCTTGCCCTCCGGCGTCTCGATTTTGAATGTCGCATGTCCCAGCCACGTCACATGTATGGACATATAGCAAACCTTTCTCTGTCGATTATCTTCTCCCCTACTCGTAACCCTCGCATTCTAGTTTCCTTCACCTTGTCTCGCAACGGCACCAGTTCGCCATGCACTTCCGGTCTTCGGAAATCCACAGCCGGGTGCCAATCTCCAGGATGCACGATGATAGAATCCCCTAACCAGCTCATCTCCGGCTCGCATTCTTCGCCGGTCTGGCTCCATTCAGTACAAGATTTCTTGCTGATATCATGAACGAGACACTCATGACACAACCGGACGCTAAAACGCACGCCCGAATGGACGCGTTCCTGCTCGAGGTCGCCGACGTTGTTAACGCGACACTCGACCTGGAGACTCTGCTTCGCCGTGTCTCTGAGTTGGTTCGGCGTGTCATCGATTACGAGATTTTCGCCATCATGCTCCTGAACGAGAAGACTCAGGAGCTACGCATTCGTTTCCAGGTTGGACATCCGCCGGAGATCGCCGAGCGCGTGCGCGTCAAGGTCGGCCAGGGAATCACCGGCCTGGCCGCGGAACGCCGCGAAGCCATTCTTGTCAACGACGTGCAGAGCAGCGATCACTACATTTCCAGTGGCGCCGGCGCACGATCGGAACTCGCCGTCCCGCTTATCGTCAAGAACCGGGTCATCGGCGTAATCGACATCGAGGCCTCTCAGACTAACTACTTCACCGAAGAGCATAAGTGGATACTGTCGCTTGTGGGGTCGCGCGTTGCGATCGGAATTGAGAATGCGCGCCTGTACACGCGCGTTGCGCGTCAGGCAAAGACACTGGGCCTGCTGAATGAGATCAGCCGCGACCTGACGTCGATTCTCAACCTCGACCAGTTGTTGAAGCGCGTTGGCGACTCGCTCACGCGCCTCATGGATTACCAGATGTTCTCCGTTCTCCTGCTCGATACTTCGGAGACCAAGCTCCAGCACCGCTTTTCGCTGCGCTTCAACGAGAGCATACATATCAAGCACGACATTCCGATCGGCCTCGGTCTCGTCGGATATGCCGCAAGAAACAACGAGGCGATTCTCGTCCCCGACGTAACCAAGGACCCGCGCTATATCAGGCTGAATCCCGAGACCCGCTCCGAGCTTTGCGTCCCGCTCCTGTACAAGGACAAGGTTATCGGTGTGCTCGACCTGGAACACACGCGCCGCGGCTTCTTTACCGACGAGCATCGCCGGACAGTCACAACGCTTGCCGCGCAGATCGCCATTGCGATCGAGAATGCTCGCCTCTATGAGCGCATTCACCGCCAGGAACGGCGCCTTGAAAAAGACCTCTCGCTCGCTCGAGAATTGCAGTACCGGCTGCTGCCGCAATGCTGCCCCAGTCTTCCCCACGGCGAGCTCGCGGCGCGCTTCACTCCGGCCAGAGCCATCGGCGGCGACCTCTACGACTTCATCACCTACGCCGGAGACTCCATAAGCGCCATTGCCATCGGCGACGTCAGCGGCAAAGGAGCACCAGCCGCGATCTACGCCGCGCTTGTCAGTGGCATCCTTCGTTCGCATGCGGCCGAGGAACCCGGGGCCGCCGAGATGCTTTCGGCCATCAACCTCTCGCTCGCAGAACGCCCCATCGACGGCCAGTTCGTTTCGATGATCTATGCCATCTGGAACGACCGCGACAAGGTCATTCAGATCGCCAACTCAGGACTCCCTCGCCCCATCTACTGCCATCATGGCAAGATTGAGCGCATCGAGGCCACCGGCCTTCCGCTCGGACTCTTTCCCACCGCCGAATACGACGAATTGACCTATAACGCTCATGCCGGCGACGTCTTCGTCTTCTTTAGTGACGGAATGCTCGACGCCAGCAATCCGGCCGGACAACTCTTCGGCCGCGACGGGGTCATCGACATTGTTCAACGCAACTGGGAGCGCTCTGCCGACGAAATCGTCACCGCTATTTTCGACGCCGTAAATAAGCACGTTGCCGGCGGCGAAGCCTTCGACGACCAAACCGTCGTCGCCATCAAGGTTAAGGAACATAAGAAGAAGAAGTGAAAAGCATCCAGTCGAAACCCGTTGGCCGTCCCCCGGCCTTCTCGTACCTCAAGACTTCCCGGTCGACTGCGGGCAGTGTTCTCCATTGCGACCAAGCCGCACTCACGGCTCTCGCGGAAAAGTATGGTACGCCGCTCTACGTCTACTCGGCTTCGACTATTCGCGCCCGTTACGCTGAGTTCGAGAAGGCCTTCGCACGCCGTCCACACACAATTTGCTACTCGGTGAAGGCAAATTCGAATCTCACGATTCTTAAATTGCTCGCATCGCTCGGTTCCGGTTTCGACGTTGTCTCCGGCGGCGAGTTGGAGCGCGTACTTCTCGCCAGCAAGAAATCCGCGAAGAAGGTCGTCTTTTCCGGCGTAGGCAAGACCGCGGAAGAGATGGACGCCGCCATTCGTGCGGACATCCTCGTGTTCAACCTTGAGAGCGAGGCAGAGCTCCACCTCCTTGCCGAACGCGCTGCTCGTCTGCGCAAAACCGCGCGCATTGCCTTCCGCGTCAATCCCGACGTCAAGGCCGAGACGCACCCCTATATCAGCACCGGGCTCCGAGAACATAAGTTCGGAGTACCCATCGAACGCGCTCGCGAACTCTACGCCCTTGCCGCCGAGCAGGACTATCTCGAACCCGCTGGCGTCAGCGTCCACATCGGTTCCCAGATCACCGACATTGCGCCCTTTGGCGAGACCATGCAGCGCATCGTCACCCTGGTTCGCCAGTTGCTTGCCGACGGACTTAACATCGGCTATGTCGATGCTGGAGGCGGCCTCGGCATCACCTATCACGGCAACTCCAACGCCACTCTACGCAATTCCGTCCGCGCCTACGCCGCCGCGCTCATCGAGCAACTCCGCGATACGGACCTTCACCTTTTACTTGAACCCGGACGCTCCATCATCGCTCCCGCTGGCACACTCCTGACTCGTGCGCTCTATTCCAAAATGAATGGCAACAAGCGATTCCTTATCGTTGATGCGGCCATGAACGATCTCATCCGGCCATCGCTCTACCACGCTTATCACGAGATAGTCCCAGTCGTTCGAGCATCAGGCAAGAAGGGCGCTTCGCACGGCGACGCAGAACTCCCCGTCATGGATGTGGTTGGGCCGGTTTGCGAATCCGGCGATTTCTTCGCCCACGACCGCGCTCTCCCGGGCGTTGCGCCCGGTGATCTCCTCGCGATCCTCGATGCCGGCGCATACGGCATGTCACTCGCTTCGAACTACAACACGCGGCCTCGGCCCGCCGAACTTCTGGTTGACGGAGTTCGCGTGCGCCAGATCCGCCGCCGCGAAACCTTTGCGGACCTCACCCGCAGCGAACTCTAGCCCTGCCTTTACCCCGCGCAAACAGGCTACGCTGCGCGCAGTCTTCTTTTTTACTTTTCGTTTTTTATCTCTGTCCCCACTTCAGCTTGCTGCGCAGCACGCTGAAGAACGCCCGCCGCATCCGCAGTAACTGCACGGAGTACTCCGCTTTGCGGCAAACGATTCTGTCCCCGTGTTCCAGCGGAACACCTACCTGTCCATCGATGCTGAGAAAACCCTTCTCGCCGCTCGTTTCCACCACAACTTCGACTTCCACATCGTCTCTCACGACAAGCGGGCGGTGCGTCAACGAATGCGGACAGACTGGCGTAATTACGAACGCATCCACCCACGGAGAGAGGACCGGGCCTCCCGCCGCCAGTGAATAGGCGGTCGATCCCGTCGGGGTGGAGACAATTAATCCGTCAGCCTTCGAGTTGAAGACGAACTCACCGTCGATGCGCACCTGGAAGCCAACCAGTCGCGCGATCGCACCTTTGTTCACCACCGCTTCGTTCAGCGCATACCACTCGTTCAACTTAGTTCCATTACGCCGAAGTTCGCAGCGCAATACGGCGCGGTGTTCTACAGGACAGTGTCCTTCATCAACCGCTGCCAGAGTCTCGTACATCTCTCCGAGTGGCACTTCCGTCAGGAATCCCATGGAACCAAGATTTACTGCAAGGATTGGAATGCCTGCTGGCGACACACTGCGTGCAGCCGAGAGCAACGTCCCATCGCCCCCAAGCACCAACGCCAGATTCAGATTTTGCGTGCTCAGTTCCGCTCTCGGAAACACATTTCCATTCGAGTGATACGCAGCGGTTTCCTCGTCCATCAGAACCGTGTACTCCCGCGTGGCAAACCATTCCAGCAGCTTTTCAATGATTTCCTTCAGCTCCGGCTTTGAAGGCTTCGATATGAGTGCAGCTCTTTTCACGCTATCCTCCGGCCTGCCTTGAGGTTATGAGCAAAGCCGAAACAAACTCTTTAATCCCGTTCACAATTGTCACTGAAACTTCGCGTGCAGCAGAAACTCCCGGTTGCCTTCCGTCCCCAGAATCGGTGATTCGATCACTTCCCCACCGTACGCGCCAAGATGTTCAACCGCCGCTTTCACTTTCTCTACAGCCGCTTGCTGCGCGTCGCGATCTCGCACAATTCCGCCTTTGCCGACGCGTTCCCGTCCTACTTCGAACTGCGGCTTGACCAGCACGATAAGCTCCTTGCGAGAAACCTGTTTGCCGATCCACGCTGCGTCCACAACTGCCGGGAGCACGAGTGTAGCAGAGATGAACGACACATCCATCACTACTACTTCCACCGGCTCTGGAACTTTTTCCCGCTCCAGATATCGCGCGTTTGTCTTCTCCAGCAGACGCACGCGAGCGTCGCTTCGCAGTTTTGCGTCAATCTGCCCGTAGCCTGTATCCACTGCCACCACCAGCGCAGCGCCATGCTGCAACAGGCAATCCGTGAAGCCCCCCGTCGAAGTTCCCACATCCATGCATGTCGCGCCTGTCACGTCGATTTTCCAATGCTCCAAGGCGCGTTCCAGCTTCAGTCCTCCACGGCTCACGTAGCGCATCTCATTGCCCAACAGCCTGATGCTCGCTTCGCTGTCGACCGCCGTGCCCGACTTCTCGATCTTCTGTTCGTTGACCAATACGCGGCCCGCCAGAATCATCGCTTGCGCTCGCTCGCGACTTGCGACCAGCCCTCTCTCCACAAGCAGCCGGTCAATTCTAGTTTTGCTCATGGCATTGCCTCAGAATCTCGTTTTTCTCTGCGATTCTCGCACCATCATTTGTGCAAAGCGGAGAATACCGCATCGCTACTTGGGTTGCTCGTGGCTTCAGGGTCTTTTTCACGTGGATTTCCACACTCGTGTTGAAAATCGAAGGCATCTCTGGCAAGTGAATTGTAACGGAGCAACCGCTTCTTCTCCCGTGTCCGCACCATCCCAAACCGGGTTACAATATGTCGACTCTCATTCCGGATTCCCAGTCGATCCCATGGCCACTTCCAATTCCGCATCCGCCGCGCAAGCAAGCGCCGCCCAGCACACTACTGAGCCCGGCGAGGGTTTTTCTCTCGTACGCCGCTCCATTCAGCGTGAGATGTATGCTCTCGTCCATCGCGCACAACTGCTCCGCCAGCACCTCGGACTTCGCGACGGTGGCAATGACGTCGCTGAAATTGCGGCCTGCTGCGCGCTTCGTGCCCATGATGCGGTAATCGCTTCTCCGCTCGCTCTCGGAGCGCATATCGCTCGTGCCGTTCCCCTACCGGAAATCGCCACCCGGGCCATCCAAGAAGAGTCTTCTGGTAAGTCTGGCGCAAGCGCCCCATCACCGCTCGCTGTCGCCACTGGACAGGCAGTTTCACAACTCGTAGGACACTCGAGCAACGTCGCGCTTGTCTGTTGTGCGAATTTTAACGGCGATCGGGAGTGGCGATCCGTGCTCGGCTTTGCTGGCCAGCACAAGCTTCCGCTTCTGTTTATTTTCCGCAACCAGCAATCCGTCACCGGCGCGCGCATGCTTGATCTCCGCAGCACGTACGCCGAGTTCGGCGTCCCGGCCATCACGGTCGATGCAGTCGACGCAGTCGCCGTCTATCGCGTTGCCACCGAGGCCTGCCATAACGCGCGCGTCGGCCGGGGAGCGACCGTCATCGACGCTCTCGCTATCGATGCCGCGCCGCAACTCGCATCTGGCGATCCTCTTGTTCTACTTGAATCGTACATGCGGCGTCACTCCGCATGGAGCGACACCTGGCTTGCTGACATGGAGGAATCCGAACGGAGCGCCATCGGGACCATCATGAGTTAGGCATTGTGCGCGCTGAAGTGCGAATTACTTTTCTACTGGATCCAGCACGACAATCAGAAATGTTGCGACCGGTCCAAGGAAGAGTGATGCAAGCCACCACAAAATTCCGCTGCGATTCTTCGACTGCGCCAGTCCGGCGTTGATCAAGGCGAGCGTTCCCCATCCAACGCCATAGGCAGACCTGGCAGAAATCGTGGGAAGCGGCACAATCATCTGTTCCTCCATGGCTCGTTTTTTAGACCTCCGCAACATACACCGCTCGCCTCTGGCCCGCCATCGGAATGACCTGCGATCGACTCTCGCATTCCCGTTCCTGAATCTTTCCCTTTACGCGCAACTTCACGGTTGGTCACCGGTTTTACACTCCATGCCGCGAACCGCCACAATCCTCGCTAGGCTGGCGATTGTTTTTCTGCTGCTCTGTCTTGTCGTGCTCTTTATCGCCGCTGTTCTATCTTTCAAAGGCAAACCTGCTGCCGACAATGGCCCCGGTAGCTTCATCCTCGCCCCCCATCGTTCGGTGCTCTCGTAATATTTGTCCGGTGGCAAAAAGAAAGAAAGCCACAGGCATTGCCCGCGGCTCTTGTATCAAAGCTTGTTGCTACTTAATAGATAGTAACTTGAGGCGCTGGAGGTTGTAGTTTGATCGTGATTACCTTGCTCGTTTCATCGATCTTGAAATCTTCGCCATACGTGCGAAATCCAGGCGCGATTACCTGCACGCGAATCGTCCCATATGGAATGTAAGGGGCGTTCGTCTTGCCGTGCAGGTCAGTCTTCAATTCGTATCCCCCTCGCTCCTGCTCGCCGCGTTCGTTGACCGGGTGAATAATTACGGCCGCAAATTTCACCGGCTTCCCGTTTGACTCCTTCACCACCAGAAAGTTGATATTTGCAACCTTTCCCTTGTCATCGTTCTTTTTCTTGTCGCGGGCGAACGCTATGGTCCCCAGCACCAGCAACACGGCTAATACCACGCGAAAGGATATTTTCATTGGGATCTCCAGTTGCTTCATTGTATGACGCCTCTGGCCAGCGTTCCAGTCCACCAATTGATCACATCCATGTTTGTCCCCGCTCCACCCGGCGTCGATTTTGCGGCCTGCCATCGCAGATTTCAGTTAGCTTTCCAGAAGCCCGAACTGCTGGGTTCCGGCGGTCGATGTATCCTTCGGAGGCGTCATCTTCTTCGCCAGCATCGTTTTTCTGTTGCGCCTCGGACCTGTGCGGGAGAGGACTACTTAAAATACAACCGCCTCGATTCATGAAAAGGCTCTGCCGCTGATTTCTCCGCCGCTGCGATCTCGTTAGTTTTGCATCGTCCCGTCCGGTTCCATCCAGTTGAGCATTTGGAAAATCTTCAGAATTTTTCAATCCTCTCAAAGCTCATTCGACGTCCGGTAAGTCATTGATTCAACGGATACAGAACAAGATATGAGTCAAATTAACTCAATTTACACTTGACACTCACCGATCGCTTGGATAAATTAGCACTCGTGCGGGTGGAGTGCTAACAGCTCCGTCTAGTTGGGCGGCCCGCGCGGGTTTTCTGCTGTACCAAGCTTCAACTGAAGAATCAAAATTTCTTGATTTCATTCGTATGAACGTTTGAAAGGAGTTCCAGAATGGCAGCAAAGCTTACTCCATTGCACGACCGTCTCCTGGTTCGCCGCGTGGAGGAATCCGAAACCACTCGTGGCGGCATCATCATCCCTGACAGCGCGAAGGACAAGCCACAAGAAGGCGAAGTCATCACTGTTGGGAAAGGCAAGTCCAACGACGAAGGCAAGGTCTTCCCGCTCGACGTCAAGGCAGGCGATCGCATCCTCTTCGGAAAGTACGCCGGCACCGAAATCAAGATTGATGGCGAAGAGCTCCTCATCATGCGTGAGGAAGAAGTCCTCGGCATCCTCGAAGGCACCACGAAGAAGAAATAGCTTCGCGGACGGTCGTTCCAAGCGGCGATTCGCGAAACCAGCGTGTTGAGCGGACGCGAATCAAACCCGGGAACCAGCAGCCGGGAGTTTCCCATACGCGCACAGCGCGATTAGACAAAGCTTCTTGAAGGAGTTTTAGCAATGGCAAAACAGATTGTTCACGGCGAGGAGTCGCGTCAGGCGATTCTCCGCGGCGTCAACGTCCTCGCGGACGCCGTCAAGGTGACCCTCGGCCCCAAGGGCCGCAATGTGGTCATTGAAAAGAAATTCGGTTCGCCGCTCATTACCAAGGACGGCGTTACCGTAGCCAAGGAAATCGAGCTGAAGGATTCGCTCGAGAACATGGGCGCACAGATGGTTCGCGAAGTCGCCAGCAAGACCAGCGACGTTGCCGGTGACGGCACCACGACAGCCACCGTCCTTGCCCAGTCGATCTTTCGTGAAGGCGTCAAGACTGTCGCTGCCGGAGCCAATCCGATGGCCCTTAAGCGCGGCATCGAAAAGGCAGTTGCCACCGTCAATGGCTCGCTCGACAAGGAAGGCAACCGCATTCCCGGCGCGCTCGACAAACTCTCCAAGCCCGTCTCCGGCGAAATGATTGCCCAGGTTGGCACCATCTCCGCCAACAACGACGATACTATCGGCCACATCATTGCTGAAGCCATGAAGAAGGTCGGTAAAGACGGCGTCATCACCGTCGAAGAGTCGAAGACGATGGAGACCCAGCTTGAAGTTGTCGAAGGCATGCAGTTTGACCGCGGCTACCTCTCCCCGTACTTCGTTACCGATGCCGAGCGCATGGAAGCCGTTCTGGAGAATGCGCTCATCCTGATCCACGAGAAAAAGATCTCCTCGATGAAAGATCTGCTCCCGTTGCTTGAGCAGGTTGCCAAGGGCGGCCGTCCGCTGCTCATCATCGCCGAGGATGTCGATGGCGAAGCGCTCGCCACTCTCGTCGTGAACAAGCTGCGCGGTACGCTGCAAGTCTGCGCCGTCAAGGC
>Ga0307375_10005813_pt1 | contig 11499 bp, 6 predicted proteins | sample TR1MG_FD_202531 | JGI IMG/M metagenome (GOLD analysis project Ga0307375, IMG submission 202531) | Soil microbial communities from Risofladan, Vaasa, Finland - TR-1 | ecosystem: Environmental > Terrestrial > Soil > Coastal area > Acid sulfate soil | place: Finland: Risofladan, Vaasa | collected... | reverse complement strand
CCCGCTGGACTCCCGGACTGATCTGCTGGCAAAACAAAAGGCCACCGCGAACGATGGCCTGATTGTTTGCTATGTCTGGCTCCCCGAGCAGGCTTCAAATCTACGACCTGCAAATTAACGGTCGTATTCCCAAGCCACCACTGGGTCGGCAATCATTTAAATCAATTAAATCAGTTGCATGATTATACCGCATATTGCCGAGTCGGGTGGTGTGCTCACCCCAAAGACCGGCCCACCACCTCCTGCACATCCTTGGACAAGCCTTTGGCCGCTGCCACTTTCTGCAATGCGGCCCGCATTTGTTTTTTCAGCGCGGGCCGGAATTTTTTCCAGTGATCCAGCGTGCGTACCAGACGCGCGGCCACTTGCGGATTGAGCTTGTTCAGCGCGATCACCTGTTCAGCCCAGAACTCGTAGCCGCTGCCATCCGCCGCATGGAACTGTGACGGATTGCCGTTGCAGAAACTGAAGATCAGGCTGCGTGCGCGGTTGGGATTTTTCAGCGTGAACGCGGGATGCATCATCAGCTTGCGCACCGCGTTGACATCGGTATGCATCGCCATCGCCTGCAGGCTGAACCATTTGTCCACCACCAGCGCCTCTTTTTTGAAATCCTGATAGAAGCGGTTCAATGGCTGTTGTGCAGTCTTGCTGCCGGTGTTGACCAGGCACATCAGCGCGGCGAGGCGGTCGGTCATGTTGTCGGCGGAGGCGATCTGCGCGTGCGCCAGTTGCAGCGTGGATTCGTCCTGCCAACCCAACAGATAAGACAGACAAAGATTCTTCAGGCCGCGCTTGCCGGCGGACCTTGCATCGGAGCTGTATTTGCCGGGAGTCAGGTTGGCTTCATAGTTGGCGATGAAATCGGCCTTGAGTCTTTCAGACAAGGTCTTGCGCATGAACTCGCGCGCAGTGTGGATCGCCTGCGGGTCTATCACTGCGCACTGTTCGGCCAGCATCAATTCCGAAGGCAGCGTCAGCACCACCTCGCGGAAGGACGGATCGAGCGACTGGTCGTTCAGGGTGGTGCGCAACGCGTCGTTGAACAGATCGTCCAGCGTCAGCTTTTCACCCGCCTGCACCTGTTTGATCAGGTTCAGCAGGCGTTGCATCGCCAGGCGATGTCCGGCTTCCCAGCGGTTGAAGGCATCGCTGTCATGCGCCATCAGCAGCGCCAGTTCCTTGTCGGTGTAGTCGTATTCCATCACCACCGGCGCGGAGAAATTGCGCAGCAGTGATGGCGTTGGGTTGCTGGTCACGTTGTTAAAGGTGAAAGTCTGTTTTGCCTTGGTCAGCTCCAGCACGCAGGTGGTGGCAGGTTTTGAAGGCTTTTCAGATTTTGCAGCGGGGGCGCCCTCAAGATACAGCGCCATGTCGCGGCCCTTGGCATTGAGCAGGCCAACCGCAACGGGGATATGGAAGGGCAGCGGTTTCTTTTGTCCGGCGCCGGGCTTGCAGCTTTGGCTGAGCGTCAGCTCATAGGTCTGTTTGGCGGCGTCGTAGTGGCTTTGCACCTTGAGCTGCGGCGTGCCGGGCTGGCTGTACCAGCGCTCGAACTGGCTCAGGTTGCGTCCGCTGCTGTGCGCCATCGCCGCGCGGAAATCGTCGCAGGTCACCGCCTGCCCGTCATGCCGCGCAAAGTACAGATCCATGCCCTTGCGGAAGCCGTCACGCCCCAGCAGGGTCTGGTACATGCGCACCACCTCGGCACCTTTTTCATAGATTGTGACGGTGTAGAAATTGCTGATCTCGACATAGTAGTCCGGCCGCACCGCATGGGCCATCGGCCCCGCATCTTCGGAGAACTGGTGCTGGCGCAGCCCACGCACATCCTCGATGCGCTTCACCGCGCGACCGCTGTCCGTGCCGACCATGTCGGCGGAGAATTCCTGGTCGCGGAACACGGTGAGGCCTTCCTTCAACGACAACTGGAACCAGTCGCGGCAGGTCACGCGGTTGCCGGTCCAGTTATGGAAGTATTCATGGCCGACCACCGACTCGATATTGGCGAAATCGGCGTCGGTGGCGATGCGGGGGTTGGCCAGCACATACTTGGTGTTGAAGATGTTCAGGCCCTTGTTTTCCATCGCGCCCATGTTGAAGTCGCCCACCGCGACGATCATGAAACGGTCCAGATCCAGCTCAAGCCCGAAACGTTCCTGATCCCAGCGTATGCTGTGCTTGAGCGATTCCATCGCATGCTGCGTCTTGTCCAGATTGCCCGGCTCCACCCACACTTGCAGCAGCACGCGGCGCCCGCTGTTCAGCCTGAATGTTTCTTCCTGGCACACCAACTTGCCTGCCACCAGCGCAAACAGATAAGAAGGTTTCTTGAACGGGTCTTCCCACTTGGCATAGTGGCGGCCACGGGGCAGGTCGCCCTGTTCGATCAGGTTGCCATTGGAGAGCAACACCGGATACTTTTTCTTGTCGCCGCGCAGCATCACGGTGTATTTCGCCATCACGTCCGGGCGATCGGGAAACCAGGTGATCTTGCGGAAACCTTCGGCCTCGCATTGGGTAAAGAAATTGCCATTGGAGACATACAGCCCCATCATCGAAGTATTCTTCTCGGGCTCAACCAGTGTCTCGATCTCCAGCGTGATCTCGTCCGGTGCGTTGGCAATGCGCAATTTCCCGTCTGCGATGGTGTAGCCCGTCTTACCCTTGCGCAGCGTCTTGCCGTTCATGCGCAAAGCCACCAGCTTGACACCATCGCCCAGCAGCTCCACATCCTTGTTGGGCGATGCGCTATTGCGCTGCAGCGTGATGCGCGTGGCCACACGGGTTGCCGCGGGGTCGAGATCGAAACCCATTTCAACGGTGTTCACCCAATATGCCGGGGCAGTGTAGTCTTTGCGATGGATGGTGACGTGTGGTTTCTTGGTCGATTTCTGGGTCATGAGCGACGGGTCAGGTGGGTGTGAGAAGGAGCGGATTTTAACAGGGTCGGCTTTGGCTGACTGGCTGCTTGAATCAATGGAGTCTGACCCTTTTGATTTTCAATTGAAAAGTACAAACCTGAGCTAGTCAACAAGGTGGACAGCTGGTTTTAATTGATGCGATGGTGACTAACGCTGTGGATTTCTAATCTAATTACCGAAGCTCCCTCAATAACTTCTCGCAAGATCGCGCCCAAGATAGTTGCTCTGTCAGTATTTCACAAAGTTTGTTCGCCCGGCCAATTGCAGCATCAATGTCGCTGAGCTGATAATATATTTTCTCCTGCCAATGGCTGGCAGCCTGTTTGAGATTGTCCGACGTCTTGACGATGTAATGCTGCTGCTCGTGCGGCTTCAGAAATTCCTTCAGTAATTCGGCAAAACCACTCTGGTCGCTGATCAGCGCGGGGGTGCCGTAACTCAGAGATTCCAGCGCAACCAAGCCGAAGCCTTCGCAACGTGAGGGCATCAGGGTGAGCGCTGAGCTACGGTAATCCCCGATAATTTCCTCTACGTCGCTGGAATATTCCCGGACTCGGACTTTGAGACCGCTGAATCTGGTTCCCAGATCGCTTTGGAGCTTAGTTCCCACGCCAACTGGTGCACCCCGTACGATTAGTTCTGGTTTATGTGGCAACTGCGTCGCGTCTATATGTTGCAGGGCTCTTGCGGCAATGTCTATGCCTTTGATCGCCTCGTCCTCGGCGCGCCCCACCAGCAGGCAATGCAGGCTGGCCGGTGTCGTTCGCGTTTCGATCCGCCTGAACCCCGGATCGAACTGACAAATGCGCGGTCGTTCTACAGGTCGCAGGCGCTCAATCAATGTAGAGGTTTCCCTATACAAAAGCGGCCCGACGGCAGCTACCAGTTGCGCGCCCTTCGCCAGATCTAGTTCCTGCTTCTCCCGCTCAGCCGCCTGTTGCGCAGCATCATCTTTGCCCTTGTACCACTCGATTTGGCCGGGGGCCATGTGTATGAAATGCACCCGCTTCGCTAGCGGGTAGTTGTCCTCCTGCTGCGCTTTCGCGGCCACGCCGGTGATGCGTCCGTGCCCGACGATAATGTCGGGCTTGAAACCATCGGGCAACGGCAGCTTGCGCTCCATTGATGCATTATCCGTTGAAACCAGCAGCACACTGCCTTTTTGTGCCTGAATAATTTCCTCATCTTTTGCCTGCAACACGACACAACACACAGTCTTGCCCATACGTGCGAAAGCCAGGCAAAGCTCGCGGTTAAAAGTCGAAAGCCCGCCGTGGCGAGACTCCCACTCGGTGGCGAGCAGCAGGATATGCTGCTGACCGGAAGAAAATTGCGCGCTCAGTTCAGGGCTTTCCGTTGCGTTTTGCTGCTTGGGCTTGGCCTTCGCCTCTGGTGCGATGCCGGAAAACGGTGGTAGCACCACCTCCCGCTCTACCCTCGGGCGATGGATATCGCCGTCCGGCTGCCCGCGTTGCCACACGGCCTGTGAAATGCTGCCTATGCGGATAGATTCAATGGATTCCACCAGATGCCGCGCCAGCTTGCTTGCCTGCGCGCCTTCCACCAGTACCACGATTCGTCCGCGCCTTGTGGCGCTTTGCCCCTCGTCCCACTCGGCGCGAATCAGAGCCGCGCCGCGTGCCTCGCGGTCGTAGTAGCACAGGCCGGTGCGCCAGTACACACCGTTCGGCCCGGCCTTAACGCCGATGCGCGACAGTATGGTCTTAAGTACGCCATCGTGCAGGAAGTCGTAATGCAGCTCCACCCACGCGTCAGCTTCGGCATCGCGCCACACCGCCGCGATGTCACTCTCCATCGTGCGTTCCGAGGGCAGCAACTCGGTTGCAATATAGCTTACCTTGTCCAGCGGGAAGCAGATGCCGCACTGGGTCATCATATCGAGAAATAATTTCTGCTCGTCTTCGCCATATTCCTTCCACACTTTGAGCTGGAGCTGTGCCAGGTAAAAGCGGCCATGACGTTCGCGGATCAACGGCAGGGTGTCGTTGCGCTCCAACAATGCGTAAATGCCCGCCAGCGCCCAGTCCTGTTTCAGCACCAGGTCATTGCCGAACGCGCCCTCGCGCCAGAATAGCTGACCCGCGCGGTGCAGGAATCCTGCAATCAGGGCGGGTGGTGCGAGAGAAGCATGCTCTTTGCAAAGTATTGCGAACTCATCGAAAGTCAGAACTTTCCTGTCTGCGTCGCGTATCGTACGCAATAAATCTTCCATATCCACCCAGCTTTGCGGTATCTCCACGGCGGCGTATCGTTTGCGCAGCAGCCGCGCGGCGGCGCGGATTTCCATCTCGATGCGCTCCAGACCGTAGTCTTCCAGCGCGCTGCATGCCGTGATTTTCAGGTAGCTGAATCCATGCTCTGCAGGCAATTGCGGCGACAGTTCCGCGTCACCCTCATCGCATTGCGTCAGCACCACGATAATGGGCGCATGTTCACCCGCCAGCGAGCGGATATAAGCCAACCAGTAGGCCAGCGGGCGGTTGCGCATGGGAATGCCGTTCTCGAAAAACTCGTTGTCGTTTTCGTGCCCTGGGTGCCAGGCCACCACGTAGATTGCTCGGTCGTCGAGGAATAGGCCATGGGTGCCGAGGTAGATGTCCTGCCCGCCGAAGTCCCACAAGTTGAGATGCATAGCCTTGTGATCTTTTTCAGCCTTCAGCACCTCGTAGCGCCCCAGTGTCACACCGTGAGTGCTGAGCACCGATGCATCGTAGTCTTGCCCTTGCAAGCGACGGCTGATCTGGGTCTTGCCCACCCGCCCGTTGCCGAGAACGAATAGCTTGAGTTCGGTGTTGGGCGCCGCTCCGCTGGTGAGTATGTCCTGCTGCCAGGGAATGATACGCAGGAGAGCGTTTTCAAACTCCGCTCCTTCGAGCAACTCTGCAGGCGCATTCCTTACTCGAATGGATCCTTCGCACCATAAATAGGTCAGCCGGGGGTAAGCGTAAAGGAGCCGAGAATCCTCAATATCGTCAAGAGTCAAATATTGAAGGTTGCGATGCCCATTCAGGGTAGCTGCCTGGGCTCTGGACAGAACAAATGTACGTTGTAATCCGAGAAATTTCAGCGCGGTGAGCTTGGCCAGCGGCGCGAGATCGGTGATCTGCTTGCACCCGGAAAGATCGAGCGTTTGCAGCGCGGTGAGCTTGGCCAGCGGCGCGAGATCGGTGATCTGCTTGCACCCGGAAAGATCGAGCGTTTGCAGCGCGGTGAGCTTGGCCAGCGGCGCAAAGTCGGTGATCTGCTCGCACCCGGTTAGATCAAGCGTTTGCAGTGCGGTGAGCCTGGCCAGCGGCGCAAGATCGGTGATCTGCTCACACCCGGAAAGATCGAGCGTTTGCAGCGCGGTGAGCTTGGCCAGCGGCGCAAAGTCGGTGATCTGCTCGCACCTAGAAAGATTGAGCGTTTGCAGCACGGTGAGCTTGGCCAGCGGCGCAATATCAGCGATCTGCTCGCACCCGGTTAGATCAAGCGTTTGCAGCGCGGTGAGCTTGGCCAGCGGCGCAAAGTCGGTGATCTGCTCGCACCCGGTTAGATCAAGCGTTTGCAGCGCGGTGAGCCTGGCCAGCGGCGCAAAGTCGGTGATCTGCTCGCACCTAGAAAGATTGAGCGTTTGCAGCACGGTGAGCTTGGCCAGCGGCGCAATATCAGCGATCTGCTCGCACCTAGAAAGATTGAGCGTTTGCAGCACGGTGAGCTTGGCCAGCGACGCAATATCAGCGATCTGCCCGCACCAGGAAACATCGAGCCTTTGCAGCGCGGTGAGCTTGGCCAGCGGCGCAAGATCGGTGATCTGCTTGCACCAGGAAACATCGAGCGTTTGCAGCGCGGTGAGCTTGGCCAGCGGCACAAGATCGGTGATCTGCTCGCACCAGGAAACATCGAGCCTTTGCAGCGCGGTGAGCCTGGCAAGCGGCGCAAAGTCGGTGATCTGCTCGCACCAGGAAACTTCGAGCCTTTGCAGCGCGGTGAGCTTGGCCAGCGGTGCAAAGTCGGTGATCTGCTTGCACCCGGAAAGATCGAGCCTTTGCAGCGCCGTGAGCTTGGCCAGCGGCGCAAAGTCGGTGATCTGCTCGCACCCGGAAAGATCGAGCGTTTGCAGCGCCGTGAGCTTGGCCAGCGGCGCAATATCAGCGATCTGCTCGCACCTAGAAAGATTGAGCGTTTGCAGCGCGGTGAGTTGGGATAGCACGGATATGTCAGCCATCCAGTAACACTCGGAAAGGTCTAGCGATTCGAGCCAGGTGAGATGCCCCAGCGAGGTCGGCAAATCTACGATGCGCAGGGAATCCAGCGCCAGGTGTTTTGCGTTTGTGCTGCGTGCTTCCTCGATCAGGCGTTCCGCCTCCTGATAAGAGCTTTCGTTGGTCAGGTCAATTTTCATTTTGACGAGCTAAAGGGCTCAGGTTCGAATTATTTTTCAAGCGAGGGTAAGCAATTAGACTGTGCGCCAGAACGGCGCAAAAAAAAAGCAGATAAGCTTGCAACCATGTTATCCCCCTTAAATAACAAACTTGCTGATCCATCGTTCCGATGGTGAAGGAACTCGCGCCAACTGTTATGCGTCATAAATATCAGTTGATCACGCAGGGGAATCATACGGAAGTTGCGTAGTGCGGGCAAGGCATGCTTTAGCGAACAATTGAAGAAACAAATGGGGACAATGCCCGATTTGAATTCAACCTAATTCAGTTCCCGGATAAGACAATGCCGTGTGTGTGAAAGTGACATAATCGGAGCCGACTTCAAATCGAACGAAACTCCGCTGACTTTCATCCGTCTGATACCCACTGTTCCAAAGTACTTCAAGGAGATACAAAATGATCAAAGCTTATGCAGCATTCGAGCCCAAAGGCGAACTCAAACCTTTCGAGTATGACCCCGGCGAATTGAAACCGCTGGAGGTGGAGATTGACGTTCACTATTGCGGCATTTGCCATAGCGATCTGAGCGTCATCGACAACGAATGGGGTATAAGCTCATTCCCGGTCGTGGCCGGCCATGAAGTGGTGGGCAAGATCAGCCAGGTCGGCAGCCATGTCAGGGATCTCGCGGTTGGCCAGATCGTCGGCCTGGGTTGGCACGCGGGCTATTGCAACAAGTGTGCGCTATGTCACGCGGGTGACAACAACCTGTGCACCAACGCACAGCCCACCATCATCGGCCATTACGGCGGCTTTGCGGACAAGGTGCGCGCCGCCTCGAACAGCGTGATGCCCATCCCTGATGGTATCGATCTTGAATCGGCCGGCCCGCTGTTCTGCGGCGGGAGTACCGTGTTCAATCCCTTGGTGCAATTCGGGATCAAACCCACGGACAAGGTGGCGGTGATCGGCATCGGCGGCCTGGGGCACATGGCGCTGAAATTCCTCAATGCATGGGGCTGCGAAGTGACGGCTTTCACCTCGACTGCAAGCAAGAAAAAAGAAGCGCTCAGTCTGGGTGCGCACCATACACTGAACTCCCGCGACGAGAACGAGATCAGGAGCGCGGCAGGCCGGTTCGACTACATCCTTTCCACGGTGAACGTGAAACTGGACTGGAACCTTTACCTGAGCACACTGGCGCCGCGCGGCAGACTGCACTTCGTCGGCGCGACGCTGGAGCCGCTGGATATCGGCGTGTTCTCGCTCATCGGGGGGCAACGTTCGGTGTCCGGCTCGCCGGTGGGCAGCCCCGCCACGGCCGCGAAGATGCTGGATTTCGCCAACCTGCACCAGATCAAGCCGGAGATCGAGAAATTCAAATTTACGGACATCAACAAGGCGATCGCAAGACTGAGGAGCGGCGAGGCACGCTATCGCGTTGTGCTGTGTCGATAAGGATGACTGAGGGGCACAATGTGCCAGAATCGTTACTGCTTGCCGGGGGTATTACGCGTTGGCAAGATGAAGGCAGGCCGCAGGTTTGTGAAGCAGAGTACCAAATCGACACTATCTATACTCATCGATACTTCATCAATTCAAACTAATAAGGAGTTATATGCATTATCCGGAATTTCTTGAAAAATATTGGCCAGTTCTCGCAATTGGTCTTTGGATTGCCTACAAGTGGTGGAGGTCAAATAAAGTCTTTTCCATGCTGCCAGAACTTAAGAAGAATGGTGCAATCTTGGTCGACGTCAGATCATCTGGTGAGTTTGCAAATGGAAGCGCCCCGGGAACAATTAACATCCCCCTGCAGGAGTTGGGGAACCGACTCGGTGAGATACCCAAGAACGCCCCGGTTGTTCTCTGCTGTGCAAGCGGAACACGAAGTGGAATGGCAAAACGCGTACTAAAGCGGAATGGCTACCTTAATGTTCATAACATCGGCACTTGGAGAAAATTGTGTGCGGAATAGCGGCCCTTCGCCAAGGTTAGAAAGTGTCGGCAGCTGACTTCCGTACCTAAGGGGTCAGCTTCGCATTAAATTTTCGCAGCGGCGAAAAGTAATGGGTTCAGACAAACAATTCGATGCTGCCCCCTTTTAATTCGCTAAATTAAAAGGCGACCGGTTGGTCGCCTTTTTTATTCGTGGTCTGTCCCCGATTGTCCTCAGCAGACATAGTGTTTGAGAGTAAACTTGTTAGCGAAGATGTCGCTTACCGCCCCTTAGCGGCCAGTCAGCCATGTAATTACGCCACCCGAAATCAGTCATTCACCTAGTACAGCAATCGACACACAGCGGTCATCCGACTTTCCGGAAAGCAGCCATTCAACGCGCCGTTACGCTACAGTTTTGGTGTGAAGTTTTTTGTGTTATTAAACAAAAAAACGTTACAGTATACTCGTCAGCTTGAACGTTTTGTTGCGTCTATTTTCATACTCAGTAACTGGGTGCTCACCCAAGGATTCCGGCAATTCTTCGAGTAGTTCCTGTGAGTGGTGCTCCAGAACCATTTCCCCTTTGGTTAATCTCTCCGTCCAATATCTTCCAATTAACTTCTGTTTTGGCTTCTCAATAATCTGAAATACAGCTGTTCCATCATGAGGAATACTCCTTTTGTTCAAACTCAATCTCGGCTTGCTAGTATAGGAATATGCGACTTTTTTTAATTGTCGATCAGAGTCAATCAGAAAGCCCTCAGAATACGATGAGCTTTCCATTTCGCTTGTGCGCATCATGCAGCTAATGTGAAAGAAGGACTGATTCACCGTCAGCATTACAGGTATGGGAGGTGGCTTTTTACCTGTCTCTGGATCTTTCCAATCTGAATATATAAATCCTACCCAAGTTCCATTCAGGTTAGGAAATGGAACAAGCCATCCTCTAAATATCTTGAATTTCCATCCCCATTTAACAAATACAGCAATAACCAAAAGATCAATACTTATAACTTTGGGAACAAGTCCAAAGAAATCTTTTACTTTTGAGAGATCTAATTGGTTGAGATAAGCAAGTAAATACCATGCGGCAGCTGAAACCCCTACCAACAAATACAGTGAATATTTAAGTGTTACGTTACGCATTACTGGAAACCAAAGTAATTCCAAGCTGCTTTAGCAAATTCGCGCCCATCTTCGCGCGACCATTTTTGATCTGAATGAAACAGAAAGAAGCAATCATTTGCTTCCACCCAGCGTTCAGTAGCAGGCTCATCGCCTTGAAGCTGATCCCAAATATGGAAGAGCATCCCACGAAGACATTCTCTCCATGTTGAATGGGCGAATACTGAATCTGGGCAATTGAAGGCTAGGCATTCGATAAAGAATGAGGGTAGCTCGCGAAATGTTCCATCCGCAGCCATTGCGTTTTCAATGCGCTTTAATAACCGCACCCCCTTTTTGTACGCATAACCAGTTTGTTTATTCTTGGCTATTCCGTTCTCCAATTGTTGGGCAGGATAGTTAACGATACTACTACCATCAGTCTTGAATATTTTTGTACCGGTTCTCGAACTAAATTTCATGTGATATTGAAAGCTAAAACAGGGAACGACATCAGCATCAACACGCGCCGAGCTAGAATTTATCTGTATCGCGGTTGATCCTGTGGAGTCTACTTGATCTGAAAATTTTGCTTTCATGGCAGCAAGAAGTTCTGATCTAAGTTTTGCTGGAGTCCAAATTCCCTCATACGGCTTACCGGGTGTATAAACTCCCGGTTCAGACTCCTTCCAATATAGAACATCTGTACATTCGACAGCAATATCCACGTCGCTGTCTGAGCGCACATTAGTGTTGTTAGCATAAGACCCTTTAGCATAGACCTTTAACGAGCAACTATTAAAAGGTTCGTGTGAGTCAATCGCTTCGCGAATCATTCGCTCAGTTCTATCTTGCTTGTCTTTTTCCGTGTCACTTGAAGGACCCGTCCATCCAGACAATTGATCTTCCAGACTCATTGCTTCTCCTCTGAAAACGCTAACGAGTTGTAGAAAAGGTATTATTGGCGCATCTTGCAATGAATCAATTGGCAGAGCAAGTTGCAGTTCCGCTTGTGGCAACAGCCGAACTTAATGTGGTCAAACTACGTTTCATAAAGCAGACAGTCAAGAACGGCTGCAATTGGCCGCATTCTGCCGTTTTGAATCGGCTAATACAACCGTCCGTTTCTCACTCAACAGCAGTCA
>Ga0307375_10005812_pt1 | contig 11500 bp, 10 predicted proteins | sample TR1MG_FD_202531 | JGI IMG/M metagenome (GOLD analysis project Ga0307375, IMG submission 202531) | Soil microbial communities from Risofladan, Vaasa, Finland - TR-1 | ecosystem: Environmental > Terrestrial > Soil > Coastal area > Acid sulfate soil | place: Finland: Risofladan, Vaasa | collected... | reverse complement strand
GCGAACAGGTCGAAGCGGATGGCGAATACCACGCGCTGCCCGGCGTCGAGAAAGAGCCGGTTGCCGAGATAGACCAGCAAGGCATCGGCGGCACCCAGGCCCAGCATGACCAGTGCCAGCAGGTTCAGCAGCGGCATGCGCTGCTGCGCGAGGTCCGGCAGGATGGCGTGCAGCCAGCCCGGCAGTGGCCGGCCAAAGATGACGTTGTCGATGGTGTATTTGAGCGGCCACGGCAGCAGCAGCAGCACCCCCGCCCGCACGCTCATCACCAGCGCGCCGGCGGACAGCGCTTTCCACTCCGGCCACAGATAGTCGAGCAGCCATGCGTGCGGGCGCTCGTGGCGGGCCATCACTGTGCCACCGCCCGTAAAGTGGATGGCCCACGGGCCAGTGACAGCGCCTGTTCGACGACGTGCGCCCAACTGTGGCTGGCCGCATCGAGTTCGGCGGCCCGACCCAGCAGGCGGCAATGCTCGGGGGCATCGATCAGCTCCAGCAGCGCCAGCGCACAGGCGACCTGATCACCCGGCGCATACAGCCGCCCGGTGGCCTGATCCTGGATCAGCTCGGCGATCTGTCCGATCCGCGGCGCGACGACCGGGCGGCCGGCCGCCATCGACTCGATGATTTTCAGCGGGGAGAAATAGAAATCCGGATCCGGCAGGTAGGGCGCAATGCTCACGTCCATCGCATCGAGCCAGGCCGGGATCTCGGCATGCGGCACCCGTCCTGGCAGGCTCACCTGGCGCTCCAGGCCCCACTCGGCGACGCGGCTGCGAATGGCCTCCAGTTCCGGGCCGTCACCGACGGCGAGCAGTCGCAGCTCGGGCCGGATCTCCACCAGCGCCCGGAACACTTCGAGCAGAAACATCATGCCGTGCCAGGGCTTGAAGCTGCCGACGAAACCCAGCACCGGACTGCCGCCCAGCCCCAGCTGCGCGCGCAGGGCGCTGCCGCCCTGGTGTTTGCCGAAGCGCGCCAGATCCACCCCGTTGGGCAAGACGTGCACCGTCTGCTGGCTGCCTAGGATGTACCCGACATGCTCGGCCACCGCGGCGGACACCGCCACGATCGCATCCGCTCCGCGATAGGAATCCACTTCCGCTGCGCGCGACTCGTGCTCCAGCCGCAGCCCGCGAAAGCGCCGCTGCTCCTCGACCAGCGGCGCGTTCACCTCGAGCAGGCGTGGCACGCCGAGCCGCCGTGCCACCCGCACGCCGGCCCGATGCAGCAGGGCGTGGCGCTCGTACACGAGGTCGGGCCGGAAGCCGGTGCTGGCGAGATGGCCCAGCACGCGCGCGGCGAAGGTGCGGTCATAGGCCAGCCGCGAGATCTCGCGACGCAGGGCCAGATCGGACAGCGCGGACACCGGCAGCCCCAATTCGCTGCACGCCGCGTGCAGCTCGGTGTCGGTGACGCTGTATTCGATGCAGGCGATGCGCGCCGGCGGCGGCGGATTGCCGTTGCCTAGCGTGGCGCAGGCCAGCAGCACCTCATGACCGAGTTCGGCCGCGGCCGTGATGAATTCGCGCACATGCACCGAGGCGCCCTTGTCGCCGAGTACCGGGATGCCCCGATCGGGATTCATGTAGAGGATTTTCATGAGGCGGCCTCGACGGTGGTCGTTTGGTATTCGGCAGCTGCGGGGGGTGCCTGGCCGCCGACTTCGCTGCACTCATGGCATTCGATCAGCGCGTGCAGGCGGCGCGTGGTGGTCCACAGATCGAAGTCCTGCTCCAGCCGCGCGCGCGCCGCACGGGCCAGCTCCGTCGCCGCGCGCGGGTCGGCCAGCAGCCGCCCCAGCGCATCGGCCAGCGCGCACGGGTCATTGGGTGGCGCCAGCAGTCCGGTGCGTCCATGCTGAACCAGCTCCGGTATGCCGGACACATCTGTCGACACCACCGGGATGCCGATCGCCATCGCCTCGGCGATGACATTCGGTATGCCGTCACGGTCGCCGTCTTCGGCGATGCGCGGCGCCAGCGCAAACAGGTCGGCGTGACGGTATAGCGCGATGAGCTTCGAATGCGTCATCGCACCCTCCAGCGTCACCATGCCTTCCAGCTGCAGCTGCGCGATCTGCGCCGCGAGGGTGCCGCGCAGCGGGCCCTCGCCGACGATCATGCAGCGAAATGCATGCCCCCTCCGACGCAGCAGCGCACAGGCGGTGATCAGGTCATCGTGGCCCTTCTTCTCCACCAGCCGGCCCACGGAAAGTATCAGCCGGGGCCGGGGTTGCGCAGCGGACTGCGGCCCTTCGCGCGCACCGAACTGCGACAGGTCGATGCCGTGATAGACAAGATGCACCTTGCCGGCATCGGCGCCGAGCAGATCCTGCAGATAGCGCGCGTTGTAGCCGGTGCAGGTGGCGACAAACGTGGCGGCGCGCGCGCGCCGCTGGATCACGCGCGGCGGGGTCAGGTACAGATCCTTGGCATGCGCGGTGAAGCTGAAGGGAATACCGGACATCAGGCTGGCGAAGCGCGCCGTCGCCGCCGGCGCATTGGCGAAATGCGCGTGGATGTGCCGGATCCCCGCGCGGCGGCAGGTGCTTGCCACATAGCCGCCGCGACCGAACTGCTTCCACACCGACAGCGGGGTGGGCGAAAGGGCGGACCAGAGCATCGCCCGCAGCACCGCACCCGCATAGCGCAGCGGTGACGCGGCCAGCATGCGGCCGTGCGCCCGGGCCAAGGTTGCCCACTTGGCGCGACCTTCCGGCGGTGGCGAATGGATCGGCGCGGCCACCTCGCTCACCATCGGATGATGCGGCGGCGGCTCCGGCGGCAGCAGCGAAAAGATGTGCAGCTGCGCGCCCAGCCGCTCCATGGCCCGGATCTCGTTGAGGATGAAGGTCTCGGTCAGGCGCGGATAGCGCTTCATCACATAGGCAATCGGTCCCGCTGCATGGTCGATCATGCCCGGCGCTCCAGCGGGGCCGCCGTCACGCAGGAGCGTTCCAGCAGATACTGCGTGACCCGCTCGGCGCCATCCAGGTCGATCACCGCACTGGTGGACTCCAGCGGTGGCGGGGCGGCCAGCGCGGCGGGAATCAGCGCCGCGAGTTTTTGCACCAGATCCACATCGGGCTCGACGCTCCAGACGGCGCCCAGTTTCGCCAGCAGGCTGGCACGCATGCGCTGCTCTGCCCGCGGTGCGGCGCGCGGCACCAGGATGGCGCGCTTGCGCAGGGCCATGATTTCGGCGCTGGTGTTGTATCCCGCCATCGCCACCACCAGATCGGCCGCGCGCAGGCTGGGCACCAGATCGGTCGTGTAGTCCACCAGTTCGACATCTGGCCGGCCCGCTGCACGCTGGCGCAAGGCGTCGCTCTCGTCACCGGGCATCAGCGGACCGGTGACCACGACGGAATGCACGCTGTCCACCGGAAGATGCTCGAGCGCCCGCAGGTACGCGTCCATCAGAAAGAAGCCGTCGCCACCGCCGCCCGCCGTGACCAGCACCACCGGACGTCCTTGCGGGCGATCGGAATTCCAGCAGGGCTGCGCCTGCTCCGCGCCGGCGGGGCGGCCTTGCGCTGCGGGCGCCGCCACGACGTGTCCGCAATAGCGCACGCGCGCGCCGAGCGCGGGAGACATGCCATAACCTTCGACCACGTCGAACAGCGCCCGGCTGCCATAGACGAAAATATCGTCATAGGCCTGCTCCAGCAGCGGATAGATCTCCTGCTCGCGCCACAGCTTTTGCACAGTGGCCGGGCTGTCGAGGATATCGCGCAGACCAATGATGGTTCGCGTCTGGGGAAGCTCACGGCGAATCAGTGCCAGCGTGGAAAGCAGTTCCCCGTTCATGCCGGCGGGGGCATGGTCGACCAGGAACACATCGGGCCGGTAGCGCAGGATGGTCTTGAGAATCAGCGCCTCACGGTATCCCTTGACCATTCCGAACAGCTGATCGCCATCGCGCGCGATGTACTGCTCGGCACCGGTTTTGACCACTGGTGGCAGCGGTTGAACCCGCAGGCCGGGCGGAAGATTCCATTGCCCGATGACCGGCGAGCCGGTCAGCAGTCGAACCGAAAATCTCCCATCGCACTCCAGCAGGCGCGTGGCGATGGCGAGGTTGCGGCGCAGATGCCCCAGACCGAACGTATCGTGGGAATACAGCACCACTTTCACGCTGTCGCCGGATCGGTCTGTCTGCGCGGCGTATGCCGGCCTGCGTCCGTCGGCGTACTCGCCATGCTCCGCATGGCTCGCCGTGTTCATCCGGCGCAACGGCGCAGCGTTCTCGGTCTGCGTGCGCAGCAGGCTGTGCGTCGGAGTGGACAAGTGCGACGACACACCGTCCGCCAGGCAGGTATCGGCGCCGAAACTTGTTGCATAACCAGGCATGTGACGCTCCGCGGAAGGTGGCTGACCTTACGCATAAAGCGATATTCGTGCCAATCGCATAAGTAATTGATTATTAAGAATATATATGCTATTTTAATGTATTCAACAGGCTACCGAAACTTGCAGGGCGCAGGGTTTGTCTGCAATTGTTTGCGCGGTCATCGCGCGCTGCCGCGCGCATCGGCTGCCGGGCGGTTCGGGGCGGCGGATCAGTGCGTCGCGCGAGCCGGACACGCTCCGGCAGACTGGAAGGATGCCGCTGCGGGGAGCGTCAGCAGCTGCACGGTAGAGACGTCCGCAGTGACGAAGCACGGTTCCACATAGCCGATGGCACCGGGCGTCTTGGCCACGAATTCCACCACGGCCGCCTCGGATCCGAGCACGAAAGGGGGACTGACGCCCTGGAAGTACTGCTGATTCCAATAGTTCTGCAATCGCAATTCGCTCATGCCGATGGCGGTGCGGAAAAAGGCCTGCCGCAGTTTGCTGTCCGGCGGCAGATTGACCGGAATGTAGGCATGCCCTTGCGGGTCGACAAAGACTTTCTTCAGATAGATGTTGCGCAGCATCCCGGGATCGATCGCCGGCACGTCATGGTCGCGACTCGAAACGATGACCGCGATCTTCGATTCGCCGGCCTGTGCAGCCATCGCGCAACGCGCGCAGGTGCCCGCGACGACGAGGACGCCAAGCACGGCCAGCCAGCGGGTGGAGAGTGGCGGCATGGCTCAGAACAGCACGCCGATCGAGGCCAGCACGCCGTTCGGCGCCAGAGCGGCATTGTTGTTTCCATCTCGGTATTCAAGCTTGAACGAGATGCCGGATTCGGGCCGGTAGTCGATTCCGAACGTCCTGAGGGTCACCCACTGGTTGGGCAGCGAATTCCTGTACCGCTCATAGCGTCCCACGGCATACAGGTGCCGCGGCAGCGGAATGACTGCCTGCACATACCCACCGTATTCATCCGGAATCAGGGGGCTGTCCGACGTGCGCCAGATGCCCTCGCCGCTGAATTCGACGCGGCGGCTGGACCATCCGAAGTCGATGCCGGTGAGTCGGTACTGCTGCTGCGGGTTTTTCAGGGCATAGCGGACGTAAGACGCGCCCAGGCTCAGACGATCGTCAAGCATATGATAGAGAAATTGCCCGCCGACGGCATGCTGAAAGTCGTTCCTCAGCGTGCTGCTGGCACCATAGTCGGTGAATGCCAGATTGTGGCTGCGGGTGAAAGCGAACGCCTTGCTGTCATCCGCGAACAACCAGTAGTCGAGGTCGTTTTGCTTGAGGCTGACAGTGCCGTACAGCATGGCGCCGCTGGCATGGCGCGAGAAGCTCCCCGTGGTGGTGAGCGGACGCGATACCGTCCATACGAGGGGGTCGGCATGCACCAGATTCCACTGTCCTACCGGGGTCAGGAACTTGCCGAAGCGCAGCGTGATGCCGCTGCTGGTGTGATAGTCGGCGTAGAGCCGCTCGACATCGATATTGGCATCCTTGGTGGTGGCGTGCTGGCTGTCGATGACCAGCGCGTCGCCGAGCTCGGTTTCGCTGAAGAGCTTCCAGTGGGTGCCGATGTCCTTGGACAGGAACAGGCTGAGATCCTCGACGCTGAGCGCCGTGGGGTGTTGGCCGAGGCTGTAGAAATGAATGTCGGCATAGCCGCCGACCCTCAGCGACTGCTGCGGGAAATAGAGCCCCTGGCCCAGCCGGTAGGGCTGGGCCAGCCAGGACGCGTCCGCACTGGCGGCGCATGTGGGCAGGATACACGCCAGTATCACAGCCAATCCCCACACCAGCAGATCAGCGTGATGCCGGTATCTGCGCCTCGGGTTGCTCATGACGGTATGCGCCTATGACGTGAGGCCCGATGATGTGGGATTGGGTTGCGTGAATCAACGCTCGCCGGCATTCGGCCCGCGCCATGCGCGTTGGGCATTCAAAGAACTCACTCCTGGTGAAATGGCGTGCGAATTGCGGGCCGGCCGAACACAGCAGCCATCAACCCCGGCACATCGGCATCGGACAGGTCAGGGAAGTCGTCGACGAATTTGCGGATCTCCGCTTCGGCTTCGGGAAACTCAATGCCCTGAACGAAGCGATGCAAGAGGCATTCGGCGCGGAGACGCAAGTTCTCCTCGAACTCGATGCTAAACCATATCGTCACATGTTCGATTCCGAGCGCAGCGGCTGCACAAGTGCTCGCTGGAACTCGGCCGGAAGGTGCCGCGGCTGTCGGCCGAATCGCTCGAGCGGATGGCGGCTTATGCCTGGCCGGGCAATGTGCGGGAACTGGAAAACCTGATGGAGCGTGCCGCTGTGCTGTGTCGGGGGGACGAGGTCACCCTCGAGCACTTTCCGGCCGAAGTCGCGCAGGTAGGGCGTGCCGCCACGCACAGCCAACCGCCATTGCCGGAGACGTTCGAGTCGCTGTCCATGAAGGAGCACGTCGAGACGCTGGAGCGGCGCCTCATCGAGGCGGCCTTGAGCCGAAACAACAACAAGGCCGCCGCCGCCCGCCTGCTGGAGATCAGCGAGCGGGCACTCTGGTACAAGATCAAGCGCTACCGATTGTGAGACCGTCTGGCGGGGGGGGATGGCGTATTCCGGTCGAGCCAGGGCCATGCATCGTGCTCCGGTGAATCCGCACCCTGACACGCATCATCCCACGAAAAACCGACAATTCGTGCAGACAATTCTTGCGTACTGCAAAAGGTTGTAACTTCATCGGTTGCCACAGCCAACCGCTTTTGCCTTGCCAATCATGTTGATACCAGATTGGCACGATTCCAGCACATGATGTGCCACCATCTGCTGGAACGCCCGTCATGCCCTTGTTGCCCGGTCGACCTCGATCGCAAACCGTGCGCCGCTCGCTCAATGCGGGTGACCTGCGTCGACGTGCGGCCCGGGGCCTGATGCGGCTGCTGTTCGGCACAGCGGCGCAACTGAGCGACGAACCCTTGCCGGCTACCGGCATCTACCGCGTGGTGATCTGCCGCATCAGTCACGCGCTGGGCAATACGCTGCTGCTCACGCCGTTGATCCAGGAGCTGGAAGCGACCTGGCCCGGCGCGGAAATCGACATCATCACGCGCAGTCCGGTGAGCGCCGCCGTCTACGGCCACTACGACAACGTCAACCGGGTTTTCCGGTTGCCCGCGCACGGGGTCGGGCATCCGCGTCAATGGTTGGGCGTGATGCGCGGCATGCGCCGGACGCATTACGACCTGGCGATCGATCCCGATCCGCAATCGCAAACCGGCCGCCTGTTTCTGCGGATGGCCAGGGCCACCTACAAGCTCGGTTTCAGCAGTCCGAAGAAAGCCGGCAACGTGACCCATGCGGTCGCGGTACCCGGGGGCGTGTTGAACAATGGCCAGCGCCCGGTATTCCTGTTGCGCAGCGCACTGGGCCGAGCCGACGCGGCAACCGGTTACCCCGTGCCCGATATCCGCCTGGATCACGCCGAATCGGCCTGGGGTCGGCAGGCCCTCGGTCGGCTGTTCGCCACGCCGCCACCGCAGGCCCGGCGGCGCAGAACCATCGGCATTTTCGCCAATGCCACCGGTCCCAAGCTGCTCGATCGGGACTGGTGGATGCGCTTCATGAAAACACTGGAAGCCAGTTGCCCGGACTGCCAGCTGCTGGAAGTCATTCCGATGTTCGGCCGCTCCATGCTCGACTCGCGCTACCCGGCGTACTACTCCAGCGACCTGCGCAAGCTTGCCAGCGTGCTTGCCGCCCTGGACGCCTACATCAGTCTGGACTGCGGCATCATGCATCTGGCCTGTGCCTCGCGCGTGCCCACGCTGGGCATCTTCACCACCACCAATGCCGACGAATGGGGACCGTACGGCCCGGGCAACCACGTGGTGCAGGCCAGCGACATGCCGCCGGAGACGACTGCACTCAACATCGCGGCTATCGTCGAAGCCGACGCACAGGAGCCCAGTACCCGACGAGATGGGTTGGCAGCGGCTGCCGGCACGAGATTTCCTTCCAAAGCGGCGCCATGAAGCGGCCATTCGGACATTCGCCGGGTATGGCATGCATGCCGGCGGGAGCCTGATTCCCGCCTTGCGATGCCGGCAGCCACGCTATCTCCCGGCGCGCCGGGGCGGACGCATGCGCGTATGCTGCAGCCGTGAATACCGCCCTGACGACGCGGGCCGAAGTCCGCCGCATCCTGATCATCAAGTGGAGCGCGCTTGGTGATGTCGCCATCGCTTCGGCCATCATGGAAGACATCTGCCGCGCGTTTCCCGATGCCGTGATCCACCTCAATACGCTTCCGTCCGCCGCTCGCCTGTTCACGCACGATCCACGGTTCCACGACATCGTCGCCATCGACGTCCGCGACAGGAAACACCGTTTCAGACGGCATATCCAATGGCTGCGTCGGGTACGGGCGGGCCGGTACGATCTGCTCGTCGACCTTCAGCGCACTGACCATACGCGGATACTGCTCGCCTTGCTGCTGCTCACGGGGCATTGCATCCCGCGTCGGTGGGGGCGGCGGGGCGGCTTTCCCTACACGGTCCAGCCGGGCGATCGCGATCCGGAGTCCCATGTGTTCCACAGCATGCGTTCGATACTGGCCGCTGCCGGCATTGCGGCAGTCACGGATCGGCCGGTGCTGCATGTGCCGGTCGCCGAAAAGGAACAGGCACTGGCTGCGCTGTGCGAACACGGGCTGCAGCCCGTGCGTTTCGCGGTCTTTTTACCTGGCTCGCAGACCCAAAGCCGGCTCAAACGCTGGGGCGCGAGGCGCTACGCGGAACTTGGAAAACTGTTGCGTGCACGCGGCATAGCCAGGATCGCCGTGATCGGTGGCCCGGATGAAGCCGAGGAGTGTGCGGCCATCGTCGATGCCATCAACACCGGCGACGACGGCGCCGCGGTGAATCTGAACATGCTGCCGCTATTGCAGATCATCCCCGTCTGCGAAGCCGCGTTCTGCATTGTCGCCAACGACACCGGCAACGCCCACATCGCCGCCGCCGCAGACCGGCCCATGGTGATGATTTGCGGGCCCACCGACCCGCGACGGGTCAAACCGATGGGTCGGAAGGTCCGTGCGGTCCAGGCCGAACTGGATTGCGTCAATTGCTATGGCAAGACGTGTCGAATGACGACAGGTCCGGTGTGCATGGAGAGGATCACGCCCGAATGCATTGCCGGCCTGCTCATGGACTCAGACACGATCTGCCGCGGCGTCCGGATTTTCTGAGTTGTCGATACCCACGTCGCGCGGTCACAGCCCGGCTTGCGGTGCGAGGTCGCTGTCCGGCCAGCAGCGAACCGTCAACACTGAAGCACCATGTCAGGGCTCACCTGGACTACCTCGCGGCTTTCCCTTGCCCTTCTGAAACAACAGAAAAAAAGAATGGGTTTTGCAGGTCGGCCGGCGAATCAATCGCACTGGATTCGGTCGGTGGGAAGTCAGTGGGTGGGCTGCTTTACCAGCCTGATCTCGAACAGCTTCGGCCAGCGCTTGCCGGTGACGAACAGGCGATCGTGTGCGGCGTCGTAGGCGATGCCGTTGAGCACGTCGTTGCCGGGGTCGGGCAGCCGGTTCACGTCGAGCAGGCCGCTGAGATCGATCCAGCCGGTGACGTGGCCGCTGGCCGGATCGATCCGGGCGATGCGGTTGGTCAGCCAGATATTGGCGTAGATCTGACCCTTGACCCATTCCAGTTCGTTGAGATGGGTCACCGGCACGCCATCGGCGGTCACCATGATGCTGCCGGTCGCGGCCAGCGATTGCGGATCGAGGATGCGCAGCACCGCCGAGCCATCGCTCATGTAAAGGTGTTTGCTGTCGCGGGTCAGCGCCCAGCCTTCGCCCGGATAGCTGAACGTGCGTTGCAGCTTGAAGCTGGCCAGATCGTAGACGAAACCGGTTTCGCTCCGCCAGGTGAGCTGCACCAGACGGTTCTTCCAGTCCACGATGCCTTCGCCGAAATATTGCGGCGGCACGTTGTGTTGCTGCAGTACCGCGCCGGTCCTCAGCACCACCTTGCGCACGGTCGACTCGCCGTTCTGGCCAGTGCTCTCGTAGAGATAACCGTCCTTGTAGAACAGGCCCTCGGTATAGGCCGACGTGGCGTGCGGGTAGACGTGCACGACCCTGTAGCCGTAGACCGGAATGGCCGCCCGGGCGGTGGCGGTGCACAGGAGCAAGGCGAATGCGGTTGTCGGACGGAGCATCGGATCACCGGGGCAGCGGGTTGCAGAAAGAACATGCGGGACGGGCAGTCAGCTGAGTGCACGCACGCGGAAGTTGCGGCCCTTGATCTTGCCGGCGCGCAGGCGTTCCAGTGCCTTGTTCGCCAGCGCGCGGCTGATCGCCACGTAGGCACGGGTGGCGAACACGTCGATCTTGCCGATGTCGCCGGCCTGCAGGCCGGCGTCGCCGGTGAGCGCGCCGAGGATGTCGCCGGGGCGCAGCTTGTCCTGCCGGCCGGCGTCGATCACCAGCGTCTTCATCGGCGCCAGATTCAGCGTCTTGCCGCGCGGCGGCGCGATCTTCAATGGACGCCATGCCAGCGGCGTACCCAGCAGTTCCTCGATGTTGCCGGCCTTGGGCCGTTCGCGCGGCGTGCACAGGGTGATCGCCAGGCCCGGCTGACCGGCGCGGCCGGTGCGGCCGATGCGGTGGATATGCGTGTCCGGATCGTGCGCGATGTCGTAGCTGATCACCAGCGGCAGCGCCACGATGTCCAGCCCGCGTGCGGCGACGTCGGTGGCGACCAGCACCGCGCAGCTGCGATTGGCGAAACGCACCAGCACCTCGTCGCGGTCGCGCTGCTCCATGTCGCCGTGCAGCGCCAGTGCCGAGAAGCCGCGGCGATCCAGTTCCTGCGCCACCGCATCGACGTCGCGACGCATGTTGCAGAACACCAGCGCGGCATCCGGTCTCGAATCGGGGCCGCGCTCGCCGCCGAGCAGCTGCGCCAGCGCGTCGGGCTTGCGGGCCGGCTCCACCTCGATGAACTGCTGCTCGATCGCCGGCTGCTCATCGACCGGCGCATCCACCGTCACCGTGACGGGATTCTTCTGCACGCGCCGGCTCACCGCGCGGATCTCGTCCGGATACGTGGCCGAGAACAGCAAGGTCTGGTGATGCTTGGCGATGCGTCCGA
>Ga0307375_10005811_pt1 | contig 11501 bp, 13 predicted proteins | sample TR1MG_FD_202531 | JGI IMG/M metagenome (GOLD analysis project Ga0307375, IMG submission 202531) | Soil microbial communities from Risofladan, Vaasa, Finland - TR-1 | ecosystem: Environmental > Terrestrial > Soil > Coastal area > Acid sulfate soil | place: Finland: Risofladan, Vaasa | collected... | reverse complement strand
AGAAGGATGTCGGGAGTGATGACTTTGTTCTTCAGCTCGGGATGCTTGCCCTCATGGCGCGGGTCCTGGTGTCCGCCCATGTAGAACCAGGGCCATCCGTAGAAGCCGCCTTCCTGGACGTGGGTGATGTAGTCGGGGACGAGGTTGTTGCCGAGCACGTCGCGCTCGTTGGTGGAGCACCAAAGCTGGCCGGTGGTGGGGTTGATGGCTTCACCGACGCAGTTACGAATGCCGTAGGCGTAGATCTCGATGAATTTTCCTTCGGGTGTGAACTCGAGGACGTCGGCGCGGTGGAACTCCTCGGGGTGGGTGTCGGGGTCGTCGATGTTGGAGTGTGAACCGACGGAGGCGAAGAGGTGCAGGCCGCTTTTGGAGAAGACCAGGTCGCGGGTCCAGTGGCCGCCGCCGCGAAGACGTCCGCCGCCGGGAAGGTCGGCGAGGGTCTGCATGGGAGAGCGGGCGACGAGATCGCCGTTGCGGTAGTCGAAGCGGACGATGGCGTCGGTATCGCCGATGTAGACCCACCTGGGGTTGGGGCCGGCGGGATAAAAGGCGATGCCGAAGGGCTGATGGAGGCCGGTGGCGAAGACGGAGGTCTGCTTCGGTTTGCCATCGGGGCCGACGCCGCGGAAGATCCTGATTTTTCCGGTCTCGCTTTCGGCGAGGAAGATGTCGCCGTTGGGGGCGGTGCGGAGGAGACGCGGATTGTCGAGGCCGGTGGCGTAGAGCTCGACCTTGAAGCCTTTGGGTGCGATGGGCCAGGCGTTGGCCGGGCGGGGGACGATTTTGGGGCCGTTGTCGACGGATTGCTGAGGGGCTGGGCCGGGCAGGTCGGCGAGAGTGATGTGGCGGCGGATGCCGGGGGCCTCGTGGGCTGCATCGGTGAAGGCTGCCTGGCCGGTGAGGACGGGTTGCTGCGCAAAGGCGGTTGCGGTGATGGCGACGGCGAAAGTGAGGATGCAGGGGAAACGGTGGTTCATTGGACCTCGCATGGATAAAGAAGGGTTTGAGGGAACGGGAGACAGATAGCGGCTTTGGCGGAGTTCATGCAGTCGCGCCTTTTCCGTAGAATTCTCCAGAAGCAGGTCCTTCGACTCCGCTCAGGAGGATGGGGCACCCTCGGCTATTGGCCTGGGTGGTTTGCAAAAAAGACGAAAGACTCTGGTTTGAATTTCATGCTGTACCGAGTTGATGTTCTTGAGGCGCGGGGAAGCGCACCCATTTATTTTGACGCATCGGGGGCGGGTTGCGGTTCTGATTGTGCTGGGGAAATCTGGGATGGGCCGGCGTTGAGTTGCTGGCTGAGAGAGGCGAGGAAGGCAGGCGGGAGTGCGGCGGTGACGACGACTCTGTCCTGCTTCTGGGTGACCTCGGCGGTTTTGAGCAGATCTTTGAGGCCGTTGTTGGCGGGGTTGCTGCCGAGCTGGATGGTGAAGCCGCGGGCCAGGGTGAGGAGGGTGGCGAGGGCGGCTGCCTGGGTGGCAGCTTCCTGCTGGCTAGGAGCGATTTCTTCGATGCGGAGGCGGAGCGAGCCGGTCCAGCGGAGGCTGGCGACGATGATGGAATCGGAGGGGAGGGGGAGCGAGAAGCCGAAGATGCTGATGGCGCCGCTTTCAGAGAATGGCAGGCCGATTTGGCCGATGCCCCAGGCGAGCGAGAGCAGGGGTACGTCGCGGTAGTGCTTGTTGAGGAGCGAGGAGCCGGCAAAGGGGAGGGCGGCGGCGCGATAGCGATCGACGATGGAGTGAATCTGCTCTGGAGCGGGGGTGTTAGAGACGGCGATCATGTCGTAGCCGATTTGTGTGACGCGGACGGTGCGGCCCTCGGAGGGGATGTCGTAGATGATGTGTCCAGCGTAGTTTTCACGGGCGACGGCGTGGCTCTGGAGCCAGCTGTTGAGGCGCTTGCCGGTGATTTTCCCGACCAGGACCATGGAGTAGGCGACGGGGCCGTTGGGGCCGTTGGGGTCGGGCATACGGTGGAGGGCGATGGCGACCTGGTCGAGGTCTCGCTCCCAGTCGATGCCGGTGGCGTCGACAAACTGCTGGTAGTCTGGCACGCGCTCGGGCGGCTTGAGGTCCTTGTGGAAGAAGGTACGAATGGGGCTGAGGTTTATGTAGACGATACCGTCGGACTCGGGGAGCAGGCGCGCAGCTTCTGGGGGGGCTTTGGAGCGCAGGAAAACGGCAATGGCGAAGAGGAGGAGGACTCCGGCGACGATGAGAAGCGTTCTGCGGGTGCGTCTGGTCATTTGGGCCGTCAGAATTACGGTAACACTGCCGGGGGAAGTTTGACGGGGGCTCGTGTGAGTGGTGGACCCTCGCCGAGCCATGCGTACACCGTAATAAAAATGCGTGTGACTTCCGCTTTGATTCATCCGGGAGAGATTTTGCTGACCGAGTTCACGGAGCGGATGGATCTGACGGCTGAAAGGCTGGCCAAGGATCTGCAGAATGAGGACGATTTGCGGCGCGCCGTCCGGGAGCGCCGTGCTCAAAGGGATTGTGCGCAGGGCGGCCTGAACTCCCCACAGAGATGAAAATGCCCGCTGCGCTTGAAGGCGCGGCGGGCATTTTGGCGGGTGTGGCGGGGTTATTGGGTGAGGGATTTTACGGAGTCTCCGGTTTTGAAGCCGGAGCCTGAGACGGGGACGCAGACGGCGGATACGTCGTCGACGTCGGTGGCTCTGACGACACCGACGGGTTCGGTGAGGCGCCGGATGACGGCGCCGGTGGCGGGGTCTTTGATTTCGCGGGTGACGCGCATGACCTGAAGCTGGTCACCGACTTTAACGCCGGCCCTGGAGCCTACGTTGAGGATGATCTGGCCGCCATCGACGGCGGCGACGAGGCCCTCGACGGTGATGGTGCGGATGCCAACCTTAGGAGCGTCGGCGACGAGATCGGCGACGAGAGAGTCGACGGCCTGTTTTGTGGCTTCGCCGATGATGGTCTGCTGGAAGTCGCTGGAGCCGAAGTCGGCGTTGCCGCCACCCCAACCGTGCCAGTTGCCACCGCCGCCCAGCAGCGAGGTGCTGGAGCGGGCGGACGTGCCCTTGCCTTCGGCAACGGCCAGGATTTCGCCTGTGTCGACGTTGATGAGGCGGGCATCGATGCCGACGTTGGCGTTGGACTTGGAGTGTCCGATGCCGCCGAGGCCAAATCCGCCAAACCCGCCACCACCTCCGCCGAGGTTGGTTTTCTTGGTCTCATTGCCGAACTGGGTGATGCTGCCGACCAGGATTGCGTCGACGCCGAGGAGTTTGCCGAGCTTGGCGGCGCTGGTGGGGTCGGCGCGGTTGGAATTGGAGAAGTTTTGCTCGGCCATGAGCTTGTCGAGGGCTTTGCGCTCGATGAGGGAATAGGTGCCGTCTTTGACCAGGTCCGTGACGAGCAGGTCTGCGATGCCTTTGCCTACGTCGACGTTGGTGCCGAACAGAGCGGAGGTTGAGCTTTGCACTGTGGCGTAGTCAAAATCCATGATGGCGATGCGGGGTTTACGCGGCGCGGGATTTTGGGCAGATGCGGGCTGGATGGCAGAGCCGACGGCAGCAGTGAGCAAAAGCGTGAGGACACTGAGGATTCTTTTGGGAGTCATAAGGTCATCCTTCAGGGAAAAATCCGATTGGAAACAGGGTTGACCCGTTCTTGTGTTCTGTCAAGGCAAATCGAAAAAGGGGTGGGGGTTGGGGCGCAGGATTTCGTTCAAGAGGGGCACCTTTGGGAGTTTGCTCCGCATGAGCGGGTGTGCTAACCTTGATTTCTGTGCCGCAGTACGCAGAGCGGGAGTGTGCTTGTGCGGATTGCGGTGGTTTCAGGCGAACGTTGGAAGGTTTTGTTGTGGTCAGGGCTGGCGTAGCTCAGCTGGTAGAGCATCTGATTTGTAATCAGAGGGTCGGGGGTTCAAATCCCTTCGCCAGCTCCACATAGAGGAACCGGAAAGACGGTACCTGGGGCAATCAGAATTGACCGGTGCACGGAGAAATTTTGTGCGCTGGACCTGTCCTCCGCGGCTATCCCACAGAGGTGCATGCTCCGAAATGCCGGAGGTTTTCCGGGCGGGGGTTGATGCGCTGAAGGGGCTTGAAAAGCGGGTCTGGCAGGTGGGTTGAATTTGGATTTCCGGGGGCGAATTTTTAGCCACTGGGTGATTGGGCACAGGTGGCCGAGCGGTTAATGGCAGCAGACTGTAAATCTGCCGCTCTTTGGAGCTACGGAGGTTCGAATCCTCCCCTGTGCACCACGAGTTTTGGCGAGAATTGCGGGGCGGGAATGCGCGAAGCAGGACAGGAAGCGCGCGCGGAAATGGATCGAAGCCGGCTGGAGAGAAGCGGCGCAGATCTGGAGAAGCGGTTTCCCGTGGTTCTGGCGTTGTATGCGGTTCTTGCAGTGCTGGTGTGGTTCACCATGGATGCGGGCAAGGTCCTTGTGTTTGGCAAGCCGGTAGAGATGCGGTTGTTACCGCTGATCGTGATAGGCGGGCTTGCTTTGCGAACGGTTTTGGCTCGCTCTGCGGAGAAGATTCGGCGGGGCGGGAGCGAGGACGGCAATTCGGCGTCCTGAAGTTTTTGAAGGGCTGATGTAGCTCAGTTGGTAGAGCACTCCCTTGGTAAGGGAGAGGTCACCGGTTCAAGCCCGGTCATCAGCTCCAGAAGTTCAGCGGCTTGAAGGTACAAGCTGTTTTGCGGGAGTAACTCAGTGGTAGAGTCACAGCCTTCCAAGCTGTTGGTCGCGGGTTCGATCCCCGTCTCCCGCTCCAAGGTTTCGATTGCGGATGGGGTTTGAAGCGCGGCAGGGAATTGAAGACCGGAGACGAGGTTAGTCGAGGATGTTTGAGCAGGCGGCAATCGCGGTAACGGATGAACAGGGATATACGCAGCTTCATGCGCTGATCGACGCGGCCTTTGACGCGAGGGATGTGGAAGTTTTTCTTAACCGGGTAGCAAAGTCCAAGCTGCGAATCCGCGACTACGAGGGAGTTTTGAAGCGTGGACTGCTGGGCAAAGCGGCTGTGGGGCTGTACGAGGTGCTGCCGGTTTCAGACCAGGGATTGACGCGGGAACGTTATCTGCGGCTGGTGGAAGCGGTGCCGCTGGATTTGCGGCAGAGGTATTTGAAGGTTTACGCGTACTACTGAGTTGCTGAGCAAATAGTGCGGCTTGTGCGGGATTCAGGGGCAGGCCGGGATACGAGAAAGAGTTGAAACGGAAAGTCTGAAGGAAGGAACTGAAAGGTAATGGCGAAGGAAAAATTTGATCGTTCAAAGCCCCACGTGAACGTGGGGACGATCGGGCACATCGATCACGGCAAGACGACGTTGACGGCAGCAATTACCAAGGTATTGCAGAAGCACAATCCGAAGAATACGTTCCGTTCTTTCGACTCGATCGACAACGCTCCTGAAGAGCGCGAGCGCGGCATTACGATTGCGACGGCGCACGTTGAGTACGAGACCAAGAACCGTCACTATGCGCACGTGGATTGCCCCGGTCACGCCGACTACATCAAGAACATGATCACGGGCGCGGCGCAGATGGACGGCGCGATTCTGGTGGTAGCGGCGACTGACGGACCGATGCCGCAGACCAAGGAGCACGTGTTGCTTGCTCGCCAGGTGGGTGTTCCCTGCGTGCTGGTTTTTCTGAACAAGTGCGACGCGGTTGAGGATGCGGAGCTGATCGACCTGGTGGAGATGGAAGTGCGCGAGCTTCTTTCGAAGTACCAGTTCCCGGGCGACGACGTTCCTGTGATTCGCGGTTCAGCATTGGGCGCGCTGAATGGCGAGCCGGAGTGGGAAGCGAAGATCGACGAGCTGATGGAGGCGGTGGACAACTATGTTCCTCAGCCGGAGCGCGCGGTCAACCTGCCCTTCCTGATGCCGATCGAAGACATCTTCTCGATCTCCGGACGCGGCACCGTTGTGACGGGCCGTATCGAGCGCGGCAAGATCAAGGTTGGCGAGGATGCCGAGATTGTTGGTTTCCGCGAGACGCGCAAGACGGTTGTGACGGGCGTTGAAATGTTCAAAAAGCAGCTGGACGAAGGCATGGCGGGCGACAACGCTGGTCTTCTTCTGCGCGGCATTGCCAAAGAGGACGTGGAGCGCGGCATGGTTCTGGCCAAGCCGGGATCGATTACGCCGCACACGGTATTCAAGGGCGAAGTTTACGTGTTGAGCAAGGAAGAAGGCGGCCGTCATACGCCGTTCTTCAAGGGCTACCGCCCGCAGTTCTACTTCCGCACGACGGACGTGACGGGCGTGGCAGAGCTGCCGGAAGGCGTGGAGATGGTGATGCCGGGCGATAACGTATCGCTGCAGGTAGAGCTGATTACGCCGGTGGCCTTGGAAAAGGGTCTGCGTTTTGCGATCCGCGAAGGCGGCCGCACAGTAGGCGCGGGCACGGTTGCGGAGATTGTTAAGTAAGAGGACAGAGATCGGGGAACAGGGACCAGGGATCAGTTAAGGTAGACGCCGACTGACCCCTGGCCCCTGAAACCTGAAACCTGATTGAGGACGGTCATGGTAGGACAGAGGATTCGAATCCGGTTGAAGGCATATGACTATCGTGTGCTCGATACCTCTACAGGCGAGATCGTGGAAACGGCCAAGCGCACCGGGGCAACGGTCGCCGGCCCCATTCCCTTGCCGACGATCAAGAACAAGTATTGCGTGCTGCGTTCGCCGCACGTCGACAAGAAGTCGCGTGAGGCGTTCGAAATTCGCACCCACAAGCGGCTCATCGACATTCTGGAACCGACGCAGCAGACCGTGGACGCGCTGATGAAGCTCGATCTGCCGGCTGGCGTCGACGTCGAGATCAAGGCATTCGAGAAGTAAGCTGGCCGTCCAGGCGTGCGCGCTCTTCGAGTGCAAAGGCCCGGGCGAAAATGCGAAGCGATTAATGGTCCGGAAGGACCCCGGCAGTGCGGTGGAACCTGCATCGCATGATGAGGCGAGGAAGACATGGCAGTTACGGGAATTCTTGGAAAAAAGATCGGCATGACGCAGGTCTTCGATGAAAAGGGCGATGTGCATCCGATTACGGTGCTGCAGGCTGGCCCTTGCGTGATTACGCAGTTGAAGACGATGGCCAAAGACGGCTACGAGGCCGCGCAGATCGGACTGGTTGAATTTGTCAAGGCAAAGAACGTGACCAAGCCGCAGGCCGGACACTTTGCCAAGACCGAGGCGCCACCGGTGAAGGTCATCAAGGAAGTTGCGCTCGAGCTCGACGCCGAAGGCGTGGTTGCGGTCAAGGCCGGCGACCGGGTTCTGGTCGACATCTTCTCTGAGTCGCGGTTCGTGGACGTGATCGGCACCTCGAAGGGCCGCGGTTTTGCCGGTGTCGTGCGCAGGCACGGATTTGCCGGCGGACCCAAGTCGCACGGACACATGTTTCAGGTGCAGGGCTCGATCGGCGCCTCCAGCTTTCCGTCGCGCGTGTTTCCCGGCCAGCGTATGCCCGGACACATGGGCGCCGAGCAGGTAACAGTGCGCAATCTGCGCATTCGCGGTATCGATCTTGAAGAGAATCTCATCATGGTCGAGGGCGCGGTGCCAGGATCGCGTGAAGGATACGTGCTGATTTCCAAGGCCAAGACCCCGCCGCGCGAGCGCCGTGGCTTCGCCGGATCCGGCACAGTCGATCCGTTGAAGGCTTCCAAGAAGGCCGGCGGCAAGCGCAAGTAGGACTGGCCGTCCAGGCAATAGCGCCTTCGGGCGCACGAGATTGGCGCCTGAGTTTGACGGGCGCAAAGAAATTGAAGCCGGGAAAGACTCCGGCGGAAGAAGAAGACGATGGCAAAAGTGGATGTAGTCAATCTGAACGGCGAAAAAGTAGGCTCGATGGAGCTGGCCGATGCGGTGTTTGCGCCCGACCAGGTCAACGAGGCTCTGCTCTGGGAGGCGGTCAAGCACTACCGCGCCTCTCTGCGCCAGGGTACGCACAAGACCAAGAGCCGCACCGAAGTTGCCGGTTCTGGCAAGAAGCTGTGGAAGCAGAAGGGCACCGGCCGGGCTCGTATCGGTTCCGTGCGCTCGCCTCTCTGGCGTCACGGCTACACCGTGCACGGGCCTCAGCCGCGCAGCTATGATTACGCGTTTCCGCGCAAAAAGCTGCTCGGTGCGCTGCGCGCGGCGCTTGCCTCCAAGCTCGCCGACGGCACCTTGACAGTTGTCGACTCGTTCGAGCTGAAGGAAGCCAAGACCAAGCTCTACCGCCAGGCGCTCAGCAAGCTGAACGTCACGCGTACGGTCCTGTTGGTCGAGAATGGCAAGACGCTCTCTCAGGCCCTGATCCTCGGCGCGCGCAACCTTGAAGGCGTCGAACTGGTGCTGAACAACGAAGTGCACCCATACGATCTGCTGCGCTACGAGCGGGCCATTTTCTCCAAGGCCGCCATCGAGCAGTTGAGCGAGGCGCTTGAGAAGTCCGTATCCAAACGCAGTGCCGCGGCGCGCAAGCTCGCCGCGCAGACGGAGGCCGCATAATGCCGACTCTTTATACCGTAATCCGCCGCCCCCTGATTACCGAAAAGGGGCTGGCCGTGAAAGAGACCGAGGGAACGCTGGTGTTTGAAGTAGCGCCCAACGCCTCCAAGACAGAAGTGAAGCAGGCAGTCGAAGCGCTGTTCAAGGTAAAGGTGGCAACGGTTCGCACGGCTAATGTTGTGGGCAAGGAACGCCGCCGCGGCAAGTTCGCGGGTTTCCGGCCGGACTGGAAGAAGGCCTACGTCAAGCTCAAGGCTGGCGAAAAATTGCCCGAGTACGTGAGCAACCTGTAAGGCAGCTGGCAGTGAGCAGTTGACAGCCAAGTAGGACTATCGGAGCCCTGGAACGATTGAACGGGCTGCGGAGAAACGGGGAGAACGGGGCTTGAGTTTGGGCGCCGATGCTCTAGGACAAAGACGATGCCAATCAAGACATACAGACCGATCACGCCGACGCTGCGGTTTCAAACCTCGCTGGTCAACGACGACCTGACGACGGATAAGCCGCACAAGCCGCTGCTGGCGGTCCGCAAGCGTACCGGTGGACGCCGCAACACGGGCGACTTGACCGTCCGCCATCATGGCGGAGGTCACAAACAAAAATTGCGCCTGATCGATTTCAAGCGCGAGAAGTATGGTGTGCCGGGAAAAGTGGCTACGATCGAGTACGATCCAGGCCGCTCGGCGCGCATTGCGCTGGTGCACTACGCCGACGGTGAAAAGCGCTACATCCTGCAGCCAGTTGGGCTGAAGGTGGGCGCCACCGTGAGCTCGGGCCCGGAAGCCGACATTCTGGTAGGCAACGCGCTGCCGCTCAAGAATATTCCCGCCGGCACCACGGTGCACGCGATCGAACTGAAGCCGGGCAAGGGCGCGCAGATGGCGCGTTCAGCCGGAACTCAGGCGCAGTTGGTGGCCAAAGAAGGCGATTATGCCCTCCTCAAGCTGCCTTCCGGCGAGACCCGTAAGGTCCTCGCCGCGTGTATGGCGACCATCGGCCAGGTGGGCAATACCGATCACGAGAATGTCGCTATCGGTAAGGCTGGGCGCAACCGCTGGAAGGGCATCCGTCCTACCAACCGCGGCGTCAGCATGAACCCGGTTGATCACCCCCACGGCGGCGGCGAAGGCAAGACCTCCGGCGGCCGTCATCCGGTCACCCCATGGGGCCAACCGACGCGCGGCTACAAGACACGCAACAACAAGCGGACCGACACGTTTATCGTCAGCCGCCGGGCGAAGTAGAGGAGCTAAGGATCTATGGCACGTTCGACAAAGAAGGGCCCGTTCGTGGATACGCACCTGACCGTAAAGATCGAGGTGCTCAACCAGGCCAACGACAAGAAGGTGGTCAAGACCTGGTCGCGCCGTTCAACGATCTTTCCCGAGTTCGTGGGTCACACCATTGCTGTGCATAATGGCAGGAAGTTCGTTCCGGTATACGTGACCGAGAACATGGTCGGCCACAAGCTGGGCGAGTTCGCGCCCACGCGGACATTCAAGGGGCATACCGGCGGTTCCAAGGCCGAAGCCGGCGCAAAACCGCGGTAAAACGGAAAAGTTTGGCAGCGCCAGGCAAGGTCGCCCGGACGCGAAAAGATTGAGGAAGGCAATAGTCATGGCAGTCGAGACAAAGGAATATCGGGCCCAAGCCAGGTTTCAGCGCGTATCGCCGCAGAAGGCGCGCCTGGTGCTTGAGCTGATCAAGGGCCGGGGAGTCCAGGAGGCGCTGGAGACGGCGGCCTTCACCAAGAAGCGCATCGCCCCGGTGATTTTCAAGCTGCTCACCTCGGCGGTGGACAACGCGAAGTATGTGTCCGGCGAACAGGGTACCGATCTGGACGTCGATAATCTTTACGTCAAGACCGCTGTGGCCAACGACGGACCGCGTATGAAGCGCATCCGCCCTGCCCCCATGGGACGCGCCTTCCGCTACCAGCGCAGGCTGACGCACATCGTGCTGTCGGTGGCAGAGCGCCCGGGAACTGCCGGCCTGGTAACCAAGGTGGATGAGTCCGCCGCGGCCGACAAGACCGACGCGCCGAAGACCGCGAAGAAGAAAGCCGCGGCGCCCAAGGCAGCCAAGTCATCAGCAAAGAAGATCAAGGAGCCGCAGGCGGAAAAAAGTGCGGCTGCGGCAACAAAGGCACCGAAGAAGGCCAGCAAGAAGGCCTAGAGGGTTTGAGGAAAAGCATATGGGACAGAAAGTCCATCCTTACGGATTCCGGCTCGGAGTGAACAAGCCGTGGCGTTCGCGCTGGTTCTCCGAGCGCGAGTTTGACAAGCTCCTGGTCGAGGACGTGAAGCTCAAGGCCGAGTTGCGCGACAAGCTCAAGGCCGCCGGTGTTAGCTCGGTTGAGATTGAGCGGCCGGGTAACAAGCTCCGCTTCCTGATCCGCACCGCTCGTCCGGGCATCGTGATCGGCCGCAAGGGCGCCGAGATCGAAAAGCTCAAGACCGAGCTTGGCAAGCGCACCAGCCGCGACGTGTTCATCGACATCATCGAGGTGAACAAGCCGGAGCTGGACGCCCAACTGGTGTCGGAAAACATTGCCCTCCAGTTGGAGAAGCGTGTCAGCTTCCGCCGCGCCATGCGCAAAAGCGTGGATTCTGCCCTCCGCTTCGGCTGCAAGGGCATCAAGGTCAGGGTTTCGGGCCGCTTGAATGGTAATGAAATCGCCCGGTCGGAGTGGTATCTGCAGGGCCGTTTGCCGCTGCATACCCTCAGGGCCGACATTGACTACGGTTTCACCGAGGCGCATACCACCTACGGCGTAATCGGCGTCAAGACCTGGATCTATCGCGGCGACATCTACGAGCAGAAGCGCCGTCAGGCGCCGCCGGTCGGCACGAGCGTGTTCTAGAGGCAGCTATTTGCTTCCAGCCTCTAGCTTCTGGCTTGGGCGCTGCGAAGTCGAGCTGTTGTAGGAAAAGGAATGAAGCTAGCAGCTAGAAGCTAGCAGCTAGAAGCTGGTTTTCGAGGTTTTCGTTATGTTGATGCCAAAGAAGGTG
>Ga0307375_10005810_pt1 | contig 11501 bp, 1 predicted proteins | sample TR1MG_FD_202531 | JGI IMG/M metagenome (GOLD analysis project Ga0307375, IMG submission 202531) | Soil microbial communities from Risofladan, Vaasa, Finland - TR-1 | ecosystem: Environmental > Terrestrial > Soil > Coastal area > Acid sulfate soil | place: Finland: Risofladan, Vaasa | collected... | reverse complement strand
CACTGGCGCGTCTCGGCCGCGTTGCTGAATCACCTCGTCGATATCTGAAACCGGCGGCGGGACCGCCGCGATACTTTTGCCCTCGACAAATCCCAAACGTCAACAATGGGGATTTGGCGACGGATACAGAACAACCGCGCCGCGTTATTCGGAAACCGCGTTACTCGCGTAACCATTTCGTAGCCATTTCCTGTCCGTTGCATTGATTTCCTGTCGTTTTCTGTCACGATTGCGCGGAATCGGCCTGCGTAAGTCATTGATAAATAATCGTGAACTAACTGCAGGGCCAATTCGGGACGCAGGAGTCGGAGGTTCAAATCCTCTCACCCCGACCATTTTTTCCCTCTACGGCTTCATGTACTTTGTGAAGCAAGGAAGGCGTTGGTCTGAAAGGCGTGGGCCATCGCCTCGATGCATAGAGGATTGTCTCCGGCGCGGCTAGGGAATGCGCGTATTGACGTGTTGAATTTAGTTTGATACTAATTCGCATTTCCACACACGCTCAAAAAAAATAATTTGGGCCTAGATTGATGAGTACAGGGAATCTACTCATTTTTTCGGTGCTTGCCTCCTTTGCGGCTGCGACGGTCGTCCACGCCGAAAGCGTGGTCCAAGTTCTCGACCTGGCCAAGAAGAACGACCCGCAATACCAAGCGGCCAAGCTGGAAATGGAAGCCCTCGGCTTTGGGGTCAAGGCGGCGCGCAGCGGGTTGCTGCCTTCGGTGAGCGTCGCTTACGCGAAGACGAAGACGACGCAGGACATCCTGGCCAGCGGCAACACGCTATATTCGGTCGGGAATTCGTCCTATCCCCAGACCGACTTGAGCCTTAGCATCACCCAGCCGATCCTCAGGCTGGCCAGCTGGCGGCAGCTTTCCCAGGCCAAGGCGAACGAACGGGGGGCGCAGGAGGCCTATGCCGCGGCCCTGCAGGATCTGATCGTGCGCACCGCCAAGGCCTATACCGATGTGCTCGAGGCGCATAACACCGTCGCCCTGGAAGAAGCCAAACAGAAATCGCTCCAAGGCCAGATGGAGTTAACCGAGAGCAAGTACAAGAGCGGTAAAACTACGATAGTGGGACTCAAGGATGTCCAAGCCCGTGTAGCGCTGAACGTTTCGGATCTGGTTGCGGCGCGGAACGATCTGCAGGACAAGATCGAGGCCCTGGAACAGATCACCGGCAAAGAGATCGACCGGCTCGAGCCGATCGACGGCAAGCTGAAGCTGGCTTACCCCGCCCCCATGGATGCTGCGAAATGGGTTGGCCTCTCCCTACGCCAGAACTATTCGATCAAGGCCCAGCAAGATATGGTCGACGCGGCGGGGTTCGAGGTGCGGAAGCAGCGCGCGGGCGCGGCTCCGACGCTGGACCTGTCCCTCACCCAGGACCGTAAGAATAGCGGCGGCAGCGTGTTCGGCGGCGGCAGCGACATCAATGAAACGGATATGACGCTTAATCTCAGAGTGCCGATCTACGATGGCGGCATGGCCAGCGCCGCCACCAGCGCCGCGGCCAAGCGCCACGAGGAGGCGCAGTTCAGCCTCGATCGCCAGCGCCGCTTGGTAAAACGGGAGGCCTTGGCCGCCTACAACGGCGTGGTCGGCGGCATCGAACGCGTCAATGCGTTGGGCAGCATGGTGGGCAGCCTCGATGCCGCCTATCAGCTGAAGTTGGACGCCTACAAGGCGGGCTTAGTCAACGTAGTCGCGGTGCTCGATGCCGAGCGCGATCTGGTGGCCGCAAAGCGCGACCAGGTCCAGGCGCGCTACGACTACATGCTCAACGTATTGAAGCTCAAACAGGCGGCCGGGACGCTGACCGAGGCGGATGCGGCTGCTTGGTTTGGCTCGGCCGAGGGAACTCGTTTGAATGGAACACGCCTAAATTAGCCTGGGGTGCTGTCGGCCTTCGGGCCGACGGCGCCCCTGCCGTGAGTGCGAAGTGTTTTTAAGTGTGGAACAACAATAAGGATGGGACAACAATGGACATACAGCACGAACGTTTGAGTGCCAGGAAACTCAATCGCAAGGCGCTGAAAAGTGCCACCAGGCCCATAGCCAGGCGGCGCGCGCTGATCGAGGCGATGGAGCAACGCTTCCTGTTGTCGGCGAACCTCGTCGTTCCTCCGCCGCACCATACCCTCGCGCCCCTGGCCGCCGCGCATGACCTGAACCACGGGGCGGATATTCCCAAACTTCATTGGTCGAATGCGTCGCAATCCACCCAGCCAACGGCTCCAGCCAAGAACCCGGTCGCCAAGATCAATTTGGCCAATTTCGCAAGCTTCCAGCAGTCCCAGACCAATCCGTCGCAGGTCATTTTCGTCGACGGCTCCATTCCCAACGCCACCGGCTTGGTCCAATCCCTGGTCACATCGCTGGGCGGAACCGCGACCAAGCTGCAACTGCCGGCGCAGAAAGGCAGCACGCCGCAACTCGACGTGATCCGGCAGGGCTCGATCGAGATCGTCGTTCTGGACGGGCGGTTCGACGGTATCTCCCAGATCACTCGGGTGCTCGACTCGACGCACAACCTGGATGCGGTACAGGTGATCTCGCACGGCGCTTCCGGCGCCGTCAACCTGGGCACCACGCAGTTGAATCTGAGCGACCTGTCCGCCCATTCGGGCGATGTCGCGGCGTGGGGCAATGCGCTTAAGCCGGGCGGCGATCTGCTGCTTTACGGCTGCAACGTGGCCGAAGGCTCGGCCGGCGTCAGCTTCGTGCAGAAGTTGGCCAGCCTGAGCCATGCCACGGTCGCCGCGTCAACCAACCCGGTCGGCACGGTCGATGGTGCCGATTGGTCGCTCGAATACGAGACCGGGGCGCTGAACGTCGCGACACTCCAGCTTTCGGGCTGGAGCGGCCTGCTGGCGAACGTCCAGGGCGACAGCGGCGGCGGCTCGACCCTGCAGGGCGTCTCGGGCGACACGCTGTCGGGCCAGGGCAACAACAACACCTATGTCTTCAACAACGCCTGGGGAACGCAGACGGTCAGCCAGCAGGCCGGCAACACCGGCAACGTGCTCAATTTCTCCGCGGTGACCAGCGACCTGACCATTACCCTGAACGGCGATGGCTCGATGACCGTCACCGACACTGCAGGCGACACAGTGCATGCCACGGGCATTACCGGCGTTATCGGCGGCTCGGGCACCAACACCTTGATCACCTCGGTCGGCGGTACCTATACCATCGGCAGCGATGGGTCCATCAATTTCAGCGCCAGTGGCGTGACCTATCAGGCGCAGGCCATCGAGCGGTTGCAGGTGTCGGGTTCGGCGACGCTCGACGCGAGCGCCGTGCACGACAGCCAGCAGGTGACCTTCCAGGCGGACGGTTCGGTCGACGTCTCCACCGGGATAAGCACGCTCACTGCGAGCGGCTTCGGCACGATAGACCTGGAATCGGCTTCAGGGAATATGAACACGCTCGACACCACGGCCCTGGTGCCGGCTTCCGGCTATGCTGTCGGCATCGTTCAGGGCAGCGATACGACGCTGACGGCAGGCAGCAAGACCTGGACGATCAGCAATGTCGCCATCGTCGACGCAGCCGCAGGCACGCAGTTCAGCAACAGCCAGGGCAGCAGCCTCGCCGGCGCCGACAACGGCGGCTCGGTGCTGGAGGCAGGCAGCGATACCACGCTGACCGGCTACGGCAACAACAACAGCTTCGTCTTTAGCAGCCTGTCGGCGAACCCGACGATCAGCGAAGACCAGAACACCATCGGCAACACCATCGACCTGAGCGCGGACAGTCGGCATCTGTCGATCAGCGTCGACAGCGGTGTCGGCATCACCATCAACGACGGCACGGGCACCCTTAAAGCGAGCGGTATCGAGGTGATCAAGGCTGGATCCGGCAACAACAGCCTCGACACGACAGCCCTGGGGGCGGCCAGCTACGTGCTCGCCGCAGACGGAACGCTCAGCGTCACCGTTTCCGGCGCCACGGTGCTGCAGGTCAGCAACGTGCAGAGCGCCACGGTCGCTGCCGGCTCGCAGTTCGTCAACAACGACAAGAGCGCGTCCTTCACCTTCAATCAGGCCGGCACTTCCGGAAATGACAGCTACGCCTTCTCGAACGGCTTCGGGGTCCAGAACGTCAACCAGAGCGGCCAGAGCGGCGGCAGCGACGTCCTCGATTTCGCCAACGTCACCGTGGCCCTTACCCTCACCCTGAATAGCGACGGCTCGGTCAAGGTCAGCGACGGGCAGGGCGACAGTGTCACCGCCAGCAGCATTGCCAAGATCATTCTTGGCAGCGGCGCCAACGTCATCGACAACACGGCGGCCGGCGGCACGACGGGCGGCACCTATACTTTCGGCCAGGACAGCAGCAGCACCGCCACCCTGAGCGAATACGGCGTCACCGTGTATGGCGCGCAGGCGATCAAGGATCAGGGCGCCACCATCGATGCGAGCAGCCTGTCGTCCGACAAGCTGACGGCCCAGCTCCAGGACAATGGATCGTTCGACCTCTCGGGCGGGCCCGCGCTCATCGCCGCCAGCGGCGTCACGCACGTCATCACGGCGGCCGCCACCGCGATCGACGGCTCGGCCGTGTCCGCGCCTGGCACCGGCGACAGCGTCCACTTCAGCGCCGCAACCGACGGCAGCGTCACCGCGACGTTCGCCGGCGACTCGGTCCAGGTCGGCAATGTCATCAGCCTGATCGGCGGTGCCGGCAACAACAGCCTCGACATAAGCAGCGCCACAAGCGCCGCGACGATTGCGGTTTCGGACGGCGACAGCATAGCGGTTTCCGGTGGCATCAACCTCTCAGGCAGCAACATCCAGAAAGTCGTCGCCAACGAAGCCAACGGCAATACCCTCGACGCCAGCGCGCTGCAATCCGCGCTCGCCTTCACCCTGGCTGCCAACGCCAGCAATGATACCGTTGCCAGCGACGCCTACAACGTCACCGTCAGCGACGGCGGCACCAATTCGGTCGACGTGGTCGGTGTCAACACCCTCACCGGCAACAAGCAGCCCGACGTCCTCGACGGCTCCCGCCTGGACCTGAACCAGACTTGGAAGATTACCGCCGACTCGCCGAGCGAGGTCGACGCGAGCGTCACGGTCGGCAGCGCCACCCTGACGGCCACGCACATCGGCTACTTCGTCGGTTCGAGTGCCAGCGGCGTTACCGGCACGCTGGACACCACCAGCCTCGGTAGCACGGCCGCCCCGCTTACCTATGCGATGGTCGCGCTCAACAGCGTGGCGGTGAGCGACAGCGGCACGCAAGGGACCTTCGGCGCCGTCAACGTGAGCAACATCGACGGCGGCAGCTACAACATCCTCGACGCTTCCCAGGTCACCAGCAATCTGGTGTTCGCCGTTGCGGCGCCGAGCGGCACGGGCAGCACGCTCGGCAATGTCACGGTCAGCGACGGCAGCAGCGACGGGCTGCAACTGACGGTCCAGCCCGTAGCGAGCGTGGTCGGCGGCCAGCTCGAAAACGTCCTCGACATGAGCGGCTTCGCCAACAGCGGCAACGCAGTCACGTTCGACGGCCTGGACTATCGCATCACGGCACAGGACGCGTTGACGGTCTATGCGGAAACGGCTGGCGGCTCGGCGGTCTCGACGCAGCCGCAACTGTCGGTTTCCGGCATCCAGAACCTCGTTGGCAGCGGCACACTGAGCAACACCCTCGACTACACCGCCCTGCAGCAGAACGTGTACGTCGATCTGTCCACGGCGCTCAGCAGCGACGCCACGCTCGACGCCGACCTGCTGGCCGGCACGATTGGCGGCGGCATGGCGACGGACCTGGGCAGCGTGTTCAACATGCAGAACATCGTCGGCGGCGCCCAGGACAATACCCTGGTCGGCAACGCCGATACCACCTACCTCGACGTGCTGACGGCCGGCGGCACAGGCACCAACCAGATCACGGGCGGCGGCGGCAATGTAACCATCGTCGGCTCGGCCACTACTGCGGTGCAGGAGCCCACGGACGGCGGCGCCACGCTGAGCGATTCCGCATCCGTTTCCCCGGCCTGGTCGCCCTGGGCGTACGGCGAGGCGGCGAACGGCGTCGCCGCCCCGACCACCCAGTCTGCATTGTCGCTAGGCACCGGCACCGAGACCCTGCAGGGCATCACCCAGGTCACGGTCGTCGACCAGGGCACGGGCCATACACTGGATGCCAGCGCATATTCCGGCACGGTCTATCTGATCGCCGCGAACGGCGGCGACACGCTGACCGGCGGAACCGGCACCTCCTACCTGACCGGCACCACCGGCAGCAATACATTGACCGGCACCGGCGGAAAAACCTACGTCATCGAGCAGGGCGACGGCAATTTTAGCTTCAGCGGCAGTGGCACCTCGGGCACGCTGAATTACTCGGCGAACGACGGCTCGGGAGCGACCCTGACGGACACGCTCGTGAATGTCGGCAACGCCGTCATTACTGCCACCGGCATCAACGCCGACACGCTGGACTTCTCGACTTACGGCGGCGATACGGTGCTCACCGGCAACACGGGCGCCGATACCCTGAAAGGCGGCTCCGGCAGCAACGCGCTGGTCGACATGGGCGGTGCCTATGCCGCCCTCAGCGGCGCCGCCGGCTCGAACACCACGGTCTACGCCGGCACGGTGGTGGGCAACCGGGTGGTGGCCACCACGACTTCCCTGGACGTCGCGGCCGGCACCAGCACGCAGCAGACCATCAGTGTCAGCCCGACCGCGAACAACGGGACCTTCGAGATCGGCTACACCGCTCCGGGCAGCACCGTCATCTATACCCAGCCCATCGCCTGGAACGCTTCGGCTGCGGCCGTGCAGACGGCGCTGATGCAGCTCGGGATCGGCCAGAACGACGTCAAGGTCACTACTCCCAGCATCGACCTGGCCGTGACGCTCGGCGACGGCACCGTGGTGCCGGTAAGTTTATCCGGCGCGGCGACCGCGCAGGACATCATCGACGCCTTCGACGGCGCGACGGCCACCGATGCTGCGGGCAACCAGATCAGGCCCCTGCAGCTTACGGTCGATCCCTCCGGCAGCGGCTTCGACCTGGCGGTGATGAACCTCACCGGCGGCAACCACGCCGTCACCTTGACTGCGCTCAACAATTCCCAGGCCGCGGTCGACCTCGGCCTGATACCGTCCGGCGATACCTCGGTCACGTTGAACACACTTGTCAGCGTATATACCCAGACCGGCGCTGCGATCGGCTACGAACTCGCGAACACGGCGGCGCTCAACACGCTCAACAAGGGCTTCGCCGCCAACAGCGACAGCAACAACCCGGACCTGACCGTCACCCTGTCCGACGGTTCCGCCGTCAAGGTCAGCCTGTCGAACGCCGCCACGCTGCAGGACGTGATCAATGCGATCGATAGCGCCAGCGTAAAGGATGTAGCCGGCAATACGATCGCCCCACTTTCGGCCAGTCTCGACAGCACCGGCAGCAGCCTGGTGCTTACCGTCAGCGATCCCACCACCGGCAGCAACGCGGTCACCCTGACCGGCTCGACCGCCGCCGTCGACCTGGGCCTGATTCCTGCTGCCAACCAGGTTGTCACCCTGCAGCAGATCGCCGGCTACACGCTCAGTTCCAACGCTCTCGGCACGCAACTGACCGGGGCCTCCACGCTCGGATCCCTGGGCGTACACGGGACCTCGTCTTCCGATCTCACCGTTTCCCTGGGCGACGGTTCGCAGGTCGTCGTCGGTTTCAATAACGCCGCCACCCTGCAGGACGTCATCAATGCGATCGACAGCGCCAGCGTCAAGGACACGGCGGGCAATACGATCACGCCCTTGTCCGCCAGTCTCGATATAACCGGCAGCTATCTGCTGCTCTCGGTCAGCGACAGCACCGGCGGCGGCAATGCCGTCACGGTCACCGGCTCCCAGGCAGCGGCCGACCTCGGCTTCATCGCCAGCGCCGGGAACACCGTCACGCTGCAGCGCTCCACGCCAACTCAGGCCGCGGTGCTGTATGGCGGCGATGCCGTCGCCGGGGCCAATCTCGGGCAACTCGCGGCCAGCCTGCCGCTCACTTCGCTCGCCCACGGCTTCGCCACCGCAGGCGGCAGCTGGACCGTGCAGTTCATGGGCAGCCTTGCCGGCGCGGCCATTTCCCCGCTGCAGGTCCGCGACGCGACGACCGGCGTCTCGACCGGGGTTACCGCCCAGACCAGCTATTCGCAGTTCATCACCGTGGACAGCAAGGTCGACGGCGGCAGCTTTACCCTGAGCCTGAATACGCCGGGCGGCGTCTCCGAGACCACGGGGCCCATCGCCTACAACGCCGACGCGGGCGCCGTCTGGAACGCGCTGACGCGCCTGAGCGGCATCAACGCCGACGACCTGGTGGTGACCGGCGCGGCCAACGGCTGGCAGGTGAGCTTCACCGGCCAATATCTCGCTGCCGCCACCTACGCCGACACCCTGGCTGTCAATTACGATGCCAGCAACACCCTGACCACCGGCGGCACGGCCACGCCGAAGGAGATCGCCGTCAGCACGGTCGGCGGCGTCGGCGCCCTGCAGACGGCGACACTGAGCAACATCAACTCGCTCTGGCTGACCTCCGGCGATGGCAACAGCGTGCTCGACGTGACGAATTTCGCTGCCGGCAGCGGTGGCACGGTGACGCTCGACGGCAGCTATGGCGATACCAGCTTCTACATCGGCGACCAATCCGCCGTCACCGTGCACGCCGGGGTTGGCGCCGACACGCTGCATTTCAGCACTGCCGCAGCCGATGCCCTGACGCTGACGAACGGCGAACTCGATGTCAAAGTCGGTGCCAACACCCTCAAGGACAGCCTCCAGGGCATCAACGTCGTCGACATGACGGTCGGTGCCAATGGCAGCATCGATGCCTCCGCCTTTAGCGGCCTGGATAACAACACCGCGTTGAGCGCGATCGGCAGAAGCTTCGGCGGCGCGGCCGCGGCCGATTTCACTGTGACGCTCGGAGACGGCAGCAAGACCGCCGTCAGCCTGGCCGGCGCCACGACCATCAACGATGTGGTCAACGCCATCAACGCTGCCACGGTCGTGGACAGCACGGGTGCCGTGCTGCATCCGCTCACGGCCGTAATCGACGGCACGGCCATCGACCTGAGCAACAAGCTCGGTGCCGGCACCGACGGCGGTTCTGTCGCCATCAGCACCGTGGGCATGTCCAAGGCCCTCGCCGACCTCGGCCTCGTGCCGAGCGGCACGAAGGCGAATGCGAACGGCACCTATACGTTCAGCCTGGCCGCCTCGGCCACGCTGAACGGAACGAGCATCGCCACAGCCAGTCTCACGGGTACGACGGCGCTATCCAGCCTCTCCGGAGGTTTCGCCGCCGCCACACCTGCCGACTTCACCGTCACGCTCAGCGACGGCACCGAGTTCGCCGTCAGCCTGGCGAACGCCACCAGTCTGGACGGCGTCATCGCCGCCATCGATGCCGCCTCGGTGGTCGACAAAGCCGGCGATACGCTGCATCCGCTGACGGCCAGCATCCAAAGCGGCAACCTCGCCCTGGCCGTCGACGACACCAGCAAAGGCAGCGACTCGGTCGCCATCAGCACCGTGGGCATGTCCCAGGCCCTGGCGAATCTCGGGCTCGTTCCGGGCAATGCGACCAAGAACGCCGACGGCACCTATTCCTTCAAACTGGCGACTTCCGCGACGATAAACTCCAGCATGCCGCTGGCCAGCCTCGAAGCGGGCTTCGGCGCCGGTGGACCGGCCGATTTCACCGTCACGCTCGCCGACGGCAGCAAGTTCGCCGTCAGCCTCGCCAACGCCAACACCGTTGGCGACCTGATCAAGGCCATCGACAGCGCCTCGGTGGTCGACACCCAGAACATTACCCAGACGCCTCTGACGGCCGCCATCCACAACGGCGTGCTCGACCTGAGCAACAGCAGCACCGGCACTATCGTCATCGGCACTGCCGGCGTCTCCCAGGCGCTGATCGACCTCGGCCTCGTACCGGCTGGCGCGACCCTGCGTTCCGACGGCAGCTATGCCTTCACGCTGACCGCCGGACAGAAGCTGACCGGCGCCGAGATCGCCAAGAGCACGCTGCTGCTGGCGGGCGGCGATGGCGTCACGTTGAAGGGCGGCGCCGGTTCGAACAGCACCGATGTGTTCCAGTTCGGGCTGAACGGCTCGAACCTCAGCTTCGGCGCTGGCAGCACCGACGTCATCGTCGCCACCGCGACCGCCAACATGACGCTCACGGACAGCACGCTGACCATGGGAACCGAGTCGACCAGCCTCAACGGTTTCCCCGGCGCCGCGGTCACGGCAGAACTTACCGCTGCCGGAGCCTACACCATCGACGCCAGCGCCTTCGACGGCGCCGCGGTGCTGTCCAACGGCGCCGCCGCGAACGGGGACGGCTATGCCGCGACCCTGATCGGCAGCCTCGGCAACACGGAATTCGACGTCAATCTCAAGGGCCTCGACTCCAGCCATCAAGTCACCGTTACCGCGAACTCGGCCAACGACACACTGGCCATCACCGGCTTCAGTCTCAGTGGCACAGAGAGCAGTCTTACCGGTTCCGGTCTGAACGTGACGCAAAACGCATACAGTTCCTCCCTGGGGTGGAACCTCGACCTGGGCGGCAACGTCAGCCTGAGCAACGTCACGCTCGACCTGCCGGGCTTGAACATCACGCTCCAGGCCGATTCGATTACTCTGAGCAACGTCACCATCGACACCGGCGGCAGCACGATCAACGCCGAAGTGGCCAATGCCGGCAGCATCACCCTGAACGCGCGCGACATCACGCTCAACGGCGTGACGCTCGCGGCCCTCGGTACCGCCTCGAACGGCGCGATCTCGGTCGTCGGCAATGCCGACCTGTACGATTTCACGACTGCCTTCGGCAGGGTCAACGAGACTTCCAGCAACGTGGTGATCGACGGCTCGACGATGAAGGGCGGCGCCGTCAGCGTCACCGCGACCGCGGATGGCACGCATTTCTTCAGCCCCAACGATTTCGGCACCAGTCGCTTCATGCAGAAACTGGGCTCGCTCACCAACAGTCTGCTGAACGCTATCGACGGCTTTTCCGTGCTGGCGTCCGTGGCCTACACCAGCGCCACCGCCAAGGTGACGCTGGACGATACGACCATCGTCGAGGCCGACAGCTTCACTGCCAGTACTGAGGCCGATGCCACGGTCGCACCGAAGGCGAAGGCCATCGCCTTCAGCGTCGACGTCGGCGTCATCAACACCGTCGCCGACACCGAGGTCGACGGCCACATCACCACCACAGGCGCGGGCGGCATCACGGTCACCGCGACCGCCAACCATACCATCAACATCGCCAACGTCTCGTCAAGCGCGATTAAAGGCGTCGCCGGCGCCATTTCGGTCGCCGAGGTCCAGTCCAATGCGACCGCCGAGGTCGGGGCAGACGCCGTCCTCACTGTCAACAACGGCGGCGGGCTGACGATCACCGCCACCACCAACGACAATTTCCGGATGGTTGCGCAAACTATTGCCGGCAACGACG
>Ga0307375_10005809_pt1 | contig 11501 bp, 11 predicted proteins | sample TR1MG_FD_202531 | JGI IMG/M metagenome (GOLD analysis project Ga0307375, IMG submission 202531) | Soil microbial communities from Risofladan, Vaasa, Finland - TR-1 | ecosystem: Environmental > Terrestrial > Soil > Coastal area > Acid sulfate soil | place: Finland: Risofladan, Vaasa | collected... | reverse complement strand
CGGCGCTGATCGATAACCTCGATGAAAACGCGAAGCTGACCGAGGCCCGCGAAGAAGACCTGTTCAAGACCAAGGAAGCGATCGGCAGTCTGCCGGTGTTCATGCGCCAGCTGGAAGCAGCGATGGCTCAGTACGTCCTTGGTAGCACGAGCGAGGGCCGGACACTGATGCAGGCGCTCGAAGACGTTGAAACGATGTTGCCGAAAGCCCTGGAAGCGCCGATCGCTCCGTAAACCGGAAGCCGTAAGCGCTCCACGACTAGCAGGCAGTTATATGGTGACCCGGGCCTGTAGTGGGCCCGGGTCTTTTTTTAGAGGAGGGTATCATGAGCAGAAGCTGGGTAAATGATTTTGGTGCCGACCGGGAAGTAGCTGAAGATGACGGCGTGGTCAACGCGACTCGGAAGTTTCGCCATGGGGATCGGGAGCACCGCCAAGCTCAGGCCGACATAACCGCCGAAACGGAATTCCTGGCGGCAATAAAGATCGAACCGGAGGTCAAGGACGACGATCGGTGCAGGGGGGTTGAAGGCTGGTTGCTGGTTACCGACCGCGAGCGTGTCAACAAGACGCCGGACGACCGGATTATTTGGGCCAAGACTGTGGACGACTTGGTGAGAGCTCTGGAGGAGCGCTATCCGTCTCCGGCGGGGTTTACGCGGATAGTACACAAGCCGCACGGCTTCGGCGGCGGCTATGACGGCCGTCAGCTGAACGGCTACCTCATGGGGGTTGGTCGGGCGTACGGGCAGCGGGGCGCAACTACCTATAGTGAGTACATTGCAGCTGCGCAGACCGGCATGACGGTTTCAGTCGGCCGGGCCGTCAATTTTCTGAAGGCGGCTGGCTACGACGATGAGGAAGCCTCTTTCCTTATATATAGCAGTCAAATTGACAACATCCCGATTGGTACCGACCTGGTGCTTAGTCACCACGGCGAGCTGAGCCAGGACGCGGAAGCTTACGCCAAGGCGGTCAAAACGCTGAAGCGTTCCAGGCTCCTTCGTAAACGCCGTGCCGATAAGGCCGTTGAAAGAACCGCGCCGATTAAGGCCGCTCTGATCAGGGGATTTCTGCACGAGGCACACATGGGGCTCAGGGAGCAGTGCGAGTTGCCCAGGTGGGTTCATTTCCACATAACCTACAAGAGCAAGGACAACCTTCAGCGGTGTTTGCTGGACATGGTTGCGCTCTGGCACCGCCTGGCGCGAAACAAGGCATACCGGCAGCTGGAGAGGTATCGGGAGATCATGGTCCACTTGTCGGTGGCGAAGAACATGCAGGCCTCTGTGAAGGAGAGCCAAATCAAGTATGCTGCGGCGGCAGACGGCAGCGCGTACGCCGATTTCCTTAAGTGGGCCAGGGAAGAGCTGTCCTGGGCCAGGAAACGCAAGCTTAGGTACTTAAAACCGGAGAAGGACAAGAAGGGAGGTTAGCTCTATGAGCTTGTACAACATGTTGTTGGGGGCTAACCCCCACCTGGATGTGCTGTTTGCGCTTATCGGTGTGCATCCACGCAGCGCGCCCTGCTTTGGCCGGGTGCGTGATGGTTGGATTACGGAAGACGGCAAGACGATCTGCATCTTTCACCGCAATTACGGAGAAGATGGTGCGCCTTTTGACTTGGCGGTTGCCGACATCCCGACGTTCGTGGCTAAGCATTACGCTGAGAATGATCACACCTACGGCTGGTACGAATTCACTGTCGTAGACAAGCCGGACTTCTACGAAGTGGCGCAGAAAGTTGCCGCGATGAGCGACAACCGCAACTGTATGGACCGGTACCTTGAGTTGATCGGCATGATGGGTCGCGGCGAGGATAACGAGCTGACCAGAAATGCTAAGGCAGCTGGCAAAAAAATCGTTTCTGGATTGCGCCATGCGGTGCTGGAAGGCAATGCCGGCGTTGAGCACGGTGCTGGCTTCGTCGACATCGCGCACTACGAACCGGAGTCGCCCGAAGACGAACCACTGGACGGAGGACCAGATGAGCGGAGATGATCGTATCAGCCCAAACACCAGGCATCTCTGGTGTATCCATCAGGCCGTCATCCTGCGCTGGGGCGTGTATACTATCTTCAAGTATGCCACTCCAGATTTCAGAACCGGCACGCCCGGTCTGCTGGAATGGTTCGTTCCTGGCGATGTCCCGGAACGGGAGGAGATAATTGCCTGGCTGCAGAAGGAGCTGGTCGGTTTCACACAAGAGCCGGCCAACACGAGCGAGCCGGACTATCCCTTTCCGGGACAGAAGGTCGGGATATCCATCTCGTTTTTCTCGGGCATCGAGCCGTATCTCGAGCGCGAGTATGTTGAGAAGCTGGCCCGTATCATGAAAGAACGGCTGGCTTTGCACTTAAAAGGCCGCGTCATAAAGAAGTTCTTTGACGAGGACGACCAGCCGGACCCGGAAGGCGGTCGCGAGGACGACATCCTCGGCCCGGAAGGCTTGGCGCCGGTGTAATCGGAGTGAAGTAATGTTAAAGGGCTGCCATTTGCGGCCCTTTTTTTAGCTATTGGAGAAAAAAGTTCTCGCTTGCAGTTGAAAGCGTTGATGGCGGGAGTTACAGTCTTCTAGTAACCAAAAATCAACATGAGGAGTCTTTCCAATGCCCGAATCCCCTGTTTTCTCCCCCGCCGAGCTGGAAGTCGTCTTGAAATCGGCTGAAGAGCGTTACGCAGAACTTAACGTTCCTCTCGAAACCGGTGATATTTTGCTGGCTCGTGAAATTGCCAAAGCCGCTGCTGATCTCGAGAAAAAGGGGCTTGGGTTCAGTCGGCCTGCCCCGGCTGCCGGTGGACTGAAAGAGTTGTGGGCTGGATTGCCGGCTGCGTTGCGCCAGGGCTTGCTTAATGCGCTGCTGGGCGGCGGGCTTGGCGCTGCAGGTGGTGCCGGGTTGGGCGCCATGACCGGCGGAAACGTGCGGGAATCGGCGATTACCGGCGCCGGAGCCGGCGCGTTGGCAAGCTCCCTGTCGCCGCTGCTGATGAAACTGTTCGGTAAAGCCGGTTCGGCTACCCCGGAAAACCTTTCCGCTATCAAACAGGCGGCTTTGGAACGCATGGATCAGCTTCGCATCCCCCGAGTCGATGCCGAACAAATGCTGCAGAGCTTCATTACCAGAACCGTTGCGGCCGAGGACGAGGCCGAGCATTACAAGTTGGCGGCCCGGCTGCTGGCGCCCGAGACAGCACTCCTGCCTGGGCTGCTGGCCGGGAAAGCGAAACCTGCCGCGCCCAAGCTGAACTTCCTCCGCCCTGACGCAACTCTCAAAGTGAAACCCCCGGCAGCCGCCAAGGGGCCCGCAAAGGCAAAACCGGCAAAAGAGCCGAAGGCTCCTGAAGCTGCGAAAGCGGCGGCTACAACCAAGAGGGCCGCAGTCTTGGCTGGCCGCCTGTCACAGGCAATTGCCGGCTTGCGCCAAGAAGTGGCGTAGCCCTACTAACCTATAATAATAAGGAAAGCCCCATGAGAATCTACAACAAACAGAATCACCAAGTCTTTTTTTCTTTTGCCGGCATTAACAGGCGCGGCGTATGGCTCGGCCCCGATAAGCGGTCGCCCGAACTTCCGCCGGCCCGCCTGAGCAACCCGGCCTTGCAGAACGCCCTCAAGCGCGGCCTGATCGGAGTCTTGTTGTCGCCGGCGGACAAGGTCGCCGCCCGGGGAGTGGTTCCCGACGCGATTCTGGAACTGGCAGTCGGAACCGGGCCTGCCACCGGGTCATTCGATATTGACAGGGAAAAAAAGCGCCTGGCCGCTGAAGACGCTAAAGAAGCTGAAGCCGCGAAGGCCGCCGAGGACGCCGAAGCTGCCAAGGATGCCGCTGACGCGGCTGCTGAGGAAGCCAAGGAAGCTGCCGCCAACGCCGCCAGAGAAAAGGCCGAAGCGAAAGCCGCCAAGAATGCCCAGGAGGAGGCTGAGGCCACCGCCAAAGATGCCGCGGACGTTGCCGGTAAAGAAGCAGCCGAGGCGGAGGACGCCGAAGAAGAAGCCGTGGCCAAAGCTACGGTGGCGGAAAAGGCCAAGCAATACAGCAAGATGAAGAAGAGCGAGCTGCTCGACCTGTGCCTGCAACGCGGCCTGGCGGCGAACCCGGGCATGCCGGTGGTCAAGCTGCGCGAAATGCTGTCGGTCAACGACAAGGTCTTCGAGTAACGGCGGGAAACGCCGCTACGTCTGTAGCATCAAACTACGAAAGGCAGAAAAATGGCCAAAATCCCGAAAGCGAAGTCGAAAGTCAAAAAAGCCGCGGCAGCCGCGCCAACAACGGAGGCCCCTGCGGCCGGCGAACCCTACAGCACCCCCGAGGACAAAAGAAAGCCCGGCGTGAAGATCTGGACTCCTGAGGACGCCCAGAGAGCCCTGGCAGCGGGAAAAGCCAGAACGGACAACCCGGAAGTCGACGATGCGCTCACGCCGACGCCGCCTGGCGAAGGACAGCCCAAACAGAAACTCGGCCCGCCGCCGCCCCGCAAGAAGCTGCCGTCTTTGGAAGAGCAAGCTGAAGCGCGCGGTAAACAGGTAGAAGCTGAACAAGAGGCCGCGGCATTGGCGATACGCGAGGGCAAGGAGGTTGGCCCGCCGATGCCGAGGGCCAGGACGCTACCGAAAGCCGAAGCCGAAACTGAAGTTGAAATTGAAGTTGAAGCGCTAGGCCCGGAGGTTGATCCGGAGATGGCGAAAGAGCTGGCGCAGCAGATACGAGAGGATGTCCTGGCGCAAGAAGTGGTCGCCGAGCTCTTTCAGGAGTTCGGCTTCGACGTGGCCGAAAGCGAGCGGCTGATGGCTTTCTACCAGAAACGCCAACGTGTGACGCTCGAACTGCAGGACGGGACATTCAACATGCCGGCCGTGGTGGCAGTGAAGAGCCAATTCAGTATCACGGTGCTCTTGCCGATTGACACTAACGGCACGTCCTTCGTACCGCGGCCTGGAACGCAACTCACGCTGCGGCTGGAAGAGCCCGGAGACGGCCACAAGGTATACTTCCCGGGCGCCTACTGCGAAATAGCGCCACTGAAGCTGGCGATAATGACTTTCATCAGAGACCAGGGAGACGAAGATGCTTGAAAAACGTAACATCGTGACCTCTGACACGCCGCAGGACACCGCCAAGACGGCGGAAGTAGCCGAGCGCGGCGCCAAGGCTTTTGAGAAGAGTGGGCTGCCTCTCACACGTAGAGAGGTGCCGTTCAAAAGACTCGCCAAAAAGAAGGATGCTGACAATGCCGGAGCTACTTCCACTCGTTAAGATCGCTGAGGGTTACCTCGAGGCCTGCGAGGACATGGGCGTCGACGCCGAAGAGCTGGTCAAGCTGGGTCAGGCGTTGCTGCCTCATCTGGATCCCAACCGCCCCGCAACTGACTACCCGAAGCTGAAACTGCCGGGACCCACGCTTACCCCTACCCAACAGAAATACCCGATGCAGGGCAGCCCGTATAGCCCCGGGAAAATGAAAGCGCGGCGACAGAAGTACCAAGCAGGCGTGGCGCGGCAGGAACAGTCTTTTGGCCCTGGCTTTGAGGAGTGGCAAAGCAAGTGGCGGGCGGCTCCGGCCGGACCAGCAGCAGCGCGGACAACGGCCCAGTTACAAGCTTGGGCAAAGCAGGAGCGAGAAAAACGGCTGTATGGCCGTCAGCAGCCCGGCGGGCAGCCGGCTGTCGCTAAGCCGGCGATAACTCCTGTTGCGCCTCCAGGAGGGGTTGTCAGGCCGGGGATTCTGGCCAATATACAGAAAGCCGGCCCTACGGCCCAAAGACAGTTTCTGGCCTGGATGAGACAGCAGCCGCCGGAGGAGCAGAAGAGGTTGTGGGCCGAATATCAAAAGCTGACGCCCGCCCATCTGGGCTCCGCCTACGCGAGAAAGCGGCGGAAAGCACAACAGGTAGGGGAGTTTCCGGTATCTGCGGTAACTGGAACTCCGGCTGCGCTGTCGGCAGCGGCGCCCGGCATCGGAAAACTGACGCCGGAACAACTGCGGACGGGTGTAGCGCCTACTACCAGCGCCGGGAGGACCCCCGAACAGAGATTAAAACGTTATGAGCTTCTACGCCAAGAACTGGTGCGCGAACAGCGTCAGTTGCCGGCGCGGTTGGATCAGCCGCCACGCGGCGAGTACGGCCAGGAACGATGGGGCCCCTATATAGTCCGTAAAATGAAGAAGGACCTTCCGGGCTGGATTCATCGCGGTTACAAGACACAGGAACAAGCTGCTGCGGACTATGCAGCGGCTGATGCGGCAGCGAAAGCTGAAGTAACGGCCAAGACTGACGTGACTGAGGGGGAAAGAAAGGCGAAGCTTTATCGGGAAACACGGGAGCAGTACGAGGCGAGGAAGCCCGGTATGTTTCGCCGGGAGCAGGCCGTAGCTGAAGGCAAGGCAGTAAAGCCGGTGCCGACCGACCCCAAAGAGCAGTATGCCGAGCAGAAGACTTATAACAGTTGGCTGGAGCTTGTCCGGCCGCAGATGATTGAAGCGGACAAGGGCAATCCCGGCAACACGGCCAGGCGCCTCAACATGGCTGTCCCGGATATCTGGTTGCGCCATGAATACGCGCAGAAGCATCCTGGCGGTGGCCGTGGCGGCTTCCGGCCGGGGCCGCGCCGCCGGATTCAGGCACTGCGCAGTGCCACGCACCCGAACACGATCAGGTGGGACTACCCAGGTTAAAAGGAGTCTAAAGCAATGTCAGATTCCATAGTCCCTTCGGGAGCATCCCAGAACAACAGTTGGAAGTTCCCCAACCCGTTCTTCGATATCGCCTCGACGTACATGCCCAACGACATGACCAAGATTCTGGAGTGGTCGGAGTATCTGTATTTGACCATGGGCACCTACCGTGCCGCCTCCCGCCGCATCGTGCGCTATTTTCTCACTGAGCTGGTGCTCGAGGGCGAGTCGGAGAACGAGCGCGAGGACTACGAGGAGTTCTTGAACGACGAGCTGCATCTGCTGGCGGAGCTGGCCCAGATCGGCGATGATTTCATGTGTTTCCACGGCGATACGCCGGTGGTTACCAGAACTGGTATCTATCCCATACGGTCGTTGGAAGGTGAGACAGTAGACGTCTTGTCAAAGGACGGGGTCTACCGTAAGGCGGAATTCAAGAGTTTTGGCGTCCAGGAGCTGTTGGAGGTTGAGTTCTCAGACGGCAGGACCGTGCTGGCCACGCCAGAACATCAATGGCACGTGCGTAAGTCCGCCGGCGGCCTGACTGTTGTCCCTACGACCAAATTGGCGGGACGGGCTATTCCGCGTACCGTCGCTCCGCGCCCGGCAAAAGGGGATGAATTCGAAGAGGGCGTTCGTCATGGCTTCGTCTTCGGTGACGGTTCAATCTACAACAAACACCGGAAGAACCCCCGGGCGGTTGCAAACTTCTTCGATGCGAAGAACCAGGCAGTGCGGCCGTACTTCGAAGGTCACGGCCGCCCGCCGAGAACTTACCATGACGGGAGACTCACCAAGATACACGGGCTCCCCCTCCATTATCGGCAGCTGCCGGCAAATGAAGCCAGCGCCGAATATTGGTACGGTTTTTTGTGCGGCTTCATGGCTGCCGACGGTCACGTGGACAAGTGGGGGTGTGCGTCGTTGGCGCAGGTGTCTAAGTCTACCCTTGAGGCAGTTGCGGCACAATTGCCTAGACTGGGGATGGTCGGTGGCCCCGTTCGTGAATACCAGAACGATTCGCGATTCGTCCGCGACGACGGCACCATCGATGAGTTTTCCGGTATGATATCTGTTCTCAACCTGTACAAGCAGTTCATGCTGCCGGGCGACTTCCTTATTCCCGCACACAGGGCTAGCTTTGAGGCCAGAGAAGATACAGAGTACGGCAATTTCCTGCGGGTGCGGTCCGTCAAACGGACCGGGATTGTTGACCAAGTCTACTGCTGCGTCGAGCCGGAAACCCACACCTTCGTAATCGGTAGCGGGGTTCTGACCGGCAATTGCTACGGCAACGTCTTCATCTCGCTCTACTTTCCGTTCGAGCGCTTTTTGATCTGCCCGAAGTGCAGCACCACTTACCATAACGAGGCCATCGATTACAAGTTCGAGTACCGCCGGCTGCACTTTAACGCCGAATGCCGCAAGTGCGGCTATCGCGGACCGTTCGGCCATGAGGACCGCCGCAGCCCCGACCACGAGCAGGTGAAGATCATCCGCTGGAACCCCAAGCAGATGAAGATGCGGGTGCACCCGGTGTCCGGATCGATCGAGTACTTCTGGGAGCTGCCGGGGCAGTTCATGGCCAAGCTGAAGGACGGCAACAAGTTTTACGTCCAGGACACGCCGTGGTCGATCCTGAGCTGTTTGAAGCCCGACGTCAAGAGCCAGATGGACACCAAGGACGTGCTTTTCAAGTTTTCCCGCAACTCGATCTATCATCTGCGCGAGACGACGCTGGCGGGCATCCCCGTAGTCGGCTGGGGCATCCCGCCCATCCTGCCGAACTTCAAGCTGGCTTACTATATCCAGGTGCTGCGCCGCTTCGACGAGGCTATCGCGCTTGACTTCATCGTGCCGCACCGGGTGATCTACCCGGAAAAAACGTCCGGAGGCGCCGACCCGCTGATGGTGGAGTCGATGAACAAGTTCGTCGGCATCATGCAGAACATGATCAAGAAGCACCGGGCCGATCCCACTACGATCCAGGTGGCGCCCTTCCCCATCGGCTACAAGATGCTCGGAGGCGAGGGCAACGCCCTGACCCCTAAAGACCAGATCGGCCTGGCCATCGATGAACTGCTGAACGCCTCCGGCTTCCCGGCTGAGCTTTACAAGGGCTCGCTATCCATCCAGGCGTTCCCGGTGGCGCTGCGGCTCTTCGAGAAGACCTGGGGCTCCTGGGTCGCCGGCTGTAACGATCTGATTTCCTGGATACTCAAGCGCATCAGCCGGCACTTCATGTGGGGCGAGATGAGTGGCAAGCTGCGCAGTGTTACCCTGGCCGACGACATCGAGCGCAAGGCGCTGGCGCTGCAGGCCGCTGCCGGCATGGACATCTCCAAGGCGACTGCGTACAAGCCGTTCGCGATCGATTACATGGAAGAGCAGAAGCGGGTGGTCGAAGAACAGCAGGCCGTCGCCAAGCTGCAGCAGGAGGCCATGGCCGAGCAGGAAGCGCAGCAGGGCCTCGAGGGTGCTGCTCCCGGCGGTGGCGGTGGCGCCGGCGAGATGGGCATGGGCGCGACCCCCGGCGACGTGTACCAGCAGGCGCAGCAACTGGCCCAGCAGCTCTTGTTCCAGACGCCTGAGGGCTTGCGCCGCGGCGAGCTGATCAAGATCAAGCACTCTAACCCGACGCTGCACGCGCTGGTGTTACAGCAAATGGACGAACTGCGCCAGGAAATGTCCCGCCAGGGCGGCGCCGCCATGACCGAGCAGACCAAGCAGCAGATGCAGGGTCAGGGCGGGGCGATGGTTGCCCAGGCGTCAGCCAAGGACGCGCCCAGCCCCATGCTCATCGGCATACTGGTCGCCGACCAGGTACTGGGCTACTCGCACGCCGATTTGATCAAGCTGGGCCATAACGCCGCCACCGGCAGCCCCATCGCCAAACAGGCCTTCCACTTCGTCTACGCCAAAATGCGAGGCTGGGAATGAGCACGCGAGTGCATGTTGGCGAGGCTTTGAGAGGGTTTGTCAAATCTGGTATTATCGGGGAGTGGTATAGTGAAGACGCAGAGATGGCTGCTCACGCCGCTCCTGTTAATCCAGATGATCCTTTAGAATATCTTCCTGGTAAATGTTCTGGTGGAGACGACGACTTGATAATTTATAACGGAGATGTTGGTCGTCGTCCTCTCTACAGACCTGCTGATGGTTTGAATGGATATCCCGCTATCTGGTTTGGGGATGGATACTGGACGGGCGCTGAATCATTTAGTGAGCCTGTGGCAGGGACGCTTATCCCTGGTGGAGAATATCAAGATATTACAGTGTTTGCTGTAGCTAAGATTTTGACGACTGTTCAGGTTAATTTTCTGGGCATTATGGGTGTTTACGACGGTGGGGGCAACGGACGGTGGGGACTGGATGGGTTAGGTCTTGATGGGCGGAATCGATTTATAATGTCGGCTAACGGTTGGGGTGGAACGATAGCCGAGACTGATGATGTATTAGAAAATGATGGGGCATTCCATGTTATTGTAGGCCAGCAATCTGATACTTACGATGCTGGGGGTGGCGCTATGTGGGCTACATATCGAATTTGGGTAGATGGAATTTTGAATGCGGAAGAACTCTGCCGTACTGACAAAACAGATGATGGCTATTTTTGCATTGGAAATCTTTATCGAGCTCAACCAATGTACTGGTTGTGCGGAATGCTGTATAACGCAGTGCTAGACTCTGACGCTGTGATTTTTAACAGCGGTGAACTAGCAACAAGGTATGGCCTGTGATGACTGAGAAAGACAGAGTAGAGTTGAACTGGGCTGTGGAGGCAGGCGACTACGCTAAAGTTGATGATCTAGTTACTGTTGTAGACATTCAAGCAGTTAAGGACAGGATTGGGTGGAATACTCTGCTGCACCTGGCCGCTTGCAACAGTGATCTGGATATGGTCAAGAAGCTGCTTCAACTAGGAGCCGTTACCGGTATCAAGACCGTAGATACCGGGGGCACTGCTCTACATCTGGCCATCATTAACTTGCACGAGGAAAATCTTGACTTAGTGAAAGAGCTGGTCCTTGCTGGTGAAGACGTTAATGAGCCGGATAATGACGGGTACACTCCGCTTTATTTAGCGCAGGCGCATGAGAGGAAAAACATTGAGACGTACCTGAAAACTAAATCTGCTGCGGAGTTGCCCGCTTGAGGAGCGCATAATGACTATTCGGTTACATGTTGGCGAAAATCTGTCGGACCCACTGGTAACCCCCCTAACTTATTTTGGCGACAGTCTTCGTCTTTGGTTGTCAGGCGGAGAAGATTTCTGGGAAGATGCAGGATCAACTGATCCTTGTGAAGATGGTGACGTTATTGAAGTTTGGAGTGATCAAGCTACAGTTGGTCCGTATGATGCTTCAAATAGCAATACTCCTATCTACGACGATGATGCATTAAATAGTATTGGTGGAGCTGTTTTTGTTAGAGCAGATAAAGATGCTCTAAATTTCAGTAATGCGATAATTGAGGCGGCTGATACTGAAATAACTTGTTTCTTAGTATTCAATAGTACCGCTGCTCCAATTAATGATAACAGAACGGTGTTCTATTACAATAGAGGAGGAATTAATTGTTTTGTTATAGAGGCGATGGATGTTAGCAGTAAAATTCGTGTCTTCTTACAGCGCGGCACCGCCGAGATGATGCTGACACCAGTATTAACACTTTCAGATTTTCATTATATTTCTATGTGGCAGAAAGAAGGTGTTGGAGCAGAGATATGGGTAGATGGTGTTTCGAAGGCGACTGATGCCAATGCTGGTGCTTGGAATGGCACAGGTTGGGCGCAGAAAGCATGCATAGGTAATAATGACGACACTT
>Ga0307375_10005808_pt1 | contig 11503 bp, 12 predicted proteins | sample TR1MG_FD_202531 | JGI IMG/M metagenome (GOLD analysis project Ga0307375, IMG submission 202531) | Soil microbial communities from Risofladan, Vaasa, Finland - TR-1 | ecosystem: Environmental > Terrestrial > Soil > Coastal area > Acid sulfate soil | place: Finland: Risofladan, Vaasa | collected... | reverse complement strand
GGGTGGTGGCGATCACAAATTCCCCACAATCGCCCTGAGAAAACTCCTGACCTACTTTTCGGATATTCTCGATATCACCGACTACCCGTTGTGCAAAAGTGAATATCTGCTCACCCGCCGGGGTCATTCCGGTTATGCGTTTTCCTTTGCGCACGAAAAGCGCCACATTGATCTCATCTTCCAGGAGTTGAATCTGTTTGCTTACCCCGGGTTGAGAGGTGTACAGGCTGTCGGCCGCGGCCGACGCGTTGAAGTTCTGGCGTACCACCGCGCAGATGAAACGAAGCTGTTGCAGGTTCATGCTCTGCTACTCACCCGGGCCGGTTGGCCTGTAGCTACGATAGGTCAGCATTTCCATCAGGCTACCTCTATGTCAATGGCGTAACGCTTGATTTTGTTGGCCAGGCCCACCCGGGAGAGGCCGAGCGCCTCGGCGGCACGGCTTTGATTGCCATGGAACCGTTTCAGCGCGGAGATGACCAGGTCACGTTCCAGACTTTCTGTATGTTCTTTTAATGTCCCGCCTGCTATTGCCGGCCCGGGCTGTTCCGGCTCTTTCTTTCGGTAGTTTACAATCGTATCGGAAAACCGGTCCCCGGTGATCGGCTGCCCCGATGGGGCGAGTGCCACGGTCCGGCGAATTTCATTTTCCAGTTCCCGCACATTTCCCGGGAATGGATATTGGCGCAAAATATTCAATGCCTCTTGATCGATGCCGGCATAGGATTTACCCAGGCTCATGGCAAATTGCCTGGCAAAATGTTCGGCAAGCAATTCAATATCTTCCGGTCGTTCACGCAGTGGCGGAATGTTAATTTCGAGACCCTTTAAACGATAATACAAATCCTGCCGGAAATTGCCCTGCTCCACCAGTTGGTCGAGCGGTACATTGGTGACGGCGATAATCCGCACATCGGAATAATGCGTTTTATCGCTGCCGAGCGGTTTCACTTCGCCGGATTGCAGAAACCGGAGCAAATTGGCCTGCAAGGAGACGGACATGTCTTCTATTTCATCCAACAGGACCGTGCCACCATCCGCCGCCGAGAACAGGCCGAGACGATCACTCAGCGCCCCGGTATAAGCGCCGCGACGGTGTCCAAACAATTCCGACTGGAGCAATTCTGCAGGCACGCCGCCGCAGTTTTGAGCGAGAAATATCTGTTCGCGGCGATGACTGTGGTAATGAATGCCGCGCGCGAGCAATTCTTTCCCGGTGCCCGTCTCACCATAGATCAGTATGGGTAAATCAGTGGCTGCGGCATGCTTCGCCAGATTACATATTTTGGTCATGGCGTGGCTGCAGAAGAATAGTTCGTCGAACTGGTGTGGCAGTTGGTCTGAATCCGGGGCAGCGTCCTGTGCCTTGGATTTCAGTTGCCTGGATAAATCATGGGTGAGTTGACGATGTTCGCGGGAGATTTCACGGTATTCCAGAGCCCGCTTCAGGCTCAGGGCCACCAGCTCCGGGAACAGGGGTTTGCGCAGGTATTCGTAAACGGCGGCCACGTGCAGGGCGTCGGCAAACTCGCTGGAGTCTGTACCCAGACCACACAGGAATCTTATTGCTGTCGGTTGCCGGGTGCGAAAGTCAAAGAGGCACTGGGTACCCGACATATCCTCCAGTTGCGCGTCGCAGATAATGACGTCCACATGATGGGTGCCGGCCAGAGCTAGTGCCTCGACGCCACTGGACACCGTGATGCATTCATAGTGCATGGACAGCGCCCAGCTCAGGTTGCGGGCTTCCTGCACGTCCGTCAAGGCTAACAAAATAGCTGGAACCCCACGATGGGTTGCTCCCATGTGTATCCCTGTGTGAAAAGGAAGTATGCATAAAGTATATTAACTTTCTTTGCAATGACGCAAGCCCATCCGGTTGTTTTGCGCCAATATTATGTTTATTAAGTAGATAATTATTTGGCATTATTTCTGCTTGGTGCTTTGCGTGGTACCCATATGACCATTTTAGAGGAGGTCACGACGATGGCGAACGTGCTTTGGCTCCAGGGAGGAGCCTGTTCTGGAAATACCATGTCTTTTCTCAATGCGGAGGAACCGAGCGCCTGCGATCTGGTGACGGATTTTGGTATCAATGTGCTCTGGCAGCCTTCCCTCGGGATGGACATGGGGGAGAATGTTCAGAAGTTGCTGCGGGACTGCGTTTCTGGGGCAATTCCCCTGGATATCTTTGTTTTCGAGGGTACCGTAGTCAACGCCCCCAATGGTACGGGTACCTGGAATCGCTTTGCTGGTCGCCCGATGAAAGATTGGGTGAAGGAGTTGACGGCTACCGCCCAGTTTGTGGTGGCCCTGGGGGATTGCGCGACATGGGGAGGGATCCCGGCGACAGCCCCGAACCCCAGTGATTCCAAAGGACTCCAGTTCCTCAAAAAGCAGCATGGCGGTTTCCTGGGTGCGAATTTCAAGAGCAAGGCAGGCCTCCCTGTCATCAACATTCCCGGTTGCCCTGCCCATCCGGATTGGGTGACCCAGGTGCTGGTCGCCGTGGCGACGGGTCGCGCCGGAGAGCTGGAACTGGACGACCTGCAGCGTCCCAAGACATTTTTCAAGAGCTTCACCCAGACGGGGTGCACCCGCAATATGCACTTCGCCTACAAGGTTTCTGCCACGGAATTCGGACAGCGCAAAGGCTGCCTCTTCTATGACCTGGGCTGTCGTGGTCCGATGACCCATTCGCCCTGTAACCGCATCTTGTGGAACCGGCAGTCTTCCAAAACGCGGGCGGGGATGCCCTGTCTGGGTTGTACCGAGCCGGAGTTCCCCTTCTTCGATCTGGCACCGGGCAGTGTGTTCAAAACCCAGACCATGATGGGGGTGCCGAAAGACCTGCCCGAGGGTGTGGACAAATCCGCCTATATCAAACTTACGGCAGCCGCCAAGAGTGCTTCGCCGGCCTGGGCCGAAAAAGACATCTTCGTGGTCTGAGGCAGCGAGCGACCCATTTCTGTTTATTGCATATTTGAGGAGATATCGACATGGCAACAGCCGTACAAACACTGGATATCAGCCCGGTCGGACGGGTTGAGGGGGATCTGGATGTGCGCGTGGATATTCGGGACGGCGTGGTGGTCGAAGCGTACACGCAAGCTGAATTGTTCCGTGGCTTCGAGGTCATTTTAAGGGACAAGGACCCGCAGGCGGGACTGGTGGTGACACCGCGTGCCTGTGGTATTTGCGGCGCCTCCCACCTGACCTGTGCCGCCTGGGCGCTGGACACGGCCTGGCAGACGGAAGTGCCGCGCAACGCCATCCTGGCCAGAAACATCGGTCAGCTTGTGGAAAGCCTGCAAAGTATGCCGCGTCATCATTATGGATTGTTCATGATCGATATGGTGAATGAGAACTACCGGCACGGTAAGTTCTACGATGAGGCGGTCAGGCGTTACGCCCCGTTTACCGGTGCCAATTACGAAATCGGCGTGACGGTTTCCGGCAAACCGGTAGAAATCTATGCGCTCTTCGGCGGGCAGTGGCCGCATTCGAGCTACATGGTCCCCGGGGGCGTCATGTGTGCGCCTACCCTGTCCGACGTCACACGTTCCTGGTCCATACTGGAGTACTTCCGTACCAACTGGCTGGAGCCGGTATGGCTGGGGTGTTCGATGGAGCGTTATGAGCAGATCAAGTCCTATGATGATTTCATGACGTGGCTGAACGAACGCCCGGAACACGCCAATTCCGACCTGGGGATGTATTATCGGATCAGCGAGGACATCGGGCTGATGAAATTTGGCGCGGGGTTGGGTAAATACGTCTCCTGGGGCTATATTCCTCATGAGGACCGCTATCAGCATCCGACCATCGACACCAGGCAGCAGTCGGTCGTCATGAAGGGCGGTGTTTACGACGCGAAGGCCGACAAGTTCCATCCGATGAACCAGTCCTTCACCCGTGAATCGACGACCCACGGCTGGTACGATGAGGGAAACAATCCCGTCCATCCCTTCAACCGGACCACCAAGCCGATGCAGTCCAATGATCGGGACTTCAACGGAGCATATACCTGGTGTACGGAAGTCGCCCATGAGCAGTTGGGGCGGCTGGAGGCCGGTCCCCTCTCCCGTCAACTGATCGCCGGCGGCGACCTGGGCGAATCCTGGCAGCATTCCGACCCCTTCATTCTGGACGTCTACAAGAAAATGGGACCCAGTCTGTGGTTGCGGCATTTCGCACGGATGCATGAGGCGGTGAAGGTTTATCGCCAGATCGAACACTGTCTGCGTGAGTTCCGCCTGAATGAGCCCTTCTATATCAAGCCTAGGGAGCGGGACGGGCAGGGGTGGGGTGCCACGGAGGCCATGCGCGGGGCCCTGGCGCACTGGATTGAGGTGAAGGGTGGCAAGATCAGTAATTACCAGATCATTGCGCCCACCACATGGAATGTGGGTCCCCATGATGCGCAGGGTGGTCGTGGTCCCATCGAAGAGGCTTTGGTTGGCACGCCTATCGCGAATCCGGCGGATCCGGTGGAGGTCGGGCATGTGGCCCGTTCGTTTGACTCCTGTCTGGTCTGCACGGTGCATGCCCATGACGCCAAGTCCGGCAAGGAGCTCGCGCGCTTCCGTACTGCCTGAGCCACAGGGTTCAAAAACGGGTCGGATATCGAGCCGCGGTATCCGACCCTGCAAAAATTCAGCCGCTTGAATTGGGAAAGGCAGGGTCATCATGAATCACATGGCAAATGGAGACGACGTATTGCGAGCGCAAATCGCCAGCATGCTCAAAGCGGGGCTGAAGACGGAGATCACCCCATTTCCCGAAGACAGTAATGCTTTCGCACAATTGTTGCAGCGTATCCGCGAAGAGGCGGGATCGGATCTGGAGAAGAAGCTGGTGATCGGCGGTTTTACGGATTATCCCATGGGGGAAGATCAGCAGCGCTGTCAGGAGTGTATGTATTATCTCAACCACCGCCGCTGGTGTGACCTGCCGGAACTGGATGTTCCTGTAGAGCCGGACTGGTGGTGCCGTCTATGGCGTATCTAGGCAGGGGGTATCTGGATATGCAAACCATGGAAGAATTCCCGGAGGACGCGCCGTTACGGGCACAGGTGGAGAAACTGCTGCACACCGGCCTGCGCACTGAAGTGGAACCGCGTGCCTACGACCCGGAGATGCAACAGTCGGTGCTGGCGCGTTTGCAGAATGTACCGGCGGAAGAGGTCGCCAAACGTGTTGGGATAGCCGGATTTACGCTGCATCCCTATGCAGCCGAGGGTATTGAGGAAGCGTGCGAAACTTGTATGTACTTCCTTTCGCACCGGCAGTTCTGCGCGCTTCCTGAATTGCAGTTACCGGTCAAACCCGACTGGTCCTGCCGGTTGTGGCGGATTTAGTCATGCGCGTGGTGGTGGGATGCGGCAATTTGTACCGGCGTGATGACGGGGTCGGTATCTCTGTTATTCAGCGACTGCGCGGCGAGCTGGATCCCCTGCCCAGGGATCTCGCCCTCTATGATGCGGGCACGTCCGGCATGGATGTGATTTTCAAGGCCCGCGATTGCCAGCAACTCATCATTGTGGATGCGTGCCGGACGGGTAGCGATCCGGGGGCGGTGTTCAAGTTGCCGGGTGGCGAGCTGGAATTGCCCCATACCCCTACCCTCACCTTGCATGATTTTCGTTGGGAGCATGCACTTTATGCCGGAAAACGCCTGTTCGGAGAGCAATTCCCTGAGCGGGTGACCGTGTTTCTGGTGGAGGGTGCCGACTTTGCTTTCGGCGATGGACTCACTCCCCCGGTGGCAGGGGCGATCCCCGCGGTATTGGCCCAGGTGAAAGCGGCGTTGGCCGAGGTGGAAGCGGCCTCATGACTGATATGGTCGTAAATCTCCTGTTGAAAGACGGGCATGTCTTTATCCCTGCAGCCGCATATCGCGATGCAATGGTGGATCTCCTGGCGGTTGCCGTCCTCTGGCGATCGCCGTGTTTGCATTTGATCCCCTTGCACCCTGGTACCATCGGCGGCTTTTTGCTGAAGCAGCGCAACCTCGCCGGCGACCGGGTGGTCGATCTCCGCCTCTTCCTGCGGGATCATGAACTGGCGGAGAACGTTGAGGGCGTGCTGTCCTTTGCATGGATACCCGAACAGGGATCCTGGCAAACGACGCAACTTTGCCCCGAGTGGCTTGATAAGTAACTTATCATATATGTAATTATTATTGACATCATCATTTCCCGCACTAGAATAAAATTGTAAATAAACATTACATATCGCGTTTCGATCGGGGGTCTTTCATGTCCGAAAGTTTGGCAGAAAAGGAGTATCAGGCCGCCTTGCGAACCGCCCGGGATGACGCCATTCCGGCGGGGGAACGTGCGGAAATGCTCATGGAGATAGCGCTGGGTCTGCAACGGCGGCCACGCCGCCCGGAGGATCTCGCGCAGGTCAACCGGCTATATAAAGAAGGTTTGCAGATTTGCCCGGGCGGAGACGCCCTGCTGCGTGCGCGACTTCTGGCCGGACAGGCGACCGCCTTGCTGGCGACGCCGGGCGACACTCGGGTGCTCGAAGAGGCGGTCGATTGCCTGCGCAGCGCGTCGCCAGTTTTGCAGGCCCTGGGAAATGCCGAAGAGGCTGCGGAAGCTGAAATGAATGAAGGACTGGCCCTGCAGGGGCTTGCCGTGGCAGGCAAGGCGCAGTTCCCGGATGCCGTGCGGAAGTACCACAGCGCCTTGCGGGTTTTTACTGCGGACAAATTCCCGCGCGAATACGCGATTCTCCACAACAATCTGGCCACCGCCTATTTATCCATGACCATGGGTGATGAGTCTTCCAAAATGCGCGAGGCGCTGGCCGTGCAGTCCTACGAATCCGCGTTGCGTGCCATCACCCTCGATGCACATCCGGCGGAGTACGCCATGTTGCAGAACAACCTGGGTAATGCCTTGCAGTACAGCAGCAGCGCGCATCCGGTCGAAAATAATCTGCGTGCCCTGGAAGCCTATCAAGAGGCGTTGCGGGTACGAACGCCCAAAGAGCGGCCGGGCGAATATGCAAATACCATCAGCAATATGGCCAATGCGCTGCGGAACCTGCCCGATGACCCGGAAAATCCGGAACTGGGCAACACCAGGAATCTGGGCGAGGCGGTCAGGCTGTATGAAGCAGCGGACAAAATCTTCACGGCAACGGGAGAGTTTGAAAAATCGGGACTGGTGCGCGTGGCCCTGGAAGAAACCCAGGCACTGGTATGCGAACAGGGGTCTGTACATTAACTGTAAAAATATCGGAGAGAACCTATGTCAGCACTGGACGCATTCAACGGTCAGCATATACAGGCAATCGTCATTTTATGGATTTTGCTGGGTGGTTTGGTTGGCGTGGCGTCTGGTGCTGTCACGGGAATGGCTATCGGTGGCAAAGCATTGGGTGATTACAAACTCGCGGCCATGATGGGAAGCATGTATGCGGCGATGCCAGTCATACCTGGGATCATTGTCGGTACGATTATCTTGGCATGGGCTTGAAAAAAGCCTGCCATAATAGGGGGATGCTATGTGGGACATGGTATGGAGTTCGACCGGGTTGTTCCTGCGGGGAAAGCTTTTCAAAGATACGCGGCTGGTCCTGATGTTGCTGGCTGCTAACATCATTCTAGCCGCTGTGATCATTATCGCCGGACATTTCATTGGTCTGCCATATCTCGTGAATTGTTTGATTGCGGGCGTCTTGTGTGGTGGTTTGCAGCCGATCCTTTTCGCGAAATTAAAGTACGCATGACATGGCTACGTCACCCGTACCGGACGAGATTGAACGCGGGGAAGCAGGTACCCTGACGGAGGATATCGCCCGATTGGGCAGCCTCGAAAAAATCGTGCAGGGATGGGATGAAACGCAGCAAGGGACCGTTTTAGCGTTGCGCGAGGGCTGGGAAGCGATTTATACGGAATGTCTGCGGCGTCTCATCCGTACCGTACAGACCTTTCCGCAGGGTGCCACCGGCTTACGGGAAGCCGCGGCGGATCCTTACGTCTATGCGGTGTTGCGGACGCTGGGTCTGGTCCGGCCCTCCCTGCAGGAACGTATCGAAGCCGCGCTGGACAGCGTGCGGCCGGGACTGGAAGGGCATGGCGGCAATGTGGAACTGATCGAGCTGCGTCCGCCCGATACAGTGATTTTGCGCCTGCTGGGGTCTTGTCACGGTTGCCCGTCTTCCTCGTTGACCTTGTCGGACGGAGTGGAGAAGGCGATTCGCGAGGCCTGTCCGGAAATACAGCATATTGAAACGGCGGGACGGCAGTACGCCGCCACCGTGCCGGCCGGGGAGGGGTCCGAACAGCGTATCAGTCCCTTCGCCATCGGCGGCCGTCATGCCTGGCTGCCCGCCATGCGGCTGGAGGATCTGCCGCGAAACGGGCTGCTCGTCCGGGAGGTACTGTCCGACGCCTTGCTGTTCTGGCGCGATCCGAATGGGGATGTGTACTGTTACCGAAATGCCTGCGCCCATCTCGGCATGCCTCTTGAGGATGGGGAAGTAGATCCGGCAGGGGTTCTGACCTGTCCACATCACGGATTCCAGTTTGCGTTGGAGAGCGGGGAATGTCTGACGGTACCCGAGGTCCAGTTGGAGCCTTGGGCGGTACGGGTGATCAACGGCGAGATTCAGGTGAGGAAGGATCATGACTGAATATACTCTTCCCCTGAGTGCCGCCACCCGGAACCGGCCAGCCGCCATTTCTTCAGAACAGTTGCTGGTGGAAACGGGGGCAAGGGTTATCCTGGGGGAGCAGGTGCAACCCAGGGGGGTCGTCATACCCGTCGTTCCTTCCGCGCAGACGCTTTTCGGCCCGCGCGGTGCCAGCATCATGGCTGACGGATCCCTTTGGGTGGCGGACACCGGCCATCATCGCCTGCTGGGATGGCCCGCGATACCCGCAGCCGATGGCCAGCCCGCGAGCTGGCTCATTGGTCAGCCGGATTTTGAACGGGACGGGGGACGTAACGCCCATGGCCCCATCGGCGCGTCATCGCTGAACGTCCCTACCGGAATCTGTCCGCTTGGCAAGGGAATGGCGGTGGCGGACGTCTGGAACCATCGGGTGCTGATCTGGTATGAAGTACCTCATGAAAGCCATACTCCGGCAGATCTGGTTCTCGGGCAGACAAATTTTGCGTCGGCGGAAATCAATCGTGGTGCCCCCCAACCCTCCGCGTCTACCTTATATTGGCCCTATGGGGTCTTTTGGGATGGTGCCCGGCTCTATGTCGCGGATTCGGGTAACCGCCGTGTCCTCTGGTGGGAGGGCATTCCCACAGAAAAGGGTCAACCCGCAGACGGTGTCTTAGGCCAGGCGGATTCCCACTGCCGGGACGAGAATGGGGGCCACGAACCCGACGCCATGAGCATGCGCTGGCCTCATGCGGTAACCCGTTTCGGGGATTGGCTGGTCATGGGGGATGCGGGTAATAACCGGGTGCTGCTCTGGCGTGGTACGCCGCAGCAAAATGGTCAGGCGGCCGATATGGTCCTCGGACAGCAGGACTTTATTGAGAACGCCCACAATTGGGGTAATTACTTCCCCAATGCGGCCTGCTTCAATATGCCCTATGGCGTCACCGCCACGGAAAACTGGCTGATCGTGGCGGATACGGCCAACAGCCGGCTGCTGGGCTGGCAGGCGGACGATCTGTTGACGGGCGCTCCGGCACGCACCCTCGCCGGTCAGGATGGGTTCCAGCACAAGGGGGATAATCGCTGGGGCGTGGTGGGGCGCAATACCTTGTGCTGGCCCTATGGGCTTTCTGCTGCAGGAAGGACCATGATCATTGCCGACTCGGGTAACAATCGCGTGCTGCTTTGGGACAGGCGGTCATGAATTCCCCGGCGGATCAGGTCGCCGCCCCGGGCGAGGAAGTCCGGGTGCGCGGCCTGGTCCAGGGCGTTGGGTTCCGCCCTGCGGTCTGGCGCATCGCCCGCGACTGCGGATTGTCCGGCGATGTGTGCAACGATGGGGAAGGGGTGCTGATCCGGATCTGGGGGCCTGCAACAGTGCGGGATCGATTTCTGACCCGCCTGCGCGACGCCCCCCCGCCCCTTGCGCGTATTGACGAGTTGGTCCGCGGATATCTGCGCGAAGATCCTCCAGAAGGACCTTTCGGGATCAGTCCCAGCCGGTCCGGGCACGTACATACGGGGGTAGTACCCGACGCCGCCACCTGTCCCGTCTGCCTGGAGGAGATTTTCGACCCCTTCAACCGGCGTTATCGCTACCCTTTCACCAATTGCACACACTGCGGCCCACGTTTTTCGATCCTCGAAGACATCCCCTACGACCGCGCCCATACCTCCATGGACGCCTTTCCGCTCTGTGGGGATTGCCGTGCGGAATACGAAAATCCGGAAGACCGGCGCTTCCACGCGCAACCTGTGGCCTGCCATGCCTGCGGCCCGAAAGCCCGGCTCGTCCGGCTGGATGGCCACGCGGTCAGTGCCGACCGATATACCCAACTGGACGCGGTGGACGCGGCGACCAATCTCCTCAAGCGCGGGGAGATCGTGCTCATCAAAGGGCTGGGCGGTTTCCATCTCGCCTGCGATGCGACGAATGAAAGCGCGGTGTCCGCCTTGCGCCTGCGCAAACACCGCTCCCATAAGCCCCTGGCGTTGATGGCCAGGGATCTGGACGTCGTGCGTCGCTATGCGCAAGTGAGCCGCGAAGAGGAGAAGTTGCTGCAATCCCATCAGGCGCCCATCGTGCTGCTGAACCGTTTGGAAAACGACTCCCCGGCAACCGGCATTGCTCCAGGGATGCGCCGACTTGGTTTTATGCTGCCTTATACCCCCCTGCATCATCTCCTGCTGCGCCGGATGGACCGGCCGATTGTGCTGACGAGCGGTAATCTCTCGGATGCGCCACAAGTTATTGACGATATGGCCGCCATTCGGACCCTGGGGGGAGTGACCGACTGGATGCTGACCCATGACCGGGCCATCATCAATCGCGTCGATGATTCTGTGGTGCAGATGGCGGGAGACGACTTCATGATACTGCGCCGGGGGCGTGGCTATGCGCCGGAATCGTTGCCACTGCCCGCGGGTTTCGGGGTGTCGCCGGACCTGCTGGCGCTGGGCGGGGAGCTCAAGAACACTTTCTGTCTGATCAAGGACGGACAGGCCATCCTTTCCCAGCACATGGGCGATCTCGAACAGGCAGCGGTCTGGGACGACACTGTCCGGAATCTGGCCCTCTACGCCCGCCTCTTCCAGCATGTGCCCGAGGCCGTCGTGGTGGATCGCCATCCCGAATATCTGTCGCGCAAGTGGGGGGTGGAGATGGCGGAGGAGGGCGATCTCCCCCTGATTTCCGTGCAACACCACCACGCCCACATTGCCGCGGTCATGGCGGAACACGGTCTGCCGCTGGAGCATCCGCCGGTCATCGCCCTGGCTCTGGACGGCATGGGTCTGGGCGATGGGGGCGCTTTGTGGGGTTGTGAGTGTTTGCAGGTGCATTACCGCGAAATCCGTCACCTGGGC
>Ga0307375_10005807_pt1 | contig 11505 bp, 12 predicted proteins | sample TR1MG_FD_202531 | JGI IMG/M metagenome (GOLD analysis project Ga0307375, IMG submission 202531) | Soil microbial communities from Risofladan, Vaasa, Finland - TR-1 | ecosystem: Environmental > Terrestrial > Soil > Coastal area > Acid sulfate soil | place: Finland: Risofladan, Vaasa | collected... | reverse complement strand
ATGCCGGTGATGGCGTAGCGGGCCGCGTTGTACAGATGCAGCGAATCGTGATCGACCGGCGGCCCCTGGCGGATGCCGATGTGGTCGTTGTGGGCGCCGATGGCCACGTATTCGCCGCGCAACGCGGGATCGGACCCCGGCAGGATGGCCACGACGTTGCGCGCCGGCGCCGGCTTCTCGTCGTACCGGGGATTGCCGCGCACCGTCTTGCCCAGCGCGCCCCTGGCGGCCTGCGCCACCGGCATCCCGAGCAGCACCTGGGCCGCGTGCGCGTCGATCGTGAGCGTGGCGGCCTGCGCCGGCAGCGGCGTCGCATCAGGATTCTTGAATATCACGTTGCCGGCCCTGGGCCGGGCGGCGCGCACCGCCGCGTCCCACGCCTCGCCCGTCTCCACGGTGGCGATGCCCGCGGCGTCGGCCAGCGGGTTGGGACCGCCGCGTCCCCGGCCGAACCCACGACCGCGCCCGCGTGCGCCCGGACGCGCCGTGAGAATCACCAGCTTGCCGCGCGCCTGGTCGGCCGTGAGCGCGTTGACCGTATCGCCCTGCTCGCCGCCGTAGATCGCCTGCGCGCCGTCGATGGAGCGCGGATCGCCGCCGCGACCGGGGGTGGCCACGAAGTCCTTGAACGCGGTGAGCCGCGTGCCGTCCACCGTGAGCGTGGACCTCGGATCGAGCGACCGCTGGAACACCGGCAGGTTCTGGAAATACGTGCCGTGGTCGCCGGCCGGCTTGAGCCCCAGCGCCTTCACCTGGTTGGCGATGTACGCCGTGGATTTCAGGTGGCCCACGGTACCCGTCTCGCGGCCCTGCATGGAGTCGTCGGCAAAGATGTACAGCCGCGTCATGAGATCGCCGGCGGAGATGGCGGCCGAGGTGGGCTGCGGCGTGTGTTTGAGCGGCAGGTCCTTCTGCTGGGCCGCGAGCGCGGCGGGCAGCGCCAACAGCGCGCAGGCGCGCCGGAGGGGGGCGAGGAAGGTCACGGGCGGGTCCGGTTGAGGTGGGATTGACGTAGTGTCTACGCGGGAGCCGGGCGGGATGCTGAACTCCGTAGGACGGTAGGACCGTAGGACCGTAGGACCGGAACTGCATACGGCGCGGGAGGGCGCGGGGTCAGGCAAAGTGTTATCGTCTCGCAGTCCCGCAGTCCCGCAGTCTCACGGTCATTCGGTCCTACCGTCCTACCGTCCTACGGTCCCCAATGCGCATCGAAACCATCGCCGTCCACGCGGGCCACACCCCCGATCCCGCCACCGGCGCCGTCACGCCGCCCATCCACGTCTCCACGACGTTCGAGCGCGCTCCCGACGGCACGCTGCCCGGCGGGTACCTGTACACGCGCAACGACAATCCCAACCGGCACGCGCTGGAGACCTGCCTCGCCGCGCTCGAAGGGGGCGCCGGCGCCGCCTGCTTCTCGTCGGGATCGGCCGCCGCCATGGCGCTCTGCCAGGCCCTCGAACCCGGCGATCGCGTGGTGGCCCCCGACGACGCCTACTACGGCACCATCAAGCTCATGCGCGAGCTGTTCGCCCGCTGGGGGCTGGAACTCACGCTCGTGGACATGACCGACCTCGCCGCCGTGCGCGCCGCCATCGACGCCCACACGCGGCTGCTGTGGGTGGAGACGCCCTCCAACCCGCTCGTTCGCGTGGTGGACATCGCCGCGCTGGCCGAGATCGGCCGCGCCGCCGGTGCCCACGTGGTGGTGGACAACACCTGGGCCACGCCGGTGCTGCAGCGTCCGCTCGAACTCGGCGCCCACATCGCGCTGCATTCCGCCACCAAGTACCTGGGCGGACACAGCGACGTGCTCGGCGGCGCGCTCGTCTCCGCCGCGGCCGACGGATTCTGGGAGCGCGTGCGCACCGTGCAGGCCACCGGCGGCGCCGTGCCCTCGCCGTTCGACTGCTGGCTCACGCTGCGCGGCATCCGCACGCTGCCCTGGCGCGTGCACGCGCAGACGGCCAACGCGCAGCGCATCGCCCACTGGCTGGCCGCCCATCCGGCGGTGAGCGCCGTGCACTACCCCGGGCTGCCGTCGCACCACGCCCACGCCCTGGCCGCGCGCCAGATGAAGGCCCCGGGCGCCATGCTGTCGTTCGAGGTCGCGGGAGGCCGTGCGGGCGCGGCGGCCGCCATCGGCCGCCTCACCGTCATCACGCGCGCCACCAGCCTGGGCGGCACCGAGTCGCTCATCGAGCACCGCATTCTCGTGGAGCCCCCCGACTCCAAGACGCCCCCCGCCCTCCTGCGCCTGTCGGTGGGACTCGAACACGCCGACGACCTGATCGCCGATCTCGACGCCGCGCTCGCCGGTTCCCCCAGGCGATAGCTTCCACGCATGACCGATGCCACCAGGGCCGTGCTGCTGCTGAGCGGCGGACTCGACTCCACGACCGTGCTCGCCGTGGCCCGCGCGCAGGGGCACGACGTGTACGCGCTCTCGTTCCGCTACGGACAGCGGCACGCGCACGAACTCGACGCCGCGGCCCGCGTGGCCGCCGCCCTCGGCGTGTCCCGGCACGTCACCGTGGACATCGACCTCCGCGTGTTCGGCGGCTCGGCCCTCACCGCCGACATCCCGGTGCCCAAGGATCGCGCCCCGGCCGACATGGGCCGCGGCATCCCGGTCACGTACGTGCCGGCGCGCAACACGATCTTTCTCTCGTTCGCGCTCGCCTGGGCCGACGTGCTCGCCGCCCGCACCATCTTCATCGGCGTCAATGCGCTGGACTATTCGGGCTATCCCGACTGCCGTCCCGCATACATCGAGGCGTACCAGCGCATGGCCAACCTCGCCACGCGCGGCGGCGTGGAGGGCACGGCGCCCATCCGGATCGCCACGCCGCTCATCGACCTGTCGAAAGCCGAGATCATCCGGCTGGGCACGTCGCTGGGTGTGGACTACGGGCTCACCACCAGCTGCTACGACCCCGACGCCACGGGCGCGGCATGCGGTCACTGCGATGCCTGCCAGCTGCGGCTCAGGGGATTCGCCGAGGCGGGCCTGCGCGACCCGGCGCGGTACCAGGCGTGACCTACACCGTCCGCGAGATCTTCTACACGCTGCAGGGCGAGGGCGCCCACGCCGGCCGCCCCGCCGTGTTCTGCCGGTTCAGCGGCTGCAACCTCTGGACCGGCCGCGAGGCCGACCGCGCCGCCGCGGTATGCAAGTTCTGTGATACCGACTTCGTCGGCGTGGGGCCCGACGGCGGCAGGTTCGCCACCGCCGGGGCGCTGGCCGACGCCGTGGCCGCGCGCTGGCCGCGCGACGACGGCGCGCGCGGCCGCCCGTACGTGGTGTGCACCGGCGGCGAACCCCTGCTCCAGCTGGACGCCGCCCTCATCGACGCCTTCCACGGGCGCGGGTTCGAAGTGGCCGTCGAGACCAACGGCACCCAGCCCCCGCCGCCGGGCCTGGACTGGGTGTGCGTGAGCCCCAAGGCCGACGCCCCCCTCGTGCTCACCCACGGCGACGAACTCAAGCTCGTGTTCCCGCAGGCCGGCGGCGCCCCCGAGCGGTACGCCGGGCTCGACTTCGCCCGCTTCTCACTGCAGCCCATGGACGGACCGGAACTGGCCGGGAACACCCGGGCGGCGCTCGAGTACTGCCTGGAGCATCCGCAGTGGCATCTGAGCCTCCAGACCCACAAATCGCTCGACATCCGTTAGCTTTCGTCGCACCCACTTCCCTCGCGTTCCGGGCATGCCCACTTCCGCCGCTCCACACATTCGCGCACCGCGCCCGCTGCGCGTTGCCGCCTTCGTCCTGGCGGCGGCCGTGCTCGGCGTGCCCGCGGCGCGCGCCCAGGACGCCAAGCCGGGCGCGCTGCCCGGCACGTCCGTGGCCGTGCCCGGTTCGCGGCTGAGCGAAGTGCTGAATGCCGTGCCGGCCACCGCCGGACCCCGGCCCTTCGCGCGACTCACCGAGTCGCCCGACGCGTTGCGCGACTCCATCGTGGCCCTGGCCCGCGCCCAGATCGGCCGGCGCTACGTGCGCGGCGGCGCATCGCCGCAGCGCGGCTTCGACTGCAGCGGGCTGGTGAAGTACGTGCTCGGCCTGCTCGACATCTCGGCGCCGCGCACGGCGCGCCTGCAGGCGCGCATCGGCGAGGCCGTCGTCAAGGACACCAGCGAGCTGGAGCCGGGCGACCTGCTCACCTTCGGCCGGTCAGCGCGGGGCGCGAGCCACGTGGCCATCTACGTGGGCGACGGCCGCTACGTGCACGCCAGCGTCACCGCCGGCCGCGTGATCGAGACCTCCCTCGACCGCCGCAATTCGTCTCTCGTGCGCGCCTGGCGCGGCGTGCGCCGCATTCTCGAGCCCGCGGCCGCCGATACCGGAACGAAGAAGGGCGACGGCTGACCGCCGTCGCCCCCCCGCCTCATCGGAACGACGCGCCGCGCTAGCGGCGCACCACCACGCGGCCGTCGTCCCCGCGCGACCAGCAGGCGCCCGTCGCTCGCTGCGCCCCCTGATTCGACCGGGCCCCGTCGTACGCGCGACGCTGCCCATTCGTCGCCGGCGGCACGACCACCGGCTGCCCATACGTCGGTTGGCCCTGGGTGGGCGGCGTATAGGCCGGTCGCGTGTAGCCCGGCGGGTTCGTACTCCCCGCCGACGCCGCGACCCGCTGCGCCGAGCACTGCTGCGGCACCAGTTCATACCCGAACCCGAAGTTCGCGTACACCTTGCCGTCGGAAGCCACCGTGGTCGGGAACTCGGTGTAGAGCACCGGCTCGTCCCCGTAGGAATAGCGTTCGCGCGGCGAGACCCTGGCGGACACCGTCGGCGCGGGCGACGCGGGCGGCGCGGGCGGCGTGGCGGCACCGCCCGTCCCCTGCTGGGCGCGGCTCGGTGGCCGCTGCAGCGGCAACGGCCGCCCCTGCCCCAACGCCGGCATCGCCAGCAACGCGCTTCCACCGCCTATCCACAGCACCGTTTTCAACGTCCGCATGGCGCCTCCCGGCTCAGTTGCCTTTCTCCTACCCTACCCAACCATACCGTTCCCGGCAACCCGGGTTCCCGCAACGCACACGCGCGGGGAGCCGAAGCCCCCCGCGCGCGTGATCTCCATCACCAACGGGTGTCACACCGCCAACGCGAACTACCGCGCCGGCATCAGGTTGTCGCCGCCGGCCACGACCACGAACTCGTCGCGGCGGTTCTGCGACCAGCACGACTCGTCGTGGTCGGTGCACACCGGCTTCTCTTCACCGTTGCTCACGATGTCGATGCGGCCCGCGTCCACGCCCTTGCTCACCAGATAGCGGCGCGCCTGCTCGGCGCGGCGCATGCCCAGCGCCTGGTTGTATTCGTCGGACCCTCGCTCGTCGGCATTGCCTTCGACGCGGATGCGCACGTTGGGGTTGGCCAGCATGATCGGCAGCTTGGCGTCGAGCTGTTGCTTGGCGTCGTCGCGCAGATCCGACTTGTCGTAATCGAAGTAGATCTTGGTCTCGAGCGCCGCCCGCAACGCGGCCGACTCGGCCGTCCGCGCGCGATTGGCCGCGTCGATGCTGTCCTGACGCGCCCGCATGGCGGCGTTGATCGAATCCTGCCGGGCCCGCTCGCGCGCCGCGTTGGCGGCGTCGATCGAGTCACGACGGCGTGCGGCGTCGATGCTGTCCTGATTGATCACCACCGGCGCGGCGACCGGCGCGGCTGCGGGCGCAGCCTCGTGATCGTTGCCGAGCAGGAAGCTCAGGCCCGCGCGCAACTCCACGTTGGACGAGCGAGCGGCGTTGCTGTTGGTGCCGGCCTGCTTGGGAAAATCGAATCGCCGATCGGCCGGATTCTCCACGTACTCCACCAGCCCGTCGAACCGCAGCGACACCGTATTGTTCAGATTCCAGCGGTAGCCGAGCCCGGGCGTCAGCGAGAAGTCGCGCCCGCCGTCCACCGTCTCGCCACCGAAGCCCACGCCCACCAGCACGTCATTGCCGGCCCACGGGAGATTGTACGTGACGCGGCCCGCGTACGTCTGATACTGCTTGGTGCCCGTGCCGATGCGCGGCGGCTGGACGGTCAGGTTCGACGTCGCGAAATCCGCCTCGAGCTCCCAACGCGGCGTCACGAACACGCCCAGCCGGGCCCCGATGCCGAATCCGTTCTTGAGCGCCCACGGCGTGTCCATGTGCGTGAACTGCCCGAAGCCGCCGATCTCGACGGTCCCCTGCTTCTGCGCCATCGCGGGGGAGGCGAGGACGAGGGCGACGAGCGCCGGAATGATCATACGACGAGTCTGCATATGTGTTGGTCTCCGTCTGAGTTGAACGACGCCGAGGCGTTTCGTCGAGCTCACGAACTGGCCAGAAGCATCTGTGGCGCGCTTGACCCCTAAGCCACCGGGCCTGCGTCGGCGCTGTCTCCGGCCCTCGCTGCCGCAAGAATCGCTCGATTCATACGAATCGCGTTCCTCGGCCATCGTCCTTCAACTTCGTCGAATCGGTTTTTATTGGCAACCCGACGATAGGCGTATGAGTGATGGGTCACGGAGTACCCCGAAAGGAGTAGACCCTCGCGCCAGGACTATGGAATCGAGGTCGGATTCCCGCCGTCAGCCACGAACCGCCAGACTCCGGACGGCTGCGCCGCCCAGACGGTGAGATACTTGCCGTGGCGGGCGCCGCCGGACGGCGACGCGAACGTGTACTCGCCCACGGTGAATCCCAGATCGCCGGAATTGGCCGCATCGCCGGCCACGGCGTGCCAGCTCAACACGCCCCCATCGGGCCCCGCGAACTGCGCGCGGATGGCCGCCGGTCCCACGGAGAACAGCGACCCGGTCAGCGTCATCGCGTCGCTCGCCGCGTACGTGCCAAACGCGGCCGCCAACCCGTCGCGCACGGCCAGCGCCGAGAACGCGGAGTCGGTGGCCATGAACACGTGCGCGAGCGAGTCGCGCCGCGGCATCTCAGTCAGGGGACGCGGCCGGCCCGGGTTGGCCAGCGGCGGCGCCGTGGCCGGGGGCGGCCCCACCTCGGCGTACGCCGCCACGCGCCACGCGCCGTCCGCCTCGCGCCGCCAGTACGCGATGTACCGGTCGAGCCGGAGCGTCGCGCGTCCCGAGTCGCCGGCCACGCTCGACGCGGCGATGCCCACCGTGTACGCCGCCAGACCGTCGCGCGATACGCCCACGCGCACCGGCTGCCAGCGGAACACGGTGCCGCGCGCCGGCAGCGCCGCCGCGAGCATCGTGTGCACACTCAATTGGCCGAACGCCATCGGCTGTCCGCCGCGCAGATACGTGACGTCGGGGGTCATCACCGCCATCACGCCTTCCAGATAGCCGCGCCGGGCCACCGAGTCGGTGCGGGCGGCATCGGCCGCGACCACCGCGTCGGCACGAGCCCTGGCCGCGGCCGCCTGGGCGGCGAACGCCGCGGTGCCCGGGCCCGCGTTCGGCGCCGGCGTGGCCGACGAGGCGCAGGCGCCGAGCACGGCGGCGAGCACGAGACGGCTGGGCGAACGCATGCCCCGATGGTATGGTTTCCGGGCAGGACGCGCCAGCGCCCCATGCTCGGGTTTCGGCTGGTCCCGGTATTGAATCCGTAAGCTCCGTCCGCCCCCACCCCATATCCCCGCCCCCCGGAGGATTCCATGCGCTTCACATCGCTCCTCGCCGCCACTGCCGCCATCGCACTTGGCGCCACGCGCGCGCCGGCCCAGCAGGCCGAGCGCGCGCACGCCGCCCTCCGGAATACCCAGGGCGTGGTGGTGGGCCAAGCCACGCTGCAGCAGACCGCGCGCGGCGTGCTCGTTGACCTCACGCTGAGCGGCGTGGCCGAGGGCGAGCACGCGCTGCACGTGCATGGCGTGGGCAAGTGCGAGGCGCCGTTCAGCAGCGCGGGCGGCCACTGGAACCCGACGGCGGTGCCGCACGGGTTGCTCACCGCCAAGGGCGGTCACCTGGGCGACCTGCCGAACGTCTTCGTGCCGGCCGGTGGCCACCTGCACGTGCAGGTGATGGCCGACGGCGCCAAGCTCACGGGCCTGGACGGCATGCTCGACGCCGACGGCGCGGCACTGATGATCCACGACGGGCCGGATGACTACACGTCCGATCCGGCCGGCGCGGCGGGGCCGCGCATCGCCTGCGGGGTGATCGTCGCCGGCTGACCGTCGCGCGGGCGCCGCGCGCCGGTGCTTGCGTCGCCCCGTCGTGTGGTGCTCAAATTGAGCGCATGAATATGGGCGGCAGTTGGGCAGGCATTCGCGCGGCGCTCGACGCTCCGGGGTGGATCCGTACGCCGCGGCTGGCCGGGCTCCTCGAACTGCCGACGGACGCGCCGGCCGTGCCGCGCGCCGAACCCGCGGGCGCGTTGCGCGCCGCCCGGCGCGCGTTGCGCGTGCTGAGTTGGCTGCCTGGCGGCCGGTGGCGCACCAGCTGCCTGTACGAGAGCGTGGCCGAGTGCCTGGTGCTGCGGCGGTCGGGCGTCCCGGCGGCGGTGTGCATTGGCGTGAAGCGCGAGCATGAGGGGGACGCCGGCATCGCCGCGCACGCGTGGGTGGCGCGCAATGCCGCCGACACGCGGTTCCACGGATTCAGCACGATGGCCGTGCTCGACGAATTGCGGAAACAGCCATGAGGAGACGCATGTGAACGAGCCGCCCACGACCTTTCGCTTCCGTGCTTACCATTGGCTGTCGGTGGTGCCGATCGCCGGCCTGCTGGGCGGCCTGCCATTCGTGAATCGCGTGGAGCCCTACGTGTTCGGGCTGCCGCTGCTCATGGCGTGGATCGTCGGGTGGGTGGTGGCGACATCGGCGGTGATGGGGCTGATTTACTGGCTCGATCGCCGCCACGCGCGGGACGGCCGGTGAGCGCGCCGCTGATCATTCTGGCCGTCACCTTCGCGGCGGCCATCGGCCTGGGGCTGTGGGCGCGGCGCGGGCACACGATGAACCTGGAGGAGTGGAGCGTGGGCGGCCGCGGGTTCGGAACGATCTTCGTGTTCCTGCTCATGGCCGGCGAGATCTACACCACGTTCACCTTTTTGGGCGGCAGCGGATGGGCGTACGGCAAGGGCGCGCCGGCGCTGTACATCCTGTGCTACGGCGCGGCGGCGTACACGCTGTCGTATTTCATGCTGCCGGTGATCTGGCGGTACGCGCGGGCCCGGAAGCTCGTGTCGCAGGCCGACTTCTTCGCGTCCAAGTACGACAGCCCGGCGCTGGGCGCGCTGGTGGGGCTGGTGACCGTGGCGGCGCTGGTGCCGTATCTGGTGCTGCAGCTCAAGGGGCTGGGGATCATCGTCTCCGAGGCGTCGTACGGCAGCGTGTCGTCCACGGCGGCCGTGTGGATGGGCACCGCCGCCCTCGTGCTCTACGTCGTGGTGTCGGGCGTGCGCGGCTCGGCGTGGACCGCCGCTCTTAAGGATATACTCATATTGAGCGTGGCCGTGGTGATCGGCATCTACCTGCCCCTGCACTACTATGGCGGCTACGCGGCGATGTTCCGGGCCATCGAGCGGGCACAGCCCGGGTTCCTCACGCTCCACGCGTCGGGGATGAGCCCGTCGTGGTTCATCTCCACCGTGCTCCTCACCGCCGTCGGGTTCTACATGTGGCCGCAGTTCTTCGCCGGCGCCTACACCGCCAAGCACGAGGACGTGTTCCGCAAGAACGCGGTGATGCTGCCGCTGTACCAGCTCATCATCCTGTTCGTATTCTTCGCCGGCTTCGCCGCCATCCTGCAGGTGCCGGGCCTCAAGGGCGCCGACGCCGACCTCTCGCTGCTGCGTCTGGCCGAGCAGACCTTCTCGCCGGGGTGGGTGGGCGTGATCGGTGCCGCGGGACTGCTCACGGCGCTCGTGCCGGGCTCGATGATCCTGCTCACGGCAGCCACGATTCTGGCGCAGAACGTCTACCGCGTGGCCGTGCCGGACGCGAGCGACCGCACCGTGTCGCGGCTGGCGCGGTCGCTGGTGCCGGTGATCGCCCTGCTGTCGGTGGCGCTCACCCTGCGCGGCGGCGCGGCCATCGTACCGCTGCTGCTCATGGGCTACAACGTGGTGACGCAACTCTTTCCGTCGCTCGTGCTGAGCCTGGGCGCGCGCCCGCTCGCCACCACGGCGGGCGCGGCGGCGGGCATCGTGGCCGGTGAGGCGACGGTGGCCTATCTCACCATGAGCGGCGCCTCGGTGGCCACGCTCGCGCCGTGGGCGCCGCAGGCAGTCAAGGATCTCAACGTCGGCATCGTGGCGCTGGCCGTGAACTGCGTGGTGCTGGCGGTGGTGACCTCCGTGACGCGGCGTCGGGGCGGATCGGCGTGAGGTTCTAGGGCTTCCAGACGCACCGCTTGGGCACGGTGAACACCGAGGCCATGGGGGCGCCGACCCTGAACTCCTTCGTCTCGAACATCTCGATGGGCTGGGCGCCCGTCGGCGTCATCACGGCCTTGACCAGGAGACCATAGGTGGTGTCGCGCCAGAGTTTCACGGTGCCGGGCTTCTCCCGCTTCTCGAAGACCGTGGTGGCCATGCCGTTCACCGTGTCCTGCCCGATCGCGGTTGGCGTGACCGAATCGTCCAGCGCCATCTGCTGCCAGAGGCCGAACGGGTCGCCCCAGTCCCCCTTCCTCGGCGAATTGCAGGGGACCGACGCCTTCAGCAGGTCCCAGGACTGCTGCTTCGTGGACGGAACATCCACGATCGTGCGCATGTGGATCGCGACGGGCTGCTCGTCGGACTTGGGCATGTTCAGATCGACCAGCACCCGGTCGCCGTCGCGATAGAAGTGCTGGGTCTGGCCGCCGCCGGCATTGACGATCGTGTAGTGCGTCGGCGCCGGTTGATACTGCGCGCCGGCCGTCGTCCACGAGGCCAGACACAGCAGCGACAGGAATGCGAGGGATCTGCTCACGGTGGAGCCTCCGTGGGAAGTGCAGGGAATTAGCCGCCAGGGTCAACCGGCGGCGCCGTCAGTGCGTACCGCCACCCTCTTTCAGGTTGGCCGCGTGGGCGAACACGTAGGTCACCACGTCGTTTTCGGCCCCGAGCGCACCCATGAGTTCGTTGAGCTCGTTCTGCCGGATCATCATGACCTGCGCGCGCGCGATCCCTGGCAGCTTGCCACCGAAGGCTTTGGTGGCCTGATCGATCGCCGCCTCACCCTGCGCCGCGCTCTGCTGCAGCGTGTGCTTGAGATCGTCGTATGGAGCGGCCGCACTCTTGAGCAGCCCGGCGGCCGCGGCATTGATGGCGGCATCGCGCTGCTGGGCCGGATCGGACCCGCACGACCCGCCGCCTGCCCGCTCCGCGCGCGCCATGCACCGGTCGATCGCCGGCTGGTACTGCCGGTTGAGCATATCGACCTTGTCCTCGAACGCCATGTGCAGGCGGGCCATCGTCACGCTGTTGAACGATTGCATGGCGCCGGTGAGATCGGTGGTCATCTGCCCCGCTACCTGCGACAGATTCCCGATGGCCTGAGCGGCCGCGGGGTTCATGGCGCCGGGGCCCTGCATCATGCCGGAGTAGTCCATGCCCGGCGGAACA
>Ga0307375_10005806_pt1 | contig 11507 bp, 11 predicted proteins | sample TR1MG_FD_202531 | JGI IMG/M metagenome (GOLD analysis project Ga0307375, IMG submission 202531) | Soil microbial communities from Risofladan, Vaasa, Finland - TR-1 | ecosystem: Environmental > Terrestrial > Soil > Coastal area > Acid sulfate soil | place: Finland: Risofladan, Vaasa | collected... | reverse complement strand
AAACAGGTGGTGAGTGACGGATGGGGCATGATGAAGTTTCTGCTAGAGTAGGGTTAATGGTACCATTAGCTGCCTTCGCGGTGAGGGTGGTACCATACCTATTCATAGCTAAAGGGTGGGTAGTTGAAGATGGCTGTGTGGTGTATTGGTTACGCTCCTTCCTTGACGGACAGTATGTCTACTTGGCACTGTACCCCCATACCGCGATATTTGGCATGTCGTTTCTGGTCTGGCTCGGAGCCCCACTCGACTTGGCGGCTAAGATGTGGGGGCCATTAATGGGGGCAGCCTCAACCTACCTCATATACAGAATCATTAAAGAAATGGGATATTACCACGGTGCCTTACCTGGAGCACTGCTATACGCTTTTCTTGACTCAGCCATATACCGGCAAAGCTCCATAGCGACAAGCCTAGAGGCCACCGCCATAACGCTATCATTCTTGTTTATCCTGCTGTGGCATCGCGGGATTAAAGTTTCTTATGTTTTGCTCCCTATTGTTGCTTATACCCATTTTATCGTGTTCTTCGCCACATGTGTTTACCTGTTTGGGTGGTGGTGGACCCATACAACTATACCAGTTGTGTACCGCATAGGAGTGGCGGGGGGTATTGGCTTAGGACTCATCGCTTTACTGCGTTTTCTCCCCGTGGGTTATGCTTTGCACCAGGTGTTAAGCACGATACAAAACGTGGATTTATCAAAGGTGCTTTACCTATATTCTTCAAGTGACATAACTCTATTCCTTAAAACTTTAATCGTTACCGGTACCCTTTTCCTAAGCTCATTAAACACTGAGAACAAACACCTCAGAAACGTAGCGATGTTCTACTTATTTGCCGTTACGTTGACCCTGTTTTTTCATTCACCAATCGTATCTCCCTACCGCCTTATCATACACATGGGGGCTCTGGGCGTTATCGGTTTCGCGTCAATGGTGAATAATAAAAACTATAGAAGAATGACCCTTTTTGCGGTGGTTTTATGCCTTATCTCACTGGGGCAAGTTTACACTTATGGTTTAGGTGCCCACGTTCATTTTCATGACACAGTAACGGAGGAGGAGTTGGATATGTTAAACTGGTTAGACGCCTATGATCCTACAGTATCTTATAGCCTAATTTTCTGGGATGATGTAGGGTTAGAGAACGCTTTAATGGCTTTTTCCTTGGTTGTTCCTGTGGACCCTTACAGCACCCGAGAAGAGGATTATGGGTTGTGGGGGGTCCATACTAACGAGAAGAAAGAGCTAGTAAAGCAAAACGCTTCAATAATCAAGGATCTTACCCCGCTCTACGTAAAATATGTAATGTATTCCGATAGATTCGCGGATAGAGCCCTTTTTCGTCTACCTGAAGGACCATACAATAAACTGATCTATAGAAACTATGTGATGGCTGATATGTGGCATAATAACCCTAACTGGGTTCTAATCTATGATGAGGCTGGGGGTAAAATCTATGGGAGAAAACAAATTGACTGAAAATGAAGTGAAGAGGCTCTGGGAAGCCGAATGGAAGGAAAACGACACCCTAGAGAAAACAGCGTCACCAATAGGACGAATACTTAGAGAGCAGAGGCTAAAGATCACCTCAGAGATGCTTGAGGGACTGAGCCGAGACCTATCAACCATTGATATGGGATGTGGTGGGGGAACCACATTGACGCTGCTGAGGCACATCGGCTTCACGAAAAGCATAGGCATAGACTTCAGCGAAGCCGCGATCAGGAGATGCGAATCGTTGGGGTTTAGAGTGGGGGTTGATGTATTCAACTATGATGCAAAGGTGACCCCGTACCGTGACCGAGAGTTTGGGCTAGTTTTTGAAGAGGGCCTATGGGAGCATTTCCCAGATCCCACCCCATTCATAAAGGAGGCGTGCCGTATATCAGATAAGTGGATGCTTGTCATTCAACCAGACCACTACACGTTTTTCGGTGGTCTGCTACACTGGTTATGGGGGCGGTTTAATGGTGGCGGGGTTAAAGAGTACAGTTTCCCTATGCAGTATTTCATTAACCAAGTTAAGGAACATGGGTTCACCTTAGTACAAAGACGAACCACTTCACTCGACATCCAGTCTATACTTCTCTTTAGGAGGGAAAACTGATGCGTATCGTAGTGGTATGCTGTGACTCACTGCGAGCCGACGCTGTGACCCCAACAATTACACCAAACCTATTACGCATAGCTAAAGAAGGGGTGCAATACGTTAACGCCATGTCCTGTGGATCTATCACCCAGCTAAGTATGCCGTATCTGTTATGCGGTCAACCCCAGTTCCAGGTAAGTAAGGCGATCCAGTGGAAGATACATGAACTCGGGTACACCTCTAAACTCATCACGACAAACTATTATCCTGTCTACACGGATTACAGTTACGGCTTCGACTATAAACTATATGAACCAAAGCTACCGATGAAACCCGCAAACACCCTGAAACGTCAAGTCGGCTGGTGGCTAGACGAATATGCGCCACTGCGTCTCCGTAGATTCCTACAGCACCTTTACGGGATTATATTTAACCTCGACATCGGCTACATGCCTGCGGATAAGCTGCTACCCTTAGCCGAGTCCCATCTAAGTGGCCATGATTTTATGTGGGTACATTTGATGGACCCCCACATACCATATCGCCCGAAACACCACGGACACACCCCCAAGTACCTAGATGTCATCAACCAGAAACTTTTGAACGCTGTGTGGCTAAAGGGCAAACTAACAGAAAAAGAGGTTACCCAAGTTAAACAACTATACCATGAAAACGTCAATGAGATGGATCAAGCAATAGGAACCTTCTATGACCGGGTGAAGGAGGACACTGTTTTTGTGGTAACGGCTGACCACGGAGATGAACATGGCGAATATGGTTGGTACGGCCATCATAGAGACCGGGTGAACAACGTTATACGGCACGTACCACTGATAATCGCAGGGCATGGAAGAAAAGGGGTTCGCCAAGAGCCAATCACAACGGATTTGCTATCTCACATACTGCTGGAGGTAGCAAAGTGATTACTGCTAATTTGGTGCCCAGCCTTCTCTATATTTCTATTGCCACCTTAGTTGTTCCCTTGTTTTGGGGGGTGGCCCCCAAGAAAAGTGTCCTTGGAAAAACCGAAGTATCGGGACCTGTATCATGGATCCTTTTTCTATTATCTCTAATTATGAGTGTGTTTACCACGGCCTACGCATCTGCCCGAGGGTATGATGTGAAGTTCTTCAGCTTTGTAACTACTTTCATCAACAAATATGGGTGGCTGAATGCCTTCAAGACCGACAAACCACTATTCTATATACCGCTGTCCCTTTTTCATAGCGTCACAGGAGCCCCAAGTGAAGTGTGTTTGGTTTATTGGGGCCTTGTTTTAGGTATCCTCTTCACGGTCTCTGTGTATGTGTTCGCCCACGAACTTACGGGGAACCGGTTGGTAGCCGGAGTGTCTGCTATGCTTGTAGCTCAATCAAATATTTTTCTTAACTATGTGGTGAATTTTATGCCCAACCTTCTTGGGTTATCTTTAACCCTGCTTTTCTTATCATGCGTGATTAAAATGCGGAGGCGGCCCATGTTTTTCTACCCGGCCTCTTTACTGTTTTTAGGTATCGCCTTATCTCACCTTCAATCAATGGGGTTTCTGATCATTGTTCTCGGGTTATTTACAGCATATAGGCTTCTGAGAGGTAAAGAGAAGATTATAAGTCCTTTAACTCTTCTTCTATCCCTTTGCCTGGTCGTTGGGGTGCTGGTTTTCATCCTCATCCCTAGCTACTCAACCGTTGTTATAGATCAGATGATTGGGGCATCAGCGTTTTTTAGGCTTACCCCTTCACTGAGCTTCCTTTCTGTTCCTAATGTGGATTGGGCTAGTGAAGAACTTGTGTTTTCGTTACTGTCTCTTCTAGGGCTAAGCAAACTGTTTACACTTAATGAGGATTATGATATGCTTAAAATCTATGTTTTGACTGTTTTTTCCCTGTTCTTTTTTAGTGGCCCGTATTATGGGAGGATGTTTATACTTATCCCCTTCCCCGTTTTCGGCGGATTGGGGGCTGCGGAGATTATGGGGAAAATGCCTAAAATTAAGTGGAGTTGGGTGGTTATCCTAATCTTAGTTTTCACTCAGTCGTGGAACGTGTTCTATGATCAAAGAATTACATTATCACGGTACACAGCCACCAGTAACAAGTATGACTTAAAGTTCCCTGAAACCGCATCCCTAACCTGGGTTTCACGTAACTATGATCTTGACTCGGTGGCTATAGTAACTAATCGGGGTTGGAACCCCCACGGGTATGGCAATGACGGGCTTCACTATAGGATATTGGATATAGTTGGCAATAATGTTTACTTTGGTAATGTCTCTGGGCTATTATCCGGCTTACCTGATGATAGAGGATCGTCTAACAGGTATCTTGGGTTTTACTCCTCTTTAAGAGTAGATTGGACTCTGCCGGGAAAAACCATAATCGTTGACACTAGAATATACGATGTAACGAGGGAGGATGAGCCCCATCTAATAGAGACGGCTATGGCCGGGGTTTATGTTTACGCTGTGGAGGGTGACCCCAAGTGAACGATGAGATCAAGAAAAAGAATGAGCTCTGGGACCGCTACTATACAACATACAGCCCCACACTCGTAGGACGCATCATGTATGATTCTCAGAGAGATGTATTAAAGAAGGTCATGTCGGATATACCACGCACAGTTAAACTGATAGACATAGGATGTGGAAAGGGCAGCACCCTTACATCATTCCGTGACTGGGGGTTTAAGGATAGCATCGGAATAGATTTGAGTGAAGCTGGCCTACATGAGTGTGAGAAAACCGGCTTTAAAATAGGCTTAGATGTGTTCTTGGTAGATGGAACCGACACCCATTACCCTAGCAAATCATTTGATATAGTCTTTAGCGAGGGCACCCTTGAACACTACAAGGACTTCACCCCATTCATCAGGGAATGGTGTAGATTGTCCCGCGACAAGGTTATAATTGTTCAACCGAACCATTTCTGTCTATACAGCCAGATCATACAGGTTTTATGGGGCTTATTTAGACAGAACAGCGGCGGCGTAAAGGAACTCACATACAGGTTGGAGGACTTCTATAAGGTCTTCGACCAGTATGGCTTTGACTGGGTGTCTACCAGCTTCACTTTGCTGAAAGAGAACGCCGTAATCGTCTTTGAGAGACGAAACAAAATAAGAGATGCCAAGGATGAAGACGACCCTCATTAACCCCTACGGTATGAGTTACTATGGCGAAATCCGGTACCCAAGCATATTCCCACTCGGGTTAGCCCAGATAATGGCTGCAGCCAAACAGAGGGGCCACGAGGTTGATTTACTTGACTGTGACCTAGACGACATTAAACCGGATTCCCCCAAGTTCAGAACCGAAATAGAGGCACGTTCCCCTGATATTGTAGGGGTACCGTTTTGGACCTTCAACAAACACATTATACATGAGACATTAACCGTGGTGAAGGATCTAAAGGATACCATCACCGTCGTAGGTGGACCGGACCCCTCTGTCAATAAAGGAAAATGTGTTAAGCACCCGGCTATAGATTACGGTTTCATCGGGGAAGCTGAAACGGGGTTCCCCATGCTGATAGAGGCATTAGAGTCAAAAAGCCGTGACTACAGCCACATACCGGGTCTAATCTACACCGTGGATGGGGTGCAGCATGTTAACCCCCAGGCGTATCCCTCAAACTTTAGTGACTTTGAAGTAGATTATGATGCCATGCAGCTCAGAAAATACCATGAACTCGGGTATAATTATGGGCCGGGAAACAAGGTGTCGGCACCCATCCAGGCTACGCGGGGCTGCCCCTACCAGTGCCAGTTCTGCTCAGCGTCAATCATCAACGGTACACAGATCAGAGTAACCCCCATACCGAAACTTGTCTCCACGATAAATAGGCTGTACCACAGCTACGGGGTCAGGGCGATAAACTTCGTTGACGATAATTTCACTTTTTACCGAGACTATGTTATGGGGTTCTGTGAAGCAATAAAAAAGGAAGGCCACCGAGACTTAACCTTCTCTTCACCTAATGGAGTCCACCTTGAAACCCTGGACTATGAGCTGCTACAGAGTATGTGGGAGGCCGGGTGGCGTAGCCTCATGGTCTCCCCTGAAAGCGGCTCCAACCGGACACTTACCAGGATGAAGAAGAGGGTAGACCTAGAAGATGTGCCTCGGAAGGTGCAGATGATAAAGGATGCCGGTATGCTGGTCACAGGCAGCTTTATCATAGGTTATCCTGGTGAAACGATGTGTGATATTGAGTTAACATCTGTCTTCACTCGAAGCTGTGGGTTTGATATGATCTCTGTGAACAAGTTTCAGCCTTTACCGGGAACGCCGGTGTTTAATGAACTTGTTGAATGTGGAGAGATTGCACCAGATTTTATACCAGTTGACACGATGGGGTCATGCAAGTACGCCCCCAGAGGCATGACGCCGGAGCAACTGGACCGGGTGCACCGAGGCATTTACCTGAAGTTCTACTCTAACCCGTTGAGGGTTTATGGTACCATTAAGAGCGCGGGGATAAAGCGGTCTATTAAGCGGCTTCTATGGTTATACTCTCCCGGGTGGTTAAAAAATGAGTAAAACAGAGAAACGGTGGGAAAAGTCGCAGCACCGTGAAAACGAGTACTACCAGAAAAACAGAGATGCCGCGTGGGGCATCCCCTATAGTTTAGATTACTGGCTAAACTTCTTAGCACTTAAGGATCTGCCGGATAAGGTGCTTGAGGTGGGGTGCGGCCCTAATGGGTTGTGGCGTTTCACTGATAAAGTCATGGGCTTGGACCCCATAGACTTTTCGGGTTTAGGAGACAACTTCATCCAGGGCCAATGTGAGTGCATCCCCGCTGAACCCGATGCCTATGATATGGTTATCTGCATAAATGCGTTAGACCATATGAAAGATCCCTGTAATGCGATGCGTGAGATGATGCGTGTAAGCCGCCGGGTGATTCTCTGGACCAACGTTTACAGCCCTCTAACCCGGTGGATCATTACATTACTGGATGAGCACCCACACCACTTCACCATGACAGACATAGAGAACCTGATTAAACCTGGAGCCGTTGACCATAGTATTCGAGTGTCTTTCTCACGGTCCCACCTGAAATACACCCATAATGGGGCACTCAGGCTAAAGCTAAGACTCGCTGAAGCCCTTGGGATGCACGGCCAACTATACCACATAAGGCGAAAAACATGATTGACGTACTTATTCCTACCAAGAACTGTGCTGAAGACCTAGACAACTGTTTAGCCAGCTTAGCCCTGCAAACCATACCCGTAAACGTGATCATCATCGACGCCCACAGCACAGACGGCACCCAGAAAACCGCGTTAACCCACTGCGCCACTCTGCTGGATGAGCCCCCGAGCAAGGTGAAAGGATCACGTAGGGCTGTGGCACTTAACGAGGGGCTACACCATTGCAGGAACAGGTATGTAGCTACCCTGGATGCTGATACGTTGGTGCCTATAGACTGGGCTGAAACACTCCTAAACTACATGGAGACTCACCCGAACGTGGATGCAGCCACCACGGGGAACAACTATGCCCCACAGGGGCACCGGGAGAAGGCTATGCTCCTGATCTCTAAGCTGCTCAGCAACCACGCCCGAGAATACAGCCAAGAAACCATCATACCCAGCGTACCAGGCTACAACGCCATATACCGGCGAACCCCTGAACTCAGCTACAGGGAAGACCTGGGCGGCTGTGAGGACTACGAGCTCAACCAGAGGCTAGGACCCATGATGGGTATTTCAGGTGCCCCGGTGCAGCACATTGAGCGCAAGAACATGGCAGCCTACGCCAAACAGGTCTACGGCTATGGCTGGAGCCGAGGCCGCTACGAGCAGCTAACCCGAGACGCTAACCCTAAATACCTGTTACCCGCATTACTGTGTTTAGCGTTCTGCACAGTCTTCCCCATCTGGGCCATGATGCTCGCCGCCGTACCCGTCGCCCTCATGACGCTGGACCAGGACATAAGTAAGAATGGTACCATTCTATCCTACATCTACGTACCCTACGTTTTCATGCTTAACTGGGCTGTGGGATACATTGCTGGGTGGCTGCAATAGGCTTCACTCGCATCCTTGTAGAAGTATTCGGTTGCCTCGGCTACCCAGTTACACTAACAATCTGGCTTATGCTGCCTGAGTCCCTGAAACCGGTTTGGCAGAGGATGATGGCTACAGTAGAAAAAGCTATATATGATAAATCCGCTTTATCATATGATAAAGATGGTTAGTAAGAAAAAGTCTTTAGCCGCGAAGAAAGCGTGGCGCACCCGTAAGAAACGATACGGCAAAGACGGCCGAAAGTAGCCGTCTGAGCCCTTTTTCTATTAAGGTAGTCTTGTTACTGTTATTAACAACAAGTTTTATACTTTAGTTATGATTTATCATAAGTGATGATGGCTGCTCCACGCCTACAGTTAACCCCCAGACACGCCTACCTCCTAGTCATGGCCGTGACAGTCATCGGCTCCGTGCTGTTACCCATAGCCACGATCCAGCCAGCGGCCTCATGGACAATATATCCATCCTTTCCATTCAGAGCCACGGCTACAGGAGGCCCCATATCGTTCGCTTCAGCCACAAGCATATATGGGTGGGGCTGGGCGAGTAACCGCGTAAAGTTTACTACCGTAGGCCCTTACTCATATCTCGCCTTCTCATGCAGCGACAACGCGGCTATGGTCATAACCCGCATCAATGATGAGCAGATCGATTACACGGTGTCGGCGGCTGTGTTAGAGACCAGCACAACCACTGTGGAGCTACCTGCTGGGGGTAAAGTCTACAAGGTGACTGGGGCTGACTCGTGGACCTGGGCTGCCCCTGTGGTGACGGTGAAGGTGCTTCACGCTAGCTCAGAGAGTATAGTGGTGTATGTGAACCCGGTTTCCAGTCCCTTTTTTACGTTTAAGTTGATGTGGAGCCAAATGTTTCTGCTGGTTGCGATAATGTGGATGATAGTGGAGATGAACAGCGCAAGCCAGGGTGAGAGCGCGGGGTCATGGGCGCGGGTGATTGGGTGGGCGATTCTCTCGGCGGCGATCTATGCCTTGCTAACCGTTGTGGAGGACTTGGTGTGACCCAGAGAAACGAGAAGTGGAGTGCTAAGAGCCTTGTGGCTCTCTGTTTGACTTGTCTGGCTCTCGGGAGCCTCGGTGGGGTCGTTATGTATTCTCATGCGGCTACCTCCCCGGAGGCTACGCCGCTTCTGATTGGTGCCCCTTCGATCTACGGGGATGCGTACTGGGTTGCGGCTGTGGAGGTCACAAACAATATGCTTGGCCTGTTCAGCGACCCTATCACGGCAACCACCCTAGACACAGGCCAGGGGGCGAATGAGCTCTACGATATGGATCAGAATGTCTTGACGACAAGTGATGTTCAGTTCAACAGCGTGGACTCACAGGAATACTTCCTAAATACTGTGGACATAACGGATAGTGTACCCCTCAAAGAAGCATCATATATAATCAACACAGACGGAACAACAATATGGGCTATAAACGGAGCTACGGGAGCCACAGATTTTAGTGGAGCAGATGCAGCCACGGTGATACAGGCGGCAGTGGACTACTTGGAATCACTAACCCCAACAGGCGGGGGGATATTAATAAAACGTGGTTCATATGTTTTTACTAATTCAGTAAATATTACCAAAAGTAATGTATATATTCGTGGGGAAGGAATGCGGAACACCATTATTACTTTAGGAAATGGCGTAAATAAAGCTATTTTCCGTTGGGTGGCTGTAAGCCACTACTATTTTGGAGGTCTGAGTGATATTGGGCTTGATGGGAACGCAGCTAATAATGTAGCAGGAAGTGGTATTGAATTACAGTATATTAGTGATTTACAGTTTAACAATATAATAATACAAAATGTAAACGATCATGGAATCTATATAATAGGCAGTGGAACGGCGATTGGAAACACCGGAACTTATAATTTATGGATAACTAATAGTCTAATTGAGTATAGTGGAAAATATGGTATATATCTAGATGGTTCTACAAAATTTATTCAAAGAGTATGGATTGTAGATAATTATTTTGCTGAAAATTATTTCAGTGCTATTTATGCTGATGGAGGAAGTGCTAACTATAGAGTACAATGGTTAGAAATAAGCAGAAATAAATTTACTTCTGATTTCCGTCATGGCGTGGAACTATTAGGCGTAAGACAGTTTAGTATAGATGATAACCAGATTTGGGATGAAAGTAAATTAACAGTTAACACATATTCAGGTATAAAATTAACAAGTTACTGTATTAAAGGCAGTATAATAAATAATATCATAGAAAATTTATACACAGGAAATATGAAGTATGGTTTAGAAATAGCTGCTACAACCGTTGATTATATGAGAGTATCACTTAACCATTTTAGCGGGGCAACATCCCCCTCATATATAATAGCTGGGGCACTAGCCCACCAAAGCATAGTTAGAAGTAACACAGGTTATGTCACTGAGAACGGCGGCACCGCCACTCTCTGGAACCTCACCAGCAGCATCACCATATCCCACGGCCTCAGCTATACCCCCACAGCGGGAGACATAAGCGTAACCCCCATAACCAACCTCTCAAACTGCACCCAATACTGGTTCGACACCATAGGAGCAGCCAACTTCGTGATCCACGTAGGCGACGCCGGGGCAGAGAAAAACACGCTGGCAAACATAGAGTTCGCGTGGAGGGCTGACCGCCATTAAATACGTAGGGCATAGAACCCGTTCAGGCTGGAAAGGTTATCTACCGTTCTATCAGTTCAGGTGCCCCAAACACGGCCTAGTAGAGAACTACCCGCACGGCTACGATGAAAGATTAGAGTGCCCCCAATGCCTCAAAGAACTTAGTTAGTTACTGATGATTATCAAGCCATTTTTCTAAATGTTGTTTTTCTTCATCCGATAATATATTATCTTCCATATTTAGAGAAAGTAAAGCCATAACCAGAATTTTTAATGTTTTTTGATCTGATTGTTCTATGTTGCGTCACTACCATAACTATTTTTAGGCATAAATTTTGAGACAAAAATACCTGAACTTTCTAAATTATAGCAATTAATTTCTATCGTGTAAGTTCCTCTACCAAATATATAGAATGTGCCGCCAGGGAGAGAACTTTCATCTGAATAATAAAATACCAAGTTTTCATTATTATCAGTAATGGAGATAAACATATTTGAGTAATAATTATCATCAGAACAAAACCCAAAATACATAATTTGTATAACATCAGAATCTATTACTGTAAATGTATGTGATTTAGTTGAGGAATAAGTGTATATCATATCGTTCCATGAGGTTATGTTTTCCCATTTTCCATTAAAGTTGAAGGCATCACCCTTTGGACCTTGTAATCCTCTAGGGCCTTGTGATCCAGTGGAGCCAGTTAATCCTTTATCACCTTCTACCCCAGGGATTCCTTGTACTCC
>Ga0307375_10005804_pt1 | contig 11508 bp, 9 predicted proteins | sample TR1MG_FD_202531 | JGI IMG/M metagenome (GOLD analysis project Ga0307375, IMG submission 202531) | Soil microbial communities from Risofladan, Vaasa, Finland - TR-1 | ecosystem: Environmental > Terrestrial > Soil > Coastal area > Acid sulfate soil | place: Finland: Risofladan, Vaasa | collected... | reverse complement strand
ATTGCGGCTCTAGAAGCCATGCTCGCCATTATGCCCAGGCATAAAGGCACCGATAAGCTCCATGCCATGCTGAGGCAGAAGATTGCCAGGTTTTCGCAAGAGGCAGAAAGAAAGTACGCCACAGCCAGGAGAACAGGCTTCTATATCAGCAGGGAGGGCGCCGGACAGGTAATGCTTGTCGGGCCAGCCAGTGCCGGAAAATCACAGCTATTAGCGACGCTAACCGAGGCTATCCCGGAAATAGCCGAATACCCCTTCACCACCAAAACCCCGATTCCGGGGATGATGAAATTTGAGGATATCCAGATACAACTGGTGGATACGCCGCCCATCGGTCGCAAAGAAGTGAGAGTACTACTGGCAAACAGCCTTAGAAACGCCGACATTATTGCTATTGTAATAGATTTATCCCGGGAGCCAGTAAGCCAGGTAGAGGCAGCTCTTCAAGGGCTAAGAGAAGCAAGAATAGAGCCCTTAACAGATGACGGTACACAAGTGACTCCGGGGAGTTATCCCAGGAAGATGTTAATCGTGGGGAACAAGAATGACCTGGCAGGTTCAAACGAAAACTGGCAGCGCTTGTGTTCACAATATGCCAGGCTGTTTCCCCTGGTTTCCGTTTCAGCCAGGGAAGGTGGCGGCCTGGAGGAGTTTAAAAGAGCAATTTATCAAGTCTTGAATATCATCCGGGTTTATACCAAGACTCCCGGCAGCAAGGCCGATATGACCGACCCCATGGTACTGGAGAAGGGCAGCACATTGGAAGAAGCTGCTGAGAGCCTCCACAAGGACTTCTATCAAAATTTGAAGTATGCAGTCGTCTGGGGCTCGGGGAAGTACGACGGGCAAAGGGTCAGCAAGGGGCATGTACTTCAGGACGGCGACATAGTCGAGTTTCATATCTAGGCTCGCGTAGTTGTTTTCTGGCCCTGACAAGTTGTGCCATCCCCACTCCCGGTACATTGTTGGAGCAAGCCCTGGACTCACGACAGGCCATCGACTTTCTGACACTACGTTAATCATAATATAGGCTGTAGCTTCAAATTCACCAAAGGAGGTAAAAGACTATCATGCTTAGAATAACTGGATTGTGGATGGGGATAATAGCGATTGTTATTGGAATATTGATTCTAGCTGTACCCGACTTGCTGCGATGGATCCTGGGAATCGGCTTTATCGTGGTTGGTATACTAGCTATCCTGAGAAGATAACCCTACACATATAACCATCACTGAATTGGCTGCTACCATACCCCTCAAACGCATATCTGCAATAGACAGGCATTATATCTTTGTGGCTAAATTTTCCGCCAGGGATTCAATATATTCCCTGTTTTCCAACTTCGCCCGCCACTCGGGGGGAATGGCTTCTATACCCAAATATGCCCCGCAAATAGCCCCGGCCATAGCCGCTATAGTATCGGTATCGCCGCCCAGACTTATAGCGTAAATCACAGTATCTTTATAGGATTGAGGCTGCCTCAGGAAGCAATAGATAGCCGTAGTCACCGACCTTGGTGCTTCTATACCATTTCCCAGCACGGCGACCACCTTTGCCTTATCTTGTTCGTCGAGCAAATCTCTTATCCGGGCTACTTTTTCCTTGTACAACTGGTCCTGGATGAAATTTTGGAGCCCGGCGAGAAAAGTTTCCTTGTCAATATCTTCATCTGAAGGCGTGTTGAGAGCCAGGGCTACAGCACAAGCCTGGAGCGCTGCTCCCTCCTTGCCCAATTCGTGAGAATGAGTGATGGAGCTTGACTGGTAAGCTATTTCCCTTAGCTTCTGCGGGTTACGGGAATATAGAAGTCCTATCGGCGCTACTCTCATGGCTGAGCCATTACCAAAAGAGCCGCCCCGGTAAAGCCCATTTGCGGCGCTGTCCCATGCCTCGCCGCTCTTTATCATCCCAAAAATTATGGGGGGGCCTGGCCCGTAGCCACGCCACGGCTCAGCCTCATAGTTCTTTATGAAAGTCTGTGCCATGTGTTCTCCATCAAAGCCCTTATTTTCTACCAGGGATTCGGCAACCCCGATGGTCATGTGGGTATCATCGGTATAACTTAGCTGCTCCAGCTCTTCTGCAAGAAAAGCGATATCCTTGCTTCTGGACATGCCCCTGCCTTCCCGCCTGGCACCCAGAGCATCGCCGATTGCAGTCCCTACCAGGCAGCCCATGAATTTCAACTTTAGTTTTCCTTTATACACACCTCTCCTTGCTCTATGCTGTCGTTCACAGTCAGTCATTTCATTATTAGCAGTGCTTCAAGATAAAAACAGACAGCGATTTCCGAAAAGTTGCAATTTTTTGAGTGCTTTATTATACTTAAATTGGCGCTTATAAGTGTAGGTTGTCTCGTCTCAGTAAAAGCTCTGTGGGCCCATTTGCGAACGTTGGATGACCGAAACTCAAGCCAAGTATTATAGGAAAGGAGGTCATCCAATGGGATTTACAGACAAAACACTGCAATGTTCTGACTGCGGTGGGACATTCACCTTTACCGCTGATGAGCAGGAATTCCATGCCAATAAGGGATATACTAATGAACCCAAGCGCTGCCCTGCTTGCCGTGAAACGAGAAGAGCCCAGCGCAATAACTTCGGCGGATACAGGTCTAGCCGACAAATATATCCCGCCGTATGTGCTGAGTGCGGTAAAGAATGTGAAGTTCCTTTTGAGCCTCGAGAGGGTAGGCCAGTATATTGTAGTGAGTGTTACAGCAAGATGAAATCGGGCGGGCAGTCGACTGTGACTTAACGCAGATGGAATTCAAAGGGGGGTCGGAACCAAATCCAGCCCCCGAAGGTTCAGAAGCAAAAGAGCTTAGTGCATCTTAATTAAATTTGGCTGCATGAGAGGCAAGACTATGAAACAGAAAGGGGGGTTAACATTATGAATATATATGTAGGCAACTTATCCCGCGAGACTACCGAGGATGAACTGCGTCAGGCATTTGAGGCTTTTGGGCAGGTCACATCGGTGAACATCATTAAGGATAGATACAGCAACGAATCTAGAGGTTTTGCGTTTGTTGAGATGGCAACGAAATCTGAGGCCCAGGCGGCAATTAACGGGGTGAATGGAACAACGTTGGGAGAGCGGACACTCAGTGTTAATGAAGCACGCCCTCGCTCCGAAGGCGGCGGCGGCGGCGGCGGCAGGCGACCCTATGGCGGTGGTGGGTTTGGTGGAGGAGGTGGAGGAGGTGGACGAGGTGGACGACGTAGATACTAAGTTGCTAGTATCTTGCCAATTATAGCCCTTATCATGGTAACCTGAAATCCCTGCTGAGGAGTACTGGCAATGGCGTTCATCACATTTTCTTGGGAGACTTCCTCCTGTGAGTATGCCGAAGCCAGTGTCTGCTGCTATTGGAACGGTCAAGGCCTGTATGGTATGGGCTGTCTATAGTAGGACTGATTTTAGCCACCTGAAAGGTGGGTAATAGAGTAGGGGCTATCATGAGGGAAAAGACGGGCTTCTCCGGTAGCTTAATTGTCCCGCTGGAATTATGTTGTTCCGCAGGAGTATAATGCGCTACGAAATCTCATATGGAATTCGTCCTCTATGAAGATAGACCAAGGTATGACCTATGGCTTAAATCTTTATTCGCCCTTGCACCACTTCTACTCATAGTTCTCAGCATTTCGATTTATTACGGAGTATTGCCAGCCGAGTCTGAGGAAGAGGCAAGGAACGCCTCCATAGTCCTGTTCGCCACTGCTGTTTTCGTCCTGTTGCTTTTCTGGGCAACCTTTCCCAGAAGATATCAAATCTTTACGGACAGGGTTAAGATAGTTTTGGGTGGGCCACTCTCTGTCAATATCAAGTTTGACACCATCAAAGAAGCACGAGAGGCAAGAGGGGAGAAGGCACTGGGTTTCAGGGGGCTTCGCTTCACCACCTCAACCAAAGATATAGTGGAAATCGTGAGAAGCAAAGGAATGAGTGTGGTGATTTCGCCAGGCAATCGGGAGTCTTTCCTCAAGGAGTTGAATAAGGCAATAGCCCACTGGAAGAGAAGCAGAGGATAGCTTAAAGCCCATAGAATAAATTCGCGTTTTATAAAGCCAAATTTCTGTATCAGCCAATAATCTTCGTGCTAAGCTCACATACGGAAAGATTATCATGTAAGAAGAGCTGAACTTCTCCAGCAGTTCAGTTGTGAACTTTTATGACCATTTAGCTACAAAGCATTCACTGTGGGAATCTTAGTGTTTAGGAGTGGGCGGTAGAGGACTTGAACCTCTGACCTCCTGTGTGTAAGACAGGCGCTCTCACCACTGAGCTAACCGCCCATGGCACGCCTGGCGGGATTTGAACCCGCGACCTCAGCCTCCGCAGGGCTGCGCTCTATCCAGCTGAGCTACAGGCGCATATACACCCCGAAAAGTCCCTCGCTTCGCTCAGCGTACTTTTCGGGGACCCCATTTAATCAGAGACTCCACCCAAATGGTGCCTTTCGTATGAAGAATACCCGAAAGGCTGTTTTCCCAACATCTTATCCGATTAAAGATTACTACAACTCTGATTCCTCGTCAATAAAATAGTGCCCTGCGAGCTTGGGCGCGCTGCCATATCTACACGTGGCAAATTTCAGTTCATTTTTAAACAGACAATAGTATAATAATATCAGAGGAAGGAAAGGGTTATTCAGGAGAATAAATATCGTGCGCGCTGTTAATGAGGAACTAAATCTATTAATTAAATCCAAATATCCTGTCATTTGCCTGGAAACAGTAGATGAAATCTATACTATCAGGCAACTACGAGCAATTGCAGAGCAGTTGAATCTTGATTTTTATCAATGGTCTATAACGGATGGCTTCAGACGAGGCGATAAGGACGGTTCTTACTACCAAACAAAAGAGCCGGTCAAAATGCTCCGAATGGTACAGTCTCTTCTTAAACCTAGAGAAGATGAGGAGATAAGGCCTGGTTTGTTTGTCTTAAAGGATTTTGAAAAGTATATAGAGGATGTTTTAGTACTCAGGCTTTTTAAGGATATTATTAATCTTATAAAGGGCACAAGGGATACCTTTGTAATTGTTTCTGCCGAATATAAATTACCCAAGGATATTCAGCCCGATTCTGCTCATTTAATGGGTGGTTATCCGATTGAGGATGAAATTGAAGCAGTAATCAAAGAAACGGCCGAGGAACTAAAAAGAACAAACAACAAGGTAGCGCTATCTTTAAGCGATGAAGAGCTAGACAAAATCACTAGTGCTTTGAAGGGACTATCTATTCAGCAAATACGAAATGTTATAAATCGATGTTTATTAGCGGATAATATTCTTGATATGAATGACTTGAGCGAAATAGAAACTTATAAGAAGAAAATCTTTGATCAGGAAGGCCTTCTGGAATTTTGTTTAACCGAAGACAAAGATAATATTGCCGGATTTGATAATCTAAAGCGTTGGCTTGTAGAACGAAAGGATAGTTTCTCTACACAAAAAACTACTTCTCTTCCGGTTCCTAAAGGATTATTGTTAATGGGAGTGCAAGGTTGCGGAAAAAGCCTGGCGATAAAAGTCATCGCACGAGAACTCAATTTACCTTTATATAGGCTGGACTTAGCTAGACTCTACAGTAAATACGTCGGCGAGACAGAGAAAAATTTAAGGACAGCATTAATGATAGCGGAGAAATTGGCCCCGGCCTGCCTCTGGATCGACGAAATAGAGAAGGGATTTGCTGCTTCTGGTGGTGATATTGACGGTGGTGTTTCTCAGCGCATTTTGGGTACGTTTTTGACCTGGATGCAGGAACGCAAGGCGAAAAGCTTTATTGCTGCCACGGCAAATGATATCTATCGTTTACCACCTGAATTCTTGAGAAAAGGTCGTTTTGATGAAATATTCTTCGTAGATTTACCTGATGTGGAATCAGGGGAACGGATTTTAAAGATACACCTTAAAAAACGAGGGCTTAAACCAGAGGATTTTGATTTAAAAAAGATTGTTGATGTAACAGCGGGTTTTAGTGGGGCTGAGATTGAACAAGCTATTATCGCGGCCCTTTACAGGGCTTCTACCGAGAAAGACGTAACTTCAACCAAGCACATTATTGAACAAATCAAATCCACAAAACCGATATCTGTTTTAAAAAAAGAGGAAATTTCTGCGTTAAGAGCTTGGGCGAAAGAACGCACTATCCCCGCTTAAGGTTTTTTATATCTCCTGGGTAATTCATATTTGCCCCAATTATACCGCTTAAATATAAAAACCGAACCTAATTTAATTACCGCAGCACTGAAATTTGCCCAAGAATTTTCCCTGTCCTATAGGACAGGTGGCTTCGGGGAAATACTCTCAAATGGTGCCGAAGGAGGGATTTGAACCCTCACGTCCTTAAGGACACTACGCCCTGAACGTAGCGCGTCTGCCTTTCCGCCACTTCGGCATCTACCACTCTTTCTAAAATTCTCTCTTCCCCAGGGATACAAAAACTATTGCCAATAACCCCAATATATTGCAGGGAATAAAGGCACAAATAGCTCCAGCTAAGGACAGTCCGAAACTCTTCCTTTTTACAGCCGAGATGCCACCTGCTATCGCTATTATGCCCAGAACAACAAGAACTCCTCCCCCAATAGTCGCCCACATTGGGAAGATACACATACTAAGGGCACCGCCAGTGTTCGGAAGAAATGGACAAAGCGACTCCCGGAATGGCATATAGCCGATGATTCCCAAAACCACCAGCGCTCCTCCACTAATTATCTCGACTGCTCCGACTATTATAGACAGAATTCCGCCAGCGCTAAGCAAGCCTCCTCTATCTTCGTTCATTTGTTGACCTCCCTTTTATTAAAGTTTATGGTGGGCGATACTGGATTTGAACCAGTGACCTCTTGCGTGTGAAGCAAGCGCTCTAACCGCTGAGCTAACCGCCCAAAATCAAAGCCAATCTGTGCCTGAAATCGGACGACCCCCCAGGACAAGAGTTTTTTACCTTTGCTGAACTATATCAAAATCAACGTCTCTCGTCTCGCTCTCACCTCAAATTATATACACGCACCGCTCTAGCAGTCAAACTATCTTTCAGTCCAGCTGGCTTTCGACCAAAAACTAAACTCATGGTAGCTCAAACCAAGTCATCCCAGCTATGTAAGAGGCAAGGGCAGATTCAACTTTCTCCTTTTCAACGAATATGTCAGCTTGAAGAGTTGCGGAGGCTGAGATACACAGGTAACACTCATGATATATTTAGAATGATACCTTACCAGGAGAGTTACCAAATGAGAAAGTCAGCCAGCACAAGATATTGCATTTTACTACATCTAGTGCTAAACTGTCTCTATACCACAACTTTTAGGAGAAATTCATGAACTGTCCCTACTGCGGTGGGCAAGAAGCAAGGGTGATAGATTCTCGGGGCTTAGATGAAGTGGTGAGGCGCCGAAGAAAATGCCTCACCTGCGGTGCTCGATTTACCACTTATGAGCGCATACAGCCACATGAAATCTTCGTTATTAAGAAAGATGGGCGACGTGAGGAATTCAGCCGTGATAAGCTCTCATTAGGCATCCGCAAAGCTTGTGAGAAACGCCCTCTGCCTACTGGCGCCGTTGATAAACTTATGGACAACATCGAAGCTGAGCTTTACAAGGCGGGCAAGAGCGAGGTTGCCAGTTCCTATATTGGTGACTTGGTCATGGAAGGACTAAAGAAACTAGACCACATTGCTTACATTCGCTTTGCCAGTGTTTACCGAGAATTCGCTGATATCGGTGCTTTAAAACAAGAAGTGGATAGCTTGGCGGTACGAAAAGAGCTAACCCCGATGGAATCGGGGCAAACCAGCTACCGCTGCCCTCTTCTAAGGCGGTGAATTTCCTGATTGGTTGTAGGAGAAGATAAAATGCCCAAAACCCGCCAGAAAGAGAATCATAAAACTATCGGTCGAGATAGAGTAGCTCGAGCTGTTTTCGCTGCTGCCGAGTCCATGGGTATAACTGACAGGAAACTGTTAGAGAGGTTTATAGAACAAGTGAGCCAGCGCTTAGAAGTAGCTCATCCCTTCCCAGGCATGGAGGAGTTTATTCCTCGGCAAATTAAACAACCTGTGTCCCCCTCCCAAATTCAGGCAATGGTTAAGGAGATTCTGACTGCGGATGAATTTTCTCCTCAAGCCAAAAGCCAGGTCATTTCCGGAATCAAACTCAGCGATAATGCCTTAAGGGTTCTGGAAAGGAGATATTTGTCAAAGGATGGGGAGGGGAAGGTTATTGAGACCCCACAAGAGTTATTTCGCCGCGTCGCTAAGCATATTGCCTCAGCCGAGCCACATTACGATGCCAAAGCAGATGTTTCCTTTTGGGAAGAGGCATTCTATCAGTTAATGGCAAACTTAGATTTCTTACCCAACTCCCCTACGCTAATGAATGCTGGCCGCGAACTGGGGCAATTATCAGCTTGTTTTGTTTTACCTATTGAGGACTCTATGGAGTCTATTTTTGATGCGGTTAAATATACCGCTTTGATTCATAAAAGTGGCGGAGGTACTGGTTTTTCCTTTTCTCGACTTAGACAGGAAAGGGATAGAGTGGGTTCTACCGGCGGCGTTGCCAGTGGGCCGGTTTCTTTCATGCGAGCCTTCGATGTCACCACTGATGTCATAAAGCAGGGCGGCATGCGCCGCGGAGCCAACATGGCGATACTCAATGTTGACCATCCCGATATCTTGAAATTCATCACAGCCAAGGAAGACCCTGAAGCTTTAACCAATTTTAACCTTTCTGTAGCTGTGACCGACAAGTTTATGAAAGCGGTGGAAAAAGGCACTGATTACAATTTAGTGAACCCTCGAACTGGAGAGGTGACAGGTAAGCTGAATGCCAAAGAGGTATTTGACAAAATAGTTGACATGGCGTGGCGCACCGGCGACCCAGGTGTTGTGTTTATTGACGAGATAAACAGGCATAACCCCACGCCTAAATTGGGCAAAATAGAAAGCACCAACCCCTGTGGGGAACAACCACTGCTCCCCTTTGAGTCCTGTAATTTAGGCTCCATAAACTTGTCCAAGATGGTGACGCATAAAGACGGCCAACCAAACATTGACTATGACAGGCTATCTCAAACAGTCAAGCTGGCAGTCCGCTTCCTGGACGACGTTATCGAAGTCAACCAATTTCCCCTGTCAGAGATTGAAAAGATGACAAAGACCACCAGGAAAATAGGCCTGGGGGTGATGGGTTTTGCCGACATGCTGATTCAGCTTGGCATCCCTTATGATAGTGAACAAGGCCCTGCTGTGGCTGAGGAAATTGCCCATTTCATATCCGAAGAGGCGGATAAAGCCTCGATTGAGCTAGCCCAAGAAAGGGGAGTTTTTCCTGCTTTCCAGGAAAGCATTTATGACATGCCCGATGGTCCTTGTTTTCGAAATGCCTCTCGGACTACCATTGCTCCCACTGGCAGCTTGAGCATAATCGCTAATTGCTCCAGTGGCATTGAACCATTATTCGCCTTAAGCTATGTGCGTCATATCCTGGAAGGCGAAGAATTAATAGAAGTGAACCCTTATTTTGAGGAGGCAACCAAACAAAGAGGGTTCTATTCCCCGGATCTAATGAAGCAGCTAGCTGAAGGGAAGAGGTTAAAAGAAGTAAAAGAAGTGCCTGAGGAGATAAAAAGACTCTTTATCACCGCTCATGACATATCTCCCGAGTGGCATGTTAGGATGCAATCGGCATTCCAAAAATTTACCGATAGCGCTGTATCCAAGACGGTCAATTTCCCCTACGAGGCGACGCCCGAGGATGTAGCTAAGGTGTACATGCTGGCTTACCAGGAAGGCTTGAAAGGGATAACTATTTATCGTGATAGGAGTCGAGATAGTCAGGTACTCACTGTAGGTGAGGGGGTAAAAAAGACTGAAGGTAAGCTAGCTCCCAGGAAAAGGCCTAAAGTTACCAGGGGTGTAACCGAAAGGGTAAACACTGGTTGTGGCTACATCTATGTGACAGTAAACTTTGATAGTCGGGGAATATCCGAGGTTTTCTCCACTCTAGGGAAAGCTGGAGGTTGTGCTGCAGCACAGCTTGAGGCTATTAGCCGCCTAACATCCCTGGCGCTAAGGTCTGGAATAGATGTAGATTCTGTTGTGAAGCATCTGCGCGGCATTAGATGCCCCTCCATTGCTTGGGAACAGGGACATGCTATTTTATCCTGTGCCGATGCTATTGCCAGCGTGCTGGAGAAGTACATTGGAGAAAAACACACTACTAATCCAGGTGCTCCTTCCAAAAATCCTGAGATGGTTAAGAGTTTGGCTGGGCAGTGTCCCGATTGTGGTGGTCCTCTGATTCACCAGGAAGGCTGCAACATTTGCCTCGCCTGTGGTTTTACTAAATGCGGATAGGGTACGAGAAAAGTGGGTAGGTCGAGAGGTAGTTATTATTCAGCCCTGAAGCGAATCACTAAAGTTGCCAATTCAGCTTTTGGCTTAAGAAAGATTTGTAATTATATAGCTAAAAGCACCGCCAGGGCAATGCAGGTAACTGGCTGTCGCATCTTGTCCCTCAATGCCCGAAAGGAATATTTAATCACTGTAGGCACGTATGGTTTGAGCGACCTTTACCTTAGAAAGGGTCCCCTTGATGCCCGCAAAAGCCTTCCCGATATCCTTGATGGGAAAGTAGTATTTATTGCCGATGCTACCAAAGATGAAAGAATTCAACATCCCCAAATAGCACTAACACAAGGAATAGCATCTATACTCGGGGTTCCTGTACTTGGAAAAGGAGAGGCTATCGGGGAGATTCGAATTTACACTCGCGAGCCTCGCCCATTCTCCGAAGCTGATAAAAGCTTCCTACTCAGTGTTGCTGATATATGCGCCGTCATCTTTGAGAGAGCAGAGCTTCATCAATTACTAGAGCAAGACTATAAGGCAAGTGAGAAGCGAAGAAAATCGTCTCAAGCATCTCCGTTACCGACTACTCCGCTGAAGCCAATCACTTTCGCTCATCCCAGCGAGGAGGATTTTGCCAAACTTTTAGATTTTTACTGTATTGAATGGCTTTATGAGCCTCGTTCCTTTCCTCTTAGGTGGGATGGTAGCAAGATAGCAGAGATGTTCACTCCCGATTTTTATTTACCCGAGTTGGACCTGTATATTGAACTCACTACATTAAAACAAAATCTGCTAACCGAGAAGAATCGCAAGCTGCGCCAGCTCAGGCAACTCTACCCTGAAGTCAAAGTCAGGCTTCTAACCAAGAGCGATTTTGTCAAGCTGCTAGCCAAATATGGGTATGGCCCTCTGGGCGAGGCTAAAGTAGAGGGAATCGACAGGGTGTTGTATAGCCACGCCCAAATTCAACGAAGGATTAGAACCCTGTCCAGACACATTTCGCGTGATTACGATGGTCAACGACTGGTGTTAATAGGCATCTTAAAGGGCGTTGTCTGCTTTATGGCTGACCTGATGCAGAATCTCTCCATCCCAGTTACCGTGGACTTCATGGCTGTCTCGTATTATGGTGGTGACGGC
>Ga0307375_10005801_pt1 | contig 11510 bp, 10 predicted proteins | sample TR1MG_FD_202531 | JGI IMG/M metagenome (GOLD analysis project Ga0307375, IMG submission 202531) | Soil microbial communities from Risofladan, Vaasa, Finland - TR-1 | ecosystem: Environmental > Terrestrial > Soil > Coastal area > Acid sulfate soil | place: Finland: Risofladan, Vaasa | collected... | reverse complement strand
AGGAAGTGATTGACCCTGGCGCCGTTGAACAGCTTTTCGGCGACGGAATCGTAGCCGCCCTCGGACAGATACTTGCCCTTGAAATTGCCGCGGCACATGTGGATGCCGACCACCATGCCGGCCGGCACGCTCTTCACCGCCTGGTTGATCGCCTCGACGTAAAGATCGACTAGCGCTTCGGGGTCGCCCCCGAGCGCCTTGGCCCTTTCGCGCGACACCGGATCGCAAAGATTGGCCAGCGCCACCTCGTCCAGCTGCACGTACTGGCAGCCCGCGGCGGCCAACTCGGCGATTTCCTGCTGGTAGACCTTGCCCAGATCGACGAACATTTCCGTCGCATCCTTGTACACGCCGGGCTCCTGCCAGTTGCCCACGCGCCAGTAGTGCATGGTCGAAGGCGAGGGCATGGTGATCTTGGGGACCGCTCTGGTCAGCGGCTTGACGAAGCTGAACTCCTCCATCGATATCGGCTGCCTGCGCTTCAGCCTGCCGACCACGTGCGGCGCGGTGAACTCAGTCTCATGGCCGTGATCGTCGTGGAACTTGAACTGCGCCTCCTTGATGACGAAGCCGTCGGTGAGCGCGACGAAGCGCGCCCAATAGGACGGGCGGCGAAATTCGCCGTCGGTCGCCAGGCCCAGCCCGACTTCTTCCTGCAGCCTCACCACGTCGCGGATGGCCTCGTCCTGGACTTTCCTGAACTCGGCCTCGCCGATGGTTTTCGCCGCGAACTGCTTGAACGCCTCGCGCAGCGCGTGCGGTCGCAGCAAGCTGCCGATGTGGTCGGCGCGAAACGGGGGACGGCCATTGGCGGAAATCGGCATGGGTGTGCTCTCCTTTACTGGGGTGGTCTAACGATGGCGGCCGGGCGATGCTCCGGCCTCGCCTCTCTGATCAGTTCTTTGGGCGCCGGTCTTTGACGCGCTTGACCTTGAACTCGGTCTTGGGCAGGGTGTCGGGCGGCATCACTTCGACGCCGACGCGCAGCTCGATGCGCGAGCTGAGCGCGCTCTGCAAGGCGCGGACCACCGGCTCGGGCTGGTGATAATCGGCATGCTCGACCAGCACGGTCATGAAGTCGATGCCGTCCTGATTGGTGTCGAGCACTACCTCGTACTCGTCGCCGATACCGGGGACCGAGCGCACCGCGTCCTCCAGCACGGAGGGGTAGAACTTGATCCCGCGCAAGTTGAGCAGGTCGTCGGCGCGGCCATGGAAGCCGCCGAGCGCGCGCACATGGGTGCGGCCGCAGGCGCAGCGCGCGCTGTCGAACACCGTGTAGTCGCCGACCACGAAGCGCAGCTGCGAGGAGCTCTCGGAGTTCATGTTGGTGCACACGGTGATGCCGCGGCTGCCCTCGGGCACGCGCTCGCCGGTCTGCGGATCGATCAGCTCCCACACCTGGAGGTCCTCCATCAGATGGGTCTGGACCGTCCCGTCCGGGCGCACGGCGGCGTGACAGGAGTAGCCCCCGGAGTGCGGCGCGGCCTCGGTGCAACCGTAGAACTCGACCAGCTTCGCGTCCCACATATCCTCCAGGCGCTCGCGCGTCGCGGCGATCCCCGCCGCCGGCTCGCCGCCGGTGAACAGCGTCCTAATCGAGGACTTACGCGGATCGTGCCCCATCTGCTGCATGGTGCGTCCCAGCCGCAGGAGCTGCGAGGGCAGCGTGGCGAGCACGGTCGGCTGGTAGCGCAGAATAATGTTGCAGCGCGCCTCCGCGGTGAGCCCGCCGGCCGGGATGCACGGCACTCCCATGTGCGCCAGCGCGTGCAGCACCCCCCAGGCCCACACGTGCGGCCCGAAACCGACCACCAAGAGCACTTTCTCCCCCGGACGCGCGCCTAGCGACCACAGCGCGCGCGCGTTCGCCCACTGCCACTGCCTCAGGTCGAGCTTGGAGTAGCGGAACACGCGCGGCAGGCCGGTCGTGCCCGAAGTCGGAAACAGCGTCCAGCCGCGCTCGTTCCAGATCTCGTCGTCGTGGGTGGTGTAGGTGCCCCAGGGCGGATTCGCGATGAGGTCCTCGGACATCTCCTTTTTGTCGACCGGCGGCCACTTGACGAGGTCGTCCACGCTGCGGATGTCGCCGGGAGTGAGGCCGAGCTTGTCGAAGCGCCGGCGGTAGAACAGCGAGTTCTCGTACAGGAACGGGGTGAGCGCCGCGAGCTTCTCGTCCTGGATCGCGCGCAGCTCGTCGCGCGAGGCGCAGTCGAGCGAGGGCGACCAGTACTCGGCCGATCCCGGCTGTTCGAAGTCGCGCCGGTACTTGTCGAGCGTTTCGAGCCATTTGCGGCGGGTCGCTAGTCTGCGGTCAGTGTCGGTCATATCGCTCCTCCATTCGGCGGGATTCGCTGTCGCGCGGGATCCGGAAGAAAGTGCCGCTCGCGAAAGTAAACGCGAGCTCGACGTCCGTACGGACGCCAGGGCCCGTATCGAAAGCGAAATATACAGGATAGCGTGACGCGGCAGCGACGGTCATTACTATTGGACGGGGCAGAGTAAATGGCGGCTTTGCGCCAAAGTAATAAGACCGAGTTTGGCCGATTGCGCGCCTGCGAACATCGCCAATTGCTCCCGCATAGCCAAACTGGCATCATGCCCCATGATATGGTCATGATGGGCTCGAATGCCACATTCCGCAGGCACCTCCGAACCTGGCTGGTTTAAGCAGTTGTTCGAATCGTCACCTGATCCCAGCTGGATCATCGAAGGCAGCCGCTATATTGAATGCAACGATGCGGCCGTAGGGACCCTAGGCTACACAAGTCGCAAGGACTTACTGGGCGCTCATCCTTCAAAACTCTCGCCGCCCCGGCAGCCCGACGGCGAAGATTCCTTCGCCAAAGCCGAGCGCATGATGGCCATTGCCAAGAAGAAGGGCTTTCACCGGTTTGAGTGGATACACACCAAAGCCGACGGCTCGAATTTCATCGCCGAGGTCACGCTCTGGCCTATCGCACTCGGGGACAGGCAAGTCATCTACTGTATTTGGCGCGACATCGCCGAACGCAAGCAGTCCGAGCAGGCCTTGCTAAAAAGCAAGCAGCTGTATGACGATTTGGTTTCGAAAATACCGTTTGGCATTTACATCTTGCACAGCACGCCGGAAGGCGCCTTCGCCCTCGACTATGTCAGTCCAAGGAGCGCGGAAATGTTCGGCGCAAGCGTGGATAGCCTTCTGGCGAATTTCGATATCGTGCCCCAAACGATTCACCCGGATGACAGGGACGCCTTCATACAATTGAATCTGGACGGGATTAATCATCTACGGCCATTTGATTGGAGCGGTCGAATTCAGATCGGGGAAACCATCAGGTGGCTGCACATCGCCTCGTCACCCGATCCGCAGGAAAACGGCAACGTCTTGTGGATAGGCATCGTCGAGGACATCACCGAGCGCAAGCAAATGGAAGACCAGATTCGCCAACTGGCGTTCCATGACACGCTCACCGCATTGCCGAATCGTCGCTTGCTCAACGACCGGCTGCGCCAGGCCATGGCCGCCAGCAAGCGCAGCGCTTGCTATGGCGCCTTGTTCTTCCTCGACCTGGATAACTTCAAACTGCTCAACGACACGCGGGGTCATGAAGTGGGCGACTTGCTGTTGATCGAGGCGGCTGGCCGGCTGAAAGGGTGTGTGCGGGAGATGGACACCGTGGCGCGCTTTGGCGGCGACGAGTTTGTCGTGATGGTCGCCGAGCTGAGCGTGGATAAAGCGGAATCCGCCGCACAAGCCGATATCGTCGCCAAGAAGATATCAGCCGAGTTGGCGAAGCCTTACGTGTTTCACGTTCGGCATGAGGGAGCAGCGGGAACGACTATCGAGCATTGCTGCACAGCAAGCATCGGCGTCGTGTTGTTCGGCAAGGATGACGCCAGCCAGGACGATATCCTCAAGTGGGCCGACGCGGCGATGTATCAAGCCAAAGAATCAGGGAGCGGTTTGATTCGGTATTACGATCCAAGAGCTTGAGCGGCACCGACGCTGGTTTCGGCGCATCATAGCCGCAAGGATAGGGCGCAGCGGCCATGCTAAAAGCAATTACCGGGTTCTTATCGGCTCTGTCACCGCTTCAGCTTGCGGTATTCCTGACTTTGGCCGTTGCCGCCGTTGGCACGATCGACTTCGTGACGGGCTACGAGCTGTCCGTTTCCGTCTTCTACACGATTCCCATCGGGATCGGTGCATGGTACGCGGGCAGGCGCCTTGCCCGCAGCTGCCAGCGACACCCCCCTACACAGCGCGACTGAGTTCAGGCTTTGGGCGCGCGGGTCGGGTCGGATCGCGAAATCCGCCGGATGGTTCGCGAATGCGCCTTGGCAGTTGCAGGTTTTGGCGCAAAGGCCGCGGGCGACAGCTCAGGGCGTGCGCTTCCAGTCTCCGACGATTCCTCTCCCGCCGGTCCATTGGCCGGAGACGGTGATCGCGCCGTCGACGATACGGCCACGCAGCGCTGCCTCCACCGATCCGCCGCTCGGAGCCTGCGCCGCCAAGTTCAAGCGGACCGAATCGTCGGCCGCGACGGTTCCATGCACTTTTGCCGTCTGTTTCGTTTTGCTGAGCCAACTGCCTTCGACGGTCCCGTTGCGCACCACCAGAATGACCGGCCAGCAGAACGGCGCCTTGCCCTGGAACTGGTTGCAGAGCCGCCCGCTGTAGATGCCGTCGTGCGACGCGGCGAGCTTCTGCGCATCTGTTGCGACTGCGGACGCCGCGCGCTGACTCGCTTCCGCCTGCTTTCTGGCCGCCTCGGCCGCCTGCTTCTCCGCCTCGATCCGCTTGCGCTCTTGCTCGAGTTGCGCGCGCTCTTCCCGCGCGCGGCGCACCGCCTCATCCGCGGCCTGTTGCTTCGCGGCCGCCGCATCCCGCTTTTCCGCCTCCAGCCGCTTTCGATCCCGTTCGACCAGATTGCGTTCCTCCTGCGTGCGGCGCAGGCCTTGTTCGGCCGCCAGTTTCTGCGCCTGCAATTGCGCCTCGCGCTTGGCTTCCTCGGCGGCCTGCTGCACCTGCACCCGCGCCTCACGCTTGGCTTCCTCGGCGGCGCGCTGCGCCTGTTCGGCGGCCTGCTTCTGCGCCGCCAGTTGGGCGGCCAAGCTCGCATCGGCCTGGAGTTGCCTCGCGCGCTGCGCATCGTACTGCCGGTAGCCCCAGTAGCCCGCACCCGCGATCGCCAGCACCACCGCGGCGCTCGCTGCCAGCACGCGCAAGCGCGTTCGGCTGGCGGGTTCGGTTACGGCGGCGCCTTCGTTGATGGTGTACGTGCGCACCGGCTTGGCGATGTTCTTGTATGTCTGCTCGCCGAGCAGCTTGAAGTCGAGCGACAACTTGTTCTGAATCTGGTCGTGCACGCTGCCCGATATGCAGATGCCGCCGGGCGCGGTCGCCGTCTGGATGCGCGCGGCAACGTTGACACCGTCGCCGAGCAAATCGCCACCCTGAATAATCACGTCGCCGAGGTTGATCCCCATGCGGAACTGCATCTTCTCTTCCGGCGCGAGGTGGTCGTTTCGCGTGCGCAGCGCGGCCTGGATTTCGGTCGCGCAGCGCACGGCCTCGACGGCGCTGTTGAATTCGGCGAGCAGCGCATCGCCAGCGGTATTGAAGATCCGTCCCCGATGCAGGCTGACCAGCGATTCGAAGATTTCCCGATGGCCGCGAAACACACGCACCGTGCGCTCTTCGTCGGCAGCCATCATCGCGCTATAGCCTGCGACGTCGGCGCACAGGATCGTCGCGAGCCGGCGCTCCAGGGGTGGCGCAGTTTGAGGCGTGGATTCGTCGGGCATCATGCGTTCTCGGACAATCCGTTCAGATTATCCCTATCAGCCGACTTTTCAAACCTTATGCACGCATGTAGATGTAACGCAAATCCAAGCGCTTGATATAGATCAAACCAGCAGAGATTCCTGCGTGCGGCACCCTCGCAAACAAGGTGGGCGACTTGCCCGGATCAGATTGCAGCGGCACGCCGCACGACGCGAAGTCGTTCGTCCGCTCTTCGGAACGTGGACTGGCCGGAAGCGGCCGACGGCCGCTGTCGCGCGTCGCTCCGGGACCCCTGATCAGGGCGACGCGGAACAAGGCGCCCGGCCGCGGCGCCCGAGACTGGTGCGCGATTGCGCCTTAGCCGGCCAGCAGCTTCTGCAGTTCGCCCGACTGGTACATTTCGCCCATGATGTCGGAGCCGCCGACGAACTCGCCCTTGACGTAGAGTTGCGGGATGGTGGGCCAGTTGGCGTAGGCCTTGATGCCCTGGCGGATTTCGGGGTTCGCCAGCACGTCGACCGTGAACACGTCCTTCGCCCCGCAGGCACTGAGCATGGCTATCGCATTGGCGGAGAATCCGCATTGCGGCGCCTGCGGCGTGCCTTTCATGTAGAGCACCACGGGATGGCCCGAAACCTGTTCCTTGATCAGTTGTTGCGTATCCATGCACAGCTCCTTTGCTAATACTTGAGTAAATTGCTCAGGTTTGGATTTTACCGACGCTGCGCCCGCCGGTCAACCGGGTCCGCAATCCGCTTCAGAGCGGAAAAACCAAACAGGTCGTGGTCGCGTGGGCGAGCAGCTTGCCGTGGGCGTCGTACAGATTCCCTTCGGCCGTGGCCGCGCGATTGCCCGGATGTATCACCCTGCCCTCGGCGCGCACGCGACCGGTCTTTTCGGTCATGGCGCGCACGAAATTGATCTTGAATTCCAGCGTGGTGTAGGCCTGTCCGGCGGGCAGGGTCGTATGCACTGCGCAGCCCATGCAGGAATCGAGCAGCGTCGCCGCATAGCCGCCGTGCACGCTGCCGATGGGATTGTAGAACGCGAATTCGGGCACACCTTCGAATACGGCGCGGCCATGCTCGACCGCGGTCAGTTCGAACTTGAGCGCTGCGGCAATCGGCGCCGGCGGAAGCCTGCCCTCGAGTATGCCGCGCATGAATTCCAGACCGGTGAGGTGCTTCACCTGGTCCATGGGCGTCACGCCGTGCGGCTGACTAATGCGTTTCTTCGGCGCTTGGCCGCGAGTGCTCATCGCTGGACGGTCCTTGGCAAAGTTGCAATTGCGCGAATTATCTCAGATCGCCGCGCCGGCGCGCCCGCCGCTGACGCGCTCGATCCCCGCCAGATCGGGCCAGGATTGCACTTCCTGATATCCCTGCGCCTGCAGCAGCGCGCGACAGGCTTCGGCCTGATCGTAACCATGCTCGAACAGCAGCCAGGCGCCGTGTTGCAAATGCGCGCGCGCTTTCGCGACGATGGCGCGGATGCAATCGAGTCCGTCCGCGCCGCCGACCAGGGCGCGCTGCGGCTCGAAACGCAGGTCGCCCACGGCCAGGTGCGGATCGGCGGCGGCGACGTAAGGCGGGTTGGAGACGACCAGATCGAACCTCTCTCCGGGCAGCGCACCGAACCAGTCGCCGCAGAAGAATCTCACGCTGACCCGGTGGCGGCGCGCATTCTCGCGCGCGACGGTGAGCGCGGCGTAGTCCACATCCACCGCCGTCAGCCGCGCCTGCGGCCGCGCCTTCGCCAGCGCGACGGCGATCGCGCCGCTGCCCGTCCCCAGGTCGAGCACGCGCGCGGCTGCGTTCGCGGGGATGCGTTCCAGCGCGAGTTCCACCAGCAATTCGGTCTCCGGTCGCGGAATCAGCACCGCAGGCGTGACCTGAAGTTCGAGCCCGTAGAATTCGCGCTCGCCGAGTATGTAGGCGATGGGCTCCCCCAGGCGGCGGCGTTCGGCCAGGGCGGCAAACGCCTGTTCGGCCTCGGGCCCGGCCGCCTCGTCCGCATGCGCGATCAGCCAGGCGCGCGCTTTTCCCGACACCCGCTCGAACAGCATGCGCGCTTCCAGCGGCGGCAGGCCGCTTAGCGCCAGGAGTTGCGCTATGGTTGTCACGTCCGGGGCAGCGCGGAAATCAGGCTGCGGCTTCCTCGCCCAGCGCGGCGAGCTGCTCGGCCTGGTGCTCGGCGGCAAGGGCCCCGGTCAGTTCGGCGAGATCGCCGTCCATGATCTCCTGGATCTTGTACAGCGTCAGATTGATGCGGTGATCGGTGACGCGCCCCTGCGGAAAGTTGTAGGTGCGGATGCGTTCGGAACGGTCGCCGCTGCCGATGAGGCTCTTGCGCGCCGCCGCCTGCTGCGCCGCCTGCTCGCGCAACTGCTTGTCCTTGATGCGCGCCGCCAGCACCGACAGCGCCTGCGCCTTGTTCTTGTGCTGCGAGCGACCGTCCTGGCATTCGACCACTATGCCGGTAGGCAGATGCGTCACGCGCACGGCGGAATCGGTTTTGTTGATGTGCTGCCCGCCTGCACCGGAAGCGCGAAAAGTGTCGATGCGGATCTCCGCCGGATTGATGACGACGTCGCTGACTTCATCGGCCTCCGGCATCACGGCGACGGTGCAGGCCGAGGTGTGGATGCGCCCCTGGGTCTCGGTCGCGGGCACGCGCTGCACCCGGTGGCCGCCGGATTCGAATTTGAGCTTGGAAAACACGCCCTCGCCGACGATCTTGGCGATGATCTCCTTGTAGCCGCCTACCTCGGACGGGCTCGCCGAGATCACTTCCACCTGCCAGCGCTTGCGCTCGGCGAAGCGCGTGTACATGCGGAACAGGTCGCCCGCGAACAGGGCCGACTCGTCGCCGCCGGTGCCGGCGCGGATCTCGAGGAAGGTATTGCGCTCATCGTCGGGGTCCTTCGGCAACAGCAGCTTCTGCAGTTCGACTTCGATCGCCGCCATGCGCTCGCGCGCCTCGCGCAACTCTGCCTCCGCAAACGCCTTCATCTGCGGATCGGCGAGCATGTCCTGCGCCGCATGCGCGTCCGCTTCCGCACGCTTGAATGTCTGATACAGCTCGACTACCGGCGTGAGCTCCGCGTGTTCGCGCGTGAGCTTGCGGTAATTATCCATGTCGTGCACCACGTCTTCGCCGGACAATAGACGCGTAAGCTCGCCCAGGCGGAGCACAAGCTGCTCCAGTTTCGAGGCAATAGAAGGCTTCATGCCGGTGGCTGCGGATCCGCGGCCGGCTAACGCGGGCTGCGGGGCGGGTACAGGCGCGACACCAGATCGGCGAGCTGGGCGCGTTCTTCGGCGGGAGCGTTGTTGAGCGCCTGGGTCGGCGCATGCATCAGCTTGTTGGTGAGTCCGTGCGACAGCGCTTCGAGCACCTGTTTCGGATCGTCGCCGCGCGCGAGCAGCCTCAGCGCACGCTGCACTTCCTCGCCGCGCGCTTCCTCGGCGTGGCTCCTGAGCGTGCGTATGGTGGGCACCACATCGCGCGACGACAGCCAGTTCAGAAAGGTGCCGACGCCGGTTTCGATGATGGCCTCCGCCTGCGCCACCGCCGACTGGCGCGCATCGACGCCGGTTTTCACCATCTCGCCCAGGTCGTCCACGGTGTAGAGGAAGACGTCGTCCATGTCAGCCACTTCGGACTCGATGTCGCGCGGCACGGCCAAGTCCACCATGAACATGGGCCGGCGGCGACGCCTCTTGATCGCCCGCTCGACCGTCCCCTTGCCGAGGATGGGTAGCGCACTTGCGGTGCAGGACACCACAATGTCGTACTCGTGCAGTTCCTCCGGCAGATCGCGCAACTCCATGGCGCGGCCATTGAAGCGGTGCGCGAGCACTCGCGCCCGCTCCAGGGTGCGGTTGGCCACTGCGATGGAGCGCGGCTGCTGTGCGGCGAAATGGGTGGCGCACAATTCGATCATCTCGCCCGCTCCGATGAACAGGATCTTCTGGTCTTTCAGGCTGGGGTAGATGCGCGCCGCGAGCTTCACCGACGCCGCCGCCATCGACACCACATTGGCGCCGATCTGGGTGTTGGTCCGCACCTCCTTGGCCACCGCAAAGGAACGCTGGAACAATTTGTGCAGCAAGGTCCCCAGGGTACCGGCCGATTCGGCCTGACGCACCGCTTCCTTCATCTGGCCCAGGATCTGCGGTTCGCCCAGCACCATGGATTCCAGGCCGGAAGCCACGCGAAACGCATGGCGCACCGCCTGTTCCTTGGGCAAGGTGTAAAGATAGGGTTTCAATTCCTGCGGCTTCACGCTCTGATGCTCGGCCAGCCAGAACAGCGCCTCCTGCGGCTCGGCCGCGGAGCAATACAACTCGGTGCGGTTGCAGGTGGAAAGGATCGCCGCCTCGCCCACCGGCTTGGTCTGAGTCAACTCGCGCAGCGCCACCCCGAGTTTTTCGGCGTGAAACACCATCTGCTCGCGGATCGCGAGCGGAGCGGTGCTGTGATTCAGGCCGAGGGCGTAAAGCTGCATGTTGCTTTCACGTATTCTATTTCTATTGGAGCACGCGAGCGGCGCCAGCCTGGCGGCTTCTCCTCGCAGTGCGCAGGAGCCAATTATAAGCCACGTCAAGGACTTAGTCTCAGCTAGTATTTGATCTGGATCAACCGTTTAGAATAAGACAAATCGCGTAAGCGGAGACCGCCATGGCCGACCAAGACTTTGCAGCCAGCTATTTCGTCAACATGCAATCGATCGCGCCTTATCACCCCGCCAACCATTCCGGCACGACCAATTACCGCCTGATCGGCCCCGAAACCGTGGGCGCGACGCAGGTCGAGGTGGTGCTGGGCGTGATCGAGAAAGGCAAAGGCGCGCTGCCGCACCGGCACCCCGGGATCGAGCAGGTCTGTTACATGCTCGAAGGCCGCGCGCTGGCCGAAGTCGGTGGCAAGGCGCGCGAACTGGGTCCCGGCGACTGCTGCTTTTTCCCGGCCGACATGCGCCATACGTTTACCGTGACCAGCGACACGCCGGCGCGCGTCTTGGTGATCTATTCGCCGCCCTACGGCGAAACCCCCGGAAACACAATTACCGGTTGAGCAATGATTGAAGCGGCGGAAGCTGCGCCTGCGCCTCATCCCTCCGCGGAAGCGAGGGCGCGGGCCGCCGCCCGTGCTATGCCTATCGCATCGACGCCGAAAAAGCGCCTCAGCGCGGCGCGCGTATCGCTGCGGCCAAAGCCGTCGGTGCCCAGGGTCAGATACTTGCCCGGCACCCAGGCGCGGATCAGATCAGGCACCGCGCGCACATAATCGCTCGCGGCGACGACCGGGCTGCGCGCCGCGCCCAGGCATTGCTCCACCCAGCTCTTGCGCGGTTCACCCGCGTGTTCGCCATTCCAGCGCTCGCACTCGAGGCCGTCGCGGCGCAGCTCGGTGAAACTGGTGACGCTCCAGACGTCGGCGGCGATGTCGTATTCCTGCTCCAGGATCTCCGCGGCCGCGAGCGCCTCGCGCAGGATGGTGCCCGCGCCGAGGAGCCGAACGTGCGGAATTTTCCTTCCGCCCGCGGCGGCGCTAGCAGCGTCGTCGAGCGGCGAGGGGCGCAACAGGTACATCCCGCGTTTGATCCCATCCTCCGCGCCCGCCGGCAACGGCGGCTGCGCGTAGTTCTCGTTCATCACCGTGACGTAGTAGAACACGTCCTCCTGCTCCTGCAGCATGCGCCGCATGCCGTCCTGCAGGATCACCGCGAGCTCAA